>Ga0306920_100002718_pt1 | contig 22338 bp, 21 predicted proteins | sample flu12Cox44000170_FD_204666 | JGI IMG/M metagenome (GOLD analysis project Ga0306920, IMG submission 204666) | Lab enrichment of tropical soil microbial communities from Luquillo Experimental Forest, Puerto Rico - flux4day.12C.oxic.44.000.170 (v2)... | ecosystem: Environmental > Terrestrial >...
CATCCCCTATGAAGCTGCCGACCTGGTAGAGTCCCCCCGCGTCCCATGCCTCGGCAATCAGCTTAGTACCGGCGAGCGAAGGGTCTGACTCGATGTCCCAGAGGACTGGAGGGTTTGCCATTGGGTAACCCTGAGGTATCGCGAGCAAGGATGGATGCGAGATCGAATCGGAATCCGTCCACGTGCATTTCTTGCACCCAGTAGCGCAGGCAGTCTACGATCATTCGCCGAACGACCGGATGATTTGCGTTAAGCGTATTCCCGGTACCGCTGTAGTTGGCATAGCGGCAACGGTCTTGTTCCAAGATGTAATAGGTACTGTTGTCCACTCCCCTGAAGCTCAGCGTTGGGCCGGAGTGGTTGCCTTCCGCCGTGTGGTTGAAGACTACGTCCAGAATGACTTCGATGCCAGCACGGTGGAACGCCTTAACCATGTCGCGAAACTCATCCACAACATCTGATCCGTGCCGTCCCGAACTGTAGGCCTGGTGAGGCGAGAAAAATGAGATTGGCGCATACCCCCAGTAGTTCACCAACCCTTGCGGGCAATCTTGAGCATCGAATTGGAAAACCGGCAACAGTTCAACCGCTGTAATTCCTAACTGCTGGAGGTACGGGATCTTCTCGATCAGGCCAGCATAGGTGCCTTGTTTCTCCTTCGAAACACCCGAACTAGGATGGCGGGTAAAACCGCGCACGTGCATTTCGTACACAATAGTTCGCGAGGAGGGTCGCTTTAACGGTGTATCGTCTTCCCAGTCATACGCATGCGAGTAATTACGACGCTCTTCATCGCGGTCGCAGCGTCACTTCCGGGCTGCAAGCGGCTTCACGGCTGTAGTTCTTGGGAACGACTGCGCCCCGGCCGTATGGGTCAAGGAGAACATTGGCGGGATCGAACCGCAGGCCACTTCCGGGATCGAACGGGCCCGCCATTCGGTAGGCATAGATCTGGCCCGGTTGTACCTCTGGTACAAGAACATGCCAGTAGTAATAGGTGCGGTTAACGGAGGCATTGAGACAGATCACACGTGCCGGTGACTGTCATCCTCCTGGTCGAAAAACAAGAGTTCTACACCCGAGGCATGGCGAGAGAAAATGCTAAAGTTGACGCCTCTGTCGGTTGGTGTCGCTCCGACAGGGGCGCTTTTGCCAGTCGTCACTTTACGATTCACGTCGGTTATATCCAGGTAGACCTGCTGTATGGGAAATCCACACGAGCACCATGTCAAGTCGAATCGAAATCCGTCCGGTGACTGACAACTCGTCAGCTCATCGTTTGAGCGTACCTTCCTGAAGCGGATAGCGCGCCAGGGTTCTTGAGCCCGCCCCTTGCTTAGATGATTGGGAAGTCCGGGCGTTTTTCATTGCGTACGTCCATAGATGAAACGGTGATGCGGGAGGCCGAGAGTCTTGGTAATTCAACACCATTGCTCCTAATACGATGCGTGTACATTGCGAACGGAATCCTGTGTTTGCCCGTTCCCGATGGAGCGCATCTCGTCGAGTAGTCGGCCGAGCGGAAGTAATTCAGAACCCAGCGTCTGTTGAAGTCGACAAAGGGCAAGCTTCGGAATCGGCTTTAGCACTTAACGTCACTCGCCAAATGTATCCGCTCCTAGACCGCGAGCCTCGGCTTCTCGCTTCGGCCGATCCGCTACTCACTTGACAAGCCATCCTCGCAAGCACGAAATTACCTTCGGCATTTGGCCGAGCCCTCATTCTGGGAATCTTGTATGCAGTCCCCGCTGCGATTTAGCACATGGGTTATCCCGCTGTCTTACGCCGTGGTTGCCGTTGCGGCTGGCATGATTTTTCCCCGCCTCGAAACCCCCTTCTTCCACGGACTCACGTCGACCGTAACGGTTTCTGCGGCCATGGCGATTTATTCCTCGGTCGCATCCGGCATGCTGGCGCTTACCGGCGTCGTATTCTCGCTAGCGTTCGTCATGATCCAGTTCAGCGCCACTGCCTATTCGCCGCGCCTGGTGCTGTGGATCTCCCGCGATCCCTTCATGTGGCACGCCGTCGGGATATTTACTGCCACCTTTCTTTACGCCATTGCGGCGCTGGCATGGCTGGACCGGAGCGGCTCCGGAAAGGTCCCGCTTATCAGTAGCTTGGTGGTGGTCGGTCTTCTGTTGGCAAGTGTCGCCATGTTTATTGGCTTGATCCAGCGCATCACGCTGCTGCAGATCAACCGCATGTTGAATTTCACCGGTAATCAGGGACGGAACGTGATCGAGACGATCTATCCCAGGTTGGATTCGCCAGCCGTTGCGCCAAAGCCGGAGCAATTCCGACAATTGCCGGTTACGCAAGTAGTTATTCATAACAAACAACCCGAGGTTATTGAGGCCTTGGACACAGGCGCTCTAGTGGGTTTGGCCAAAGCATCCGGCGGGATCATCGAAATGCTCGTGGCAGTCGGCGACACCGTTGTAGCCCTCACGCCTCTGGTTTGTGTGTTCGGCGCCCGCCAGCCAGTCGACGAGGAGGCGCTGACCAACGCGATTGAAATGGGGGAAGAACGCACGTTCGAGCAGGACCCCAAGTACGCTATCCGTCTGCTGGTGGACATTGCCATCAAGGCGCTGTCGCCCGCCATTAACGATCCTACGACCGCGGTGCAGGCGCTCAACCAGATCGAGGACCTGCTGCTACGGCTGGGCTGTCGCCGCTTGGAAATAGGTGAGTTTCGCGACAGCGACGGCAAACTGCGATTAGTGGTGCCGTTCCCCACGTGGGAGGATTTCCTGCGGCTGGCGTTTGATGAGATCCGCTATTGCGGTGCGCTGAGCATGCAGGTTATGCGGCGCATGATGGCGCTGGTTAGTGATCTCAGCTCACGACTGCCGGAAGAGCCCCGCCCGGCGCTGCGCCACTGGGAGGAGCGTCTGCAATCCACCATCGCGCGGTCGTTCGAGGATGTGGAGGAAAAGCTGGAGGCCTCGGTCGAAGACCGACAGGGGCTCGGTGTACCTCGCACGAAGTCGTCGGAGATATGAGAACGAATAGCTTTTTGCTTCAGGATAATTCCATATCGCTAATGCGGAAGTGATCCGTCGTTGTCGTAGTCGGCGTTATTCCAGCGGACCTCGAAATGGGGGGGAGCCCCGCGATTGCGGCATCTTACAACGGCTACCCTTGAAAGACTGAGCCTCTCGTGCGAAGGCCTCAACTCGCCGACGCAGTCACCCCTCAAGAAATCAGGGGTCTCCAGGAGCACGTCTGCGTCCAGGTACCCAAAAAGTTCAAGCAACTTTGCCACGATTCCCGCCTCTCAAGTTGGAAATCGTAGGCCACTATCCTCTGCCAGGCGTAAAGGAACCACACGGCATCGCCCTCGATGTCTCCAGTCAACTGGCATTTGTGGCCGGGGCTGGCAATCACATTCTGGCAGTGGTTGCCTTGGTCAGCATGAAAACGCTCGGCACCTACCGGTTGGCGACGACCCAGACGTCCTCTCCTTCGATCCAGGACTCAAGCAGCTTTACGTATCGGCTGAATCGGGCGATGTATGCGTTTACAGGCAAAACCGAAAGACCCTAAGGAGCGGCCGGCCATTTTTTCATGCCAAATGCACACACAGTTTGCGCGACCCCAAGACGCATTTGGTTTACTTTCCGTTAGAGAACCTCGACGAACATCCAGTGCTGCGGATTATGGAACCAGTTTCAGCTTCCATGTAGATGCATCCAGAGCGAGTCACTACAGGTCCGATAAGCCCTATCGCGATACTCGCAATCCTCTTGCGAAGTTATTAGCCACAGATTGATCCCCAAGACACTCAATGCATTATGAGAGAGCGCCCTGCTTCAGAAGGTTGAAGCTGAGAAAGGCGCCGCCTGCGCTCCGCTGCGCTTGCAGGGCTTCGCTCCGCTCCGGCGGCGCTGAGATGACGGAGTGCGTGGTGTATCCAATCCAGCAAAAACCAACGGATAGAAAACAGCATACCGGAATCCGTGCGCCTCAGGACTCAGGATGGTCAACCTCGGGTTCTGCAATTGAGGCCGTGGAGATGGCACCTTAACTTGGGGGAAAGATATGCGTTAGTACGAATGACCTTCCCCCCAAGGAGGCAACTCGAATGAGTCGCGACGTCAAATATATCGGAATGGACGTACACAAGGAAGCGGTGGTCATCGCTGTCCTGAATGGCAGCGGGAAGCTAGTCATGGAGACCGTGGTCGAAACCAAAGCCAGCAGCATTCTGCAGTTTATTGGCGGTCTACGGGGCGAACTCCATCTGAAATTATAGGTGGCAGTAAAACTGTCCGCGTTCGCGGGTGTGACTAGGAGGCACACAAGAACAAACAGCAGGGTCGATAGAGATAGATAGATACACCCTCCGAAAGTGCTGTGAAGGAGACTTGCATGAAACGAACGTGCGCAGTTGTGTTCGCCAGTTCCTTAATAGTCAGTTGGGTTTAAACGTTAAAGTAAGATGTCACGGGACATCAGCGAGAAGCGACCTGTTGAGCGAGTTTTCTCCTTCCGCGTCGGAAGGCTCTGCGACCGGGAGGGGAATCGCGATTCAGTGGCGCTGACGCTAGTACATCGTCCAAATTGTTCTTTATATTATTGTGAATTTCGGCTAGAGCGGGGACATGCCGAGAGTCGCTCCCGCTGTCTCACTCGATTCGACGATGAAAGCTGCGCTCGATCGACTGGTGCAATCGCCCTCCACTCCGCAGGGTTTGGTGCAACGTAGCCGGATTATTTTGGCGGCAGCTGCCGGCAAGAGCAATCAGCAAATCGCTGGCGAACTGCAACTGCCGGAAGTAACCTTCAGTAAATGGCGCCGTGGTTTTGTCAGCCGAGGACTGGAGGGTCTCGAAGATGCACCCCGTTCCGGCCGACCGGTAAAACATGGCCCGGAGATCGTGCAGCAGGTGCAAAACCGATCCTGCCAACAACCGCAATACTACAGCCGCTGGAGTGTAGGAACGCTAGCCAAGGACTTGAAGTTGCCGCGCAGCACGGTGCACCAAATCCTGGTGGCTTCGAACCTACAACCGCATCGCATTCGCACCTTTACTTTCAGCCCAGATCCCGATTTTGAAGCCAAGCTGCTGGATATTGTCGGCCTGTATTTGAATCCGCCGCAAAATGCCCTGGTGTTGTGTCGATGAAAAGACAGGGATTCAGGCGCTGGACCGTACTCAGCCCTTGCTGCCCTTGCGTGCCAAGAAACCGCGGAGCTGGACCAACGAGTATGTCCGCCACGGCACGCAGACTCTACTGGCGGCTCTCGAGATTGCCAGCGGCCAAGTGGTGGCCCACGTCAAGCAACGCCGCACCTCGGTTAATTTCCTGCGCTTTCTCAAGGATGTGATCGAAGCTTTCCCTGGACGCGAGCTACACATGATTCTCGACAATCTCAACATTCACAAAAACGAAACGGCACGCCGCTGGTTGAAGCGGCATCCCCGCGTGCACTTCCATTACACCCCGACCCATACTTCTTGGGTCAACCTGGTGGAATGTTTCTTCAGCATTTTGGGCAAGCAGGCGCTATCGCAAAGCGTCCACACCTCGAAACATCAGCTGAAGGAGTTTCTCTTGAACTACATCGCGCGCAACAACCAGAATCCCCGGCCCTTTGTGTGGACCAAAGGACCCGAGAAGCTGCAGCGTATTATCGAAGCGACGAAAGAATATCAAGCGGCGCACCCACGCAAACCGAGGAGACGTCGCGCCACCCGCAATAATACAAAGAACTAACTGGACGTTGTACTAGTTACCTCATGATCGGTTGTCTTTTGCGACGACTATGGCAGCCAGGAGCGCGTCAGTGCTAGGCGTGAGCCCAGTCTCTTTGTGAGAGAACACGCCGGCCATCGACCCGAACCTCCAGCTCTCCGATGGCGGTTTTCATTTTTGGATGAATTCCTAACTTGGATTCCAGTTCGCGCTTGAGGCTCACGGCCGCGCTTCTCAGCTCGTGTCAAAATAGGCAGCGACGTATTTCGACTTCCATTTGTCTTCCCACTTTCGTAGTGTCGCCTGCAAACAACTCTTAAGCTCGATGCGCACGTATCCCAGAAACTGCTGCAACTACATCAACCGCCTGCGCACATTGCTCGCGATCGATGTCAAGATGGGTCACAAATCGGATGAGTTCAGGACCCACTCCGTTTGCCAGAACGTCACTTTCGGCCAGCTTGCGTGACAGCTCGTCCGATGTCATACCAGTACCCTTGATGTCGCAGATGACAATATTGGTCTGGACCTTGGCGGGATTGATTTTGATCCCGGGAATCTGCGCCAGTCCTTCGGCGAGAAACCTTGCGTTGGCATGATCGGTCTTGAGCTTCTGCGGACCTTGTTCGAGTGCAATCAGACCTGCCGCAGCGATGATGCCTGCCTGGCGCATGCCTCCGCCCAGGGCCTTGCGCACGATGCGTCCGCGATCGATCAGTTCGGCGCTTCCTACCAGCAGCGATCCGACAGGAGCGCCCAGTCCCTTCGACAGACAAAACATCACCGAGTCTGCCTTTGCCGTGAGTTTCGCAACAGGAATCCCCAGCGCGACTGATGCGTTGAAGATGCGGGCCCCATCGAGATGCACCGGCAATCCAGCGGCATGCGTGTTGTCGCATACTTCGTCGAACACCTCGGGCGGCGTGATGATCCCGCCAGCCATATTGTGGGTGTTCTCGAGCGAGACCATTCCGGTTTGGGCCGCCTCATAGCTTTTCGGCTTGATCCTAGCCTTCACGTGCTCCCAGGTGAGGATCCCGTCTTCCGCCCAGACAATGCGCGGAACCACCCCCGAGAACTGTGCCATCATGGCCATCTCGTAGGTGAAGACGTGCCCGCGCTCCTCGCAGATCACCTCTTGCCCATGATGCGTGTGGAGCTTGATCGCAATCTGGTTGCCCATCGTGCCGCTGGGAACAAACAATGCTGCCTCTCGGCCGAAGATTTCGGCCGCACGCCGCTCCAGCCGGTTGATACTCGGATCTTCGCCGTACACATCGTCGCCAACTTCAGCCTCGAACATGGCGCGTCGCATCTCGGGCGAGGGTCTAGTGACGGTGTCGCTGCGTAGATCGATGAAACGGGCGGAGCGCGCTGAGCCTTTGACTTCCGCTTCAGGAGCAGAGCTGTACATAAGCATCCCTAGTGTAGGCGAATACAGAACGATTTTCACCACGGAGGCAACGGAGAACACCGCACATGATGAGCTTGCAGCTCTTCCCAAACAGCTATTTGCCGAGCTCAATCGCGAAAGGAAAATTGAACTAAACAGGAGAGCGCAACCTCGGAGCGGCTCATGTTCTTCACTGCATTCTTCTCACTGTCCCAGTTTCTCGGTGGTGAATCGGTTCTCGCAGGAACCGTGCGAATACCTCGTTCGAGAGCAGGCATCCGCGCGCAGTCAGCCGCAGGCGCTCACCTGCCTCCACCAACAAACCGCTCTCAACCAGTTCGGTAACAATGCTGTGATGCGAGTCCACAGCTTCATCACCAAATTGTTTTTTCAACTCTGCTAGCGACACCCCGCGATTCATCCGCAGCCCCAGGAAAAACGACTCCTCAAGGGCCCCAGCCCGGTCAACCAGAGTGCGGGACGAGAGCAGCTGACGGATTCGGGCTGCAATCGGCTGAGGATCGCCCGCAGCTTGCGAATACCCTTCCAGAGAACCCGGCGTCGCGAAGCGCACGGCCTCGGCGCTTTGCGCACGAACCTGGGCCCGGGCTGGCAGCATCGAGTGTGCATCCACGCCGAATCCGAGATATGGCTGCCTGGTCCAGTATTTCAAGTTGTGCCGCGAGTCGCGCAACCCTACACCGTGTGTTACCGGCCGGGCGAAGTTTGAGATCTCGTACTGCTGCATGCCACCTTTCTCCAGCCTCTCCCGCGCAGCCAGATACAAGTCAGCGGTCAGATCGTCGTCAGGTACAAAGTGCGCGTGATAACGGCTGCCCCCGGCGAGCAACTCGTTGCCGAGGCGCGAGTCTTCATCAACTTCGAGCATGTAAACACTAACGTGCGGCACTCCTGTCGCGATGGTCTCACTCAAAGAGAAACTCCAGCTCTCCTCGGCCTGATGCGGCAGGCCTGCAATCAAGTCGATCCCAATGTTGCCGATCCCATGGGCGCGCAGTCGCGCGATGTCAGCCAAGGTCACCGCACGAGTATGCAGTCGTCCCACCGACGAGCACTCCTGGTCAGCAAATGACTGCACGCCAAGGCTGACGCGGTTCACGCCGCAGCGAGCCAGTGAGGACACCGTGTCGTCGGTGATCGTACCGGGTGCGCACTCCGCCGTGATCTCCGCCATCACGTCAACTCGGAAGGTGTCGCGTACCGCCCGAAACAGGCGCTGCAGCTGACCAGGCGCGAGTACCGACGGCGTCCCACCACCGAGATAGATGGAATCCACGCCTCCATCGAACTCGCCTCCGAGTTCCTGCACGATCGCTTCTGCCGCGGCGATTTCGGCGCAGACCTGGTTCACGTAACGATCGAACAGTGCCTGCGAAAATACCCCTGAGGCAAAGTTGCAGAAGCTGCACTTTGTGCGGCAGAAGGGCACCGAGATATAAATTCCTAGTGACAAGCAGGTCGCGAACGATCGTTCCCGGTACTACAGTAGCAAGGGCTGGCCGTCAGCGACTAGCGAATCAGTCTGTGCAATTTGCAATTTACGATCGACGGAAAGCTGATAGCATCGGGAACTGCAGTTAGCGGGAATTCGACGAAGGCAGCCAGTCAGCTTCCGTGGGATGCTCATCGACGGAACCTGCATATTGCTGATTGCTAGCTCCTATGAAAAAACGTGTCGTCATCACGGGAATGGGCGTGGTCAGCCCGAACGGTATCGGCAACGAAGCGTTCTGTCGCGCGGCCCTGGCCGGGACCAGCGGCGTGAAGCAGATCACCGCATTCGATACGAGCGACCTGTCAGTGCGGATCGCCGGTGAAGTCGCGGGATTCAAGGAACTCGACTGGGTTGACACGCACGAGCGCAAGCACGTTTCGCGGGCTGTGCCGCTCGCACTCGCGGCCTCAACTGAGGCGTTGGCCCAGGCGGGAATCGAACATGCGAAGCTGTCGCTCGCCGGACAACGCGACATCGGTGTCATCCTCGGCTCGGGTGGAGGCGCGCAGGAGTTCTCGGAAGAGCAGTACCGGCTGTGGTTGCAGGGGAAGGTAAAGCAGGTCAGCCTGTTCTGCATTCCCAGCGGGACGATGGGAACGTTGTCGAGCGAGGTTAGCATGCGCTTCGGGCTTCGAGGCATGAGCCATGTCGTGACCACAGGATGTACTTCATCGACCGACGCCCTCGGCTACGCCTTGCGCCAGATTCAGTTTGGCTTCATTCCGATGCTGCTGGTCGGCGGTGTCGACGTGCCAATCGCGCCCGGCATCATGAAGGGTTTCACCCTGATGCGCATCATGACATCTTCCTGGAATCATGCGCCTGAGCGAGCGTCACGTCCGTTTTCGGCGGACCGCGACGGCTTCGTCGCTGCCGAGGGTTGCTGGATGTTCTTCCTCGAAGACTATGAGCATGCCTGCGCTCGTGGAGCAGCAATCCTGGCCGAGGTAGCCGGTTACGGCTCGACATGCGAGGCCTTTCACCGGGTCCGTTTAGAGGAGTGTGGCGAGGAACCGGCTCGGGCTATCGAGCTGGCAATGGCAGATGCAGGCATCACTGCGGGTGATGTGGGCTACGTCAACCTGCATGGAACCTCCACTCAGCTCAACGACCGGATCGAGACCCGCGCCATCAAGCTAGCCTTGGGCGGCAAGGCCCAGCAGACCCCGATGTCAAGCCTTAAGTCGCAAATCGGCCACCCACAGGGCGCCTGTGGCGCAGCCGGCGTGGCCGCGACGCTGGTGGCTATGCATCACGGGCATGTCCCTCCAACCATCAACCTTGAAAAGCCCGATCCTGAGTGCGATCTTGATTACGTGCCTGCGGCCGGACGAAGGGTGGAAATCGAGCATGCGGTGTGCAATTGCATCGCTTTCGGCTCAAAAAACTCGGCCCTTGTTCTCCGAAGGCTCAAGTAGCCGTCTAACTTTTCCATCCTCGGCTGCTCTCGTTTCGTCTAAATAATTCGGCGTTTTCGCTACAATCATCTCGGGACATGGCTCAGGAAGAAGAGGTACTAGGCAAGGCATACGACAGCCGGCTGATGAAGCGGCTGCTGATCTACCTGCGACCCTACAAGTGGCAGGTCGCCGTGGCGCTGCTGGCCATCGTACTGAAGGCGTTCGCCGACGTTCTGGGACCATACCTCACGAAAGTCGCCATCGACAAATACCTGGCGAGCCACACCGAAGCCCATTCCCGGCTCGACCGCTTTCTCAGCTCCCGTCCCATGGTGGGCATTGCGCAGATCGCCGCCATCTATGTCGGCATCCTCGCCTTCAGTTTTGTGCTCGAATTTGCCCAGACCTACATCATGCAGTGGACGGGCCAGAAGGTGATGTTCGATCTGCGCAGCCAAATCTTCCGCCACTTGCAGGCGATACACGTGTCGTTCTTCGACAAGAACCCGGTCGGCCGTCTCGTAACGCGCGTTACCACGGATGTTGACGCGCTGAACGAGATGTTCACCGCCGGTGTGGTCTCGATTTTCGAAGACGTTTTTGTGCTGGCGGGCATCCTGGTCATCATGCTGAACATGAACTGGCGGCTGGCCTTGATTACGTTCGCCGTGTTGCCGCTCATCTTCTACGCCACCTCGATCTTCCGCCGCAAGGTACGCGAGAGCTATCGGCGCATTCGCATCGCCATCGCCAAAATCAACGCCTTCCTGCAGGAACACGTGACCGGCATCGTGGTCCTGCAGCTGTTCAATCGCGAGCGAAAGTCATACGAGCGGTTCGAGAAGATCAATCGCACGCACATGGATGCCTTCAAAGACGCGATCATGGCCCATGCCGTGTACTACCCCGTCGTCGAAGTGTTGTCGGCCACGGCGATTGCGTGTGTCGTCTGGTTTGGCGGGAATCAAGTCATCCGAGGCTTTGTCACGCTCGGAGTGCTGGTGGCATTCATGCAGTATGCTCAGCGCTTTTTCCGGCCGATCCAGGACCTGAGCGAGAAGTACAACATTCTGCAATCGGCGATGGCATCGAGCGAGCGCATCTTCAAGCTGCTCGATACCCCTGCCGAGATCGTCTCGCCTGCGAAGCCCCGGCAGCCCGAGGGACCCGGCCGCATCGAATTCGACCACGTCTGGTTCGCCTATCGCACCTTGGCGCAGGCCGCCGAAGAAGCCGCTCGTAAGGGCGAGCGGCTGAAGGCGGCAGCCGGTGGCGACGGGAATCTGCTCGACGAATACGACTTGGTGTTGCGTGATGTTTCCTTTACCATCGAGCCCGGCGACACGGTGGCGATTGTCGGGCACACCGGCGCCGGTAAGACCACGATCATCTCGTTGCTCCTGCGTTTTTACGATGTCCAGCGAGGTTCGATTCGTATTGACGAGGTCGACATCCGCGATATGAGCCTCGTCGACCTGCGCCGTCGCTTCGGCGTGGTGTTGCAGGATCCATTCCTGTTCACCGGCACGGTCGCGGGCAACATCCGGCTAGGTTCACGCTGGATCGAAGACGAGATGGTCGAGAACGCCGCCGAGCAGGTCAACGTCGCCGAGTTCATTCGCTCGCTGCCCGGGGGCTTCTCGGAAGAAGTGCATGAGCGTGGCAGCACGCTGTCGACCGGGCAGAAGCAGCTGATCTCGTTCGCGAGGGCACTGGCACACAATCCGAAGATCCTTGTGCTTGATGAGGCGACCTCCAGCGTCGATACTGAGACGGAGTTCCGCGTGCGCGAGGCACTGTCACGCATGGTCGAGGGCCGCACCTCGATCGTCATTGCGCACCGCCTGAGCACGGTGCAGCGCGCCAACAAGATCATCGTCATGCACAAAGGAAAGGTGCGTGAGATCGGCTCTCACCAGCAGCTACTCACTAATCGCGGCATCTATTGGAAGCTCTATCAACTACAGTACAAGGACCAGGAGATTCCGGTGCCGGCTATCCCGCATAGCGAAGTCCCGGGGGTTACTGCGTCGGCGGACGACTGAGCCAGCATGCCTGAGCTGCCTGACATCACCGCGTATCTCGAAGCCCTCGAAAAGCGCCTCCTCGGGCAAACCCTCAAACACGTGCGGATTTCCACCCCTTTTCTCCTGCGCACGGCCACTCCCCCCCTCGCAAGTGTGGAGGGCAAGCGGGTCGTCGAACTGCAAAGAGTCGGCAAGCGCATCTGCATAGGCGTCGAAGGTGATCTATGGGTCGTTCTGCACTTGATGATTGCCGGCCGCCTGCATTGGCGTGAGAGAGGAACAGGCGTGAAGGGCAAGGTGCTGGCTGCATTTGAATTCGGCAGCGGAACCCTCACCCTGACCGAGGCCGGATCGCAGCGACGTGCTTCGCTTCACATTGTCGACGGAAGGCGGGGGCTGCGGGCGGTCGACCCCGGTGGACTGGAGCCGCTTACGGCAGACTTGAAGAGCTTCACAGCGGTACTACGGTCGGCCAATCACACCCTGAAGCGAGCCCTTACCGATCCGCGGCTGTTCAGCGGCATTGGAAACGCATATTCCGACGAGATTCTTTGGCAGGCACGCCTTTCTCCGCTTGCGCTGACGCAAAAGCTCACCTCGGAAGAAATCGGGCAACTCTACAAGGCTACCCGCGACAGCCTACTGCGGTGGATCGATCGCTTGCGCGTCCAAACTGGCGACGAATTTCCAGAGAAAGTAACAGCGTTCCGCCCGGACATGGCAGTTCACGGCAGATACCAGCAGCCTTGCCCGCGCTGCGGAGCCAAGATCCAGCGCATTCGTTATGCCTCCAACGAGACCAACTATTGCCCTAACTGCCAGACGGGTGGAAAGCTTCTCGCGGACCGCGCCCTCTCGCGGCTCCTAAAGGAGGATTGGCCCAGGAGCCAGGAAGAACTGGAGAACCTGACAACACACAAGGTTCTAAAATGAAGTCATGAGGATCCTGCTGTTCAGCGGCAAGGGCGGGGTAGGCAAGACCAGCCTGGCCGCCGCGACGGGCATGAAGCTGGCGCAGCTCGGGCGGCGCACGCTGGTGATGAGCATTGATCCGGCCCACAGCCTCGCTGATGCCTTCGACCTCGATACCACACTCTTCCACATTCAGACCTCCGATCCGTTCGCGATCAACAAGCTCCTCTCGATTCAAGAGCTCAACATTCAGAAGGAGATCAAGCGTCACTGGAAGGAGATTTCCTCATACGTCAGCTCGGTGTTGCGGACCACCGGCATCAGCGGCGTCGAGGCCGAGGAGCTCGCTATTCTCCCGGGAATGGAAGAGCTCAGCGCGATGATGTACATCAACCAATACCGGCGCGAGCAGCGTTATGACGTTATCGTGCTGGATGCCGCCCCTACCGCGGAATCCATGCGCTTCGTCAGCATGCCGACCACGCTGGACTGGTACATGAAGCACATCTTCCCCTTTCAGCGGAACCTGCTTAAGGCGGTGCGGCCTATCGCCAATCGTGTGGCGCCGATCGAGCTGCCGCCCGACACCTACTTCGGGAATATTCGTGACCTGTTCCAAAAGCTGGAGGGGGTGGACAAGCTCATGGAAGATCCGCAAGTCACCAGCGTAAGACTGGTTACCAATCCCGAAAAGATGGTGCTGCGCGAGACGCAACGGGCGTTCGTGTACTTCTCACTGCACGGGCTCACAGTGGATGCGGTGGTCGTCAATCGGCTGTTGCCGTCTGAAATCCGGGACGCATGGTTCAACGAATGGCACATCTCGCAGGACACCATATTGCACGAAATCGAAGACTACTTTGCCCCCGTTCCTGTGAAGCGTGTGCCTTTGTTTTCCCATGAGGTCCTGGGGAAGCAGCGGCTGGAGGACCTGGCCCGCGTACTGTATGCTGAGGGCGAAGATCCCGCGGCGGTCACTCGAACCGAGAAGCCCTACACCTTCGGCAAACAGGATGGTCTTTACCAGATTCGGGTTCTTCTGCCATTCGCCACGAAAGGCGAGGTCGAGCTCTTCAAGAAGGGCGACGAGCTGGTGGTGCAGATCGGCACCTTCCGCCGCCACATCGGCTTGCCACGATCGATGGCTGCCCTGCAGCCTGCGCGAGCCAAGCTGGACAATAAAATTCTCACGGTCGAAATGAAGGAGGCGCAATGAACAAAGCACAGCCAAAACAGCAGACCACCAACGCACGAGTTGCTTATGCTCCCTGCCCCTGCGGTGAGGTGTTGGACAGCATTCGGGGGCTTCTGGGGATTTCACCTGCAGCCAGCCAACACCTCACGAATTCGCGGGTAGAGTTCCTGAAGGCCATCCGCCAAGTTCTGGACGACCGCATTGCCCACCTTTCGGCTCAGGGCCACCAAGGAACGAAGGTTGCAGTAGAGTGAGCTTGGTGAGTATTTTCACTGGAAGCGGGGTCTGGGCCTCCTCCACGCCGCCTTGATTGCGAGCGCGCGGCCGATCTTGCCGCGAGCCGGGGACTTGCTGCTCGTGCATCTAAGAAATGCTGACCTCTCCAGGAGCAGCGCGGCCCTGCCAACGGTCCACGATGGCCAGAGACCGACTGCCGATAACGGATAGCTAAGAACCACTCCTGTCATAATCCTTTCGTGCGAATCCTCATCTCTGCCGGAGAAGCTTCGGGCGAAGCCTACGGCGCGAAGCTTATGGAAGCCCTGCGTCACCAGGCTGCCCAGCGCGGCGACCACTCGCCACTTGAATTCTTTGGCGTCGGCGGAGAGCAAATGCACAGCGCAGGATGCGATCTGGTTGTTGATGCGCGGCAAATAGCTGTCGTCGGCTTGGCTGAAGTGGTCGAACATCTTCCGCGAATCTACCGCCGCTTCCGCGAAGTGGTGCGCCAAGCGGAACGGCGCAAGCCGGACGCTGCAGTACTCATCGACTTTCCTGATTTCAATTTTCGTCTCGCCAAGGAGCTCCACAAGCGCGCTATTCCGGTGATCTACTACGTTAGCCCACAACTGTGGGCTTGGCGGCCCTCCCGCATCGAATTGGTCCGCAAGTACGTAAGCAAGATGCTGGTGATCTTTCCTTTTGAAGAGAAGTTTTATCGCGAGCGTGGCATTGACGCCGAATTCGTTGGCCATCCGCTGGTAGACTCGCCCGTACCGTGCATGAGGCGCGAGCAGTTCGCGGCGGAGCACCAGCTTGATACCCATCGAGAGTGGATTGCGCTGCTACCCGGCAGCCGCCGGGGCGAGGTATCGCGAATCTTTCCGACACTGTTAGAAGCAGCGCAACTTCTCGGTCCGGATTACGTTTATACAGTACCGGTGGCGTCTACGCTGAACAGCGATTGGATCGCTTCGTTCCTGCGCGGCTACTCAGGGCCGCCCGTAAGATTTACGCGTGACGCACCTACGACGCTGAGGTACGCCCGCGTAGCGGCTGTGGCCAGTGGAACATCAACCCTGGAAGCAGCTCTGATAGGCACTCCGTTCGCAATGGTGTACCGAGTGGCGCCGCTTACCTGGAGCCTGGGCCGCCGTCTAGTAAGTGTAGACCGCTTCGCTATGGTGAACCTGATCGCCGAGCATGACGTTGTGGTTGAACTCGTGCAGCAGGAATTTTCCGCAGAGCGGGTAGCCGGCGAACTGGAGCGGCTGCTTCCCGAGAGTGCAGTACGCGCCGCCATGTTGGCGGAGTTCTGCGACGTGCGTCGCAAGCTCGAGCCCGGCGAGGCCGAAGCGAACGCCAGCGAGCGGGCAGCGAGAGCGGTCTTTGGGGTCCTCGATGGGCGGATGGAAAACCAGGCGTAAGCTGCTGATGCGCATCTTTCCATGTACAATTTTCTTGAGTGACCAGCAGAGCAGGAGTTCTCTCCACAATGCGGACTGCAGCGCGACTTCTGGTGCGCGCATTATTTGTTTCCTCACTGATCGTCGCCGCAACCACATTCGCGGCTGAAAAACAGCGCATTCGCGTCGATGACTACGTGATCCATGCCGTCGTTATGCCCGGCACGCACAACCTGAAGGCTCAGGCACGGGTGAAGTTTACCGCGCTGGAAGATCTCAATATTGCTGACTTCGAATTGCACAACGACTTGCGGCCTACGGCCGTGGTGAGCGTGGATGGCCAGGTCCTTCCGGCGGAGCGTGTCAGTCAGGATTCTACGGTTCGCATCTCCCTGCCCAATCCCCTGTCCAAGGGCGCGAGCACGACCCTGACCTTTGAGTACGAAGGGGCATTGCAGTCCGCCGACGACAGTCCCGTGGCCGGCCTGAAATTGGCCTATGTCGGCGATCCAATCACGTACCTGCTCTATGCGGGACGCTGGTTTCCCATGGTCGGCTACGGTACCAATCGCTTTACGTCAACTATCAGTGTCAGTGTTCCCACCGGATATACCGTCATCGGCAGCGGCAAAGCCAAGACGGGAGCGGCTCCAGCGCTGATGGAAGGCACCGAAGCGTCCAAGTCAGGCGCGCGCAAGACAACCAGGTCCTCATCGGAGAAATTCGCTGTTCCTCCTGGTGATGTAACCTATACCTTTAACTACGACAAGCCGAGTTTCCCCGGCACGATCCTGATCGGCAAGTACGAGGCGACCAAGAACAACGATGGCGGGCTGAACGTTACGGTGTATACGACGCCAGCCCACAAAGCCGTTGCGGCCACTTACGCAGACACGGCCTCCAAGGAATTCTTCTTCTTTACCGCGACTTTTGGACCGCCATTCAGCAATACCCTCAACGTGGTTGAACTGCCGGACGACACTGTCCCGTCGGCATGGGCGCCTGAGATCGCGGCCATCGCAGGACGCGCTTTCAGCCCGAAGGTGAACTATCGCCTGATGGCCAATACCATCGCTCACCAGTGGTGGGGCACGGTGGTCAGTCCAGCGACCAAGGACGACTGGTGGGTCAGCGACGGATTTGCACGCTATTCGGAAGCGCTCTACATCAAGCACGTGGCGGGCGAGGCAGGCTTTGAGGAAGCGACCAAGGACATGTCGGTTGGCGCACTTGCCTACGTATCAGTGCCGCTGTCGCAAGTCGGTAAGATGGATCCTTTTTCCCCCGAATTTCAATCGCTGACCTCGGACAAAGGCGCGGTGATCCTTCGCATGCTGAACTGGGTAATCGGCGACGAGGCCTTCGACAAGACTATGCGCGCCTTTATGGCCCAATACGCTGGTAAGACAGCAACCGTCGACGATTTCCGAAAAGTCGCCGAGCAAGAGTCGGGCCAGCAGCTCACATGGTTCTTTACCCAGTGGCTCGATTCGACCGGCGCGCCAGAGTTCAAGAACAAATACACCATCTACCGCACCAATAAGGGCTTCCGTGTAGTCGGCGAGATTCAACAGGACCTCGACCTGTTTCGCATGCCGGTGGAATTGAAAATCGATACTGACGGCAAGACCGAGAGTAAACGCATCGAAGTTTCGGGCACGGATTCGGCATATGCGGTGGAAACGTTCGGTAAGCCGCGCAAGATCACAATCGATCCTGACAACAACGTCCTGAAGAATTCGGCGGAGTTGCGTGTGCGGGCGGCGATCGTGCGCGGTCAGGAAGATGTCGAGACAGGCGATCTGACCGCTGCACTGAAGGAATTTCAAACCGCTCTCGACACCAACAAGAACAGCTCCTTGGCCCACTACCGCATCGCGGAGGTATTCTTCCTGCAGCACAACTACCAGTCAGCCGCAAACTCCTACCGCGAGGCGCTCAACGGAGATGGAGAGCCCCGCTGGACCGAGGTCTGGAGTCACATTCAGCTGGGCAAGATCTTCGACTTGACCGGCCAGCGGGAGCGCGCTTCCAACGAATATCGCCAGGCGCTTCAGACAAACGACAATACGCAAAACGCCCTGGACGAAGCGCGTAAGTACTTGCAGTCACCGTATCAGCCGCAGACCAGTCCAAGCGGGAAATAGGCGCAACAGCCCCATACTATTCTTGCGCTTGCGTCCTGGGCACCTGAGTGCATTGTCCTGGGCGGGGATGATCTTATGGTGCCGAACTGACAAGCGCCATCGGGCGCATTCGGGTCAGTCTCAATTGCGGCTTGGTTGCCATCTCCTTGGCCTCGGATGCCCTTACTTGTGCGATTCAAACCATGTGGCCACGCCCGGCGGAATTAATGCGCTTTGCCCGATTGGTCATTCACCCGCGTTTGGTCGGTAATCCAGTTCACCTCCCAGGTCTTGCCTCCATCATTCGAGAATGACTGTTCAAAGTGCGGTGACTCTGTATGCATACCCGTCCAGACAAATCGAACGAAGATGCTCTTGCCCTCCAAGATATCCTGGGCGTAGAAGTCTCCACGTCCGTCTCTGAATTCGCCGATCTGGGGTGGGACTATCTTTCCATCCTTACTGTTGGCCCAATAAAGGCTCCACTGGTGGGATTGAGGATTGTAGGTGCGCAGGGTTAGACCTTCGATATGGCCGGTCGGACCGTCGACCTCAATCGTTTCGAGCTCGGCGCGGCCATCCCAAACCTTGTAGCAGACGCCGGTACCTTCAAATTCGACCCACGTAGTCGAACCTGTTAGAGGATGCAAACGGCGCTTCAGGTGGTATTTCCAGCTTCCGAGAAGAGGGTCAAAGTCAGGTTGACCATCCCTTTCTGCGGTTGCCGCCGCCGCTTTCTCTTTTGCGGCGGTTGAATCGGTTTGGGCCGGCAGGCGTGCCGGGCAGGACACAAGTAACACAGCACTCATTAAAACGGATGTCCGAATCGGCTTGAATACCCGCATCGATTGTTCTCCATCCCTCTTTGCAGTCAGCCCCGGCTTCCCGGGGAAATGCGCTTACCGGCATGCTTCGATTTCGAACATGCTTTAATTCTTGGCGATTGGCCTGTCGAGACAGGGAGGGCTGCTCTGTCGGCGCGGTTATCTCCGTTTGTGCTGGGCGCTTCCAGCAGAGGTGCGATGGCGGGGTTTTTGGTCACTGCCTCCGCGCCGGGCATAATGGTGTTGAGCGACCCGGACAGGGTTGGCACAGCGATTGCCAACAGACCCGCCGCGCCGAGCAATAACTTCTTGCGGGAATCCAGCTGGCATGCCCCGCGTCGGCTCATGATGTGGACAATCCGCTTCTTAAGCTCGGCGCCCGTAACGCCAGAAAGGCAAATCAACCGGGAGCCCAGGCAGAATTCACAGGTCTTCAAGAGACTCTCTGCATAGACCTGTCGTTCGCTTCCCAATTGCAAGACGCCTTCGTCACAGGCGCGTTCACGTTCGTCCACGAGCCGCGATCCCAGCCACCAAACCAGCGGATGAAACCAGAAAACGGCTTCTACCATCATGTGCATCGCAGCGGCGAGGTTGTCGCGCCGAAGCACGTGCAATACTTCATGGGCGACAATCGCCTCCAGGTGCGCATCTTCGAGATGCTCGGAGAATCCTTGCGGCCAAAGCAAGACTGGACGAACGATGCCGAAGATCCCCGGTTCCAGAGTGGTCGGGGACGATATCATATCGATACGACGACCCACCCCGCCGATACATTCCATCCGGCGCAACGCATTCACTTCGCGACCTTCGCGCAAGGGACTCGCTTCGCGTATCGTTTCCGAGATCTTCCGCCAGCGCACGCACCACAACGTGATGATCACCACGGATCCGCACAGCCACACGGCCGCAACAAGGGTGGAAAGCAAATGCATCAGGCTTGCAAAGGGTGTCGCGCCAAGGGAGCCGGAACTCACCGGCACAATCGCCGGCGTGAATGCTTCGCTAACCTTGTTTATAACGAGGTACAACCGGGTATCTGTTTCGCCCGCATTCCGCGTCCACGACACATGATTGCCAATGGCGACGAACAGTGAGAAGGGAACCAAAAATTTCAGCGATGCTGCCAGCCACAACCAATACCGGGCCCGTGCGTAGTTCTTTCGAAGAACCAGGGTAAATAGCCCGGCTGCGACCGCAAATAGCGTCGACTGCCACAAGTGATCGGCCACAGCCGGTGCGAGAGCCACCCACAGCTCCAAAACGTCGTTCGCAATCATCTCGGCTGATCCTTTCTCACAAGCTTCCGAAGAGCTCTTTCGGCTTCCCTTATATCCGAGAGAGTGAGTTTGCCGGATTCAACCAGGCGCGCCATGACAGGTTGCGTCCGCCCCCCGAATAGCGCCAGCAGCTCGTCAACCAACCTGCGCTGGGCAGCAACGCGGGAGATCGCTGCCTCGAAAATGTGAAAATTGCCGACCTTCTTGACACGGCGTACTGCCTTTTTCCCTTCCAGGCGATAGACGGTCGTCTGGATGGTGGTGTAAGCGGGCCGGCTTTTTTCAGGGAAACTTTCCTGAATCTCGCGGATGGAGGAGGCTCCGCCGTTCCACAGCGCGTCCATGATCTGGAGTTCGAGCTTGGTTAATTTGGCTTCGGCCATAGCCCTTGTCTACTACAAGCGTTTGTTATACTACTATATCGATATGCGGTGGGCAAGTGGAATTTGTGGGCGATGAGGTGAATCGTGGACAGCCAATCGCTACCGCGAAAGTTTCAATGCACTCAACCGGGCTGCTGTCTCGCGCAGGAGGTCGCGCGACATCACCAGCACCTGAAAGGTCTCGCCCATCCCCATTGGTGTGACCAGGTGTTTCAACTGCAGGGCGACTTTGGCACGCTCTTGCGGGAGCCTGCATTCGGCGAAAGCGTCGGCGAACTGCGTCTCCTCGCCAATGCCGATGAGAAACTGTGATTGTGTCACCAGCGGCAATGAATCCAGGCCGCACCGCATGCCATGATCGCGCAACGCCGTGAAGTTTACGTGTGCGGTAATGTCCTGCTCACCCGGAGCCTCATAGGGAGATGCGCTAGCGCTGTGCTGACGATACGTCGTTAGCGTGTCGCGGTGGCGTCCGGCGAGCTGCTCCTCGCGCGTGTAACCGTAGTCGATCACTATGACAAACCCTCGTTTGTTAGCGAACGCTCTCGCAATGCGCTCCACCCACTCCAGCGCCAGAAGTGACACCTCAACGCGCTCCCCTTCCGTGGGATGAACGCTGTACCGATCGAGAAACTCAGCCTCGGCGGAAGACGGCGAAACGAAGTTCTCAACGAACCTGCCGTTTTCGACAGCAACCCGCACGGCACCGCGATAATCGATCACCTCCACCGGCAGCGCATCAAAGAACTCGTTGGTGAAAAGAATCATGTTTTCGCCAGAGTTCGAGGCAGCGGATTCCAGCGAATCGACAACGCGCGCTCGCCCTGCCGAGATGTGTTCCGCCAGGCGATCTTCAAGCCGCGCTCGTAAGTGCCGCGACTGCTCCACCAGCCCATACTTCAACCCGCCCGAGAACGCGGGGAACTTCGCCGCTGACCAGTCGAGCACATCGCGTGCGAACAACCCTCGCCCCGGGCCCAGTTCGATAACATCAATTCGCTTGGGTGAGTCGAGCAAGCGCCATATTTCCTCGAATTGCCGCGCCAGCAGGCGGCCAAACACCGCGTGAACATCACTTGAGGTATAGAAGTCACCTGCTTTGCCAAATTGCTCGTGCGTCCGCGAATAGTAGCCGAGTTCCGGCTCGTACAGGCACAGCTCCATGTAACGAGAGAATGGAAGAGGTCCATTACGGCGAATCTGATCGGCGATGCGTTCGCGCAAACTGTGCTGCCTGCGGCGGACGCTATCCAGGCGTTCGGCCGGCCTGGCGCTCACAGTTTGCCCTCGCGCTCCATCTGCTGGTGTTCCTTACGGTGCTGGGGGGTGCGGATGAACATCTCCACCAGGTAATCGTGCAGGCAGTCGAACAGGAGTCGCTGGAAGGTCCATTCGAACTGCGGGTCGTCGAGATCACGGGGATGCAAATCGAAGTAATAGGTGTGAAGCGGCGGTTCGCTGAAGCGCGGGCGGATGAGCAATTCCACTCCCTCGGCTTTAGCGCGGGCGTCGAACGTCACCAATGGATGTTCGTAGAGGCGAAGCTGTTGGCGGACACGATCCAGACGCTCGGAACCCATGCGGCGATTGTAGACGAGTACGGCCTGCCCCAGCGCAGACGCAAAGATACCGCATAGGTTATCCCGGGCACGATCGAGGTCCGCGAGTATCTCGCTTTTACCGGGACATGGTTTCTGGAAGATTGTTTGACGAGCTGGATCGGACAGCCGCCGCAGAGGTAATGATCGCACGTACCCGAATTGCGATGGACAATTCTCCACACTGGGGGCGGCGTTTTTGCCTAAAACGATCGACTACGGCCCTGGATACCGTTCTTATTTGGCAGGGATGGCGAGATCCTCGTTGTCTTCTCGCCTACCGATCGAAAAACCGACAGCCTGAAGATATCAGGACGCTAGAGCTCGCATGGCAAAGATCACAAGGTGAAACT
>Ga0306920_100002721_pt1 | contig 22329 bp, 18 predicted proteins | sample flu12Cox44000170_FD_204666 | JGI IMG/M metagenome (GOLD analysis project Ga0306920, IMG submission 204666) | Lab enrichment of tropical soil microbial communities from Luquillo Experimental Forest, Puerto Rico - flux4day.12C.oxic.44.000.170 (v2)... | ecosystem: Environmental > Terrestrial >...
ATCAAGTCTTCGAACGCATCGAGAAATGGACCATGACCAAGACCAAATTCGAGGCCATGGAGATCCTCAACAGAGACGACATCCCCTGCGGGCCGATCCTGTCGATGAAGGAACTCGCGGAAGACCCGTCGTTGCGGGCCACCGGCACAGTGGTCGAGGTCGATCACCCGACCCGCGGCAAGTATCTGTCGGTCGGTAACCCCATTAAACTTTCGGATAGTCCGAGCGAGGTGAGGCGTTCGCCGCTGCTGGGCGAGCACACCGATGAAATCCTTCGCCAGGTACTGGGCTTAATCGACCACCAGGTTACCGAAATCCATGATTCCGGCGCGCTCGACCCGCCCCGAAAGCAGGCTGCGGAATAGAGGAAGGCCCTCGTTGTTAGGAGAGTTCAGGAACTATTGCCTGACGCCAGGGTTTTCGCGGAGCATGGCCATTTCGCAGATTGGCTCCACCGAAGATTGACTTGCGTTCTGGTATGTCACATACCAGAACTCGTTTTTTAATGTTTTTGGCAACGCTCGCGAGAACAAGAGCGTGCTCTGGGAGGAACGATGAACGCCGCGACACAATCGACGGCGGTGCGGCCGGCGAACGGTGGTTACTTCCGCTGGATGCAGCTCGTCATGGGCATTGTCTGCATGGCGATGATTGCGAACCTGCAATATGGCTGGACCCTCTTCGTCGATCCGATCGACGCAAAGTATCATTGGGGGCGCGCCGCGATCCAACTGGCGTTCACGCTGTTTGTGGTGACCGAGACGTGGCTCGTTCCGGTCGAGGCCTGGTTCGTCGACAGGTATGGACCGCGACCCGTCATCATGTTCGGCGGTGTGATGATTGCCATTGCCTGGGTATTGAACTCCCACGCCAATTCGCTTGCGCTGCTGTATGCCGGGGCAATCGTCGGCGGCATCGGCGCCGGTGCGGTGTACGGCACCTGTGTCGGCAACGCGCTGAAATGGTTTCCCGACCACCGGGGACTTGCCGCAGGCGCGACCGCAGCCGGCTTTGGCGCCGGCGCTGCGCTCACGGTGGTACCGATTGCAAGCATGATCGCCAGGAGCGGTTATGAGACTGCGTTCCTTACCTTTGGAATCGGCCAGGGCGTGATTGTCTTTATCCTCGCGCTTTTCCTGCGCCCGCCATCGGTCGCGCTGCCTGCCAGAAAGAAGCAGCTCAACCTGCCGCAAACCAGGCTGGACTTCACCCCGCCGCAGGTGCTGCGCACTCCGATCTTCTGGATCATGTACATCGTGTTCGTGATGGTCGCCTCTGGCGGGCTTATGACCGCGGCACAGATCGCCCCGATTGCGCACGACTTCAAGATTGCCAACGAGCCGGTCAGCCTCGCCGGCTTCCAGATGGCCGCGCTCACCTTTGCGATCTCGCTCGACCGCATCTTCGACGGATTCGGCAGACCCCTGTTCGGCTGGATCTCGGACCGGATCGGCCGCGAGCACACCATGTTCATTGCGTTCGGGACCGCCGCAATCATGCTGTTGACGCTGTCGGCCTACGGTCACATCCCGATCGTGTTCGTGCTGGCGTCGGCGGTATATTTCGGTGTCTTTGGCGAAATCTACAGCCTGTTTCCGGCAACCAGCGGCGATACGTTCGGCATCAAGTTCGCAACCACCAACAACGGTATGTTGTACACCGCAAAGGGCACCGCTTCGCTTCTGGTGCCGCTCGCCAGCATCGTTTCAGCCGCCTACGGCTGGCAGGCCGTGTTCGTGATCGCGGTCTTGCTCAATGCCACCGCGGCGCTCTTGGCGCTTTTCGTGATCAAGCCAGTGCGCCGTGCGTTTATCCTCGGTAGTCAGGAGGTCACGTCAGAAGCTACGGCGCCTGACGCCCGGACCGCTTGAGCAAAGCCCGCCACGGCCGAGATCGGCCTGTGGCTGCCGGCAAGGTAAATTCCCCCGCTTTTGCATGATGGCGTTGCCCGGACCGCCACCCGTGTGCGGTGGACATTTGCGGGTCGCGACGGCATCCTGCCCCCGAAAGCACGGGCGCATCACCGCGTCGGGCAAGCAGAGGGCACAATGCTGAAAACGCGATTTACCGAACTGGTCGGTGTCGAGCACCCGATCGTTCAGGGCGGCATGCAGTGGGTCGGCCGGGCCGAGCTGGTCGCCGCTGTAGCCAATGCCGGCGCACTTGGGTTCATCACCGCGCTGACCCAGCCGACGCCGGAAGATCTTGCAAGAGAGATCGCGCGCTGTCGCGACCTGACCGACAAGCCGTTCGGTGTCAACCTGACCATCCTGCCCGCGATCAAGCCGCCGCCGTATGCCGAATATCGTCAGGCCATCATCGAGAGCGGCATCAGGATCGTCGAAACCGCCGGCAACAAGCCGCAGGAGCACGTCACCGAATTCAAGAGGCACGGCGTCAAGATCGTGCACAAATGCACCAGTGTCCGCCATGCGCTGTCGGCGGAACGCATGGGTGTCGACGCGATTTCGATCGACGGGTTTGAGTGCGCCGGCCATCCCGGCGAGGACGACACGCCGGGCCTGATCCTCATTCCGGTTGCGGCCGAAAGGGTAAAAATCCCGATGATCGCCTCGGGCGGCTTCGGCGACGGCCGCGGCCTGGTCGCAGCGCTTGCACTCGGCGCCGACGGCATCAACATGGGCACGCGCTTCATGTGCACAAAAGAAAGCCCGATTCACCAGCTGATCAAGGAGCGTATCGTCGCCAGTGACGAACGCGAGACCGAGCTGATTTTCCGCACCATGCGCAACACCTCGCGCGTGGCAAAAAATGCGGTCTCGACCAAGGTCGTCGCCATGGAGAAGGAAGGCGCAACCTTCGAACAGGTGCGCGATCTGGTGGCGGGTGCGCGCGGCAAGATGGTCTATGCTAACGGCAACGCCGATGAGGGTATCTGGTCGGCCGGGCAGGTGCAGGGATTGATCCACGATATCCCGAGCTGCGGCGAGCTTATCTCGCGCATTGTCCGCGAGGCCGAAACCATCATTCGAAGCCGCCTTGGAGACATGATGTCATCGGCCCAACGCCAAGCCGCGGAATAGTCGTACGGGATTTTTCTGATGAAAGCCTATGTCTACGGGCCAAACGGCCCTGCCATCACCGAAGTCGAAAAGCCCGTGGCCAAGGGCACGCAGGTCTTGGTGAAGGTCCGCGCCTGCGGCCTCAACCGCGCCGATCTGGGCATGACCAAGGGCCATGTCCACGGCGCGGCCGGCGGTGTCGGCACCGTGCTCGGCATGGAATGGGCCGGCGAGGTCGCAGACCTCGGGCCGAACGCGAGCGGTGTCAAGGTCGGCGACAGGATCATGGGCTCCGGTGGCGCCGCCTTTGCCGAGTATGCACTTGCCGACCACGGCCGCCTGTTCCGCACGCCCTCGAACATGAATTTCGAGGAGGCTGCCACCCTGCCCGTTGCGCTCGCGACCATGCACAACGCCGTCGTCACCGTCGGCGCGTTGCAGCCTGGCCAGAGCGTCCTGATCCAGGGCGCAAGCTCCGGCGTCGGGCTGATGGCGATGCAGATCGCCAGGCTCAAAGGCGCTTCGCTTGTGATCGGTTCATCGACCGATAGCACGCGACGCAATCGCCTGAAGGAATTCGGTGCCGATCTTGCGGTGGATTCCTCCGATCCAGGTTGGGTTGACCAGGTGCTGAAGGCCACCAATGGCGAAGGTGTCGACCTGATCGTCGACCAGATATCGGGCAAGGTGGCGAGCCAAAATCTCGCCGCGACCAGGGTCAAGGGCCGCATCGTCAATGTCGGCCGACTAGGCGGCACGCGCGCCGAGTTCAATTTCGATCTGCACGCGGCACGGCGCATCAGCTACATCGGCGTCACCTTCCGCACCCGCACGATCGAGGAAATTCGCGAGATCTTCGACGCGGTCAGGAAAGATATCTGGGGCGCGGTGGAAGCGCGCAAGCTGCAATTGCCGATCGACCGCGTGTTCGCCTTCGCCGATATCGGCAAGGCGTTCGAGCACATGGAGGCCAACAGGCATCTCGGCAAGATCGTCGTAACGCTTTGACGGCACCTGTTTAAAATCGGAACAATTCGCAACTTCGGCGCTGTCAACAAGTGGCGAATATGCAGTCGTCATGGATGCTTTCTTGTTGGATAGCGCCCTAATTTTATGTTTTGACGCGCTTTCTTCACGCGAACCGCTATGCACTTCGCTCGAAAACGCTATAAACCCGCACCCATGGGCGATCACCATGCCAACGAGAAGACCCGCGTCGCCGCGATATCGGTCTTTGCCAGTGCCAGCATGGCGGTGGCAAAACTGATCGTCGGCGTCGTTATCGGTTCGCTCGCCCTGATCTCCGAAGCGCTGCACAGCACGGTCGACGTGGTTGCCACCATCGTGACCTGGATGGTGGTGCGGGTTTCCGACCTCCCCGCCGACGAGGAACATCATTATGGCCACGGCAAGTTCGAGAGCATTTCCGCGCTCGGCGTGATTGCGATGCTTTATGTGTTGTCAGGCGGTATCCTGGTGGAATCCTTCAGCCGCCTGCGTGGAGGCTCGCCGCCGCCAACGATTTCGGCCGTGCCGTTCGTCGTGCTGCTGGTCGACATCGCCGTGAACTTCTGGCGCGCGCGCGCGCTGCATCGCACGGCATACGCAACCCAAAGCCAGGCGCTCGCGGCGGATTCGCTGCATTTCGCTTCCGACATGCTTGGCTCCGTCGCCGTCATCATCGGCCTTGTGCTCGCGGGATTGGGCTATTGGTGGGGCGACGCCGCTGCCGCGATTGCGGTCGCGATCATGATCGCCGCGCTCGGCCTGCGGATGGCGCGCACGACGGTGGAGACACTGCTCGACCGCGCGCCCGCCGGTGTCTCGGAAAAGGCGCGAAAGGCGATCCTCTCGGTGCCCGGCGTCGTCGAGGTTGAGCGGTTGCGGGCGCGCATGGTGGGCGCAACGCATTTCATCGAAGCCATTGTGAAGGTGCCGCGCACCTATCCGATCGACCGCGTCGACGAGATCAAGCAAAAGGCACAGCAGGCGGTCACCGCCGCGCTTGGCAGTGCGGACCTGACGTTCACCGGCGTTCCTGTCGCGCTCAACAACGAGAGTGTTCGCGAGCGCATCATGGTGATCGCCCGCAATGCGGGCCTTGCCGTCCACCACGTCACCGTACACGACCTTGGCGGCAGGCTGATCGTGAGCATCGATCTGGAGGTCGATGGCAACATGACCCTTACGCGCGCCCACGACATCGCCCAAGGGCTGGAAGGCAATATCCGGGACGAGTTCGGTGCCGAGGTCGAGGTTGATACCCATATCGAACCGCTCGAACCCGAGCTGCCCTTCGGCATCGACGCTTCGCCCGACCGTCTCGAAATGATCAGGACGGCCCTGTCGCGTTTTGCCGCGGAGACCGAAATCCATGACATCCACAATGTGCGGGTGCGCGACACCGACGCCGGCGAGATCGTAAACTTCCATTGCCGCGCCGCCCCCTCGATGAGCGTGATCAAGGTTCACGAGAATGTCGACGCGATCGAGCGCGCCCTGCGCCGTGCCTTTCCGACCGTCAAGCGCGTCATCAGTCACGCCGAGCCGCCCTACGTGTGAGCGCGCTAGTGCCCACTTTCCGAAGTTCGTGCACCATCTCGGCGCCCACCTTTCACGAACTTCGGAAAGTTTTGGGCACTAGCAAATCTATGATTCTAGTGCCGCTTTTCTGTTTGAAGTTCCTGAACGGAGTTCGCCGCTTGCATGCAGGAACTTCAAATAGGCGGCACTAGCGCCGCCGTTCTTGTTTCGGACTCACGCTGTCGACAAATTGACGCTCCCGATTCTTCGTTGGACAAGATTTATTTGAGTTAAGGAATCGTTGACTCTCGACAGTCCGCAAAAACTGGATTCAAATCACATTGATTCGGGAGCGATGTGGGGCTCTTCCGAAGCCGAGTTTAAGGACAGGATTTTGCGGGGGTCCAGGGCATGGCGCGAGCGCATGCGGCGAACGCGTGCGGCCAATCCGATTCGATCAAGGGATTGGCGCAATCGATAGCAAAACCAGCCTACCAAAGGCTTTTGACGGCGGAGCCCGCGCTCCGCCGCGCCGTACCCACCCTGATCATCGCCTTCCTGATCACCATCTGTCTCGGCGCCTTCGTGCAGGTGCTCGACCAGACCCGGCAGAAGCGCAGGTCGGCCGAGCGCGACCTGACCGCTCTCGCCGACTATCTCGCCGAGCGCATCGACCGGCTCACCGCACCGCGACAGGACCGCCTGCACAACATCGAGCGACTGCAGTTTCTGCTGCCGGATGTGGTGCCGATGTGGGGTATAGCCCCAGGACGGCATGTCATCGTAGCCGGCGCCGATAACCGCATCCTCGCCCGCGTTCCGATCGCGGGCCGTGCCGGAGAGACCGAAGGGATTCTCGATGCGATCAGTTCGGCGCAGTTGCTCGCCACACCCAGCCTGCAGGGGGCGGTGATCGATCTTGTGCTGGGGGACGGCAATCGTGCCATGGCCACGACGTTGATCGTCAAATCGTTGCCGGGACGGATCATTGTCATCCAGCAGAGGAACGAGCCGCTCTGGGGCTCGGATTCCGCGCTGTCGGTAACGCTGTCGGCCACCACCGGCTTCGTCGTGCTGATCCTGGGCTTTGCGTTCCACTGGCAATCGACCCGCGCGCGGGAGGGTGACCTGATCAACGATGCGGTACGCGGCCGGATCGACACCGCGCTCAACCGCGGCCGCTGCGGATTATGGGATTGGGATCTGTTCCGCGGGCGAATCTTCTGGTCGCAATCGATGTTCACGATGCTGGGTCTCGACAGCCGAAGCGATCTGTTGACCTTCGGCGAAGTCAACGCGCTGGTTAAATCCGACGACATCGACCTCTTTGCCATCGCCGACCAGCTCATTTCGGGAGAGATCGACCACATCGACCAGACCTTTCGCATGCAGCACACCAACGGACACTGGATCTGGCTCCGCGTCCGCTGCGAGCTCAGCCATGATGCGAGCGACGCCGGGACGCACCTGATCGGCATTGCCGTCGATATCACGGAGCAGAAGAGCCTGGCCGAAAAAACCATCGAGGCCGATCTGCGGCTGCGCGATGCCATTGAAACCATACCCGAGGCCTTCGTGCTGTGGGATGCGGGCAACCGTATGGTGCTCTGCAATTCGCATTTCCAGAGGCTGCACAAGCTGCCGGATTCGGCGGTGATCCCGGGCACCTCGTATGAAACGGTGATCGAGGTCGGCAGCATGCCGCACGTTCGCACCCGCTTGCAGGAGACCCAGGCGCGCGCGCCGGGTGCGCGCACTTTCGAGGCGCAGCTCGATGATGGCAGCTGGCTGCACATCAGCGAGCGTCGCACCAAGGATGGCGGTTACGTCTCGGTCGGAACCGACATCACCCGCATCAAGGAGCATGAACAGAAGCTGGTGGAGAACGACCTGCGTCTGCGCGCGACCGTGAGCGACCTGCGCCGCTCCCAGAGCGCGCTCGAACAGCAGGCCGTCGAACTTGCGGACCTCGCAGAGAAATATTCGCAGGAGAAGATCCGCGCCGAGGAGGCAAACCAGACCAAGTCCAGATTCCTCGCCAACATGAGCCACGAGCTGCGCACGCCGCTGAACGCCATCATCGGCTTCTCCGAGATTATGGAGAGCGGCATGTTCGGCGCGCTCGGCTCGGAGAAATATCGCGAATACTGCCACGACATCCTGACCAGCGGTCATTACCTGCTGGAGGTCATCAACGACATCCTGGACATGTCCAAGATCGAGGCCGGCCGCGTCAAGCTCGACATGGAGACGCTGGATCTGTCGAGGACGCTGGCCGAGTCGCTTCGCGTGGTCGCAGGACGCGCGCACGACAAGAATCTCCGACTGGATGCCGATATCGAGACCACCATCCCGGTCGTGGCGGATCGGCGAGCGGCCAAGCAGATCGTCGTGAACCTTCTGTCCAACGCGGTGAAGTTCACTCCCGATGGCGGCAAGGTGATCGTGCGAAGCCAGTTGCTGGAAGAGCGGATCGTGCTCTTGATCGCAGACACCGGGATAGGGATTTCGCCTCAATCGTTGAAGCGGCTCGGTCGCCCTTTTGAACAGGTCGAAAGCCAACTGACCAAGACATATCACGGCTCGGGACTGGGCCTCGCAATCGCGCGATCACTCACCCATCTGCACGGCGGATCGATGAAGCTGCGTTCAAGACTCGGCGCGGGCACGGTGGTCCGCGTGTCGTTGCCGCGCGATCCGCGCAGCGGCAAGGCAATCATCCCGGCGGCCGCCTAGGCCCCCTTTTGGTGGAATCAGAACCGAGGCGCCGATCCCGCGTTTTGACGCGTTCGCGTCACGCAAACTGTTACACACTTGGCTCGATCACGGTTTAATCGCCCTCCTCGACCATGCCGTGAAATACCCGGCGAACCTCGGCCTGGGTCTCCTTCACGCGCGCTTCCAGCGCGGAAAAGTCGGGCGCGTCGCCGGCCCGCGCCATGACGTGAAGGAGGTCGTTGCCAGCGGTTGCCGGGTTGAATTTGCCGCTGACGCAAAGCCTGATGATTTGCGTCAGATCGTGATAGAGCCGCGCAGCGGCACGCAGGACTTCCGCTGATGAATGCGGCAGCACACCCAGCTGCTCGGCGTTGTCGAGAACTTGCTGCGTGCTGACGTCGAGGATTTCCGGCTTTGATGCGGCATGAATCAGCTGCAGGTATTGTGCCGTGAAGTCGATATCGACGATGCCGCCGGCGGCGTATTTCAGATCCCAGGGATCGTCGCAGCCCTTTTCCGTCGCAATCGCGCGGCGCATGTCCGCCACGTCGCGGGCGACGAGGAGCGGCTCGCGGGGTCGCGTCAGCGCGTCGCGAATGACCTTCTCGATACGGCGACGAAATGCGGGTGAGGCCGAAATCACCCGCGCGCGTGTCAGCGCCATGTGCTCCCAGGTCCACGCCTCGTGCTCCTGATATTCGGCGAACGAATCGATATGCGAGGCAAGCGGACCGGCGCGGCCCGAGGGACGCAATCGCATATCTATCTCATAGAGCACCCCGTAGTTCGTGCGCGTCGTGAACGCGCTGATCAGCCTTTGCGTGAAGCGCGCGAAATATTGCGCGCCGAACAGCGAGCGCGACCCGTCGGAGTCCGGCGCTTCCGGATCGAAGTCATAGAGCAGGATCAGATCGAGATCTGAGGACGCCGTCATTTCGCGGCTGCCAAGCCGGCCCATCGCAAGGATCGCGGTTTCCTGTCCCCTGATCCGGCCATGCTGGGTAGCAAAGCGATCGGTCACCAGCCCGTGCACGGTATGCACGATACCCTCCGCAACATCGGCAAAAGCCGAGCTGGCCTGCCGGGCGGAAACGGTGCCGGAGAGGATGCGCGTGCCGATCAGGAACAGGCTTTCCTGGCCAAACAGGCGCAGGCGGTCGAGAAACTCCTCGTAAGAATCAGCGTCCTTGAGCGTCGCGGCAAGGCGTGCCGAAAGTTCGCGCCTGTCCGGCATCGCACCAAAAAAGCGTGGATCGATCAGGCCGTCCATCAGTTGGGGCTGCCGAGCCAGCATGTCGCCGAGACGCGGAGCGGTGCCCAACACCAACGCGATGAGTGCGACCAGTTCCGGATTCTGGCCAAGCAAGGTGATCAGCCGTCCGCCCCGCCGCAGCGCCTGCAGGAAACGATCGAAGGCAGCGACGGCGCGATCGGGCTCCTCAGCGTCGGCGAGGCCATCGATCAGGGCAGGCAACAGCTCGGCGAAGGCGTTGCGCGTCGAGTCCGACCTGAACACACGATACTCCCCTACCATCCAAAGCTGCACCATTTGCGCCACCAGGACCGGCTCCTTGAAACCGAGCGCGGCCAAATGCTTGAGCACCCGCGCGTCCCCTGGCCCCGCGCCATAGTCGATCGCCGGCAGCTTGGCGGTCCCGGTCGGATCTCCCTCGAACAGCTTGCCATAATGGCCCTGCACGGTCTTGAGATGCCCGAGCAGATCGTTTGCGAAGGCCGCGCGGCCATCGTAGCCGAGGAAGCCCGCAAACCTCTCGACCGCGGCCTCATCGTCGGGCAGGCTGTGGGTTTGCTCGTCGGCAACCATCTGCAGGCGGTGTTCGACGCGGCGCAGGAACTGATACGCCGCGGTCAATTCGTCGCAAGCCTGGTAGGTGATCCAGTTGCTGGATGCCAGCACGCGCAATGCCTCCAGGGTCGGCCGCACCCGCAATTCCCCATGCCGTCCGCCCGCGATCAATTGCTGGGTTTGCGCAAAGAATTCGATTTCGCGGATGCCACCCCGTCCAACCTTGACGTTGTGGCCCTCCACCGCGATCTCGCTCTGACCGCGATAGGTCTGCATCTGTCGCTTCATGTCGTGCACGTCGGCGAGCGCGGCGAAATCCAGGTGCTTGCGCCAGACGAAGGGGGCAAGTTCGTTGACCATGGCCTCGCCAGCGCGAAGATCGCCGGCGCATGGCCACGCCTTGATCATGGCGGCACGTTCCCACGTCCGCCCTTCCCGCTCGTAATAGTTCAGCGCCGATGCCGTCGATATGGCGACCTGCGTCGATGCCGGGTCTGGGCGCAGCCGCAAATCGACACGGAACACGTAGCCATCGGCTGTCCGTTGCTGCAACAAGCGCGCCAGCGCTTGCGTGATGCGGACAAAGAACGGCTGCGGCTCGATATCCCGCGCCAACGTCGGCGCTTGCGGATCGAAGAACACGATGAGATCGATATCGCTGGAATAGTTGAGCTCACCTGCGCCCATCTTGCCCATCGCAAGCACGAACAGCCCGCAATTCTCCTCGGGCAGATGCTCATCGCGCGGTAACAGCCGCCCGCGCACGGTTTCCTGGCGCAGGAGATAGCGCAACGCCGATTGCACGGCAGCGACCGCAAGGTCCGTCAGCGCAGCCGTTACCCGCATCACGGGCCATACGCCTCCGATATCGCAGAGCGCGATCAGAAGTGCGGCCTCGGATTTCGAGCGCCGAAGCAGACGCATTGCTTCCGTCTCGCTGCTGGCGGCGAAAACCTCGCGCGACATCATCTCGATGAGCGAGGCAAGATGCGCGTCCGGTTCACATCGCAGGAGCCGGATCAGCCGCGCTGCGTCGGCGCGGACCAGGTCGAACAAATAGGGCGAGAACTCGGCGATGCCGAACAGGATGGTTTTTGCAAAGCGTTGATCGAGAAGCTCATCGATCGCAGCCGCCTCGTCCGGCTTGAGCTCGGCGAGCCATTCTCCCAGGACCTGTTTTGTCCGATCGGGCGCCAGAACAAGCGGTCCTTCCCTGAACCGCGCGACCAACGCGGTTGATTTGACGTTCGATTCGGCACTTTCGCGAACCGCCATGGTAAAGCACACAAAATTGGAGGCCGGGCGATGCCATTCCGCCTCGCCCTTCAAGGGATCATGCCACCTTCTGTGACATGCCTGAGCATGTCGGCCAAGGGCCAGAAGGCGGCATTCCCGTGGCGAGCCGAGAAATAGCGCTCACGGACTTTTAAAATCGACCGACCGAAGTCAACAGGAATCGTCAAGGCAGGTTTGCGATTGCGGCGGAGGTAGCATCCACCGCAATCGATATCCTCTTCAGCTCATCTCCCTCTTGTGGATGGGGTCGATCTCCCGTTCAGCGATGGCCGAACGCATGATGCAGCCTTGCATCGTGCGTCTCGAAGTGCCGCGAGAACCAGGCGTCAAGCCGTTGCGACAGGAGTTGTTCGTCGAGCAGATCCGTCACCTCGTAATCTTCCATGATGTCGCGGATCTCGTCGAGCAAGCGTTCGTGATCGTCCTTGTGCTGCAAAAGCTGGTCGTAGCCGCGCTCGCGCATAATCCGCTCTTCCAGCGCGAAATGCGCGGAGATCGACTTGAACAGATCGCCGAAGAAGCCGAGGACTGCAACCTTCGACCCCTTTGACCGGGCTTCTTCGTAAAGGCGATTGATGAGGTCGACAAGCTCGCGATGTTCGTGGTCGACGGCCTCGACCCCCACACTATAGCGTTTTTCCCAATGCAGCAGGCCCATGGCCCCTCCCTTATTGAAATATGAACCCACCGGTTTCCGCATTGTAGTCGATGACGAACATCTGCTCAGGCGAGAGCTCCACGCGGCCTCGGCGCTCATGATCAAAGCCCGCGGTCCGCGCGGTGTCGCGCATGCGGACCGCGACGTCATATGTCTTGGCCGGCAGCACGAAGCGCTGGTAGACGCGCGACGGCCCGTCGCCAGCAATTCCCGTGGGCGGCAAGTTTGCCCGACAGATGTTGTGGCCGTCGATGTCGAGCTCGACGTAGATCGGACGGCGCCCCCGCGGACAATCCTGCACCCGACGCATGTTGGGCGGCAATTTCGCGATCTCCTCGGGGCTCAGCCTGCGGCACTCGCCCCTGCGGTCGGCGCCGTGAACGAATGTCAGCATCATCACGGCTGACCCTTCCGGAATCTGACGGTAGGTCGGGTGGTCGGATAGCCAAGCCGCCGCAGCAAACAGGGCCGCGATCACCGCGAACTGACCAACGAGGCGAAGCGGTCGGCTCATGGCTCTCCCCTCACCTCGGCGGGTTCGCGGAACTTCGCCGGCCGCGACGCGGCGCTCGCCGGCAGCGGCGACCGCAATGGTTTCGACGGCAGAGCGGCCAGCCGCGCGGCGAAGGAGGCAATTCCGGACTCTGCCCGTTTCGTGGCGATTGCGGAGGCCCAGATCGTGGCGATCCGTTCGCGGGGAACGCGCGCCCGCAGGTAGGGGTCGCGTTCGCCGGCAATGCGTTGCTCGGTCCACGTCACGCCGAGACGATTGTAGCACGCACTTTCTGCGCATCCGGCAACGGCCACTCCGTCGGCGAGATTCCGGCTGAGCACGAAATCGATCAGCGATGGCGGCGCCATTGCAACGCAGGGCAGGACCACCGTTCCCTCGAGCCGCTCCGCAGCCGCGCCGTGCTCGCAAGCGAGCACCAGCACGCGCCCGGAGCCTTTGAGTCCGGCTGCGATGCGAACGACCCTCTCGCGCAATTCCTTCAGCGAGAGCTCGGGCAGATCGATGCCGGTGCGCAGATCCTGTGTGCGGCGGAAGGGCGTCGACGATGGGCACGCACCGACGCAGATGCCGCAGGAGACACACAGCGACGGATTGACTTGCGCCTGCGTCGGAAACGGCATGCCATCGGTGCGTCCGACCATGCGTATCGCCTCATAGGGACAATCCTCTACGCATCGGGCGCAACCGTTGCAATGAGCGAGGTCGATCTCCGCAGGTTTCGCCCGTCGCAGCGGCGGCAGCCAGGGCATCGTGGCGATCATCAGCGAAAAGGCGCCCAGCAGCGCCCAAACCGCCGCGTTGCCCCAGATGTCGGTAAGCGGATAAAGCGGCAGGAACAACCAGTCCAGGCTGACCGGCGCCGGCACTTTAGCCAGAGCGGCCGGTCCCTGCGAAATCGCGGGCTTCCAGATTGAGACCGCGACAAGCGCCGCGAGCGACAACAGCGCGAGCGTGCGCGGCGGATTCACCTTCGGCCGCGAGATGCGTAGAATGTGCACCCACATGATGAACAGGAGGAACAGCGGCACGGCAACATGCATGAACACCATCAGCGAGAAGAAGCGACTGGTGAGCGTGCCGGTCGAGATGAAGTTGCGCGCGATGGGCTCGCCGAAGATGGGCAGCCAGTCGAGCAGCTCCGAGGAGACCAGGGCGACGTATTGCGCGAGCTTGTCCCAGACCAGCCAGTATCCGGTGATGCCGGAGGCGTAGAGCAGCCAGATGATCGGCAGGCCGGTGAACCAGGAGTACCAGCGAACACCGCGATAGCGGTCGTAGGCAAATTCGCGGAGCAGATGGACGGCGACCATGACGACCATCAGATCCGAGGCGTATCGATGGAAGCTCCGCATCACGCCGGCATGGAACCAATGGTCGCGCGTGAGATATTCGACCGACTGGTAGGCGCGCTCGATGCCGGTATCGAAGAAGATGAAGAGGTAGATGCCGCTGACAGCGACGATCCAGAAGAAAAAGAAGCCGAGCGCACCAAGCTGCGCCAACGGATTGAGCGTTGGACCGAACAGGCGGTCGAATGCCTGTTCGATCAGCGCAAAACCAGCGCGGAGTGCGTTGCGGGTGACGCCGATCACATCGTTCTCCGTCTCTTCCGGTCAGACCGCTTTGGCCTTGCCCGAGCGAATCCATTCCCGCAGGATCAACCCGGCTATGGCAAACAGGGAGAGCGCCGCGATCACGGCTCCGAACATGAGCCCGAAATCGAAGCGGTAACTGCGCGAGCCGGGATCATAGGCCGTGCAGATAAACCTGATACGGTCGAAAATTCCGCTGAAAGAGAATGACGTGGTCGTGCCGTAGACCACGTCTTTCATCGGCTCCATGAACATGGGAAGCGGAAAATCCTCCCCGTAGACGTGCCGGTAAATTTTTCCGGTGCGGTCCACAATCGTGGTCTGCGTCGGGTGATCGAACCCGCCGGCAACCGCGCGGTAGCTAAAGCCCAGATCGCTCAGCAGCGCTTCGATGGACGCGGTATCGCCGCTCGCGACTCGCCAATTCGGGAATTTGATGCCCTGGACCGAAGCGAACTGGGCCATCCGTGCCACCGTGTCGTTGCGCGCGTCGAAGCCGACCGTCAACACGGCAAAGCGTTCGAGCCCGAAGACCCGTCCCGCTTCCGTCACGGCGTCGATGAGATGCTGGGTCGTCGGCGGGCACACCGAGCTGCAGGAGGTGTAGACCAGGCTGATGACGAGCGGCTTGCCACGGTAGTCACGGAGCGACAGCGGCGATCCCTTCGAATCGACGAACGTATAGTTGCCGATCGTCCGTCCAAGCGCCTGCTCGCCCCTCGCGATTGCAACACCTGGATCAAGCACCGGCGATGCCGGCTGTGCGGGCGAGCCAAGCATGGTCGCAAGCGCAAACACCACCCTCGCGGCGGCGCGACCACGCCCCGGCGTGAGACCGGAGATCATGACCAGATCCCGGCGGCACTCGACAGCAGCGCGCCCGTTATCAGCAATGCCAGTTGCACAAGCGATGCGAGGAAATTCTGCATCGCGTGGGTCTTGGTCGGCTCAATATAGAGCTTGATGCTCTTCCAGAGAAAATAGCCCCCGCCAACCGCTGCACCCAGTCCATAGAACAGTCCCTCGCCGAACCACAGCGGCACCAGCGAGATCGCAAACAGAGCAACGCAGTGTGCAAGGATCGCCAGCGTCCAGGCGCGGGCGGGCGCCACGACCGGCAACATCGGGACGCCCGCCTTCGCGTAGTCCTCGCCCTTTGCGGCCGCCAGGCTCCAGAAATGCGGCGGCGTCCACAGGAACAGCACGACCGCCAGCACCGTCGGCACTATCTGCGGTGACGGATCGACCGCCGCCGCGCCGGCGAGTACGGCGAAACTTCCCGCAAGCCCCCCGACCACGATATTCCAGGTGCTGCGGCGCTTCAGCCAGACGGTATAGACAATGCCGTAAGTAAAAGCGCCGAAGAAGACATAGGCCGCCGCTACATTGCCTGCGCTGAGCGACGCGAGCCCCAGCGAGATCGCCAGCAACACCAGAAACGCGACCGGCCACCACGGACTCGCTTTGAAGGCCCCGCTCGCGAACGGGCGCTCACGCGTACGCTGCATCAGGCGGTCGAGATCGCGTTCGTAGTAGTGATTGAAAGCGCCGGCCGCGCCGGAGGCTCCCAGAATTGCGAGCGCGAGACCGATCGGCTGCCACCAGGCAAGCCCGTGACCGTTGCCGACCGCGATGCCGGCCAGCGCGCTCGCCGCAATCGCAACGCCGATCCGAAGCTTCAACAGCGAGATCGCCATCCCGACTATCGCGCGCATGTGCGTCCTTTCCATTGCTCGCGACCAATCAGCGGAACAGCCAGAGTTCCGACAGGTATTTCCAGTTGATGAAATAGTAGAGCACGAAGCAGACGAAGAAGATCGCAACAAGGATGACCGTGCCCGGAAGTTTCGGCGCACGCTCGCTGCCATAGTGCGAGGCCACCGCGCCGCCGCCAGAGAACAGCGGGAAGGTCAGCTTGTGGCCGCCCTCGATCCTCTCGCCGAGCAGCGCCGTGCCGACCACGATCAGCACGAACAGCGCGCCGCCAAGCGCCGCGATGATGGCGAAGATGCCGTTCAGCCCCATCATCAGGAACGCACCGGCCGAATGAGCAAACGACAGGTTGGCATCGCTGAACGTGATGTCCCAGTGCCGCCGCGCTACCCCGAGCGTGCCGGCGCCCATCATGAAGAGCGAGATGCCGGCGGCGCCGATACCGAACAGATAGGGCTGGATTTTGGCGAGCTTCGGCCAGACGATCTCGCGCTGAAATATCAGCGGCAGCACGAGATAGGTCGCGGCCATGAAGGCGAGCGTCGTGCCCGCGACCACCGTGCCGTGGAAATGGCCAGGCACATAGATCGTGTTGTGCATCAAGACGTTGAGCTGCTCAGTCCCGAGAACGACGCCGGAAATGCCGCCGATAAAGCCGAAGAAGATCAGCGACAGGAACATTCCCGCAAAGGCGGGATGTCCCCATGGCGCTTTGCGCAGCCACTCGAAAATGCCGCGATCGTAACCGTTGCGGCGCTGCGCAGCCTCGATCGCGCCCGGCACGGTCAGGCCGTGGACCATCGACCCCATCACCGCCAGGTACATCATGTAGCTGGTGTTGACGATCTTCCAGCTCGCATCGAGCCCAGGCTCGGCCAGCAGGTGATGGGCCGATGCGAGTTGCAGGAACAAGATGTACATCAGGAAGGCGGTACGGCTCACCTTCTCACTGAGAGGCTTTGCACCGACCAGGAGAGCCGCGATCAGATACCAGAGCGAGACATGCGCGGAGACGTTGATCTGCTGGGATGAGTGTCCCATCGCCCACCACACGACCTTGTACATCAAGGGATCGATGTTGGAGATAAGGCCGAGCGACCACAGCCAGGTGGGAATCAGGATGATGGCACCGGAAGCAATCGTAAACACCGCGATGATGGCGGCCGTCAGTGCGCCAAACGTCACCAGCGGGATTGAACCTTCATACGTCCTCTCCTCCCGCGCGATCACAAGCGTCGCGAAGAAGATCATGCAGCCGATCAACGCGCCGACCGCAAACAGGATGAGGCCGAGATAGAAGTGCGGCTTCGCCTGCATCGGCGGATAGGAGGTGAACATCACGCTGGAATCGCCCTGCAGCACCGCGACGTTGGTGGCCAGCGCACCGACCACCATCAGCACAAAGCCGAGCCAGGCGAATCTTGGCGCCGCCAGCCGTGAATTGAGCAGGACGGCCGAGGCAAAATACAGGATGGCGATCTCGAAAAAGATGATCCAGAACAGCAGCACGTTCGCGCCGTGTCCGGTCAGCACGAGATAGAACCACTCGGCCGGCAGAAGATGTACCGCGGGCCAGCGCGTGAGTGCCACCATCAACCCCATCAGGCCGCCGATTGCGAGGAAGACGACGGCTGCGACGGCGTGGGCCTTGATCAGCGCCTGAGCTGCCGCATCGACCTTCAGGCCAGTATACTGACAGACGCGGAAATCGGCTTTGGCCGGTACGGCGCCGATGACGGTTTCTGCTGTCATGACGCCTACCTCCCCTCGGCCGAATGATCGGCCTCTGCGCGCTTCTGCTCTGTGACATAGATTATTCCGGTCATCGTGTGATGACCGATCCCACAAAACTCGTTGCAGATGATGCCGAACTGCCCGCTCTGAGTCGGGGTCAGCGAGATGATGTGCTCTATCCCGGGATAGACCGAGATGTTGATGTTGGTGGGCTGCAGCGAGAAGCCGTGCATCCAATCAAGCGTTGAGAGATGGATCTTGTAGCTGACCCCCTTCTCGAGTTCGAGAATCGGCCACCATTGCCACAAGCGTGCGAGCAGATAGACGTCGGTCCCGGCTTGTGGCTTGACGACCGGTATGCCCTGCTCCTCGCGCACTTGGTATTTCTTGGCAAAATCCTCGACCTTCTGTTCGTAGTCCGAAGGATTCACGCGGTACGCTTCCTTGCTGAGATTTTGCTGGCCGATGAAATGCCAGGCGATCATGAATCCGAACATGAACACGCCCCATAGGAACGCGATGATGATCCAGATCAGTTCGACCCGTTCGATCGGCTCATTCCACCAGATGCGTTGTCCGGGCGGTGTGACGGCCATTTTCAGCGTCCCCTTCGCGTTAGATTTGTCTATCGGGATCTGCAGGCAGAACGATCTCGTTCTTCATTTCCCCAAGGGGATCGATGCGACTTCCATCACGCCCCAAATCACATAGAGGACGGTGGGAATCGTCACCCCGAGAAACAGCAGGAGAAACGGGTTATCGAGAATCCGCTGCATCGCAGGCACGCGCTCTGGCTGCAATGAAGTTTGTTCGGTAGGTGGCATGGGCACACTCCGGGGCTAGTTGCGCAAATTTACCTCGTTCACCGCAGACATCCTTGACCGCGGTTAAGGATGCGCCGCCGGAGGCACGAAATAATGGGGTCATGGAAAATTCCGTCACGCTGGATCGCGGGCCCCGCCGCGCGCGGGTTGCCTTGCTTTGCCTGGGAATCCTTTCCGCATTCGCGATGATCGTTGCGACGCTTTTGGTTGCGCGGACACGAGCACCGGCGCGGACTGCCAACCTGTTGCTCGTCTATGTCGGAGCCGAGGATTGCGCTCCGTGCCGCACCTGGCAGCGTGGCGACGGAGCTACCTTTCGAAGCTCGGCCGATTTCACCCGCCTCACCTATCGCGAGGTGAAGCCGCCACATTTGCGCGATGTACTGAAAGATGAAAACTGGCCTGAAGATATTCGCGGTTACCGTGACTACCTGAAACCAAGCGACGGGGTGCCGCTGTGGCTCGTCATCCTCGATAAAGACGTTGTCATGCAGCGTTTCAGCGCTGCTGCTTGGCGCAGAAAGGTGCTGCCGAGTGTCAAATCGTACCTGCGCTGAAAGCAGCGCGGCTTCCGATCGGGCCCCCTATCGCACCACGCTCCTGGGCGCGGGCCTTCCCTCGCATTCGGCGATATTGAAAACACCACGAGGGCGGATGCGCTCGCTGGCGACGAGATTTCGCAACGTCGTCACATCATTCACAGCAACGTCGGACGCTCGTACGACGACGCCGACTGCCCTCAGCTTTGCAAATACCCGAGACAGTGATTCGGGCTTCAAGCCCAGCCGGCCCGCTATCAGCGATTTGTCGTAGGGCAGCTCGATTGTGCAGGGCCCTTTGACGCAGGGCGTAAGCGAAATCAGGAAATCCGCGACCCTTTGCATGCCGCTTTGTGCCGTAAGTTGCTCGATTCGGCTTACCATCAAATGCAGGTGCTGTGACGTCGAGGCAATCATGGCAATTGCCACTTCCGGCATTTTCCGGATGCAGTCGATGAGATGATCCGCGGGAATCATCATTACGCGCGTGCGCGCCGCCGCACTTGCGGTCGCCGGATAGCGTCCTGATGTCAAACTCACAGCTTCCGCGAAGCTTTGGCCTTTGGCAAAGACGTTGAGAACCGCCTCATCGCCAGCAGGAGTTATGCGAGAAAGCTTGATCCAACCTTCGATGATGATGAAGAATGAGGTTGCCGGCTCGCCCTGGCGGAACAGCACGCTACCGTGGCGAAGATTGACGACCCTCGCCTGCGCCAAAAGAACTCCCAGCACCTCCGACTTCAGTCCCGAAAATACTGGGATTTGGGATGCGATGGCCAGATCGGCGGGAGATGGCGCAGTCATGTTCAAGTCCCCAAAGATTACCTACAAACCGGTCTCTTACAGTCGTCAATGGCCTCTTGCCGCCGTTTGAAGCGGTGCCCTCGAACGGAGGGAATTCCTGAAGCGCCCGTGACGACGCATCACATCTTTGCCGGCTCCGTTGGCGGGCCATATGCATCGGAATTGAGCACCAGTCCGCCGTACAAGACTTTGCGCTATCTCAAATCTGGGCAGGTCCTGGCAACATTTCCCGGCGGGCGCCGCCTGCCCGAACTCAAGGCATCGCGCGCCTGACCTGCCGAGAAAACGCGGCCTTCTGAAGCCTCGGCGATGTCTGTGCCAACTGCCCTTCACCGTCGTCGCGCATCAACAAAAGACTTCAGTTCTTCGGCAGAACGTGTGGCGAAGAATGATGATGCGCTACGCGCCATTCATCTCCGCGCTTGGTGACAAGCATGGTGAAGCGCGATGGGCCCGGTACTGATTTGCCGTCGACAATCCGAGTAAAAGTGTAAAAGCCGGTGACCACCACGGCGTTATCGTCGACGACGATCGTGTGCCGTTCATCGATCGCATTCTTGTTGCCGGTTCCTTTGGTGGGTGTGAAATAGGTTACGATCGCCTCAGTCCCCTCGGAAATGACAGGACTGACAGTGCCGAGAAGAATCGCATCCGACCAATAACTCTTGGCGATGATTTCTGGATCGTTCGAGCTATAAGCAGCCGACCACCGATCAACTGCAGCATTAGCATCTTCTGCCGGGCCAGCCGAGGCCGCGGCGGGTGTTCCTAGTATCAATGCTATCAAAACGAACTGGACAACTCGTACCATTGTCTGCGCCTCCCTGCCACGCGTCTCGGATCATGCCCGCTTTGATCAAATCGCGACATGCGTCACGTTTACGCGACTGGCGTGAATGTTCGGCGCACGTTCCACTGCAGTTCAGGGATGGCGCCGCGATCGGGAGGATGACAACGAGCAAGGTGACGACGAACCATGAGCCGCCGGCGTCAACGTGGGGGCGCGGGACCGACGCCCCGCGCCTGGACCATAAGGTATCCGCTTTTTGCGATGCCAGCGTCTAGGGCGGCTCACCCTGTACCAGGTGCATGCTCACGATGCTGCCACCGGGCACTACCTCGCCTGCGGGTGGCGTTTGACTGTTTACGATTTGGCCCGCGCCAATGAACTTCGGTACCAGTCCGCTCAAGAGGACCTCTTTGCCTGCGAGCTTGGCGGGGTCAAACATGACATCGGGAACTGCGGACAGTGGAAATGGATTGTCGCTAGGGAGATTGACGGTAACGCCAGGGGGAAAGCGAGCTTCCAGAAGACTTGCGAAAGGCCCAAAGGCGTCCGCAGAGCCAGTCAGTCGCTCATAGGTTTGTTGAAGCGTGGTCCCGCCTGCCTGGACGATCTGAGCAAAACTGAAATGAAGCTGGTGTCGCAGATAGTTGATGAACAGCGTCGCGCAGCCTATCGAGACGTAGTCCCGGTCGGTTCCTTCCGTCCGAGTTACCCAGTCCGGCCGTGGGCTGTTTAGCCAGTGAGAGGCTGAAGCAAAACGGCCAAGGCTTGCTGGATGCAACTCGGTCGCCAGCACCCGAGAAAGGCCCTCGCCAGCGCTCGCTCCGCAATTCCAGCCCTTTGCTTGAGCGGCCATCAACACCTCGTCGACCTCAGCGCAGTTCAGAAAATTCTCCAGGTCGAAAGCAGCGCAATGGATCTCTGTGCCCGCGCAACTGAAGTGGTACGCGCCGAAGGTTCCCGGGTCGATGAAGATGCTAAATGGGCCTGCGCTGGCGCCTCCGAAGAAGCTGCGAAGCTGGCTTAGATCCTGCTCGCAACGTCCCAGTATCGCGTCCGCGAGCGCCTGTCCCTCCGACCTCAGGGTGTTGTCGTAGGCAACCTCGAAATTCGCAGTGCTGCCGGCAAGCACGTAAACGGCAGGAGGGAGCGGGAATGGGATATGTGGTATCACACCACCGGGTTCGACGAGGACGCTATGACGAGCGGTTGTCGTTGATATAGTTCCGCCCTCGGCGCGAGCTCTCCGATCATGTGGGCTCACCGGTTCATTCACGTTTACGCTCGTTGACATCGGGACCTCCACAAGTTTGTCATCGAAGAAGACCCTACTCGGGAAGCAATCTCTGCGAGTATGACGTACGCCACAGTGCGGAATTCTTTTGTTGATCGCCCTTGCGTGCTGAGGGACATCCCGTGATTGGCGGGGCATGTCGGTTTCCCCTCAAAAGCGGACATTCACGCACGTCCCAGTTCCAATGCCGCGACTTGCGGCGTCGACCTCGCCGGGCTCGCCGCCCTCCGACGGCCATAGCAATTAGCTGAACGCGAAGTTCAGCCGCTGTTCAGATCGCGGCGGCGAAACTCTTTCCGCATCATGCGCGATACGACACAAGAGGACACCATGGAACGCCGACAGTTTCTGAAAGTGGCTGCTGGATTTGCAGCCGGTGCGGCTACCCTTGCCGCGACTGCGCAAGCAGCTCCGCTGCTTCCTCAGCCGCTAATTGAAAATCAAGCGAATGCCGATCCAGCCGTGACAACGGCTGAGGAGGTCGCACGGCTCCAGCCTCAAGA
>Ga0306920_100002722_pt1 | contig 22315 bp, 13 predicted proteins | sample flu12Cox44000170_FD_204666 | JGI IMG/M metagenome (GOLD analysis project Ga0306920, IMG submission 204666) | Lab enrichment of tropical soil microbial communities from Luquillo Experimental Forest, Puerto Rico - flux4day.12C.oxic.44.000.170 (v2)... | ecosystem: Environmental > Terrestrial >...
GCGACGTGACCACGCTCATCCTTGAGCACATGGAGCGCGCGAAGACCTACCGGCGCGTCTATCCCACCGTCCTCGGAGATTCGGTGGTACTCCGCTACCTCAACGGCTACCTACCCGCACCAGTGATCACTGATCGTGAGCTGGACCTTTTCCACAACAAGCTCCGCTCGCCTCGCCCCGGTAGCCTCCGCATCCCCGGCCTGCCCGCTGCACCCGCGGTGCTCCTCTTCCCGGGCGGGCATATGGCTACGTTGGGCATCACCACGGCCGGCTATCCCACCGAGCCCGAATTTGACCTCGCCATCGAGCAGCTTCCGCCTACGGTCCTGAGACCCAGGCCGACGATCTCGGTCCCGCGGCACATCGACATCACCGAGAAATTCATCTATGACCCTCCCGCCGAAGATGAAGCGCGCGCTGACCACATCCTCAATTTGGTGCACAACCGGTATCCCGAGTCCATCCTGACGTTCAACGGGCAGCATTACCTCATTCAGGAGCTTGTCCATGGGGTGCACCTAGCCGTCGCGGCTGCCCGCCAGCATCCGGCGGGCGGTCACTCACGCCCGACTTCGGCTCACCATCCGGCCAGCCACGACGGCGCACATCCGGCTGCCCCCCATCCGGCCGCCCATGCAGCCCTAGCTCCGGCCCACCACCAGGCCAGCCGCGGCGGCGCGCAACCGGAGGCCCACAACCCGGCCGCAGGTAGCTCCCATGGCCGCGCCGGCCACGCCGCTAAGGCTCATCAAGCGGCCCGCGCCACGTCGATTGGCCACCCGGCCCAGACCCACGCCGGTCCGGTCCGCCGCCGGCTGGTCCGGCTGTCCACTTCCAGCGCAGACTGCCTCGGCGAAGCCCTCATGGAAGGCGGCCTGGACAGGCTCTTCGACCTGGAAACCCAGAAGACCCGTGAGCAGCACGTCGGGCTTACGATCACGAGTCCGACGGAGCTGTCGTACCCGGCCGACAACCCGGACCACCTTGACTTCGGCGGCGCCATGGGCGCCTACTACCGCGAGATCTACTTCTACATCCCATGGCTCATCGCCCGCGCTCTGAGGGCCGCCGGGAAGCACCAGGAAGCGCTGTCGTGGTACGGCAGGATATGCGACTTCACCGCCTCTGACTCCGACCACGACACCAGGCGGGCTGACCGGCCCTGGCGGTATATCGACTTCCGCGAGCTGACCGTGCCCAAGCTGAAGGCCATGCTCACCGACGAGGCGGCGATCGAGGCTTACAACATCGAGCCATTCAACCCGCACGCCATCGCGCGGCTCCGGCCCAGCGCCTACCAGCGAGCCATCGTCATGGAGATCATCGGCACCTACCACGACCTCGGCGACTCACTGTTCGCCAAGGACACCATGGAGTCGGTCAACGAGGCCAGCCTGTACTACACCCGCGCATTCGAGATGCTGGGGCCGCGACCCGCACGGCTCGGCAGATGCCACACCATCCCCGACACCGACCTCACCTACGAGAAACTCGGCCCGGCGGTCGGGAAACCCTCCGAGATGCTCCTGATGCTGGAAAACTGGGTCTACGCTAACCACGCCGCCGCCTCCGTGCCGACCCACCTGCAGGCGCCAGCTCCTCACCCCGGCGCTGCGCCGCCGGGCACCGTCACGCCGCATACGCCGCCACCACCCGCCACACCGCCAGCCGCCGTACGGCAAGTGCAGCGGCCAGCTGCGAAGCACCCAGCAGCGGCCCGACCGGTTCTGGCCTCCTACCGGTCATCCGCCGCCAGACACGCCGAGAGCGCCGCGCTCGCGGAGGCCGTCAAGAGCAGGAGCATTACCGTTCCCGGCCGGCACTCGCCCGCCGTTCCCACCGTCCTGCAGAGCACCCTGGCTTTCTGCATCCCGCCCAACGAGAAGCTTCTCAGCCTGTACGACCAGGTGGAGGACCGCCTCTTCAAGATCCGCAACTGCATGAACATCAGCGGTGTCCGTCGCGAGCTCGCGCTGTTCGCGCCGCCCATCGAGGTCATGGCCCTAGTCCGGGCCCGGGCCGCCGGGCTCAGCCTGGAAGAGGCAATGGCCGCCCTCGAAGCGCCGGTCCCGCCCTACCGGTTCAGTTACCTGATCGAGCGTGCCCGCCAGGCAGCTCAAACAGTCCAGTCCTTCGGCGCCGCGCTGCTGCCTGCGCTGGAGAAAAAAGACGCCGGAGAACTCGCCCTGCTCCGCTCACTGCACGAACGGGACGTGCTCCGGATGACCAAGAAAGTCAAATCCGACCAGGTCAAGGAGGCCCAGCACCAACTCCAGGCGCTCACGGAAACCGAAACCAGGGTTCAGAACCGCATCGAGTACCACAGCGGCCTCATCGACGCCGGCCATACCGCGTGGGAAGTAGCCCAACAGGCCCGCGGTAATGTGGCCTCAGCTCTGCGGGCGATCCAGCCGACCTTGCATCTCGCTGCGTCAATTGCCCATCTCGTTCCCCAGGTTGGAAGCCCGTTCGCGATGAAATTCGGCGGAGCGGAACTAGGGCAAAGCGCAAAAGATGTCGCTCATAACACTCTGGCCATGGCCGAAGCAGCAGAGAGGATCGCAGCGTTGGCGGGCCTGGAAGGGACACGGCAGCGGCGGGACCAGGAGTGGCGCCACCAGCTCCAGCACGCGCGTCAAGAACTTAAACAAACACAGCAGCAGCGTCTCGCTGCAGAAATCCGCGCGGCAATCGCCGAGAAAGAGCTTGACATCCACCAGGCAGTCATGGACCACGCCGACGAGCTCGACCATTTCTACAAGGACAAGTTCACTGGTCTGGGTCTGTACAACTACCTGGCCACCACGCTCACGCGCCTTCACCGCGAGGCATACCACACTGCCGAGAGTGTGGCCCGCATGGCTCAGCGTGCTTACGCCTTCGAACGTGACGATGACACCCCGTTCATCGCTGAAGGCAACTGGGAGGCCGACAAGAACGGCCTGCTCGCGGGAGATAAACTCACATTGCAGCTCCAGCAACTGGAAGCCGCCTACCTGACCGCCAACACCCGCCAGCTCGAGATGTCGCAGTCCTTCTCGCTGGCCCTGCTCGACCCCGGCGCACTCCTCACCTTCCGCGAAACCGGCAGCTGCGAGTTCACCATTCCCGAGATCCTCTTCGACCTGGCCTACCCAGGCCAGTACAAGCGCATAATCAAGACCGCGAGCATCAGCATCCCATCCTCTGGCACCTCCACTACGCTCAGCGCCAAGCTCACCCTCATCGGCAGCAAGGTCCGCAAGCATCCCTCCACCGGCCCAGGCGACCTCGTCGCCCTGCCAACGCCGCCGGCGCCCAGCATCGCCGCCAGCACCGCAGTCAACGATGGCGGCGTCTTCGCGCTCACTTTCCGCGACGAGCGCTACCTGCCCTTCGAGGGCGCCGGAGCCATCAGCACCTGGCGGCTTGAGCTTCCAAGTCAATTGCGCATGTTCGACTACGCCACCATCTCCGACGTCATCCTCCGGATCAGCTACACAGCTCATGACGACGGCGCCTTCCGCGCCACCGTCGAGACCGCGATCGTAGACACCCTCACCGCCTACGCCTCCAGCACCGGGATGCACCGCCTGTTCAGCCTCCGTCACGACTTCCCGGACGCCTTCCACCAGCTCCTCAACCCGGCCGGTCCCGCTCAGCAGACCCACATCAGGCTCGGGCACGAGCACTTCCCCTACTTCCTGTCCACGCGCACCCTCAACATCACCGGAGCCAGCCTCTTCATCCAGCCCCAAGGAGCAGCTCCCGTTGACACCACTGGGCTGACAATCTCGGTCAACGACAACCCGAACGCCGCCTGGACCACGCGAGCAAAAACGAACCTCCGCTCCGCCGATATCCCCGCCAGCGGTCCAGCCCTCGCAGACTGGACGATCAAGATCACTACCGGCCACCTTGATCCCACTGCCGTCAGCGACGTATTGCTGCTATTCAAGTATGGAGTGTCGTGATGGCCGTTCACCTGGATGCCGCAGCAGAAACGAATCACCGACAGCAACTCGGCGACCACGATCGGCGGCATTACCGCCAGCCACCTCCCGCTGATCGTCGGCGCCTTCGACGGCCACGACCGGGCCCGGCCCGCCGCGCCGTTCAGCAGCGGCGGGCCCAGCCGGGACCTGCGCCCCAAACCCGACCTCGCTGCCCCGGACGTGGCTGTGCTTGCAGCCCGGTCGGCTCCGATCATCGCCAGCCGGAGCCCCGGCCTGCTCACCCGCAAGAGCGGCACCAGCATGGCAACGCCGCACGTGACCGGCGCTGTCGCCTTGTGTCTGCAGACGGCAGGCACAAGGCTCGGCGCCCGCCAGATCCGCTCGCTCGTGTTAGGCAGCTGCGATCCGGTCCCGGACTCCGATGCGTGCCGCCCGGGCCGTGGCTACCTGAACGTCCCCCGCCTGATTGCCGACGTGCAGCAGGCCCTGACAGCGCCAGCCATCATCCGCGGCGCGAAGGATCCAACCATGGACACCGATGACATCATCGCGCTGCTCACCGCCGCCCCCGCCACCGCCTACCGGGAATACCTCTACCGTCCGCACGGCCAGCTCGCCCACTGGATCGATGACCGGTTCGATGTAGTGGCCAGGCCTGGCCAGCTAATCGACCAAGCGGTGCAGCCGGGCGACGTGCTCCTCGCAGTCACCCTCGGCCACATGGGCCCCGGCCGGTGCCTCGTGCTCAGGAAACGCGACCACCGGCTCGCCGCCTCGCCGCCGAGGCTGCCACCAGGGCAGCTGCTGCTGCGGCCGCGAGGGTACGCCGAAATGTCCGAACCACTGCCTGTGAAACCCGCAGCTGAGATCCCGGATATCGCGTCGAGCCCTCCCGCGGAAACCGGGGCTAAGCAGGGCGCTCGTGCTGCCGGACAGCTAGTAGGTAGCGCGGCCGGGATGGCTTCCCAGGAAACCGACGGAACACTCATCCCCGCGCAAACTGGCACAGCCGGCGAGAACCCTGACATGGGCTCGCGTCCGCCGGTGGTGTATCTACGCAGCCAACGTTTCCGCGAGAGCCCGGCGCTAACTGATCTGGAGGCCGTCGCCAACGGAAGGCTGCGGCTCGGCCGCCCCCAGGACCCTCAGTACCCGGCGCCGATTGTCAGCACCGGCCCAGCCGTCAAAGAACTCCAGCAGGCTCTGATCGAACTCGGCTGGCCTTTGCTCGGCTACGACGCGGACGGCCGCTACGGCAACGAGACCTACCAGGCCGTCCTGGCCTACAAACGCCAATACAACATCCGCACGGCCGCCGGCTACCTCGACGGGATCGTCGGACCGAAAACCATCCAGCACATCGACGCGGCGCTCCCCCTCCCGCCCTGCCCGGTCCCTGGCGCCGTGACCGCGGTCGAAACCGACCTGTCGGCGATCCCCGGCCTCTATTGCAAGCCACTCCCTCCTCCACCGCCACCCCTTCCCGAGTCTCCATACGCCGGCATGGACGCCAAGGATTATCCGGGCTCTCCAATCATGGAGCAAATACTTGCAAAATCGAACATCGTCTGGACGGGAATGTACTTCAACGCGCCCACTCACGTGACAAAGCAAATTCCCAACCAAGGCGCAAAAACAGGGTTCTATGGCCATTTTTCTCATGGTGCCCACTCATGGGAGGGCGCATGGAACGAACTCCATCCTGCGTGGGGTCTTCTTCCCATCTACTGGGGCCAGCAGCAGCCAGGCAACGAGAGCGGCCCATACGATTTGCGTCTGTTCATCGCCGTCGCCAACGCTGACGAAGCCGCGGAAAAGGCCTTCAACGACGGAATCCCAGCTGGCGCAGTCATCTATCTCGACTGGGAGATGCCGGGAACCCCATCGGAGCCCGGCGTTACGTACTGCACCGCGTGGTTTACGCGCCTCGCAGAACTCGGCTATCGTCCCGGCGTCTACTGCTTTCCGGCCGCATCCAACAAGTTCCGCAAGTCCTTTCCTCGGCTATTCGTGTGGAACGTCAACCTCATACCGCCATTTGACTCACCGGCTGGCAATGTCGTCGGGAGTAAGCTTATCCTCAGCACACCTGCCCTCAATGCTAAGGGCGCTGCGCCTCCTGACCCCGAAAGCATCGCTCGTCAGTGGAAATTTGGCGGCCATTTTCCGCCTAAGACCACGATCCCGATCGCCGGATTCCCCGGTATTGATGCCAACGTCTCAGCGGTCGGCGACCCATCGTTTCCGGAGCGTCACGTCCGGCCCACCCTGGTGCGTGGTGGGACACTCGTCGGGATGGTCATCGACGCCACGCCAATTGAGCTATTCGCAGTGCGTCGCGGCGCATTGGTAACGGCAGGTTGGACTGGATCTGCTTTGCTCACGCTGCCGGCACTACCCGATCACGCCCTGGCATTCAATCCCTGGTCCGCCAACGGGACGCTCCAGCGCGGCACCTGGAGTGATCTCGCGGTCGTCGCACGATCGGCCACCGCAGGAACCCCGGACAACGCCTGGCAGTTGCATGCGTACCGTCGGCGAGGCACGACCTGGACGTTCGACACGAACATAAATGGTGTCATCCCGATCGAGCCCCTCCTTGGCGTAGCTCTAGTGTCGCGCGCGCCGAACACGGTCGAAGCTTTCTTTGTCACCAACGATGGCACAAATCGTGTTTTCGTAGTCTCCAGCACTGATGCAGCTGTGCAGAAAGACGGACAAACATGGAGCCTACCGACTGTCGTCAACGCCCCAGCAGCCGGGATCGAGCCGAGCATTACTGGCGGAATAGCCGCTGTGAGCCGGGCAGCCGGAGCGGCTGATGTTTTCATCGTTGCGACGCCTCCACAAAGACCGCCGTCATGGCAGCTCTACTGGAACTCATCGGGGATCCTCGGCACCTGGCCAAATTTCTCCGTACCGGGCGACCCCACAGTTTTTCTACACCCATTCTCGAACGTCGCAGTAGTCTCCCGCGGTCCACAACTCCTCGACGTCTTCGCCTTTGCTAAAGGGTTCTTCGGCTCGAACTGGACGTTGTACCATTGGTGGTGGAATCAGGCCGACGGCTGGGGCGCCGCACCACATTATCACACGCATCCCATTATCGGCACAGATGTCTGGCCACACCCGATGTCCAAAGTCGCCGCGGTAAGCCGATCGCCGCAATTTATCGATGTTTTCTTCGCCGGGGGAGACGACGGCCTTCTCTACACAGCATCTTGGAATGGCTCAGCGGGCACCTGGAGTGACTTCAGCTTGGTTGGCAGCAACCATGTCCTGATCAGATCGGTCGATGGCGCTTTCTCTCGGGCCGGCAACCTGCCTGACGTAATCGTCACAGGCCGAGACGGAAACGTCTACGTCTCCTCTTGGGACACCGCGCAGGCCAGATATCGGGATCTGACACAAGTTACTTCTTTGAACCCGAGTTGATCGTGCTTTCTGCATATACACATTTCCCCCTGCCCGGAGAGGGCGACGGTTATGCGGGCTAGCATCGTTATTGCCGCGTGTAACGAGGGGAAGGCGGTAGCCCGGACGGTTGAGACCTGTGTTGATACCACTTACCAGCTTGATGATGAGCTGGTTCTGGCCGACGACGCGTCGACCGACGGCTCGGTCTAGCGGGTGCTTCAACGGTTCCCGATGATCCAGAGCCTTCGCCATGAACGGCGGCTTGGCGCCTCTGCCACCAAAGCCCCGTACTCAGCGGGCTCGCGGGGAGATCCTTATGTTCCTGGACGCGCACACATGCATTGGGACGAATGATGCCGGCGAGGCGGGTGACCAGATGGACTCGCAAGATCGCTACCCGAGAAGCCAGCACCGTAATGACCCGCACGCCGTGCCTACAACTCGATTTCTGCCTCGTATGAGGCTTCGGTCTGCAGGGCACGCTCGGGTTCTGCATAGGCTTCTTGCTCGAGACGAGCAGCGTACTGGGCTCTGGCTTCCTGGTCAGCCTTTTCCGCAGTGAAACGCTCGACTGCTTCAGCGGCCTGGGCACGTAGTTTGTCGAGCCTGGCCGTCTGGTCATCCGGGGCGGGCTGGCCATCGGCCTCCGGGTCGGACCCGGGACTGCTTTCCCGCCCACGCGCGGGCTCGGACTCATGCTGAGGTGGCCAGGATCTGCCTGCGGCGATCGCGGCCTGCTGCTCGCGCTCGATGGCCCGGTCCACGGCGGCGAGGTCGGCTTCGAACTGGCGCCACCATTCCATCAGGGTCTGTGGTTCGTTTTCGGGTTCGGCGTGCCGCTGTCCGGCTGTCCGCTGGGTGAGCTTGCGCCGCTCTAGCTCGGCCCTGGCTTTCCCGGCTGTTTCCCTCGTGCTGGCGGTGCCGGCGGCCCATGTCTCGTAGCGGGCGTTGGCGGCTTCGAGCTGTTCGCGCCGGGCTGCCATGTGGTGGGCGAGCGCCGTCGCGTCTGCCGATCTGGCCGGGTCGTGCGCGGTCTGGGCGTCGGCAGCTTGCTGCCGGGCGTCGGTTTCGGCCTGGACGGTGAACCGCAGGTCCCGGGAGACGTCGGCCGGGGCGCTGGCCAGGGCACGGTCCCCGTCCAGGACCCGGGCCTCAAGCTCGCCGTGGGTCATGCGGCGGGTGGTCTCGGTTTCGTTGTGTATTTCCAGGGCACGGATCGCTGCTTGGCGCAGGTGGTCGAGTTCGGGGTTGCCAGAGTGGGGTTCGGGTGCGATGGCCTGGCCGGGGTCGGTGATTCCGGCGGCTTCGCGGTAGGCCGCGGCGACTGCGGCGCGCCGGGTGTAGTCCTGGCGCAGCAGCGGTGAGGCGTGCGGGGCCAGCACGCCGAGCCGGCTGGCTAGCCAGGGCTCGGGGGTGGCGGCCAGCTGCTCGCCGAGCGCGCGGGCCCGGGCGTCGAGCCCGGCGGCCAGCTCGTGCGCCACCGCGGGCGCGTCCTTGGGTGTGCGCTGGGCCCAGGTCACGCTGTGGCCGAGGTCGGGCAGCCTCAGCGCCCGGAGGCGGGCGTGCAGGACGCTGGAGATGGACCGAGCACCGTTCAGCGGCGCGGCGGTGATCTGGCCGATGACAGTGCCGATGTCGTGCCCGGCGAGCTGAGCGGCGCGCAGCTTCTGCTGGAGGACCGGGCGGGCGTGTTCCCGCTCATACCGCCAGGCTTCGGATTCGCCGAGCCGGGCCTTGATCTGCTGGTCGATCTGCAGGTACCGCGACTGCTGGACCGCGGCGGTCCACAGGGTGAGCAGGTGGCCGGTTCCCCCGGCCCGGTCCTGGGACTGCCGGATCTGCTCGGTGGCCGACAGGTCCGGGTCGTCCCGGTCCATGATCACCTTGACCACTGATTCAGGTGAGGCCTGCGCATAGGGCGGGTGCCCGGGTGGCGCGGTGTTCCCGGTGACGATGTGCGCGGTGTTGGATTTCCGGCCCCGGGTCAGCCCGACGTACAGGGACCGGCGGGACAAGGTGCCGGTGACCAGCAGGTGGGCGGTGTCCACGGTGCGGCCCTGGCCGACGTGGGTGTTGCCCGCGTAGTCCAGCTCGGCGCTGCCGGTCAGGTAGGTCCTGGGGATCAGGAACGGGCTGGTCCAGGTCCCGTAGAGCTCCCGGCGCCGAACCTGGACGTGCGGCCCGTGCCAGCCGGTGATCTTCAGCGTGTCGCGGTTGGTCAGCTCCCGGCCGCCCGCGTTGATCGTGGTGTTGAGCCGGGCCCGGATCAAGTCGCCGGTGCCGACCTGGTTGCCGTCGGCCAGCGCGGCCTGTGGCCGCTGGACGGTGCCGAGCTGGATCAGCTTGGCCTGGACCCGGCGGGACAGGTCGGCGGCCTCGCTGTTGGACCCGGCCAGCAGCAGGACGGTCTTCCCTTGCAGGTGGTCGGCCAGCCACATCGAGGCGGCGTGGTCGTAGGCGGTTTCCTGGTCGGCGCCGCGCATCCTGCCGTGCCGGTCGTAGGCGGCGTACGCGGTGAAGTCTCCGGCCCGCAGCCGCACCGATGCGCCGGCTTCCCAGGCCGCGTCGAACCGGCACACCTCATGCAGCTCTGTGCACGGGATCTCCCGGACGAGCAGCCGGAACATCCCGCCGGCCTCGACCGCGCCGAGCTGTTCGGTGTCTCCGGCCAGGATCAGCCGGGCCCCGGCGGCCCGGGCAGCCTCCTGGACCATCGCCAGGTCGGTCGTGGCGAGCTGGCTGGCCTCATCCAGCACCAGCACGTCGTCCTGATACAGCGGCACGGGCCGACGCAGTTCGTCGGAGCCTTCGATCTTGCCGAGGAACTGCGCGATGTTGTACGACTCGGCCAGGCCCTCGCTCGCCAGCACCCGGGCCGCGCTGGTGGCCGTGGTCAGGCCGATCACCCGCCGGCCGGTGAACGTGGTCCACAGCCGGGCGAACCCGGCCATGGTATGGGTCTTGCCCGCTCCGGCCGGGGCCACCAGCGCGGTCGTGGCCGTGGTGGCGGTGAGCATGGTGACCACGGCGTCGCGCTGCCCGGCGTCCAGCCCGGTCCGCTCGGCGGCCGCGTGTGCCTGCTCGGCGGTGACCAGCTGCGGCACGGTCCGTGTGGCGGCGGTGAGGATCTGCTGTTCGGTGTCCAGGTGGGCCAGGGTGCAGTAGCGTTCCTGGTTCGGCGGCCGGTAGATGCTGCCGCCGTCGGAGGCCCGCACGCCCAGGCTGGTCACGTCGGTGGGGTCCGGGGCGGTGACCTGGATGACCTCGGTTCCGGCCCGGCCGCCGACGGCCAGCTTTGTCACCTCGGTGACCACCGCCTCGGCGTCGGTGCCCGGCGGCAGCACTGGCAGCGCCCGGTGCACCTCGAACCGGAGCTGGGCCATCGACCACACCGCGTGGTGGCGTTGCACCTCGGCGACGGCGATCCGCACGGCCATGCGCTTGGCCGCATCATCTAGTACCGCCGGTGCACGGCCGACGTGCTGAGTGGCGAACCGGGCCACTTCTTGATGCACCGCTGACAGTGCCTGCATTTCCCGCCGCGTGGTCTGCGCTTCCCAGGCGGCCAGCCGCTGCGCCGCGGTGGGTTCGGCGGTGCCGGTCTTACCGGCGACGGTGCGCCGGGCTTCGGCTTTGGTCCGGCGGGTGTTCTGCGCGGCCTGCTGGCCGAGCAGCCAGATCGTCCGCTTGGACGGCGGCCTCCCGTGGATCTTCTGGTACTGGCCGATCAGCGCCTTCAGTTCCGGGGTCAGGGCCCGGGACCTGGAGCTGAAGGTGTCCATCACGTCCTGGGGAACCCCGCCGACCTCGGCGCCGTACCCGTCCACGCGCGGCACCATGGCATAGCCCAGTGCGGACAGCCGGGTCTCCACCATCCGGTCGGCCACCGCGGCGACCGCGAGCCGCTGGTGGTGCAGGCTGCGGGAATCCAGCGTGCGCCATTTGTCATCGGCGTGGTCGGCACACTGCACCCGGTTCCAGATGGCGATGTGCACGTGCAGGTGCGGGTCGCCGTCGCGGCTGATGTGATGCAGGAACAGGCTGGCGACTAGGCCGTCTCCGTCCCGCCACTCCCCGGTGCGGGCCGAATGGTGCCCGGTGCGGGTGTAGGTGGCGTGCCGTTCCAGCCAGGCCACGGCTTCGCGGGCCGCGTCCAGCAGCGCGGCCTCGATCTGATCGGCCCGTGCGTCCAGCGCGGCGGCCTGAACGGGGTCGCCGCGTTCACAGGCTTGGTGGGCCGCGACCCGGTAGGAGGCGTGCAGCACCGACACGCTCTTGACCACATCGACGGTCAGGTCGAAGTACGGCACTTGATGCGGGTCCGTGCCGCGCGCGGCGGCGCGGACCTCGGCCAACTCGCCCGTGCTGGCATACGGGTGCGCGGCCCGGTAGGCCGCCACCGCCGCGGCTTCGCGTTCCCCGGCTGCCCGGGACGGGCGCGGCTTGACCAGGAGTTGTCCGCCAGGCCGGATGTTGTGCTGGTACAGCGGGCCGATCACGGCCGGGTCGACCTGACCAGCTAGCCCGAGCGCGGCGGCGCCCTTCCCGGCCCATTGGCCGGGCGGTTCCCCGGATGCGGTGTAGTAGGACATCGCCCCGGCGCAGCCTGCCGCGTGCTGGCCCGAGGTCAGGTAAGCCACGTCATGGCCCGCATGCAGGGTCGTGACCGTGCTCATGGACGGCCACCACGACGGCGCTGACCGCAAGCATCTGTCGCTGATGCCTGTCTAGGATCGCTTTTGCTCACGCACGGACGGTAAGCGGGCTCTGCGCACGTTTGGCGGATTTGGCCCCGGCGCTCAGCGCCGGGGGAGGCTTGGGGCGGTCTTCGTAAATGATCATGAAACCGGTCTGGTTTACAGTGGTGGCCGGCCCCGCCAAGCACCGCCTGGCACAGGTGCTTGACGGTTCAACTACGTGCCTGAGGATAGCGGCGTACCATGCCGCTAGCACCAGCCCGGCCCATCCGGGCACAGTAAGGCCCCCTGGACCATCCGCCAAGATCACCCAGGGGGCAAGGCCCCTGCAATAGGACCCATCATGCAAGCTAGCACGGCAAATACCCAGCACGATAGGGGATCTCCGGGTCCCCAGGTCTCGCCCGAGCTGCTGGAAACGGTGGCCCGGGCGCTGGTAGCGGCGCTCGTCCCGCCGCCCCGCCAGCCCGCCCCGCCCGGCACCGGGCAGGCCCCGGATTTCCTGACCGCGGCGCAGCTCGCGGCCCGGCTGGGGGTCTCCCGGGAGACGGTCCGGCGGCTGGCGATCACCGGGGCGCTGCCGCACACCGTGGTGTGCCGGGGCACCCGGAAGACGACCCGCCGGTTCCCGCGGCGGTTCGCGGACGAGTTCGCGGCCAGCGGCCTGGACACAGCCGACCTGGCCGTCTTCGCCGCCCGGTGGCGGGCGCGGCTGACCGCGCCCAGGCAGTGACGGCGGCCGAGCCGCGTCACCGCACCCCCGGACCGCCAGTTCCAGCTTGGACTGGGTGGCGGTACCGGGCTGCGTGCCGCGGCACCGACCTGCAGGTGTTCTTTCCCGGCCGCGGCGAGCCAGCCGAGCCCGCCCGGCGGATCTGCGCGGGATGCCCGGTCCGGCAGCCGTGCCTGGACTACGCCCTCAGCCACGCGATCACCCACGGCATCTGGGGCGGCCTGACCGAACGCGACCGGCGCCCGCTGCGCGTTCACCGCATAGCCGCCGTCCGGCGAGAACGTGATCAGGCGATCGCGGCCGCCGCTGCTGCCGGGAACACCATGGCGGCGATCGGCCGGACGTTCGGCCTCACGGCCACGTCGGTGACCCGGGTCCTATCCCGCGACGCTGACCAGCGGAGACGATCATGAGCCGCACCGGACCCGAACCCGGCCAGCGGCTCAAGACCAGCGTACGCCGCCGGGCCGGGACCGGACGCGGCCGCGGCTCGGTGCTGATCGGCGCGGCGGCGTGGCTGCTGGCCCTGATCGGCGGCGGCGCGCTGTACGTCTCGTTCAGCGCCCAGTACACCTATATCCTCGCGGTCCGCCGCCAGCACGCGGCCAGCGTGATCGAGGCGCTGCTACTCGACCTGCTGATGATCGTGTTCACCTTGCTCGCGCTCGGCCTGTCCCGGGCCGGCCAGCCCGCCCGGGCCGAGCGGGTCCTCATCCTGGCCTGCGCGGCCGCGTCCGCCTACATGAACGTGTCGGCCGCCGACGTGGCCAGCCCCCGGTCTGTCGCCGCGTACACGGTCGCGCCGGTCGCGCTGGCCGTAGTGGTGGACCGGGTGGTGGCGGTGATCCGGCGCCACGTCCTGACCGGCGCCGAACCCTCGGCCTGGAGCACTTTTGGCCGCGCCGCGGCGGCTGCGGCCAGGATCGGCGGGCTGGTGCTGCTGTACGTGCTGCGGTTCGCCCTGGCCGCGCCCGAGACCGCCCGGGGCCTGCGCCAGATGGTGCTGGCCGCCGCTCCCCTGCCCGCACCCGAAGCGCCCGGGCCGGAGACGGCCGGACCGTCTTGTACTAAGAAATCAGTTTTTCTCGCCCTGTACCGTGCCCATCCGGACTACGGGGACCGCGCAAGGGCCAGCCGGGTCGCCGCCGAGTTGGCCCCGCAGGCCGGGCTGCAGCCGGGCACCGCCCGCAGCTACCTGTACGCCGAACTGGACGGCAGGCCATCATGACCACCGACCCGCCCGCTGAACCTTCGCTCCCCGCTCTGAGCGAGAGCCTGGCCGCCCTGGCCGCCCAGGTCGCCGACCTGCGCGGCCAGATCCACGCCCTCAACCAACGGCTCGACCAGGCCGGGCTGCACGCCGGCCTGAACCTCGCCGCCCGGTTCGAGGAACTCGCCGGGACTGTCGCCGACGCCCTCGATGCCGCTGCCCCGCACGAGCCCGCCGCGCCGTACTGGATCGGAATGGACCGCGACTCCCACCACGCGCGGCTCGCCGATCTGCAGCGGTGGGCCGACACCGTGCTCCGGCCCCACTACGGCGGCTACCAGCTCGCCGAGTGCTGGCCACGGCACATCAACGCCGTCTGGGAACTGTCCACCCTGGCCGCCGAATGGCACCGCACCTACGCCGGGACACGGCCCGACCTGGCCCGGGCCCTGGAGTTCTACGACCGGTGGCTACCCGGCACCATGCGCCGCATCACCGACATCACCCGCGGGTGCCTGCCGCACTGCACCACGCTCCGCAGCCCTGACAACTGGGCTGCTCGTCCCCGATACCGCTAGTCCTGCCTCACAGCACGTTCCACAACCGAGCCGACCAGGTCGGCCTGACCATCGGATGTTGGGCTGACTGAGGAGATCTCGCCAACTGACTCACGTCCCGGTTCGACACACGAGTGGGTGCGATTTTGGTTCGCTTCGGCGGCATCCTTCTGATATCCCTTCGGCATGCCTCGCGCGGATCGCATCAGCCTGACGGCCCAGGGCTTGGTCATGCCGTCGGTAGATCATCTCTCGAACAAAGGAACGCTCAACTTCCTGCTCGATCGTGTCTTTTCTGGGATTCCGGCGGGGCTGCCGACAGACCGGGCGATGGTCGGCCTGTTCATGAACTTCTCGAGGCTTACCGACAAGGCGCTCCGGGAGTATGACGCTGCTCGCGCCGAATTGCTGCTCTATGTCACCCTGCAAGACGACCTCCTGCGCATTACTCCATACCTACGCGCGATCGACCACATGGAGAACTGCGTCAGCGCCGCCCACCGCGCGGTGCTGAATGCGCGAGCGCTCCGGGCAGGCATGATCGGCCGGGCGGCGCCGGCTCTTACCGCGAGACAGGAGCAGCGACTGGCTTACCTGCGTAACGCCATTGAGCATTCCGACGAGAAGCTGCTGGGCAAGCAGCACGGCAATAGCCTGGCGTTCGACAAGCTCGACCCGTACTCCCTCCGACTGGCGAACACCTCCATGGTCATCGGCAAGAACGTGCTGACCTACAAGGAGCTCGTTTCGGCCATGACCAAGTGCCACAGGAGCATCGAGGTGATCCGGGGAGTACCGACAGGGACACCCGGCCCGGCCTTTCCTAACGCCCAGCTCCGAACCGACCCTGGGATTCCGGTGAGCACGCCCGGGGGCCTGCGGCCGACCAGCTACCTCCAGGAGCTGAACAGGTTGATGATCACCCACTCTTAACCGGCCTGGCCTACTGCCGTTCAGTGATGACCTCGCGCTAGCCCAGTTCAGTCACGAGGCCCCAAGTGGGAAAGGCCGCCAGGGGAAAGGCTAGCCGGGGAGCGTTTTCGCCGGGATCGCAGCATCGGCGGTCAGCCGTGAGAGGTAGGCGGCGGCACGCCGGTCGACTTCGGGGACCGGGTCGGCGTAATGCCGCAGCGTGGTGGCGCCGCCGCCGCTGTGGCCGAGGCGGGCGGCGGTGTTGCGCAGGTCGAAGCCGCCAGCGAGGAGCTGGCTGGCGGTGTAGTGCCGTCCGCCCTTGATGTCCAGCTTGATCCCGGCCGCGGCCGCGGTCTCGGCGACCTTGTGGGTGGCCCAGTCCGGGTTCCACGCCCGGGAATGGGCCGGGTCGTTGGAGAACAGGTACGCGTCATCGCGCAGTTCGACGCCGACTGCGGCCAGCTCGGCCCGGATCTCGGTCATGTGGGTGGCGATCAGGGCGCAGGTGTCCGGGTCGATGGCCAGCCAGCGGTCCTGGTGGGTCTTGGTATCCTTGCGGACGCGCTGTCCGCCGCGGACCACATAGTTGAAGGCGACGTGCACCAGGCCACGGCCCAGGTCGATGTCGCGGATCTGCAGGCCGCACAGCTCGCCGCGGCGCACGCCGGTGACCGCCACCAGCCACAGGTACAGGCCCAGGGCGGCGCTGCGCGCGCGGGCCTCGGCGATCACCTGGGCAACGTCATCCGGCGAGGTGGCCGGGATGGGCTGGCGGATGGTGGTGGGCGGCTTGGCCGACTCGGCGGGGTTCCGGTCGGTCCACTCCCAACGCTGCGCGGCCGCGAAGGCGCCGGACAGGATGCTGTGGATACCACGGATCGTGCTGGCCTTCATCGGATGACAGACGTGCGGACGACACCCTGCCCGGTGGCAGTCGTGGCCGGGACCAGGCCGCCTCCGGCTCAGGCGCGGGTCACCGCCAGGCTCGCCGACAACGATCGCGGCGCGGCCGTGCCGCGCGATGATCAGGCCGTCCGCGGCGAGCACCTCCAGGGCGTGCCGGATGACGCCCGTCCCGATGCCCTGCAGGGCGCTCACCGCAATGATCGACGGTAGCTCGTCGCCCGGGGCGAGGATCCCGGACCGGATGGCCTCGGTCAGCGTCACTGTGACCTGCTGCCAGGCCGGCCGGGAGTCGCGCGGGTTGATCGTCAGCACCGGGACGTTTCGGTGCTCGATGAATGGCTTGCCCGTGCAGGACAGGTCGCCGCAGCGCTTGAGCTCCGCGTACAGCTTGTCGAGGATGGGGCCGCGCACCTTCCGCACCTTCATGTGCCCGAGGGCAGGAATGATGGTGCGGCGGATGAATCCTTCGTTGGTCTGCCGAGTGGATACGTCCCATGGGGCGATCGCGGCGTACTCGTCGAGCAGCTTGGCCACAGTCGCGTCGGACTCGGGCGTGCGGCCTTCGGAGGCTTCCTTGAGCAGCCTGCCGAGCTCAATGTGGGCCTGCTGCTCGGTCTTGACGGTGGACTTCAGGCGGATCGGGCGCCTGGTAAGCGGATCAGTTCCGGCGTACACCCATACCCGGAACGACCCGCTTGGCAGTCGCTCAATGTGACCTTTGGCAACCCTGGGCATAGCAGAAGGATAGCCGCGATCAGTGACATTCGTTCCACGAAACGTTCCACGGGCCGGACGCTGGCGGGGCCAAAATCCCCTCTGAGCTGGGAGCCGGTGAGCGGATTCGAACCGCTGACCTGCCGTTTACAAGACGGCTGCTCTGCCTGCTGAGCTACACCGGCGGGAGACTCTGAGCATGGTAGCCGATGCAGCCGGGGGTTCGAGAATCACCACGTGAAACGGCCTAGGCAAGAGCCGGGCTGGTGCAAGAGCATTGGTGCCATGGCTGAGCCTGGTCGGCAAGACGGGACCGCGATCGAGGTGCGCGGCCTGACCAAGTCCTACGGCGGCGTGCATGCCGTCCGCGGCATAGACCTCACCGTGCAGCGCGGGCACATCTTCGCGCTGCTCGGTCCGAACGGAGCCGGGAAGACCACCACCGTCGAGATCCTTGAGGGCTACCGGTCGCGCGACGGCGGCACGGTCCAGGTCCTGGGGTACGACCCGGGACGGCAGCGGCAACGGCTGAAGCCGCAGATCGGGATCGTGCTGCAGTCCACCGGGATCGATCACTACCTGACCGTGGCCGAGACGGTCGCAATGTACGCGGGGTTCTACCCGCATCCGCGCCCGGTGGACGAGGTGATCCAGCTGGTGGGCCTGGAGGCCAAGCGGGATTCCCGGGTGCTGAAGCTATCCGGCGGGCAGCAGCGGCGGCTGGACGTAGCCATCGCCCTGGCCGGCAACCCGGACCTGCTGTTCCTCGACGAGCCCACCACCGGGTTCGACCCCTCGGCCCGGCACGAGGCGTGGGAGGTCATTAAAAACCTGGCGGAGCTGGGCAAGACGGTCCTGCTGACCACGCATTACATGGACGAGGCGCAGTTCCTGGCCGACCAGGTCGCGGTGATCAGCAACGGGCGGATCGTCGCGGAGGGGCCGCCGACCACCATCGGGAACCGGGAACTCGCCCGGGCCAGGATTCGCTACCGGCTGCCGGACGGGGCCGCCCCACCCGCCGACCTTACCGCGTCGCCCGGACCGGACGGGCTGACCGAACTGGTGCCCGACGACTTGACCGCCACCCTGCACCGGCTAACCGGCTGGGCGCTGGAACAGCACCTGGAACTCACCGGGCTGGAGGTAATCCGGCCCTCCCTGGAGGACGTCTACCTGACCCTGACCGACGGCGCGGCCGCGCCGGCCGCGCAGCCGGTCGGCGCGGGCCCGGCCCGCAGGAGAGGATGGCGCAGGTCATGAACGCCACGGCGCTGACGCTTTCCCAGGTCCGGTACGTGAACAAGACGTTCTGGCGCAATCCGGCCTCGGCGTTCTTCATATTCGCGTTCCCGCTGATGTTCCTGGTCATCTTCACCGCGCTACTCGGTCACGGAACGGTCCGCATCTCGCCGACCCAGGTGGTGAACACCTCGACGTACTACGTGGCGGCCATGGCGACCTTCGGGGTGATCTCGGCCTGCTACACCAACATCGCGATCAGCGTGTCGTTCCAGCGCGATACCGGCGTGCTGAAGCGCATCAACGGCACGCCGCTGCCGAGTTCGGCCTTCCTCGGCGCGCGGATGATACAGGCCCTGCTCGTCGCCCTGCTGCTCGTGGTGATCACCGCGGCCTTCGGCCGGATCCTGTACAGCGCCAGCATCCCGACCGGTCTCACGCTGCTGCGATTCCTGGTCATACTGCTGGTCGGGGCGGCCAGCTTCTGCGCGCTCGGGTTCGCGGTCACCGCGGTCATCCCCAACGCCGACGCCGCACCCGCGATCGTCAACGCCTCGATCCTGCCGCTGCTCTTCCTGTCCGGGGTCTTCATCCCGCTGGGCAGCAACGCGCCCGCCTGGATCCTCTGGATCGCCCGGATCTTCCCGGTCTATCACTTCGCCCAGGGCATGCAGGCCGGGTTCCTCGGCACGGCGTTCAGCTGGACCGATGTGCTGGTGGTGGCGGCCTGGGGCCTGGCCGGCCTGCTGCTCGCGATCCGGTTCTTCAGCTGGGAGCCGCGGACCTAGACCGGACGGCGGCCACCTCGTACAGGGCGATGCCGGTGGCCACGCCGGCGTTCAGCGACTCGGTGGCGGCCGCGATCGGGATCTGGACCAGCACGTCGCAGGCCTGAGTTACGATCCGGGACAGGCCGCGGCCCTCCGACCCGGTGACCAGGACCAGCGGAGCGGTGGCCAGGTCCAGGTCGCGGATCCCGGTCTGGCCGTCCGCGTCGAGGCCGGCCACAAAGACCCCGGCGGCCCGGTAGGACTGCAGCGCCCGGGCCAGGTTGGTGGCCCGGGCCACCGGGAGGCGGGCCAGCGCGCCCGCCGACGCCTTCCACGCGCCCGCGGTCACGCCCGCGCCGCGCCGGGCGGGAACCACCACGCCGTGCGCGCCGAAGGCCGCGGCCGAACGGGCGATGGCGCCCACGTTGCGGGGATCGGTCACCCCGTCCAGGGCGACGATGAGCGGCAGCTGGCCGGCGTCGGCCGCCCGGACCAGCAGGTCGTCGGGGTGCGCGTAGTCGTAGGCCCGGACCCGGAGCGCCAGGCCCTGGTGCAGCGCGCCGCCGGTAAGCCGGTCCAGTTCGGCGGCGCCGGCCTCGAGCACCGGCACGCCGCGGTCGGCGGCCAGCTTGATGGCTTCCTCGATCCGCTCGTCGCGGGCGACCCGGGCCCCGACGTACAGGGCCGCGGACGGCACGCGGGCCCGCAGCGACTCGACCACGGCGTTGCGGCCGGCCACGAATTCGGCCGCGTCGCCCGCGCCGCGCGGAGCGCGGCGGGCGGGCGGAGCCGCGGCGGCGGACGCGTCACCGACCCGGCGGGACCCCGCAGCGGCCGCGGCCGCACGGCGCTGGGCCGGGTGACCCGGCCGCATGGCGGCGGGCGGCGTCGGCCCCTTGCCCTCGAGCTTGCGCCGGCCCTGGCCGCCGGTACCGGGACGCGGCTTGCCGGACTTGGTGCGGCCCGCGGCATTACGCCGGGAGCGGGGACCCTCGGATCCGCTCAACGCTTCAGCTCCCAGCGCGGGCCCTGTGGGGTGTCCTCCACGACGACGCCGATATCTTCCAGGCCATCCCGGATCGCGTCCGCAGTGGCGTAGTCCCGGCGGGCCCGGGCCGCGTCGCGCTGGTCTAGGGTCAGCCTGACCAGCGACCCGACCACCTGGCGCAGCCGTTCGCCGGACCCGGCGCTGGCGCCTACGGAAGCGCCGGACCAGTGCGGCGCGAGCGGGTCGAGGCCGAGCACGTCGAGCATGACCCGCAGCCGGATCAGGCTGGCCCGGGCGCCGGTCTTGTCCGAGGCGGCGAGCGCCTGGTTGCCGTCCCGGACGCAGGCGTGCACCGCGGCCAGCGCGGCCGGGACGGCGAGATCCTCGTCCATAGCCGAACGGAACGCGGTGGGCAGCCCCTCCCCCTCGTCCCCGGCATGCTCCGGGCCGAGGCTGCCCAGCACCTCGGCGGCCCGCAGCACGAAGCGTTCGATCCGCTGGTAGGCGGCGACCGCCTCGTCCAGCGCTTCCTCGGAGAACTCGAGCATTGACCGGTAGTGGGCCTGGACCAGGTAGTAGCGCAGCTCGGCGGGCCGCACCCGGGTCAGCGCGTCGGTGGCCAGCAGGGAGTTGCCCAGCGACTTGCTCATCTTCTCCCCGGCGAGCCCGAGCAGGCCGTTGTGCAGCCAGTACCGTGCGAAGCCGTCGCCCGCGGCCCGGGACTGCGCGATCTCGTTCTCGTGATGCGGGAAGATCAAGTCCATCCCGCCGCAGTGGATGTCGAACGCCGGGCCGAGGTACTTGGTGGACATGGCCGAGCATTCCAGGTGCCAGCCGGGCCGCCCGGGTCCCCACGGCGTCTCCCAGTACGGCTCGCCGGGCTTGGCCGCCTTCCACAGCGCGAAGTCGCGCGGGTCTCGCTTCAAGCCCATGTCGTCGGAGTCCTCGGCCGGGCGCATCTGGTCCAGCCGCTGACCGGACAGCGCGCCGTACTCCGGGTAGGAGTGCACGTCGAAGTAAACGTCGCCGCCGACCGGGTAGGCGTGATCGCCCTCGATCAGGCGGCGCATCAGCACGATCATCTCCGGGATGTGCCCGGTGGCACGCGGCTCGATATCCGGCGGGCGGCAGCCCACCGCGTCGTAGGCCCAGGTGAACGCCCGCTGGTTGCGCTCGGCGACGATCCAGGGGGCGACGCCCTCGCTGGCCGCGGTGCGCAGGATCTTGTCCTCTACGTCGGTGACGTTCCGGCAGAACGTCACCCGGTAACCGCGGGCCTGCAGCCACCGGATCAGCACGTCGAAGCACACGGCCGATCTCAGGTGGCCGATGTGCGGCGGCGCTTGCACCGTGGCGCCGCACAGGTAGACCGACACCTCACCCGGCGTGAGCGGCGCGAACTCGCGCACCGAGCGCGACAAAGTGTCGTGGAAGTGCAAAGTCACGGTGTAAAGGCTAAGGGATAGCGTCAGGGCCCGGTGCGCAAGCTATTTGCACCAGGGATCAGCAGGACGGTAGCGATCGCCGCGATGCCCTCGCCGCGGCCGGTCAGGCCGAGGCCGTCGGTGGTGGTGGCGGACACGCTGACCGCCGCCCCGGACAGCGCCTCGGCCATGACCTTCTCGGCCTCGGCCCGGCGCGGCCCGATCTTCGGCCGATTCCCGATGATCTGCACGGCGACGTTGCCGATGGCGAAGCCTGCGTCGCTGACCAGCCGGAACGTCTCGCGCAGCAGGGCGGTGCCCGATGCGCCCGCCCACTGCGCTGCCGATGTGCCGAAGTGCTGGCCGAGATCGCCGAGCCCGGCTGCGGACAGCAGCGCGTCGCAGACGGCATGCGCCGCCACGTCGCCATCCGAATGCCCGGTCAGGCCCGGTTCGCCCGGCCAGAACAGGCCGGCCAGATACAGCTCCCGCGCCGGGCTCAGTGGGTGTACGTCAACTCCGACCCCGACGCGAGGGAGGATAGGTGACAAGGCAGGCTAGTTGGCCAGAACCTCGTCGAGCAGGGCCTCGGCCTTGTCCTCGTTGGTCTTCTCGGCCAGCGCCAGCTCGCTCACCAGGATCTGGCGTGCCTTGGCCAGCATGCGCTTCTCGCCCGCGGACAGGCCGCGCTCGCGGTCCCGCCGCCACAGGTCCCTGACGACCTCGGCCACCTTGTTCACATCACCGGAGGCCAGCTTCTCCAGGTTGGCCTTGTACCGCCTGGACCAGTTGGTAGGTTCCTCGGTGTGC
>Ga0306920_100002723_pt1 | contig 22308 bp, 19 predicted proteins | sample flu12Cox44000170_FD_204666 | JGI IMG/M metagenome (GOLD analysis project Ga0306920, IMG submission 204666) | Lab enrichment of tropical soil microbial communities from Luquillo Experimental Forest, Puerto Rico - flux4day.12C.oxic.44.000.170 (v2)... | ecosystem: Environmental > Terrestrial >...
AGCGCACCTATGAAGACGCGCTCGAGGTGCTGCGGGACAACAACGGCTGGGGCGTAGCCCAGACCCTGTACGGGTTCGGCGGGCTGGCCCGGGCCCGCGGTGACAACGCCGCGGCGCTCGGCCACTTCCGCGAGGCGCTGGCGCTGTACCGGGAGATCGACGCCCGGCCCGAGATCGCCCGGTGCCTGGCCGGCATCGGGTGGGTGGCGCTCGCCCAGGGCGACCTGCGGCTCGCCTTCGCCAGCCTGGGCGAAAGCCTGCGGCTCAGCCTGGCGACCGGGCAGCGCCTCGGGCTGGCCCGCGGGCTGGAGGCATCCGCCATGCTCGCGGCGGCCAGCGGCGACCCGGACCGGGCGGTGAAGCTCCAGGGCGCCGCGCTGGCCCTGCGCGAGGCCGTCGGCCAGGTGCCCTCGGCGGCCGCCGGAGGCCGGCTGGGCAGCCTGATGGAGGCCGCCCGCGGCCAGCTGGGCGAGAGCGCCGCGGACACGCTGCTGGCCGAGGGCGCGGCGATGAGCGCCCACGCGGCGGTCCGGCTGGCGACCGAACCGCCCCGCGGCGGGTTCCCGGGCGACGCCGCCCGCAGCGCCGTTCCCGAGCAGGCCGCCTCACCGCTCAGCTCCGGCGCGGGCCTGCTGACCGCACGGGAGCGGGAGATCGCGGCCCTGATCGCGCGCGGGCTGTCCAACCGGGGCATCGCCGACGAGCTGGTGATCAGCCCGGCCACCGCGGCCCGGCACGTGGCCAACATCTTCACCAAGCTCGGGTTCAGCTCCCGGGCCCAGGTCGCCGCGTGGGCCGTGCAACGCGAGCCCAAAGACCACGACAGCTAGCCGCGCCGTACACGCCCTCCCGGCCGGACTACATATCCTCCCCGCCCGCCGTACATACCTGACCGGGCGCCGGAATGCACATGCAGATGCATGATTCAGGGCATGTGCAACAGGCCGGGCCTCGCCTAACGTGCTACCTGAGCGCAAAGGCGGGGCCCGGCGGATGCTCCGGCCACCAGGAGGGGGGTGGCCGGCCTTCCGCCTGACCTCAACGCGGGTCCGCGGCAAGTGCCTGCCCGGGCCCGTTTGCGCTGCCGCCGGTTACATACCCGACTACATAGTCCTGACGATGCGGCCCGCCGCCGCCAGGCCGTAGCGTCGGCCCCGCGGGGTCCAGCCTGGACCGAACCGGAGGTGGCGGCTAGATGACGATGGGCACCGAGGCGCCGCTTGGCGGCGTCACGGTCACTCAGCGGTTGCTGGCCGTGGCACCGCCCCGGGGGGAGCACCGGGCTCTGGCCGGCGGCCCGGCCGGCCTGGCGTGCGGCTACGCCGGCCTCGCCGCCACCGTCCAGGCGGCGGCGTCCGGGCTGGCCTGGCGCGGGCTGCAGCCCGGGGACGTCGTCGGCGTGTACGTGCCCGACGCGGCCTGCTACGTGTTCGCGGCGCACGCCGTTCGAGCCGCGGGGGGCGTGCCCATGCCGGTCGCCCCCGCGCTGACGGTACCGGAGATGGCCGGCCAGCTGGCCGACTGTGGCGCGCGGATGCTGCTCACCGCGCCGCCGCTGGCCGCGGCCGCGCTCGCGGCGGCGGACCGTTCCTGGGTCAGGCAGGTGATCTCGTTCGGCGAGGCGCCCGGCGCGACCCAGTTCGGCACCCTGCTCAGGACGGGCACCCTGCGGCCGGCCACGGGACGGCCGCATGACCCGGCGCTGCTGCCGTACCCGCGCCAGCCCGACGGGAGGCTGGGCCCGGCACCGCTCAGCCATCGCGAGATGTCCGCCCTGCTGCACCGGCTGGACCTGGAGGCGGGGATCAGCGAGAAGGACGTGGTCCTGGCGGGCCCGCCGGCCGGCGACGGCCGGTGCTACACCGCCCTGCTCGACCACGCGCTGCTGTCGGGCGCCACCGTCGTGGCGGTCGGCGCCGAGGAGCTGGCCAGCGCCGCCGACCTGTACGACGGCACCGCGATGATCGCGGCCAGCAGCGTGGCGGCCGGCGCCCACGAGCGGCTGCGGGTGTTCGCCGTAGCCTCGTGACCGGGCTGGCCGGCTCGTGTCATACGTTCGGCGGGCGGTTCTCGTACGGGGTGCTCAGCACGATGGTGGTACGGGTAGACACGCTGGCCGCCGAACGGATCTCCTGCAGCAGGTCCTCCAGCTCCGCCGGTGATCCCACCCGGACCTTGAGTATGTAATTCTCGTCCCCGGCCACGCTGTGACAGGCCTCGATCGCGCCCAGGTGCGCCAGCCGCTGCGGCGCGTCATCCGGGGCCGCCGGGTCGAACGGCTTGATGGAGACGAACGCGGTCAGCGGCAGGCCGGCGTCGTCGGGGTTGATGAGGGCTGCGTATCCCTTGATCACGCCCCGGCGTTCCAGGCGGCGCACCCGCTGCTGCGCGGCCGAGACCGATAGCCCGGTGCGCTTGGCCAGCTCGGTGAAGCTCATCCTGCCGTCGCGGGAAAGCAGCGAGATGATGGCTCGATTGGTGTCCTCCACCCGGCTAACCGTAGCCTGGCGTCCCGGCCGGCCACCCGGTACCGGGCGTTTACGCCCCCGTCACCGGGTCAGGGACCTGCCGATCACCATCCGCTGGATCTGGTTGGTGCCCTCGACGATCTGGAGCACCTTGGCCTCGCGCATCAGCCGCGCGACGGGATAGTCCTCCACGTACCCGTAGCCGCCGAGCACCTGCACCGCGTCGGTGGTCACCCGCATCGCGGCGTCGCTGGCGAACAGCTTGGCCATCGCGGCCTGCGGGCCGTACGGCAGGCCGGCGTCCTTACGCCGGGCGGCGGACAGGTACAGGGCCCGCGCCGCCTCCACGGCCGTGGCCATGTCCGCGAGCAGGAACGACATGCCCTCGAAGTCCGCGATCGGCCTGCCGAACTGGCGCCGCTCCCGCGCCCAGCTCACCGCGGCGTCCAGGGCCGCCTGGGCCACGCCGGTGGCGCAGGCCGCGATGCCGAGGCGCCCGGCGTCCAGCGCCGCCAGCGCGATGGCGAACCCCTTGCCTTCCTCGCCGACCAGGTGGCCGGCGGGCACCCGGGCGCGATCGAAGATCATCTGCGCGGTGACCGAGGAGCGCATGCCCATCTTGTGCTCGGGCGCCGCGGCCGATACCCCCGGCGTGTCAGCCGGGACGTGCAGGCAGCTGATCCCCCGGGCGCGGCCCGGTCCCTCGTGGTCACCGGACGTGCGCGCGAACAGCGTGTAGAAGTCCGCCTGGCCGGCGTGCGAGATCCACGCCTTGACCCCGTTCACGACGTAATCCGGCCCGTCCGCCTGGGCCGTGGTCCGCACCGCGGCCGCGTCCGATCCGCTGGCCGGCTCCGACAGGCAGTAGGCCCCGAGCTGGTCCCCGCCGAGCATTCCCGGCAGCCAGCGCAGCGCCTGCTCCGGGGTGCCCGCGGTGACCAGCGGGAAGCAGGTCAGCGTGTGCACGCTCACCCCGAGCCCGACGGCCAGCCACGCGGCGGCCAGTTCCTCCACGACCTGAAGGTAGGTCCGGTACGGCTGGCCGCCGCCGCCGAACCGCTCGGGGTAGGGCAGCGCGAGCAGGCCGGACCGGCCGAGAACCCGGAACACCTCGCGCGGGAACGTCCCGTCGCGCTCGGCCGCGTCGACCCAGGGACGCAGCTCGGCGTCGGCCAGCTCCCTGGTCAGCTCGAACAGCGCGCGGGTCTCCTCGTCGGGGCACTCGCGGTCTATCACTGTCCCTCACTCGCGATGCTCACCGGGCATCCACGCAGACCAGCTCGCGGGTGGCGTGGTTGAGCCGCTCGTGCCCCTGCTCGGTGCAGACCACGATGTCCTCGATCCTGGCGCCGCTGCGGCCCGGGTAGATGCCGGGCTCGATGGAGAACGCCATGCCCGGCTGCAGCGGCTCGGCGTTGCCGGACACGATGTACGGATCCTCGTGGCATTCCAGGCCGATCCCGTGGCCGGTCCGGTGCACGAAGAACTCTCCGTAGCCGGCCGCGGTGATCGGCTCACGGGCCGCGGCGTCGACGGCCTCAGCGGCCACCCCGGGCCGGACCGCGGCGCACGCCGCCTCCTGCGCGCCCTGCAGGACCCGGTAGTACGCGGTGAACTCCGGCGGCGGCGCGCCGATCACGTAGGTCCTGGTGCAGTCGGAGCAGTAGCCGCTCGGCATGGTCCCGCCGATGTCCACGACCACGGCGTCCCCTGGCTGCAGGGCCCGGTCGGAGATCTCGTGGTGCGGGCTCGCCGCGTTCGGGCCGGAGCCCACGATCGTGAAGTCGACCCGGGCGTGGCCCTCCTCGAGGATCGCGTCGGCGATGTCGGCCGCGACCTGCCGCTCGGTCCGGCCTGCCCGCAGCCAGCCCGGGACCCGGGCGTGCACCCGGTCGATGGCCTCGCCCGCCGCGCGCAGCGCCGCCACCTCGGCGGGGGTCTTGCGGATGCGCAGCGCGCGCAGCGCCGCGCTGGCCAGGTCCTGGCGGACTCCGGGCAGCGCGTCGCGGAACCTGAGCACCATCAGCGCCCACATCCGGTCGGACAGGCCCATCGGGCCCGCCATATCCCCAAGCCGCCCCGCGACCAGCGCGTAAGGGTCGTCGGTTTCGTCCCACGGGATGATCTCCAGCTCCAGGCCGCCCGCGGGCGACGCCAGGGCCGCGAGGAGCTCCAGCTTCGGTACGACCAGGAACGGCTCCCCGGCCGCTGCCGGGATCGCCAGGCAGGTGAGCCGCTCGAGCTGGTGCGCGTCGTAGCCGGTCAGGTAGCGCAGATCGGGCCCGGGGGTGAGCAGCAGCGCCGCCAGGCCCGCGGCCCGGGCCGCCGCCGCGGCCAGGCCGATCCGGTCCGGCGGGTAGAGGCCTGGATCAGGCCGGTCGGTTTCCATCGCGCCCTCCCGTCGCCGGTACGTCCCGTGCCCGCGCTTTGCCTTGCCTGGGCATCATCTCACCCGTGAGAATGGTGCCCGCACCTAGACACTGAGCCGCCGGATGGCTCACGCTAGGTGCACAAGAGCTAACCTGATGCGACACATGATGACCTCTGAGGCTGCTGATTACCCGGCCGGCCGCCCGAGCACGGCGGCCGTGCCGACGCGCGCGGCACATGGCCTCGCGGTACCCGAGCCGGGCAACGGCGCCGGATCCGGTCCCGCGGCCGAGGCCCGGCTCGCGGCCGAGCTCGCCGAGGAGCGGCAGGTGGCCCTGGAACTGCAGCGGGCCATCCTGCCGCTGCACGACGAGGCGTTCGACCTGCCGGGGCTGCGCACCATGGTGCGGTACCTGCCGGCGTCCCCGGCCGGGCGGGTGGGCGGCGACTGGTACATCACCGCCGACATGCCCGGCGGCCACGTGCTGATCGCGATCGGGGACGTCGCCGGGCACGGCCTGGCCGCGGCGGCCGGCATGGCGAGGCTGCGCGGCGCGCTGGCCGGCCTGGCCATCACCGGATCGCCGCCGGAGCGGCTGGTTGGCTGGCTCAACGACCTGGTCCGTCACGTCGCGCCCGAGCACACCGCCTCGGTCATCGCGGGCTACTTCGATCCCCCCAGCCGCACCCTGACCTGGGCCCAGGCCGGCCATCCGCCGCCGGTTCTGGTGCGGGACTCGTGGGCGCGGCCCCTGGACCCGCCGCCGGGCATCCTGCTGGGCGCGGGCCATGAGGAGTACACGGCGGCGACGCTGGCGCTGGCCCCCGGGGATCTGCTGCTGCTGTACAGCGACGGGCTGATCGAGCGCCGGGACCGGTCCGTCGAGGCCGGCGTGGCCACGCTCGCGGCCGCCGTGCGCGGCATCGCCGACCCGGAGCACGCCATCGACGCCGCGCTGCGGGCGTTCGACGCCACCGACTCCGAAGACGACACCTGCCTGGTGGCGCTGCACATCTTGTAGCGCCGGCCCTTACTCACCCGGGGCGGGAGGCCAGGGCGGCGCACATCCGCCCCAGCGACGATCCCAGGTCCCAGCGCTCGTCGAGCTCGGCCAGCCGCCGGGGATCGGCCGGGGTGACCGGGAGCTGCCCGTCTGCGGGCGGCAGCGGCGCGTCGGTGGCCACGCGGACGACGGGCAGCGCCGCCTCCAGGTAGTCCCGGGCCTGGACCAGCTTCGCCCGGCTGCCCATCGGGAAGCCGCCGTGACCGGAGTCCAGCGCGGTCAGCATCGCCTCAACGCTGCCGAACACCCGGACCAGCGCGGCCGCCGTTTTCTCTCCCACCCCCGGCACCCCGGGCAGGCCGTCGCTCGGGTCACCGCGCAGCGTGGCGAACGCCGCGTAGGCCCGTCCGGGGATGTGGTAGCGCTCGGCCACCTCCGCCTCGCCGACCACTTCGAGCTTGGACATCCCCCGGGCGGTGTAGATCACCCGGACCTGGCGGGTGTCGTCCACGAGCTGGAAGAGGTCCCGGTCCCCGGTGACCACGTCGACCGGGCCGTCGGCCCGGGCCGCGAGGGTGCCGATGATGTCGTCCGCCTCGTACCCGGGCGCGCTGGCCATGGCCACGCCGGCCGCGGCGAGCACCTGCTCGATCACCGGGATCTGGGCGGTCAGCGCGTCAGGGACCTGCTCGCTGCCGTCCGGGTTGGCCCGGTGCGCTTTGTAGGACGGGATCACCGCGACCCGGAACGTCGGCCGCCAGTCCGCGTCCAGGCAGGCGACCAGCTGGCCCGGGCGGCGGGCGCGGATCAGCCGGGCGATCATGTCGAGCAGCCCGCGGACCGCGTTGACCGGGGTGCCGTCCGGCGCGGTCATGCTGTCCGCGGGGATGCCGTAGAAGGCGCGGAAGTACAGCGAGGCGGAATCAAGCAGCATCAGCGAGCCCACCCCGCCATCCTGCCAGGGCTAACCGACCGAGGAGTACGCGACCACGCCGCGGCGCAGGGTGCCGATGGCGCGGCGCGCGATGCTCGCCACCGGCGCCGTCCCGGCCGCGGCGGCCACCTGGTCCAGCAGGTCGATCAGCTGCTTGACCGCGCGGACGAAGTCGCCGGGGGTCAGGTCGGGCGACAGCACCTGCTCCAGCGGCCGGTCCCGCGCCCACGCGTGCGCGGTCCAGGCGAAGCCCGGGTCCAGCTCGCGCAGGAACGACAGCTGGTGCTCCTTCTCCGCGGCGTCGAGTTCGCTCCAGACCTCGGCCATGGACGCCAGGATCTCCCGGACCTGCCCGGGCGGCAGCCGGGGCGGGCTCATGTCGTCGGGCCGGCGCGACTCGAAGGTGAGCGCCGAGACGCACGCGGCCAGCTCGGCGGGGCTCAGACCGTCCCACAGCCCCCGGCGCAGGCACTCGGCGGCTAGCAGGTCGAGCTCGGTGTAGAGGTCGGCCAGCCGCCTGCCCTCCGTGGTCACCGTGTCGCCGTCGGTGTACCCGAGCTGCTCGAGCACCGCGCAGACCCGGTCGAACGTCCGCGCGATGACGTGCGTCCGGCCCGCTACCCGGCGCTCCAGCTCCTGGGCCTCACGCTCCAGGCGTTGGTAGCGCTCGGCCCGCCTAGCGTGCTCCTCGCGGTCCGGGCAGCCGTGACACGGGTGCTGGCGCAGCTGGCGGCGAAGCCGCTCGATGTCGGCCTGGCTCCCGCCCGGGCCATCGGCTTGGCCGGAGCCCTGGCGCCCGGCGGCCCGCGGCGGCCGGGCCAGGTCGTGGCCGGCCAGCCTGTTGCGCACGGTCGAGGCCAGGTCCCGGCGGTGCTTGGCTGACCGCGGGCTGAACCAGCCGGGTATCCGCACCCGGTCGATCGGCGTGACCGGCACCGGGAAGTCGGCCGCCGTCAGCCGCTTGACCTGGCGGCCCGCAGTGAGCACCAGCAGCCCAGGCGGGTCGGCGGCTGCGGGAGACTCGAGCACCAGTGCGATTCCGGCCCTCCGCCCGGCGGGCACCTGGACGATGTCACCGCGGCGCAGCTGCTCGAGCGACTCCGCCGCCTCGGCCTGCCGGGCCGCCGAGCGCCGTCTGGCCTGCTCGGCCTCGCGCCGGGACAGCTCCCGCCGCATGGCCTGGTACTCCGCGAAGTCGCCCAGGTCGCAGGAGACCTGGAGCTGCTCCATGGACTGCCTGATCTGGCGCGCCTGGCGGGCCAGGCCGAGCACCGCCCGGTCCGCCTGGAACTGGGCGAAGGACGACTCGAGCAGCGCCGCGGCCCGGCGCCTGCCGACCTGCCCGACCAGGTTGACCGCCATGTTGTAGGACGGCCGGAAGCTCGAGGTGAGCGGGTAGGTCCGGGTGCCCGCCAGCCCGGCTACCGCGAACGGATCCACGCCGGGCTGCCAGAGCACGACCGCGTGCCCTTCGACGTCGATGCCGCGCCGTCCGGCACGCCCGGTCAGCTGCGTGTACTCGCCGGGGGTCAGGTCTGCGTGGTTCTCGCCGTTCCACTTGTCCAGGCGCTCGATGACAACCGTCCTGGCCGGCATGTTGATGCCGAGCGCCAGGGTCTCGGTGGCGAATACGGCCTTGATCAGGCCGGCCGCGAACAGCTCCTCCACGACCTCCTTGAACGTCGGCAGCATCCCCGCGTGGTGCGCCGCTAGCCCGCGCTGCAACCCGGTGAGCCAGTCTCCGTAGCCGAGGACCGGCAGGTCCTCAGGAGGAATGTCCGCGGTCCGGCGCCGGACCAGGTTGGTAATCTCGGCGGTCTCCTCGGGCGTGGTCAGCCGCAGGCCCGCGCCCAGGCACTGCGCCACCGCGGCGTCGCAGCCAGCCCGGCTGAAGATGAATGTGATCGCCGGGAGCAGCCCGGCCGCGTCCAGCCGGTCGATCACTTCCGGGCGGCGGGGTACCCGGAACCGGGCCGGCCGCCTCGGCCCCCGGGCGCCCCGGGCCGGCCCCTTACGCTCCCCCACCCCCCTGCCCATTCCCCCGACACTGTCGCGCTGGGCCAGCCGGCGCAGTTCCGGGTTGACCTTCGGTGCGCCGCGGCCCGAGGGCGGCCCGGCCGCACGGCTGCCGTCGGCCCCGGTGAACAGGTCGTACAGCCGTGAGCCGACGAGCATGTGCTGCCAGAGCGGCACCGGGCGGTGCTCGTCCACGATGACCGTGGTCCCGCCGCGGACCTCCGACAGCCAGTCGCCGAATTCCTCGGCGTTGCTCACCGTCGCCGAGAGCGCGACCAGGCGAACCGACTCAGGCAGGTGGATGATCACCTCTTCCCAGACCGCGCCGCGGAACGCGTCCGCCAGGTAGTGCACCTCGTCGAGAACCACGTAGCCGAGCCCGGCCAGCGTCGGCGAGCCCGCGTACAGCATGTTGCGCAGCACCTCGGTGGTCATCACGACCACCGGGGCCTCGCCGTTGATGCTGTTGTCCCCGGTGAGCAGGCCGACCTTGGCGGCCGAGTACCGGCGGACCAGGTCGGCGTACTTCTGGTTGGACAGCGCCTTGATCGGGGTGGTGTAGAAGCACTTGCGGCCCTCGGCCAGGGCCAGGTGCACGGCGAACTCCCCGACCACCGTCTTGCCCGACCCGGTAGGCGCGGCCAGCAGCACCCCGTGGCCCGCGCTCAGGGCCCGGCAAGCCTCCAGCTGGAAGTCGTCGAAACTGAACTCATAAAGGGCCTGGAACGCGCCGAGTTCCGGCTGATCCTCGGTCAAGCGTCCGAGCCGGGTGAGCGGCCGTCGCCGGCGCCCTCGCGGGGCGGCAGGTCGAGGTCGAGTGGCGAGAGCTCATCGTCGCCGATCCCGGCGTACATCGCCGGCTGGCTGGCCCGGCGCCGGTCGTTCGCCCAGATGACCAGCTCGGCCACCTCGATCAGCACCACGCAGGGCACGGCCAGCAGCAGCATGGTGAGCGGGTCCGGGCTCGGTGAGGCAATGCCCGCGAACACGAACACGAGGAAGATCATTATCCGGCGCCACTTGCGGATCCGCTCGTGCGTGAGGATGCCGACCATGTTCAGCATGACCAGGGCCAGCGGCAACTCGAACGCCAGCCCGAAGCCGAGGATCATGGCCTGGAAGTAGTTCAGGTAGTTGGCGACGGTCGGCAGGACAGCTATCCCGCTCGGGGCCAGCGCGAACAGGTACTTCAGGCCCCGGCTCATCGCGAAGTACGCCATCGTCGCGCCGACCAGGAACAGCGGCGCCGCCACGGCCACGAAGATGTAACTCCACCGCTTCTCCCGGCGGTACAACCCCGGGGCGATGAAGGCCCAGACCTGATACAGCCAGAACGGGCAGCTAAGGATGAGCCCGAAGAAGAACGCGACCTGCACCCGCAGCATGAACGGGTCGAAGACGCCGATGACGATCAGCTGAGCGTTACCCGCGTGCTGCTCGGCCTGCTTGAACGGATGCTCCACGAACGCCCAGAGCCGGTTGTAGACCTGCGGGATGAACCCGATGGCCATCCCAATGGCTACCGCGGCCAGCGCCTTGAGCAGGCGGCTGCGCAGCTCACGGATGTGATCCATGAGCGGCATGCGGCCCTCGGGGTTGGCCTGCCGCTGTGACGCCACCATGCGGGCACCCAAGAGGCGCGCGCCCGTGATGGTGTCAGCCAGTTTCGGCATGGTGGGCTACGGCGGACGGGGGCTCAGCCCGGCTGCTGCGTCTGCGGCGTCTCCGTTGCGGAGGTGCCGTTCACGGTCACCGCCTGGCTGGCCGCCTGCTGCTGCTGGAGGTCGCGGATCTGCTGCTGCATCTGCTCGAACTGCTCGTGCTGTGTCTGGGCAGGCGTTATGGCCTGCGCCGGCGCAGCATCCTGCGGCTTGTCCTCCGTGTCGTGATCGCCGTGCAGGTCGTGCACCTCGGCCTTGAGGATGCGCATGGAACGGCCCAGCGAGCGGGCCGCGTCCGGCATCTTCCTGCCACCGAACAGGATGATCAGCACGACCGCGATGATCAGGATTTTCCACGGGCTGTCAAACAGGTCACCGAGCATGTGAGTCCCCATCCAGCGGGAAGCGCGTCCCCGCGCCTAGGGTTGCTTGCACCGGAAAGTCTACACGCGACATATGGCCACCATAGTTCCCTGACGCGACGGACCTCAGGCGTACTGGGCCAGCGCGGCCGCGGCGTCCTCGCGGATCTGGGCGGCGAGGTCCGCCGGGGAGATCACCCGGCCGTCCTCGCCGAGCCGCAGCGCGAGCCGCCGGACCAGCCGGGTATCGGGGGTGCGGAGCCCGACCCGGAGCCTGCCATCGCCCAGTTCGTCGACCTGTTCGCACGGGTAGTACTCGGCGACCCACCGGCCGGCCACCGACAGCTCGAGCTCCACCCGGACGTCGTCGTCGGACGGCCGGAACAGCCCCTGATCCACGTCCCGAGGCCGGGCCTGGGCCGGCACCGACGCGGGCTCGTCGAGCACCGTGAGGGCCAGCACCCGGTCCAGCCGGAACAGCCGCACCGCCTCGGCGCTCAGGCACCAGCCCTCCAGGTAGGTCCGGCCCTCCACGACCAGCAGCCGCATCGGGTCGACGTCCCGCTCGGTGGCCTCGTCGCGCCCGGGCACGTAATACGACAGGTGCAGCCGCCTGCCCCGGTCCAGCGCGTCCCGTACCTGGGCCAGCACGCGGCCCGCGCCGTGGTCGTCGACCTGCACCGTGACCTGGGCGCTGGCCGCGGCCGCGGCCCCGGCGGCCGCCTCCAGCTTGGCGATCGTCCGGCTGAGCGCCGAGCGGTCCTCCAGGTCGGGGACCTCGGCCAGCATGCGCAGCGCGACCAGCAGCGCGCTGGCCTCGTCCATGCCGAGCCGCAACGGGCGCTCGATCGACTCGGCCTCGCTGACCACGATCTCGCCACCCTCGTACGACAGGTCGATCGGGCAGTAGGGGTCGGGCGAGCGGAGCTCGACGCACCACAGCATGTTGAGGTCGTCGACCAGTTCGCGCTCGGTGAGGCCGAACGCGGCCGCGGTGTCGGCCAGCCCGACCACCTTCCGGCTCACCACGTAGGGGACCAGGGCGAGCAGCCGCTGCAGCCGGTCGGTGGCGGGCGTCACCCGCGGCGGCGCGCCGGGCCGGGCCCCGGGCCGTGCTGCAGGCGAGCCTGCTGCGGCTGATGTCAAGTGAGCACCCCCTTCAGGCGTCGGATGACCGCGTCCCGCAGGTCGGCGGGCTCCATGACGACCAGGTCCGCGCCGAACGAGGCGAGCTGCTCGCTGTACCAGCCCACGTCGGAGAACGGCACCTCGACCAGGTCCCACCCGGGTCGCTGCGGGTCCGGCCGGACCGCGCTGGCGCTCCGCCGGAGCCCGTAGCCCGCTCCCTGCCTGACCTGCAGCACGGCGGTGCGCCGCGGCCCCTCGGCGTCCCACTGGCGGACCAGCTCGCGCACGTCGGCGCCGTCCGGCACCGTGACCGAGCCCGCCGGGCCGCGGAAGGTCACCGGCCCGTCGATCCGGCTCAGCCGGAACACCCGGGTCTCGCCGCGGTCGGTGTCCAGCCCGGCGACGTACCAGCGGCCGTGCCGGTTCACCACGCCCCACGGCTGGAGCTGGCGCTGCTGGGACGAGCTGCGGCCGGCCGCGCGGTGGCTGAACGAGACCGGCCGCCGGTCCCGCACCGCCTCCCACAGCGGGCCGAACGCGGCCTCGCCCGTCTGCAGCCTGGGCTCGATGCCCGGCTGCGTGGTCTCCTCCGCGTCGATCCCGGCCGCGCGCAGCTTGAGCAGCGCGCCGGCCGCCGCCCCAGCCAGCTCGGCGCGCCGCCAGGCCCGGGCGGCCAGGCCGAGGACTGCGGCCTCGTCCGGCTCCAGCCTGATCTCGGGCAGCCCGTAGGCCTGCCGCTGGATCCGGTATCCCGGCTCCTCATCGGGGGTCGCGCTCACCCCGGTCTCCAGCGGGATCCCCAGCTCACGCAGCTCGTCCTTGTCCCGCTCGAACATGCGCTTGAAGGCGTCGAAGGAGTCCGGGTAGCCGGGCACGGCCTCTCTGATCTGGCCCGCGCTGAGGTACTTGCCGGTCGAGAGCAGGCAGACGACCAGGCTGAGTAGCCGCTCCGTCTTCCGCCGTGACATGGTCGTCCTTCCCGCTCTCTCGCTCTCTTCTATTTTCTCCCCGCCGCCCGCCCACCGTCGCCCGCACCTGACCGTACCTCGCCGCGGGGTGCGGGACGCACGGTAGCGGGGTTTCCCGCGGCCGCCCCCTCGGCGCCGCGATCCGCCGTCGGCTAGCCTGCAACTCGTGATCAGGTGGCGCAGCGGGGTGGTTTCCGGCCTGCGGCGGGAGTGGGCGGGCGCGGTCGAGGTCGACGTGACCGTCGCGGGGGCGGAGGTCAGGGCGCTGACCTACCCGGCGCTCACCGGCCGCCCGCGGCCCGGCGACCGGGTCCTGCTCAACGCCGGGGCGCTCGAGATGGGGCTGGGGACCGGCGGATACGCGCTGGTGGTCGCGCTGCCCGACCGGCTGCCGCCGGACCGTGACGAGCCCGGGCACCTGGTCAAGGCCCGGTACACGCCGCTGCAGGCCTGCGTGCTCGGTGCGGACGAGCAGGGCTCGCCGCACCACGAGATCCTGCGGGAGGCCGATGACCTGGACGGCATGCCGGTGGTGGTGGCCGACCTGCACTCGGCCCTGCCCGCCGTCCTGGCCGGCGCGCGCGCCGAGGCCGGCCCGGTGCGCGCGGCCTACGTCATGCTCGACGGGGGCGCGCTGCCCGCCTGGTTCTCCCGCACCACCGCGGCGCTGCGGGATGCGGGCTGGCTGGCCGGGACGGTGACCGTGGGCCAGTCGTTCGGGGGCGACCTGGAAGCGGTCACGCTGCACACCGGGCTGCTGGCCGCTCGGCACGTGCTCGGCGCCGGCCTGGTGGTGGTCGCCCAGGGGCCGGGCAACCTGGGCACCGGCACCCGATGGGGCTTTTCCGGAGTGGCCGCGGGCGAGGCCGTGAACGCGGTGGCCGTGCTCGGCGGCCGGCCGGTGGCCTCGCTGCGGATCAGCGAGGCCGACCCTCGGGAGCGGCATCGCGGCGTCTCGCACCACAGCCTGACCAGCTACGGGCGGGTGGCCCTGGCCCGGGCCGACGTCGTGCTGCCGGACCTGCCCGGCGAGTTCGGCGCGCGGGTCGCCGCGGCGGCGGAGCCGCTGGCTGCCCGGCATACCCTGGTCCGGGTGAGCGTGGCGGGGCTGGCCGACGTGCTCCGCGCCTGCCCGGTGCCGCTGTCCACCATGGGCCGGGGGCTGGGCGAGGACCTGGCCTACTTCCTGGCGGCGGCGGCGGCCGGCCGGCACGCGGCAACGCTGCTGACCAAGCCATAACGGTCACGACCCGCCGAGGCGAGCGAGCCAAAGGGCGCGCCGCCGTCTGTGAAGGGGGATGGGGAGGTGGGCGGGGAGCGAGGACGCGAGGAACGAGCGCCCGAGCGAGGAGGGAAGACGGCGGGTCAAAGCGCCCGGCGGCGAGCGAACATAACTAATGAGAACCGTTGACCGCGTCCAGGACGTCCACCACGAACACCAGCGTGTCGGTCCCCTTGATCCCGGCACTCGACGCCCCGGCCGACCCGTAGCCGTCCTTCGGCGGGATCACGAGCATGACCCGGCTGCCCACTGGCACGCCGACCAGGCCCTTGTCCCAGCCCGGGATGATCTGGGCCGGCGTGGCGTCGATCCTGAAGCCGAGCGGCGCACCGCGTGTCCAGGAGGAGTCGAAGATCGCGCGGGTGCGCCAGTTGAGGCCCACGTACTGGGTGACCACGTACTGGCCCTTGGCCACCGGCGTCCCTGATCCCTTGATCAGGGTCTTGACCACCAGGCTGCTCGGCGGCGCGGTCGCGGGAATCTTGACCGTCGGGGCCTTGCCGGTGGCGGCCGTGACCGTCGGGAGGCTGCCTCCGCCGTCGGAGACCTGCGCGCCCGCGGCCGAGTCGGCCGCCGGGTAGATCTTGATCATGTCGACGACGAACACGAGCGTGTCGGTTCCGGTCACCCCGGCCTGGGGGTTACCTGCGGAGCCGAAGCCGTACTTCGGCGGCAGCACGGCCAGTACCCGGCTGCCCATCTTCTGGCCGTCCAGGGCCTTGGAGAGCCCGGGGAGCAGCGTCGCCGCTAGCACCTGCGGCGTGGCGGTGTACGTGCTCAGCGCGAGCTTGTGCGTCGTGCCGCTCCAGATATAGACGCTGTAGTTGGTCAGGAACGAATCGCTCTTGGCCAGGGTCGGCCCGGAGCCGTGGACCTCGGTCTTGAAGTACAGGTCGCTGCTGGCCTTCTCGGCCGGGATCTTGACGGTCGGCGCGGCCCCGAAGCCACCGGTGGCCGTGACCGTCGCGTTGGGGCTGGCCGGTGGCGGAGCTGATGAGCCGCAGCCAGCCAGGGCCAGCGCGGTGGCCAGCGGGAGCAGGAGCGCAGCGCCGATGCGTCGCATGGGAGTCCTCATGGTCTTCGGTGATGAGCGCAGCTAGCCTACCCGCCCGCCCGAGCGGGAAGTTCAGTAAGGGCTGCAGGGTTCCTACATGCCGGCGATGAGCTTCTCCACCCGCTCGTCCACGGAACGGAACGGGTCCTTGCACAGCACGGTCCGCTGCGCCTGGTCGTTCAGTTTGAGGTGCACCCAGTCCACGGTGAAGTCGCGGCGCCGTTCCTGCGCCCGCCGGATGAACTCGCCCCGCAGCCTGGCCCGGGTGGTCTGCGGCGGTACCGACTTGGCCTGGAAGATGTCCAGGTCCCGGCAGGCGCGCTCCACGGCGCCGCGGCGCTGCAGCAGGTAGTACAGGCCCCGGCCGCGGTGCACGTCGTGGTAGGCGAGGTCCAGCTGTGCCACCCGCGGCGAGGACAGCGGCAGGTCGTGCTTGGCCCGGTACCGCTCGATCAGCTGGTACTTGGTCACCCAGTCGATCTCCCGCGCCACCAGGCCCAGGTCGCCGCTGCTCACCGCGCGGAGGGTCAGCTCCCACAGGTCGAGCACCCGCTCGGTGATCGGGTCGGGGCCCTTGCGGTCCGCGAAATCCCTGGCCTTGGACAGGTATTCCTGCTGGATGTCGAGAGCGCTCACCTCGCGCCCGTTGGCCAGCCGCACCTTGCGCCGCCCGGTCATGTCGTGGCTGACGTCACGGATCGCCCGAATCGGGTTCTCCAGCGTCAGGTCGCGCATCACCGTGCCGGCCTCGACCATCCGCAGCACCAGGTCGGTCGCGCCGACCTTGAGCAGCATCGTGGTCTCGCTCATGTTCGAGTCGCCGACGATCACGTGCAGCCGCCGGAACCGCTCGGCGTCGGCGTGCGGCTCGTCGCGGGTGTTGATGATCGGCCGGGATCGGGTGGTCGCCGACGAGACGCCCTCCCAGATGTGCTCGGCGCGCTGGCTGACGCAGTACACCGCGCCGCGCGGGGTCTGCAGCACCTTGCCCGCGCCGCAGATGATCTGCCGGGTGACCAGGAACGGGATCAGGATGTCGGCCAGACGGCCGAACTCGCCATGCCGGCCGACCAGGTAGTTCTCGTGGCAGCCGTAGGAGTTGCCGGCCGAGTCGGTGTTGTTCTTGAACAGGTAGATGTCGCCCGCGATGCCCTCTTCCCGCAGGCGCCGGTCGGCGTCGACCAGCAGGCCTTCCAGGATCCGCTCGCCGGCCTTGTCGTGCGTCACCAGGTCGATGAGGTTGTCGCACTCCGGGGTGGCGTACTCGGGGTGGCTGCCCACGTCCAGGTAGAGCCGGGCGCCGTTGCGCAGGAACACGTTGCTGCTGCGGCCCCACGAGACCACCCGCCGGAACAGGTACCGGGCCACCTCGTCCGGGGACAGCCGCCGCTGCCCGCGGAACGTGCAGGTGACGCCGTACTCGTTCTCGAGCCCGAATATCCGCCTGTCCATGTGCGCCCGGCTATCTCCTGGTTACCAGTCCACCGCGATGTACTTGGTTTCGGTGAACTCCAGCAGCCCGTCGTGGGCGCCCTCGCGGCCGATGCCGGACTGCTTCACCCCGCCGAACGGAGCCGCCGGGTCGGACACGACCCCGCGGTTGATGCCGACCATGCCGGCCTCCAGCGCCTCGGCGACCTGCAGCGCTCGGCGCAGGTCGCGGGTGTACAGGTAGGACACCAGGCCGTACTCGGTGCCGTTGGCCAGCGCTATCGCCTCGTCCTGGGCGGTGAAGCGCACGATCGGCGCGACCGGGCCGAAGATCTCCTCATCGAGGATGCCCGCGTCAGCCGGGACCTCGTCGAGCACCGTGGGCTGGTAGAAGTAGCCGCGCCGGTCCGGGGCGTGCCCGCCGGTGACCACCCGGCCGCCGGTCTTGGCGGCGTCATCTACCAGGCTGGCCACCTTGGACCGCGTGTCCTCGTTGACCAGGGGGCCCAGGTCGGTCCCGTCGTCCAGGCCCGGGCCGACCTTGAGCTCGGCCAGCCGCCGGGCGAACCGGGCGCTGAACTCGTCCGCGACCGCCTCGTGCACGTAGAACCGGTTGGCGGCGGTGCAGGCCTCGCCGCCGTTGCGCATCTTGGCCAGGAACGCCCCGTCGAGCGCCGCGTCCAGGTCCGCGTCCTCGAAGATCAGGAACGGCGCGTTGCCGCCCAGTTCCATCGAGCAGTTCGTGACGGTCTGCGCGGCGGTGGCCAGCAGCGACCGGCCGACCTCGGTCGACCCGGTGAACGACAGCTTGCGCACCCGCGGGTCGGCCAGCATCGCTGACACCAGCGGGCCGGCCTTCTGCGTGGTGAGGACGTTCACGACCCCGTCGGGGACCCCGGCCTCGCGCAGGATCTCGGCCACGGCGAACGCCGACAGCGGTGTCTCCTTGGCCGGCTTGAGCACGACCGTGCAGCCCGCCGCGAGCGCCGGCCCGATCTTGCGGGTCGCCATGGCCGCGGGAAAGTTCCACGGGGTGACCAGGACGCTGACCCCGACCGGCTGGTGCTGCACCATGATCCTGTTGGCCCCCGACGGGGCCGTGACCAGCGAGCCTTCGTTGCGGACCGCCTCCTCCGCGTACCAGCGGAAGAACTCGGCCGCGTAGGTGATCTCCGCCTTGGCGTCCTTGAGGGCCTTGCCGTTCTCCAGGACCATCAGCCGCGCCAGCGCGTCGGACCGCTGGATCATCAGCTCCCAGGCGCGGCGCAGGCACTCGCCCCGCTGGCGGGGCGCGGTACCGGCCCAGCCCGGCAGCGCGTCCTGGGCGGCGGTGACCGCGTCCAGGGCGTCCTCGATGCTCGCGTTCGCCACCTCGGCGATGGCCTCCTCCGTGGCCGGGTCGACCACGGGCAGCACGCCGCCTCGGCCCCCGGTCCACTCCCCGCCGATCAGCAGGTCCGTCGGCACGTCGATGCCGGTGATGGTCGCGAGGTCAGCCGTCACGTTCCCTCCTACATCGCAGGCGGCAGGCCTCCCGGCCTGTCCCGCCTTCGACATTACCCCGCCCGGCTCCCCATTCCCCCCTCATGGGTCGTGCCTAGTCTGTGCCCTCCGGTGCTCCGGGCGCTCCCCCGGCCTCTCCCGCTTCGCCCGCGCTCCCGGCGCCCTCCGCGGGCTCGTCGGCCCTCTGGCCGGCGATGGCCTCGGTCTTCCCGCCCCCGATGGTCCCGGCCAGGAGCGCCTCCAGGCGGGTGCCGGACAGGCGCCGGAACGTGCGGTGCGGCCTGGCCCTGTCCAGCAGGGCGACCTCGAGCTGCGCGGCCGTGACCTCGGGGCGGTCGCCGTTGCTCTGGCTGCCCAGGGCAGTGATGGCGACGGTGAACGCTCCTTCCAGCGTCATCCCGTCGCGGTACTGGTCCTTGAGCACCGCGGCCACCTGGTCGGCCTGGCCGCCGATGACCACGAAGCCGCGCTCGTCGGCAACCGAGCCGTCGAAGGTGATCCGGTAGAGCTGGTCGTCGTCGGGGATCTTCCCGACCTCGGCGACCACGATCTCGACCTCGTAGGGCTTGGGGCTATCGGTGAAGATGGTACCGAGCAGCTGGGCGTACCAGTTGGCCAGCCCGCGGGCGCTGACGTCCTGGCGGTCGTACTGGAATCCGGTCATGTCGGCGAACCGGACCCCGGCCTTGCGCAGGTTCTCGAACTCGTTGTACCGGCCCACGGCCGCGAACGCGATCCGGTCGTAGATCTCGCTGAATTTCCGCAGCGCCCGGGACGGGTTCGGCGCGATGAACAGGATTCCCGCGTCGCAGGCGATCACGACGCCGCTGCGGATGCGCGTGATGGCCTTGCGCGCGTAGTCCGCCTTGTCCTTCATCGCCTGCTCGGGCGAGACGTAGAACGGCATCGTCACCGCTGGGGTTTCCTCACTGTGCTAGTCGGGACTGTGCTGGTCGGGTCGGGGACGGACCGGTTAACGCGAGGGCAGTGCGCCGCGTGACCCGTTCGGGGTGACGGCCGCGCGCAGCGGCGCGGGCGGGCCGTCGGGGTCAGCCATCCGGCCCTCGACCACCGTCCGGGCGTACTCCCCAGCGGCCTCGTCGGTCAGCCGCTCGAAGCCGTCGGCGGTGACCGCCGCGACCACCGGGTACAGGCGCCTGGTCAGGTCGGGCCCGCCGGTGGCCGTGTCGTCGTCGGCCGCGTCATACAACGCCTGCATGCAGGCCAGGACGGTGTCCTCGACCGGCATGCTGTCCTGGTAGAGCTTCTTCAGCGAGCCGCGGGCGAACACCGAGCCGGATCCGATCGCGTAGAACCGGTGCTCTTCGTACCGGCCGCCGGCCACGTCGTAGCTGAAGATCCGGCCGCGGCCGGTGTCCTCGTCGTATCCGCAGAACAGCGGCACCACGACCAGGCCCTGCATCGCGCCGCCGATGTTCCCCCGGACCAGGCCGGCCAGGCGGTTGGCCTTGCCGTCCAGGGACAGCGCGTGGCCCTCGAGCTTTTCGTAGTGCTCCAGCTCGACCTGGAACAGCCGGACCAGCTCGATCCCGATGCCGGCCACCCCGGCCACGCCGATGGCGGAGAACTCATCGCTGCGGAACACCTTGTCGATGTCGCGCTGCATGATCATGTTCCCGGCGGTGGCCCGGCGGTCACCGGCCATGACCACGCCGCCGTCGCAGGCCGCGGCGACGATCGTGGTCCCGTGCGGCAGGTCGCGCGCGAGCGAGCCCGGCGCGGCCCCGTCCGATGACCCGGGCCCCGCGGGCCCGGCGGCCTGCGGCAGCAGGTCCGGGGCTGCGGCCGCGAGAAAGTCGGTGAATGACGAGGTACCCGGGCTCAGGTACGTCCCCGGGTGCCACCGTCCGTCAGAACCGTAAGAATCAGCGCCCACGCGGATCCTTCCGTTAGTACGCGTCTGGTAATGATGTGACCCTACTGCCGCCGGCGCGGCCTCGGCCCCCCGGGCCTTACCTCACTGGCCGCCCTTCTGCACGTACGACCGGACGAACTCCTCGGCGTTCTCCTCGAGCACCTCGTCGATCTCGTCCAGGATCGCGTCGACGTCGTCGGTGAGCTTGTCCTGGCGCTCCTTGACGTCCTCGGTCGCCTGCGGCGCGGTGTCCTGCTCATCCTCGCTGCGCCGAGGAGCCGCCTGACGCTGGCCGCCGGTGTTGTTTGTCGCCATGCCGAAACCTCCGTGATCCGCGGGAACCGTCCCGCAGCCTCAACGCTATCCTCGCCCGCGGGTGGCCTGCCCAATCCTGTCATCCGGCATCGGTACCGAACCGGGACCTCGCTACGCGGCCCGGCGGTCCCCCATCACCCCTGGCCGGTGAGCGCCGCGACCAGCTCGGTGGCGGTCTCGCAGCGGTCGAGCAGCTCGCCCACGTGCGCCTTGGTGCCGCGCAGCGGCTCCAGCGTGGGCACCCGTTGCAGCGATTCCCGGCCGGGGATATCGAAGATCACCGAGTCCCAGGAGGCCGCGGCCACCGCATCCGGGTACTGGCGCAGGCAGCGGCCGCGGAAGTAGGCCCGGGTGTCGTCGGGCGGGTAGTCGATGGCGCGGGTCACGTCCTGCTCGTCCACCAGCCGGAGCATCCGGCCCCGGGCGGCGAGCCGGTTATACAGGCCGCGCTCCGGCCGGATGTCGGCGTACTGCAGGTCGACGAGCTGTAGCTGCGGATGAGTCCAGGCCAGGCCGTCCCGGGCCCGGTAGCCTTCGAGGATCTCCAGCTTGGTCACCCAGTCCAGCTCTCGCGAGCAGAGCATCGGGTCCTCGCCGAGCCTGGTCAGCACCGATTCCCAGCGGTCGAGCACGTCCCTGGTCATGTCGTCGACGTCCGCGCCGAACCGGTCTTCGGTGTACTTGCGGGCCAGGTCCAGGTACTCGAGCTGGAGCTGGACCGCGGTCATCCGCCGGCCGTCGCGCAGCGCCACCAGGTGCTGGCAGGCCGGGTCGTGGGAGATGGCCCGCAGCTCGGCCACCGGGGCCTCGATCGCGAGGTCGGACCCGAGGAACCGGTCCTCGATCATCGCCAGCACCAACGCGGTCGTGCCGAGCTTGAGGTAGCTGGAGATCTCGCTCATGTTGGCGTCGCCGATGATCACGTGCAGGCGGCGGTACTTCTCCGGGTCGGCGTGCGGCTCGTCGCGGGTGTTGATGATCGGGCGCTTGAGCGTGGTCTCCAGGCCGACCTCGACCTCGAAGAAGTCGGCGCGCTGGCTGATCTGGAACCCCTCGTCCCGGCCGTCGGCGCCGCGGCCGACCCGGCCGGCCCCGCAGACCACCTGGCGGGACACGAAGAACGGGGTGAGGTGCCGCACGATGTCGGCGAACGGGGTAGCCCGGCTCATCAGGTAGTTCTCGTGGCAGCCGTACGAGGCGCCCTTATTGTCGGTGTTGTTCTTATACAGCTGGATCGCGGACCCGCTGGGCATCGACCCGGCCCGGATGGCCGCCTCGGCCATCACCCGCTCGCCCGCCTTGTCCCAGATCACGGCGTCCAGCGGGTTGGTGCACTCGGGCGCCGAGTATTCGGGGTGGGCATGATCCACGTACAGCCGGGCGCCGTTGGTGAGGATGACGTTGGCCAGCCCCAGATCCTCGTCGGTCAGCTGCGCCGAGTCCGCGGCGTCGCGGGCCAGGTCGAACCCGCGGGCGTCGCGTAGCGGGTTCTCCTCCTCGAAATCCCACCGGGCCCGCCGGGCCCGGGCGGACTTGGCCGCCTGGTACGCGTTGACGACCTGGGAGGAAGTTACCATCGCGTTCGCGCCCGGCTGACCGGGCACGGCGATGCCGTACTCGGTCTCCGTGCCCATAACCCGCCGCACGCTCATGCTGTGTTACCCGCTCGCCTCCAGGGCGCCCTGAGGCACCGCCTTCCCTCGTCGCTCGGTCGCAAGCTCCCTCGCTCCTCAGTCCAGGCGGCGCCGCGCCCTTCCGGGTCGCTCATACATCAGAGCCTAGTGCCGACATACCGCCATCGTGCCCAGGTGAGGCCGTGCCGGCACCTCCGGAGGTACTTATTCACGCCGGCCCGGGGGCTACAGGTACTGCCCGGTGTTGGCCACCGTGTCGATGGACCGGCCCGCTTCGGTGCCGTGCTTGCCGGAGACCAGGG
>Ga0306920_100002724_pt1 | contig 22307 bp, 32 predicted proteins | sample flu12Cox44000170_FD_204666 | JGI IMG/M metagenome (GOLD analysis project Ga0306920, IMG submission 204666) | Lab enrichment of tropical soil microbial communities from Luquillo Experimental Forest, Puerto Rico - flux4day.12C.oxic.44.000.170 (v2)... | ecosystem: Environmental > Terrestrial >...
TACTCGGTGAGGACTGTGAGGAGCCCGGAGAGGCTCATCCGGCGCTCGACACGATGTTCGACCAGTCGTCGACCGTGTCGCTCCAGAAGTGCGTGCCGGGAGCCCCAGCGACGCTCTTGGCGAACACGACGCCGCCCGCGGCAGGCCAGTCGAACCGGAGTGCCTTCGCCGAGACCGGGTAGATGCGGCCGCCCTCGGGGCCGTACTCGCCGGTCCCCTCGTCCTGGTACTGGGCGTAGTCGACCTCGTCGTTCCCGGCGGAGGCGACGCAGGAGACCCGGTCGCCCTCGTTGGACGGGTCGTCGTGCTTGATCGAGTCGGCGAGCGCGCCCGAGCGGCGGGAGCACCGTCCCTGCGCCGCTTCGACGAACGCGTCGGCGATCGCCGTCAGCCGCTCGACGGCGTACTGCTGGAGCCCTTCTTTGAGGGCGTCGGTGTTGACCGTCGATTCCCCGGCCATCAGGGCGTTTGCTCCATCTGATGGGCGATGGTGCCGACGTGGCCCGGGTCGAACATGCCTGGCGGGGTCGGGACGCCTTTGTCGATCGAGTCGAGCCACTGGTCGGCCGGTTGGAAGCCGGTCCGGTCCGCGCCCTGGTCCTGGCGGGTATCGACGATCGTGTACGAGACGCCTTCCGCCTGGACTTGGCGGACCCGGTACTGCGGGAGGAGACACGGCTGCATGAGCGCGGCGAGCGCCGCCTCCGCCGCCATCATCGTCGCCGCGCGTCGCCCAGCCGCCGGGATCGGGACGCCCATGACCCACGTCGCTTGGAACGCGGACGGGTCGGTCAGGTCGTGGCCGACCGGCCAGACGCCACCGTCGATACGGACGAGGTCCGCCTGGTCTTCGAGCCGGTAGGCGGACGGCGACAGCGCGACGCCGTCGATGATGACGGACCGGATGCCGAGGATCGGGTAGCGGCCGCGGAGCCCGATGCGGGCGTTGGGCGAACAGGTCGTGCAGACCCCGGCCATTCCGATCCCGTAGTCGCCCCACCACCAGAACGAGCCGCAGCCGGAGCAGCGGACGCAGAGCGACCGGGTCGTGCGGGTGATACCGGGGAACTCCATGTCGGAGAACGAGAACAGGAGTTCGGAGACGGAGTCGATGATGAGGTCCTGCTGGCGGGGCGTGATCGACGCGACGTCCGCGCCGGACAGGGCGAGCGCCGGTTCGGCGGTGACGAGGTCCCACGTCGTCCACGGTTCCCACGGTGTCGTGATGCCGACGTCGACGCCGACGAGGAACACGCCCGTCTGCTCGGAGAGCATCCCTTCGACGACGCCGGAGAACGTGTAGTCGAACACGCCGGGCAGGTCCGTGACGTAGACGTACCGGTACGTCCCGACCGATTCGTGCGTGAGGCCGGTCAGGTCGATCGTGATCTGCGCGCCGGACGGTTTCGTGACGACGAGCGACCCAGCCGACGGGTCCGTCAACTGGTTCATGTCGTTGAACCATTGGGCGCGGAGCGTGATCGGTTCGCCTACGTCGAGCGACTCGGTGATCCCCGACATCTACCCCTCCGGGCTCGACGAGATCCGGATGCGCGGCGGTCCGGGCTCCGCCTGGGTCTCGATGCTGCCAGTATCCCCCACGGACGCGCCGACGAGGATGGACCGTGCGGGAGTTGCTTCGATCTGGACGGCGAGCGTCGGCGTCGCCCGGATCGCGATCGCGAGCGTCGGGAACGCCTCGATGTGGATGCTGCCGCCGGGCGAGACCGGGACGACGGCGAGGACGTTGTCGGTGATGCCGACGAGGTCGACGAGGATGACCTCAGGAGTGATCGGGCCGCTCGCCGCGTCGGTGATGCCGACGTTGTCGCCGACGGACCGGACGTAGATCCCGGCTTGGGCGAGCACGTCGAGGAGCCCGACGGCGTCGGCGAGCGTCTGCGCGTAGACGGCGGCGACGACGGTCACGTCGGTGAGGCCGAGCGTTTCGACGAGGACGCGCGCAGCGGCCGACGCCTCGACGATGTTGTCGGTGATGCCGACAGCGTCGGCGAACGAGTCGACGAACGCCGCCGCTTGCGAGATGGCGTCGGTGAGGCCCACGTTGTCGGACAGTGCCCGAACCTCGACGGAGGCCTGCGCCGTCGAGTCCGTGATGCCGAGCGCCTCGTCGGAGGGTTGCCGGACGTACGCCGACGCCTGCGTCGTCGAATCTGTGATGCCGACGTTGTCGGCGGGAGCCTGGGAGTCCACAGATGCCTGCGAGAGCCCTTCAGTGATCCCCTCCGCCTCCGCGACGGTCCGGACGAACACAGACGCCTGCGACGCCGCGTCGGTGATCCCGACGGCCTCAGAGGCCGTCTGGGAGTAGATCGCGATTTGGGTGAGCGAGTCGGTGATCCCGACCGGGTCGGCGAACGATTGGAACCCCGACTGGTTCGAGACGTCGGTGATCCCCTCCGAGTCGCCGACCGTCTGCGCGTAGACCGCAGCCTGAGCGAGCGTGTCGGTGATCCCGATGTTGTCGGACAGCGTCGGGCCGAACACGGCCGCTTGGCTCATCGCGTCGGTGATGCCGAGCGCCTCGTTGCCGAGCGTCCGGACGACGTCGCGGGCGAGCCCAGCGTCGGTGATGCCGACGTTGTCCGTGATCGACTGCGCGTAGACAGCCGCTTGCACCAGGGCGTCGGTGATCCCCTCCGCTTCGGAGAGCGTCTGGGCGAACACGGCCGCTTGGGAGAGCGAGTCGGTCAGGCCGACGTTGTCGGAGAGCGCCGGGCCGTACGCCGCCGCTTGCGTGATCGCGTCGGTGATGCCGACGTTGTCGGAGAACGATTGCCCGTAGATGAACACCTGCGTGATCGCGTCGGTGATCCCGACGTTGTCGGAAGCGAGCGTCTGCGCGAACACGGCCGCCTGAGCGAGCGAGTCCGTGATCCCCTCCGCCTCGTTCGGGAGGACCCGGACATACGCCGCCGCCTGGACGAGCGCGTCGGTGATGCCGACGGACTCCGGGAGCGTCTGGGCGAACACGGCCGCTTGCGTCGTCGCGTCGGTGATCCCCTCGGACTCGTTGGGGAGGACCCGGGACAGGTCGCGGGCGAACCCGGACGCGTCGGTGATCCCGATGTTCTCCGAGGCGAGCGTCTGGACGTAGATGGCGGCCTGGACGAGCGGCGAGTCGGTGATGCCGACGTTGTCGGAGAGGGACTGGGCGTAGACGGCGGCTTGGGTGATCGAGTCGGTGATGCCGAGCGCCTCGTTCGGGAGGACCCGCACGTACGCCGACGCCTCGACGATGTTGTCCGTGATGCCGAGCGCCTCGGAGGCGAGCGTCTGCGCGTAGACCGCCGCCTGGACGATCGAGTCCGTCAGGCCGAGCGCCTCGTTGGGCAGGACCCGGACGTAGACGGCCGCTTGGACGATGTTGTCGGTGATGCCAAGCGCCTCGTTCGCCAGCGTTTGGGCGTAGGCGGCGACCTGGACGATGTTGTCGGTGATGCCGACGTTGTCGTTGATCGTCTGCGTGTAGGCGGTACCGCCGCTCGGGAGGAGCGGCTCGATGTGTCGAGTCGACGGCCCAGCCACGGAGGGCTACCTCAGTGAGCCGTCATCCGGTGCGTGTCGCCGGACTCGGTCGGGATCTCGATGACGTCGCCGGAGGCGACCGGCTCCGATTCGGGATGATGCGCCGCCGTCACCGTGATCGTGATCGACTCCGGCTGGTCGCCGTCGCCGTGGTCCGGGTTGGCGTGGCCGGAGAGCGAGATGTGGACCGGATCGTTGGGGCGGCCGACGGCGAGCGCGACCGACCGGAGGAACGATCGGGCCGCGTCCCACTGGTCGGCTTCCGCCGGGCTCGACGGCTCCAGGTCCGGGACGTTGACGTGCGTCTTGAGGACCGGTTCGGTGGTTTCGACCTTCCACGGCATCGAGAGCCTCCTCGTCAGGCGTACTTGAGGATCTTGTACGGAACGGACCGGGACGTCCCGAACGTCTGCTTCATCGACGCCCGGATCGACCCGGTGTCCGTCAGTTCGTTCGAGATCGGGACGCTGATCTTGATGAGATCGTCGGTCGGCTGCGCGCCGGAGAACCGGGCGACGTAGGCGACGCGGCGCGTCCCGCCAGTGAGGATGATCTGGTAGAGCCGCAACTCGAACACGTCGCCCGCGGCCGCGTTGACGAGGTCGACGTGGAACGTGAACGTCCCGGCGACGGAGACGTCGTAGGTGTGCTCGGTGCCGACCGTCGTCGTCTGCGTCCCCGAGGTTTGCGCCGTGACGGCCATCGCCCCATCCTCTCGTCAAACGGTGGTTTTCGCGGTGACCCCCGCGGCGGGGATCAGCACGGTCGTCGTCGTAATCGTCGCCGGAGTCCACGTCGCCGGGAGCGGGAGCGCGCCGAGCGCCTGCTGACAGATGCCGCAATGCTGGTACAGGTCGTTCGACGAGGTCGGCGTCCCCTGCATCGTCGCCGTCGCCGAGGAGCAGGCCACGGCGAAGTAGTAGTAGTCGGGGAGGAGCATGTACGGCGCGGCCGACGGCGTCGCCGACTGGATCGCGCCGATCGTCGCCTGCGCCGTCGAGCCCGAGTTGAACAGGAGCACGCCGTCCCGGTTGTAGACCCCGACGTCGACGTTGCCGCTCACCGTCGCCCCGTTCGCCCAGAACACTTTCTGGACGAGGAACGGCATGAAAACCTGGAACGGGAAGTAGACGGCGAGGTTCGCCGTCGTCCACGCGTTCGAGCCGAGCCCAGCCTGGTTGAGCGGGTCGCCGACCGTGTAGCCGACCGACTCGTCGCCGAACGTCTGGATCGTGAGGAGATTCGTCCCGGCGTCGTTGATCCAGTCGCCCATCAGACCGTCGCCCGTTCGGAGAACCCGAAGTTCGGGATCCACGTCGAGTCGTTCGCCGACGTGATGAGCGTCAGCGTCGCCGGGCACGGAGGACCGGCCGACGCGGTCTGCTTCGCGATTCCCATCTTCGACAGCGACGCCGATCCGGAGGAGCCGCACTCAAACGTCGCCGTCGCCGACGAGACGCTGATCGCCAGGTAGTACGAGTCGGGGAGGAGTAGATAGTCGGACCCGAGCGTGACCGACTGGATCGCCGTCGTGCCCGACTGGGCGGTCGACCCGCCGTTGAACAGGAGCGTCGGCGTCCCGTCCGGATCGGCGTACACACCGACGTCGACGTTGCCCGAGGCGGTCGCGCCGTTTGACCACCAGACTTTGTGGGCGAGGATCGGCGACCAGAGCGTGAACGGGATCGCGAGGAGCATCCCCGCGACCGCGAGGCTCGTCTGGGAGGACGGAGCGCCTCCCGACAGCGAGAAGCAGCACGACTCGCCGCCGAGCGCGCCCGGCGAGTACGACCCGTAGTTCGTGGACTGCCTGCGGTGCGCGTCGGTCCAGCCGCTCATACCAGCACCCTCGACGTCATGCCGATGAACGGGACGAACAGGCCGGTCGCCGAGACGAACGTCGCCGGGTTCGGGAGCGGGAGCGCCGTCGCGGCGATCTCGAACACGCCCCACGCCGCGGCGAGCCCGGCACCGTTGGTGCCCATCGTCCATCCGTCCTGGACGTTCGACGCCGACGCGCAGACGAGCGCCGCGTAGTAGGTGCCCGGGAGGAGCGTCGTGTCTGCGATGTCGAAAGACTGGATCGAGTTGACCGACCCGGCCGCCGTCGACCCCATGTTGACGAGCAGGTTCCCTTGGTCGTCGTAGATCCCGATATCTCGGTTGCCGGTCGACGTCGCGACGTTCCGCATCATCATCTTCACGGCCGTGTACGGGTAGAACACGCGGAACGGGACGCAGATAGCCCGGTTCGCGACCGGCCACGTCGCCGTCGTGCTCATGTTCCCGTAGGAGGCGAGACCGCCGCCGATCGAGGCCTGGGAGTTCGTCGAGATGATGATGTCGTTGACGTTCCCGGGGATCTCCCAGTCGGCCATCAGATCGTTGTCCTCTGCGACGCCGCGATGAACGGCATGAACGTCCGAGTCGTTGACGCGAACGTCGCCGTCGCCGGGAGCGGGAGCGCCGTCGCCATCTCGTACTGGCCGCGCGCGGCGGTGTTCGACCCGGCTCCCTGCCAGACCCACGCCCGGAACGTCGCCGTCACGTTCGTCGAGCAGGCCATCGCTAGGTAGTACGAGCCGGGGAGGAGTGTCGTGTCCGTGATGTCGAGGATCTGCGTGAGGTTCGTGAGCGCCATCGCCGTCGAGCCCATCGAGACGAGCCGGTTGCCCTGATCGTCGTAGATCCCCATATCGACGTTCCCGGACGACGCGGTCGCCGAGTAGAACAGCTTCACGAACGTGGTGATGACACCGATCGTGAACGGCAGGAAGATCGCCAGATTCGCGGCAGGCCAGACGACCGTCGTCGCCGACCCGTACCCGGTGTGGAATTCGGCGAGCATCGACTGCGAGCCGGGACAGATGATCGGCGGAGTCGGGTCCGCTTGTTGCGGCCAGTCGCCCATGAGCGACCGCCGCGCTCAGGCCGACGTGTCGGCGACCTGCTGGCCGGAGACGAGGGTCGCCGTGAACGTCGGATCGTCGACGACTTCGGTCTGGCGGGCGTCCTCGACGGCCTGCGCGTAGATCGGCGCGGCGGCTCGGACTTCGGCGAACGTCCCGGCGACGTCGCCGAGCGCCGCGTTGACTTTCGCCTTCGCCTGGTCGTCGCCCTCGACCGCGCCGACCGGGTCTTCGGCCGGGGACGGGAAGATGACGACGGACCCGAGCGTCGACCACTGGTCGATGTGCTCCGTCAGGTCCGACTCGGTGCCGTCCTCCCACTTGACGTGGACGGTCTGGACGTCGAGCGGCGGCTGCGGCTCCCGAGACAGTTCCTCGCCGGTCGCCGAGTCGTGCGTGACCTTGTCCGGCTGGGTGACTTGGGCGGAGCCGACGGAGGCGACGATCCCGCCCTTCTCGCCGTCCTGGGTGACGAGCGACCCGACTGTCTGTGCCATCGGTCCTCCGATCAGGCTCCGAGGAGCAGATGGTTCCACGTCACGGCGAGCGAGTCGCCGGAGCCCTTGTTGACGACCGGCGAGAGGAGCGCCCGGCTGATCGTGTTCCCGGCGACTCCGGCGACGTCCGTGATCGGCGACTCCTCGGTGAGCACGACCTCGTTGAGCCCGTTCTGCGTCACCGTCCCGGCAGGCCACGTCGTCTTGTACTGCTCCTGGCGGGACGCACCGTTGAGCGACGACTGCGGGTACGTCGCGTCGAGCGCCTTGAACGAACCCGTCGTGTACGTCACCATCGCCGCGCCCGCGCCGGTCTTCGCCGGAGCCGTCGATCCGGTCCCGAGCCGCATCCCCGAGACGAACGCCATCGCCGGGGCGATCACGTCGCCGCCGGACGACCAGACGCCCGGAGCCGCGCCGACCGGGACCGTGAACGTGTTCGCGGCGATCGCCGAGATGACCCAGGAGCCGTTGAGGCCGGTCGCGCCGACGACGGGAGTGACGGAGCCGATCTTGACTGGGTCGCCGACCGACATCTGATGGCCGTTGAGCGTCACGACGGACGACGTCGCGTTCGTCGCCGCCGTCATCGTCCCGACCGACCGGTTGACCGTCGGCCACGACGCACGGTCGCCGTAGTACTGGTCGCCGGTCTGAGTGACGAGGTTGACGAACTCGGTCCGGGAGCGGAGCCGTCCCGTCCACTCGTCGATCAGGTCGGCCCAGCCCCAGCCGACAACGTCCGCGACGTACAGGCCCGATTCGGCCCGGCGCGCGTTGCAGAGGAACGCCTGGACGAGCGCCTCGGGCGAGACGTCGCCGAACTCGATCGGAGCGACGTTGTCGATGAGGTCGAGCATGTGCCCCTCCGGACGGTCAGGAAATGTCTGCGTTGACGCGCTGGTAGTCGTTCGGCGTCGGAATGTTCGGGAGAGCCGTGTCGTCGAGGTCGGCCCACGGCCAGTTCGTCACACCGACCAGGGACGTCACGTCGTCGAGTGGCCCGGCGTGGTACTTGTTGTTGACGACCCCGAAGAAGTCGTAGACCGGCAGCGCGACGCCGTTCTGGCGGTCGTGGCCGTTCGGAGCGAAATACGCCCGGGGCGAGATGGACCGCATGTACGGGGCGGTCGCCGCCGCGGCGCACTGCCACTGCTCCGACCACATTTCGAGCGAGACGCCGTTCTTCGTCTGCGTCCCGGTACAGCCCTGCCCGGCTTGGATCGCCCGGCCCGTCACGGTCGCGACCGTCAGGAGGTTCACCGACAGTTCGGTGATCTCGTCGAACCGGTAGTCCTGGTTGGCGAGGGTGAGGGAACCGGTGACGCGCTTGACGATGTCGGGCCGCTTGCGGATCACGACCGGGAGCCCGCACGCGTCGAACTCGAAGATGTCTGCGCCCTTCTCGATCTCGAACGAGTACGAGAGCTTGCTCATCCCGCCGAGGAGCGTGAAATTGCCCTTCGGGTTGTTGTACGAGATGGAGCCGTCCGACAGGAGTCGGCAGACCCGCACGGCGCAGAGGCCCATGATCGACGTCGTCGCCATCGGTTACTCCTTGAGGTCGGGGCGGATCCCGCCGAGCAGTTCCTCATCGGACTGCGGGCGGAGAACGAGGCGTTCGGCCTGCGGGAGAGGCGCGCGCGCCGGGATCGAGGCGGCAGGCATCATCGTGCGGACTTCGGGGACGCCGTTCCCGCTGGAGTTACCACAGCCGCATCCCATCAGCTAACGCTCCCGGCGTAGTTCTGGACCTTGACGCCGAAGATGGCGCAGGGGTCGTAACGGACAATTGCCATGCGTTGCGCCCAGACCTCGTACTGGTTCGTGCGGCCGCCGGAACCGGCCGGGCCGTACCGCCGCTGGTAGTCCTCGGTCGGGAGGACGACCGTCGGGCCGAGCGCGTATTCGACCGGGCCGGACACGAACATCCACGCCTCGTTGAGCCCGTTCCCGGCGTAGACCTCCGTGTTGGTGCCCTGCCCGGCGTCGGCGGTACCGGAGATGAGCGGCCCGTTGCCGTTCGCTCCCTGCGTCGACGCGCCGTGCGGGTAGCCGGGACCCGGCGAGACGACGGAGCCGAGCGGCCCCCGGTAGAAGTCGCCCTGGCGGGTCGCGATCCGGCCGCCGCCCGGGATGCCGCCCTCCGCGCCGACCATCAGCACGGACGGGACGTGGAGGACGGCTCCGCCCGACCCGAACGTCGCCTGCTCGTACTGCGACAGGAGAATCGCTGCGCCGACATCGACCGTGACCGCCGCGCCGCCCGTCACGTCGACCGCGTTCCGGCGGAGCGTCGTCACCGACGAGTCGGCGATCATGCCGACGCCGAGCCAGAGTGCTTGGCCCATCGCGTACGCCGTATGGACGTTCGTGAGCGCCGTGGCGTCGTCGGCGAGGCGAGTCCCTTGGTGCGCCCAATCGCAAGCGAGGGGCGTGTAGAGCAGGAACGGGTCCGTGTGGACCGCCGTGCCTTCCTCGGACGGGTCGACGCGCTTCGTCGAGACGCCGTCGTACGTGGCGCAGCGAACCTCGGGATACGTCTTCTGGCAGGCGAGGGTGTTCCAGGTGATACCGGTCCGCCACGACGCGTCGGCGAGGCCGAACAGAGCCTCCCCGGACAGCGCCGCGTCCGCGACCGCTCCCGCCTGCCGTGACTCCGGCTCCGACAGGGCGAGACGGATCGCGTCTCGGGCTTCCACCGCGGCGAGCCGCAGTTGGCCGGTCCCTGTGTGGTTGTCGTCGTCGCCGAGGCGGGCGAGGCCCTCCTCCATTGAGGCGAGATGCGGCCGTGGATCGCTGCCGTCTTTGAGGGCGGCGACAGCCGCGGCGTATGCCGTGGCGACCTGAGCGGCCGGGAGAGGACGCGCCGTCGTGAGGATCGACGGGACCGGGGCGACAGGGTCGACCCGTCCGAGGGGCTGCCAGAACCCCGTCTGTTCCGCCATATCCGTCTCCTCGACGCGTCCTCGTTACCGGCCTCTGACCGCCCCGGTCAGGATGCGGTCGAGCAGGTGTACGGGGTGACCGTTCCGCCCCGGCTGCCGTTGTCGCAGAACTGGACGTCGATGTAGGCCCAGTGCTGAGGCCCGGTCTTGGCGGTGAGGAACCCCTCTTCTGCGAAGAGTTGCGCCTTGTTCATCCGCATCAGGTCCGGCGACCGCTGGACTCCGGTGTTGGTCTCCCCGGTCTCCCCGAACAGAGCCCCGGACGTGTCGATGATCCGGACCCGCCACTCGCCGTTGAGGTCGGGGACGCCGATCTCGGGATCGCCCGGCTCCTGGAGGCGGAACAGCGGGTAGCCCGGTTCCGTCGATGGAGCGTCGATCGTCTCGATCACTTCGGCGACACCGTCGAGCGTCGCGGCGAGTTCGCTGACGACGTCGACCGGCTGGAGGTCCTGACCGAACGCCTTCGACACACGGTCGACGCCGAGGAGCGTCGAGACGGTCCGCGGAATGTAGACCGTGTACCGGGGCTCGGCGATGCGGTCGGCGTACGCCATCTGGGCGATCAGGGCGTTGACCGCCTTGGCGAACGTCGGCATCGCGCCGTACGAGCCGGTGAACGTGTACGCCCCGGAGAGGGCGTCGAGGTCGGCGAGGATCTGCGCCTCCTTGTTGCGTGCCTTCGCCGCCATCAGCGCGTTGAGGAAGTTCTGGACGACCTCGGGGTTGCTCATCTCCGTCGTGTTGTCGAACCGGAGCGCCGCCGTCGCCCACTTGATCCGCACGTTCGAGACCGTCTGGCACGTCACGTCGACGATCGGCTTCCACGTCGCCGAGCTACCGACGTTGACGTTGCCCTGCGACGTCTCCGTCCAGATCGTCGACCCGGACGAAACCGCCGAGAGCTTGATCGACGGGATGAACTGGAACCCGCCCCGGCCGACCGGTCGGCCCGGCAGCGACGGTGCGACGACCGCCGTCGTGGAGAACGCATCCGGAATGTCGCGGATCGGCTCCAGCGGATCACAGATCGCGGCCGTGTGGGCGGGACGCTCCGCCTGGTCGAAGCCGCGCCATCCCCTGACGTACGGGTGCTCGGCCTGCGCCTGGCGGATGATCTCGTGGTTCCGCTCGACGTTCGAGCCCGACAGCATGTCGCCGGTGAACGGCTGGTCGCCCATCTGGTCGAACGCGGCGACGGAGGCGAGATACGTCGAGCCCTCCCCGCCTTCCTTGACGCGGTCGATCATGTGGCCGAGCGTCCCGAAATCGAGGTCGGAGCCCTGCTGCGCGAGGCCGGACCCGGCGGCTGCTTGCATCGCGACCCGGGGACGGGTCGACACGGCGGCGGTGCGGGTCGGTTCCTCGGTGATGGCCGACGGTTCCGTCACCGTCACGACCGGCGTGCCTTCGCCCGGAGCGATGTCCGCCGCGGAGGCGGAAGCGAACGCCGGGTTCGGGTCGGGCAGCGTCGGGAGCGGGTTGGCGTCGAGGTCGGCGAGCGGAGCGTCGACAGCGGTCTGCTGCCGGGCCTGGCGGCCGTCCCACGCGGCGGAGAGCCGCAGCGCGTCGCGGTGAATCGCCTGGAGGATCCGGACGTCTTCCTCGGTGCGGGCGAGCGGCCGACGAGCGTCGTAGGCGTCGCGCGCCTGGCGGGACGCCTCCTGGACCTGCGCGTCGGTCAGGCCATCGAGGACGTCGGGGATCTGCGGAATCGCCGGGAGCGCCGGAGGAGCCTCCGCGGCCGGAGCCGCATCGGTTTCGGCGGCCGGGTTCTCCGTGACTTCGCCGGTCGGGGCGGACTCACTCGTCTCGGAGGTCGTGGGCTCCGGCGGAACGGCCTCGGCCGTCGGCTCGGACGGAGCAGGGGACTCGGGCGTCTCGTCGGGCATCTGAGCGAACTCCTCGGTCTGCGCGGCCCCGGAATCGGGCGCGCGTGCGATCGGTGGGTCCGTCCGCTCAGGGCGTGGCGGCTGCGACTTGCTGCGCTCGCTTGCTGCGACTTGCTGCGTCTGCTCTTGGCGGGAGAGTCAAGCACGTCCGCGACGGCGAGTCGAGGATGCTCGGGAATCGTCCCTCAGACCCGGCTCAGATTGCCTCTCCTGCCGATCGGAGCCGGGATGGGCCGAGAGTGCCGGACCGTCACGCGGCCGCCTTCTCGGAGAACGTCACGCCGAACTTCTTTCCGGCCCGTTGGATCGCCGCCTTCACCTTGGCGAGATTCTCGGCGGAGTAGAGCGCCGCGTTGTCGCCCTGGTTGATGTACGACCAGGCCGCCCGGACGTGCGCCCGAGTGTCGATCGGGTACCGCTTCTGGCCGTCCTTCTGGTAGCCGGGGTCGGCGTACTCGACGTCGCCGTACGGCTTCTTCGCCGACGTGGCGGCGAGCCGGGCACACGTCGAGCAGTTCCCGTCGATGAACACGTGCAACTCGGCGTCGGCGTCGTCGAGCGTCGCGAGGGCGGCGGCGAGATGCGATTCGACCTCGTCGTCGAGCGCCGCCAGAGCCGAAGCCACGTTGCCCTGCGTGACCGCCTGGATGAACTGGAGGACGCCCTGCATCTGGGCTTGGAGGTCCTGCACCGCGCCCTCGCAGGCTTCCATCCGGGCGTTCATGTCGCCGCCCTCGTCGCCTTCGGGTTCCCCGGCCATCTGCATCGCACCGTCGGGCGGGAGCGGCTGCGTGAACGCCGCAGCCGGAGGCCCCGCCGTGCGAGGACCGTGGATCTCGATGCCGCCATCGACCGGGACGAGCGTCGCTGCCCCGGCGACCCGGAGTACCTGACCGTCGGGGAGCGTGATGACCGTCTCCGCTTCGCCGTCGTCGACGGGACGGCCGAGGTCTTCGGCGTCGACGATCCCCTCGATCGCGGCGCGGACGGTTTCCTCGTCGTAGGCGTGGCCGCCGATCGTCACGTTCGGCATCGGGACCTCCTGGGATCGAACTGCGGTGAGGGTAGCGGGATCAGGCCCGCTTGAGCGCGTATACGTCGGACAGGAGCGACGACGCCATGGCGTACGCCCCGGAGAATTGCGGCTCCCGTTGGGAGAGCGCCTCCAGGCCGCCCTTGACTTGGTTGAGCCGGTCGATCGCCACTTGGAGGCCGCCGGACCGGAGCGACCCGGCAGCGTTCTTCGTGGTCCCGGCGTAGTGCCGCTGGTCCTGCTTGAGATTTTCGCCGTGCTGGCCGCCTGCCTTGACGGATTCCTTCATGATCGCTGCGTGGAGCTTGTCGGCCCGGTCGGCGAGTTTCCCTGCCGCCTTGCTCTTGTCGGCCTCTTTCGAGCCTCCCGAGCCCTCGCCGAACCTGCCGTGATCGTCCCTGGCCTGATCGGGCGAGTAGCCGAGCCGGGCCGCGACTACGGCGCGGATCGCCGCGATGTCGGAAGCGGACGCCGCCTGCGGAGCGCCGCCGCCCGAGACGACGTGACCGTCGGGGCCGACGAGACGGCCGAACACGTACTGATAGCCCTTCGGGAGCGTCGGCGTCTTCGTCGGCCCGGCGTGGCCCTTCAACGCCGGAGGCTTCTTGCCGCCGCCCTTGCCTTTGCCGCCGCCCTTCTTGCCGCCGCCCTTCCCGGCCGCTTTCGCTGCGCCCTTCGCTGCGCCCTTCGCAGCCGACTTGACGGCCTGGGCGTACTGCTTCAAGTGCTGCGCGATCTGGGCCTGCTGCTGCTTGGCGGCCGTCGCCGCGGCTTTCTGCAACGCGGCAGTCGCCCGAGCGGCCTGCGACTGAGCGGCAGACGAGTTCCCCGCCGCGTTGTGGTACGCAGCCGACAGGAGCGACGCCGCCGCCGAGTTCAGCGGGAGCGACAGCGCCGGATTCGACGAGCCGTACGCCGGGAGCGCCTGCGAAATCGACGTGAACGGGTCCACGGCGGGAGTCACCTGAGCGAGCCGGGCGAAGATCGCCTCATCATCAGGTCGCCAGTCGGGATGCTCGACCGACGCGGCACGTTGCGGACGGACGAGCGCGAGGCCCGGCCGGGTGACGAGCGTCGGGCCGAGCGAGTCGTACCCTCCAGCCGGGTTCAGCCGGTCCGGCTGATACCAGCGCCAGTCGCCCGACAGGGCGCAGCGGCGGAGGAGCGCGACGTCGCCCCACGTCGAGCCGGGAACGAGAGCCCCGGCGAGCCAGCCGCCGTGTTCGTCGTCGCCGACGCGGACGAGCATCATCTGCGCGTTCGGGTCGGCATAGTGCCGGGCAGCGACCGACGGTGCCGCCGTTTCGGAGGCGTGGCCGCCCGAGTTGCCGACGACGCCGACGAGGAGCAGCCGTCCACCGTCGGCGGAGGCGACTTGGGAGTCGTCGAGGACGACGGCGTCTTGCTGGTGGAAGCGGGCGTAGCCGGTCGGTGACGGCTCCGGATACCAGCACTGATGCTGGCCGGGGCGCAGCGTCGCGGTGCGGTCCACGATGCAGACTCCGGTGTGGTACCAGTAGCCGCCGACCCGGCCGTCGTCGGTGACCGTCAGGCGCAGGATCTCGTGGCCGTCGTCGCCGACTTCCGACGATGCGCCGAAGCCATGTTCGGCCCGGTAGCCCTCGACCCAGTCGGGACGGCCGAACCATGACAGCGGCGGGTACTCGGGGACCGGGACCCGGTCGGCGAACGGGAGCGTCGCGAGTGACGCGACCCGGGCAGCGCCGACGACGCCTTGGCCCATCGACGTCGCCATCGGGCCGACGTCTTGGTCGGTGTCGAGCGAGCCGGGCACGTCGACGTCGCCGTCACGGTCCGGGTCGAGTTCCGGGGCGAGCGGGACGCCGAGGCCGAGGATCCCCGCGGCGTGGAGATGCCGTCCGGCTTGGGCGAGATGCCGGTGACGGCGCATCGCTGCCGTCTCGACCATCGGCGGATCCCCGACCGCGCCGCCGTGGGCGTGCGGCCCGGCCGGTTCCCCGGTGGCGTCGATGTGGCGCTCCTGGCAGAACCCTTCGGGGTCGTCGATGTGCTGCCCGGCGATCGCGACGCAGGCCTCGAAGTCGCCGGGCGAACCCCAATTGATCTGGCCGTCGGCTCCGGCGTTGTACCAGTCGATGAGCGCCTGCGGATTCCCAGCGTTTCCGGCGGCGGAGCGCGCATCGGCGCTCCCCGAGCACGACGCGCACGTCCCGCCGCAGGAGCATCCCGGAGCCGCCGACGGTGGGTCGTAGACGATCGCCGCGAGACGCACGGAGGTCATTGTGCCGGACGCGGCGACGACTTGTCGCGATAGTCGACCTTGGCGAGCGGGCGTGGACGAGGCAGGTACTTGGCGACGACCTCGGGCGGGATATAGCCGACGCAGGAGTCCTCGCCGTGATCGTGGGCGGCCGCCACGGCGGCGAGTTTATGGCCGACGAGCGGCTCCCGGGAGTTGACGTCCTGGAGGACGCCAGTCAGGACGCCCATCGTCGACGGGTTGACGCCCTCGACGCCCATCTGGCGGGCGGCGAACGCCTCGGCGAAGTTCTCGTACTTGTTCGTCGTGCCGTACCCGGAGACCGCGTTGACGGGACGGCCGAAAAACGTGCCGACGTTCCCCTCGGTGACGCCATAGACCTTGTCGAGCACGTGACCCAACTCGTGAGCGACGACCGACTCGGTTTTGCCAGAGGGATGGAAAGCCATCTCCGTTCCGCTTTTGAGTTCGGCGGAGGCGCGCACGGCTGGCCCCATCGCGCCCATGTCTGTGTACCAGCGTTCGTTGAACAGGATCCCGGGCTGATTCGTGCCGTCCTGATTGGCGTCGTGGAGAGCGACGGCGAACGCGGAGTCGTTTTGGTACTGGCCCATCTCGACGGATTGCATCATCCCGGCCGCCGTCGGGAACTCCTCGGCGAACTTCTCCGACTGGTTCGCGACGCCTTCGGCGAGCTTGCTGTTCATCGCGCCGAGGTCGACCCGAGCATTCGGGAACGCGGCCTGGACGCGGGCCTCGGACTGCTTGAGCGACTCGACCCGGCGGTCCGCTTCCTTGCGGGAGAACCCCTGCCGCATGACTTCCTGGGTGAGCGCGCTCGGTGGCGTGTAACCCGATTCCTCCGCTCGGCCGCCCGATCCTTCCCCGAACCTGCCGTGGTCGTCCCTGGGTTGGTCCGGCGAGTACGCCAGCCGGGCGAGAGCGACGGAGCCGCGCCGGGCGGCGAGCACGCGCGCCCGGTTCGGCGCGGCGTCCGGGTCGGGTGCCGTATGCGTCTTCACGCTGCCGCCGCCTTGGTCTCCTCGGCCGTCCAGCCCCAGTAGTCGGAGCCGACGCCGAGCGGGTCCTGAGTCCAGCCGACCGACTGCCAGAACGGCAGAGCGTCCGGCGTGGGTGATCCCATCAGCGGCAGCCCTTTCGCTGCGGCTTCCCCAGCGGCCGCTTTGACGAGCGCCGAGCCTGCGCCGGGTACGACGCCGGTCGAGCCGAGATAGTCGACGTAGGCGTACGCCGGGACGGTACCGTCCTCAGTCGTTTCCTCGGGACGGTCGATGACGGAGATGGCCCCGGCCATGCCGACGCCTTCGCCTTGGGCGACGATCGTTGACGTGTTGTCCTCGACGGCCCCGCGGATGGCGTACTCGGTGAACAGGAATCCCACCTTGGAGCGGTCGCTCAGGTCCTCGCCGACGAGTTCGTGTACGTCGTCGAGTTGGGCGACGACATCCTCGATGTCGATCTCGTCCTTGTTCTCGCCGAGGTCGAGCGGCTCCGTCGAGCCGCCGTTCTCGTCGAACTTGGCGGCCGACGTGTTGAGGGCGTCGAGCCCGGCGGAGCCCGCAGGCGAGGAGCCGGATTCGCCCTCGCCGAACCGGCCGTGGTCGTCCCTGGGCTGATCCGGCGAGTACGCCAGGCGCGCGAGGACAGCCACGGCCGGATTGTCGCAGACGTCAGGCCGACGAGCCCGGACTCCTGCCGCGCCGCCACTCGGACCGACGCCCAGCGGGAGTCCCACGTGCCGTGTCGTCGATCGCCGCGGCGCGCGCCGCCGCTTCCCGTTCCCGGCGGCGACGCCGGTCGCGTTCGGCGAGTCCCTTCGCCTTCCCGGCGGCCCGGATCCTCGCTTGGCGCTCAGAGCGGCTCTCTGCCGGTCTCTCCGTCCTCAGGAGATTCCCCTCACGGTCGTACACTCGGACGTCGGAGAAGCGAGGACGGTCTTCGGGAGGCCCGGCCGGGCTGGGGCTACTCACCGTTGGCTAGCTCGATTTCGCGCCATCCGCCTTCGTCGTGTCCGCTGTGCACGCGCCGACTCTGCTGCGGGCTCGGACCGGGCCTCCCGGGCGAGACTAGACCCGCTCCACCGTTCCGGCCATCCGGTCGAGGACCTCGACCACGTCCGGGTCGTCGACCTCGGCGATGCCACGCTCGAAGTAGACGTTGTGCCGGGCAGCGCGCACGACCCGAGACGGCGACCGGAACCGGACCGGCCGGTCGAGCGGCTTCGCTTCCTCCGGCATCTGCCCGGCGAGGAGAGCGCGCATCAGCCGTGGGACCTCATCGGCGGACTGGTACGCGCGGAGGAGCGTGATCGAGCCGGGGTACAGCGGCGACCGTGCGCCGGGCGTCTGATGCGGGTGCCACAGATGCCAGACGTGCCCGTCGAGGAACCATCCGGGGCCGAGGAGCGTCGACAGTGCCCGGCCCCACGCCTCGTCTTCGCCGCCCCAGCCGCGGAACCGTGGGTCGAGCGGGCAGGCATCCCAGCCCGACGCGGGCAGGACGACGATGCCGCCGCCGCGGACGCCGACGTACTCCCGCCGGTCGAGCGTCCCCGGAGCCAGGATCGGTGACTGCCCGGCGGCCGTCGCCTCGTACAGCGCCCTCGTCGTTTCCGGACGGAGGCGGCGGACGGTCTCGTACGGCATCGCCCACGGCGCGGCCCGGTCGACGATCTTGCGGACGCAGCGGGCGAGCGCCGAGCGGGTGACGAACACGTCGGCGTCGGCGACGACGAGGACCGTCGCTTCCGTCTCGGAGCGTGCTCGGGCGAGCGCCTCGCCTTTGCTCCACCACGGATCGCCGGGGCCGCGCTCGTCCGGTGTCCGGTCGGGCTTGCCGACGACGATGTCCCAGTCGGGGAAGTCCCGCCGGTACCGGTCGCGGACGTAGCCGAACGCGGCGTCGCGCCACTCGTCGAGGCCTGAGACGTACGGGATGAGGACGGCGACGCTCACCGTCCGATCATGGCGTCAGCCGTCGCGTTGCTCGCGGACCCGGGCGTCTTCGATCTCGACCATCGGGATCATCCACCAGTGCAGGATCGCGGCGAGCCCGGCCATGAACATCGCCGTGTGGACGAGCCAGCCGACGCCGCCGCCTGCCATCGCCTCGGTGCGGTCGAGGAGCATCCCCCACCATGCGCCGACCGTGACCGGCAGGAGAATCCCGCCTCTCGGCCTCAGCGTCCCTCTCCTGCCGTTCGGCTTCCGGGAGGGGCGAACGTGGCCCGAGCCCGAGCGAGACGCTCCTCCGCCGTTTCAGCGGCCGTGATCGCCCGGTCGATTCCGGTCACGTCGGCAGTGTCGCCGAACTTGCGGATCCGCGCCCGGCGAGCGCCGCGCTTGTACGAGACGTACCGGTGGAGGGCGGCCGTAACGTGGCCGCCCTCCTCCTCGGTGAACTCGATGACGAGCCTGCGGCCCATCAGTCGCCGTCCTCGATCCGGTTCAGCCGGTCGTCGGGGATGGCGTCCCAGTACCGGCCCGACGGGACGTCGACCCAGAGGACCCGCCCAGCGACGCGCCGCCCCCGGTTGTACCGGTCCCAGACGATGCGAGCGACGGCCGTGCCGACGTCGCCCTCGACCCGAACCTCGATCCGGAGGGTGCGTGCCGCGGCGAGGAGCCGCCGGGACGGGTTCGCCTCCAGGATCTTGTAGAGGCGCTTCTCGTCGATGACGTGGGCGTAGCGGGACAGGACGACGGCCGTGCCGAGGATGACCTCCCCGGCGAGCGGCTCCTCATCGGCGTGACCTGCCTTGACGAGCAAGTCGAGCGTCCGGTCGAGGATCTCCGGCCCGGCTCCCTTGAAGATGCGGCGCAGCGTCTCCGGCGAGCGGATCGCCCCAGCCCGGCGCAGGTTCCGGTTCACGGCGAGGCCGTTCTTGCGGATGATCCGGTCGATGGCGACCGTCTCCGGGTCCTTGGCGGCGAGGAGCGCGATGTAGACGTCGACCGTGTGCGGGCGGACCCGCTTCACGTTCATGTCGGCGAACAGCTTCGCTTCCCGCTCCCGGCTCAGACCGTGGAACACCTGACACGGAACACGTTCGTGTTCGCCCCACAGGTCCAGGATCGCGGCCTGCCGGTGCTGGCCGTCGAGGATGACTTCCTCGCCGGAGTCGCGGCGGCTGATCGTGAACACGCCGACGAGGTCCGGGTCGAACTCCCGGGCGATCTTGTCGACGCGGCGACGATCGAGGCACCGCTGATACTTCGGGTCGACGGCGAGGTCTCCGACCGGGAGCCACTCGAACGTCTGCTTGGTACCGCCTCCTGCGAGAGACTTCTCACGCGGAGCCATCATTGGGTTCCCCTTCCGGGTCGTGGCCGTCTCCCAGGCGGCCGAGGTTTGACGGGAGACCTGAGTCGAGGCCGTCGTTGAGGACCTCGATGAGCGGACGGGGCGCAGGCTGTTTCCAGTAGCCGTAGACGCAGCGCGTCCCACCGCGGGAGCAGTCGTACGTGTCGTGGAGGACGCCGTCGATGACGGCGGCGATGTGGCGGGAGAGGCGGACGACGAGCCGTCCCATCGGGAGTTCGATCTCGCGCAGGTGGATCCGGCAGCCGGAGCCGATGCTCATGGTCGGGTGCCACTCCCAGCCGAGCGTCTCCTCCAGGTACGGCCGGTAGACCGACTTGTGGACGCCCTCCCGGGCGGAGCGCGACTTGCCGCGGCGTGCCATGCCGAACGCCATGTCGGCATAGACCGTCCGGTACGAGATGCCGGAGGCGATCGCGATGGCCCGGGTGACGCAGTCCCCGGCGGAGCCCTTGAACCCGGCTTCGGCGCGGCCGCCGTCGTCCTTGACGAACGTGATGGCGTACCGGCCGTCGTCGCCCATGATGATCTGAGTCACGATGCCTCCGGGGCGGGAGCGCCCGGGTAGTCGGCGTCCCAGTCGGGATCGTCGGCGGGTTCGGAGCCGTTGCAGACGCCGCACCATCCCTGCGGGTCGGAGGCGTGCGAGCGGGCGAGTTCGAGCGTCGGGTGGCCGACGAGGCGGTTGTGGTCCTCGCAGACGGTGAACCACTTCACGTTCGGGTCTCCGGTGTCGTCGAGCCCGGCCTGAGCGCCGTGGTAGACGCCGACGATGGTGCCGGACTGCCGGGTCCGGGACCGCTGGACGCAGCCCTCGAACCCGGCGTGGCAGTAGTGGCGGCTCATGCGAGGGCCTCCTCGGCGTCGAGGGTGCGCTCCCACTGCGCCGCCTCGTAGTCGTCCTGCGAACGCCACGCTGCGATCTGCTCGGCGTGACCGGGGCAGGCGCAAGCGTCGTGGAGAACCGGGAGGCCGCAGCGACCCGACGTCGGACCGTCTTCGGTCCAGACCTGGATGATCTCGCCGCAGACGACCGGGACGGCCGTACCGCCCGAGGCGGGAGCGACGTACGTGCGACCCGACGCCGCGACCCGGACGACGTAACCGGCGTCGAGAGCGAGACGAACGTGATCGGTAGCGACGCCCGGGCGATCGAAGTCCGGGCCGTAGGTGCCTTCTACGAGTCCTGAGATGAAGCGGCGCATGGTCCCTCCTCGGGGTCCGGTGGTTGGCGACAAGGGCAGTCTAGACGATGCGGGAGCGAAAGTCTAGCCCCCAATTTCTGCGGGCTCAGGGGCGAGCCCGAAATCCTCCTCGGAGAGCAAATCCACGACGATCGAGCGGACGTAGTCCCGGTCGGGGAACGGGTCGACCCCGGCGAGCCAGGCGCAGCGCGTCACGATCGGACGGCCGTACGCATCGGTGCCGTCGAGCAACTCGACGCCGATCTGGTTGAACCCGAACTCGAACAGGTCGTAGACCTGCTGGCGGTACTCGGCGAACGCCGGAGTACCACGCCGGACGTCGCCGTCCTCGACGTACGGCTGCCACCACAGAGCGGCCCGAGCGTGGCGCATCAGGATCTCGGCGTTGCCGTCGAACCCGTCGGGGCGTGGGAACTTCCAGCGTGACGCCTCGGGGCCGTCAGCGTACGTCTCTTGCCGTTCGACCCACTGGGCTCGACCGTAGACCCAGCCCTCCCCGAACGAGTGGATCGGGTCCTGCTCATCCGGCTCGATGCGGAGCCGGAGGATGCGGCCGTCGGGCAGCGTGTAGCTGGCGTCGTCGGCGAGGGCGTCGGCGATCTCGGACGTGGTGGTCATAACGCCTCCTTGAGCGCGGCTCGGACGTGACGTTCGGCGGAGGCGAACGCCTCCATCTCGCCGTAGTGCCAGCCGGACGATTCCCAGCCGCAGGTGCAGTACGCCTTGTAGTCGGCCGAGCCCGGCCGGGAGCGGAACGCCTTACCCCAATCCATGCCGGTCGTGATCGTGTGGCCGGGCACGTCGGCGTTGCGGACGAACAGAGCCGCCGCGCGCCGCCGCTTCATGTACCGGTCGACGGAGTCGGTCACGGCCGAGCCTCCCGCTCGACGATGTCGAGTCCCTTCGCCCGGAGAGCGGCGAGGAAGTCCGGCGACTTCGCCATGACGGACAGCGGGATCGTGTCGAGGACGTCGAGGATCTGCTCGTCGGTCACGGCTGGACGACCTTGATGATGCCGTCGCGGGCGAGCGCCCGGACGAGCCGATCGGCCTCGACCTTGGCCGGGTCCGGCGACCACGGCCCGGTCGGGTTCGGCCAGGGCGTACCGGGCTCCGGCAGCGCCGGAACGTCGAACAGGGTGAGAGCGGTCATGGCGGTTCCCTCCTCGGGAGACAGTGTGCGGGTCGGGTGTGTCACCGGAGCTTCGCTCCGGCCTCGCGGTCGGCCTCGGCCTGGAGGCCGAGTTGGGCGATGCGGAACGTGAGCGCCGTCACGTCCCATCCCGCCTCGTCGTACGCCTCGGCGTGCCGGGCGCAGACTTGCGACACGTGGTCCCCGCTCCGGGCCGTGTGCGTGTACGGCGAGGAGCAGCGGCGGCAGCGGTCGCGTGCGACGGTCATCGCAGCACCAACCATGCTGCTTCGCACGCCCCGGCGATGGCCGAGTTGAGAGCGACGAGAGCGGCGGCTGCCTTGGCGGCGGACTCCTCGTCCGAGCCGAACAGGTCCTCCTCCGAGCGGAACTCGTCGACGTCCTGCATGGCGTCTTCGAGAGCGCCGGTCTCGGCCATCTCGTCGGCGTCGATGACGGCCCGGAACAGGTCCGAGTGGAGCGCGAGCCCGACGTTGTAGCGGGCGTCGAGTTCCGGGAACTGCATGCGGGTGGCGGGGTTCTTGCTCATGGTCCCTCCT
>Ga0306920_100002725_pt1 | contig 22305 bp, 16 predicted proteins | sample flu12Cox44000170_FD_204666 | JGI IMG/M metagenome (GOLD analysis project Ga0306920, IMG submission 204666) | Lab enrichment of tropical soil microbial communities from Luquillo Experimental Forest, Puerto Rico - flux4day.12C.oxic.44.000.170 (v2)... | ecosystem: Environmental > Terrestrial >...
CAGAGCCACAAGCGGAAAAGAACCGGTCAAATGAAGAAGGTACGATTTTTGGGTTTAGATGTCCATGCCGAGACCATTGCCGTAGCCGTGGCGGAGGCCGAGGGTGAAGTACGCTCGCTAGGCATTGTCCCCAATCGCGAAGAGTCGGTGCGCAAACTGGTGAAGAAGCTGGGCCCAGCCGAACAACTGCGCGCCTGTTACGAAGCCGGACCGACGGGATACGTTCTCTACTGGCAGCTGACCGCATTGGGGGTGAAATGCGACGTGGTGGCTCCCACGCTGGTACCGGTGAAGGCCGGCGAACGGGTGAAGACGGATCGGCGGGATGCCACGAAACTGGCACGCAGCCATCGCGCCGGCGACCTAACCTCATGTATGACAACGTCGGCGTTGTCAACACCTTTTTTGGGCTGATTAAGCGAAAAAGGGCACACGAGAATAACCGTGTGGCGAGTCCGGGGTCAAGGGCGCCGTAGGCGTTCATCGCAGACCCGTGACGCCGGACTCGCCACACCCACAATAGAGCGAGGGACGAAGCGAAGCGCAGTTCAGCTGAGGCAGGAGCTTGTTACTTTGTCCAGATCGGACTAAGGACTCCTCCTGCCCTTGTACACGGATCAAGAACTCGTCTTGACCCGAAGCCTAGCTTACGGTATTTCCAATCGAACTCGGGAGGCGATGTCAGCGTCAATTCCGGCATTGACGAGCGCGTTATTTCGTACCCGTGTCACGATCTGGGGATCTTTGCTTTGGACCCAGGGTGTCTTTACTATCAAGTCCCACTGTTCCAATTGAGGCAGATACCTCCATTCCCAGGCGCTCACCTCAATGCCTTGAGTCCGCAATGCGGCAATGATTTTGACCTCGTTTTCCTTGTCCCGTGTCGGCAATCGGGGAGTTTCCATAAAGCCCCCGTCAAACTTGAACAGTGATCTTACCACCAAAAGATAGATGGAGGGCCCACCCCGCATCGTTGGTTTATCGGGCTTTAGCCTTAGTCGGATTGTCATCGCAAGTCGCATAAGCAACTCGCAGGGTCCGTTGCGTATCACACTGCGATGACAACTGCGCTTTCAATATTTTGTCTTGCCGATGCGGTAGACCATTCCAACTGAGAGGCGAGCGGAAGGCGTGGTGGAACCGTTCGAGCGAATACCGAAGTAGTCTCCTTCCAGCCGCAGAGCAAATTTCCGTCTGCTGCCGAGCCCAATGTCGCCGCCGCCTCCGACGCTGAACGAAAACTCGGTTCCTCCGCCGGTAATGCCTCCAGACGATGCTGAAAAATGCGATCCGCCGAAAAGCACCTGCGCGAACGGCAGGAGCCTGTCCAACTTGCGGTAAGAAAATCGCGGCCCGAACGTGTACGTCTCCCCAGTCAAGCTTTCGGACGGATAGCCGTGGTACACACCGAAATCGCCCGCTACCCCAAACCAATTGTTGGCGTTGAACGCGACGGTGCCGCTTGCGCCATTCATCCAGATGGTGTAGCCGGTAAGAACATACAGAGGAGAATATTCCACCGCGACGTCCGCCTGGGGAGTGTTCTGTGCGTGGCAAACCGCCGCAAAGATCGACAGAGCAACGGCCGCCCATAGGAGTTTTCTCATTTGCATTTCCTTTCGTGACACGCGCCCACGGCCGATGGCACCAAGAAGGCACAGGAGAGTACAACGGCGTTTGTCACGCGAGTGTAAGAACAATCGACCGGTACCCGGGAGAAGGCGCGATAACCCGTGTGCGGTCACTTGCCGCCAAACTGACTTCATTGCCGGATAAGCCGGTGCGGCCTAACGGCCGCGCCGACCCAGCCCCAAAACCATGACAGTCTCGGCCTTACTCTCTACCGACAGGGACGCCGGCTCCTGTCGGTCCGTCCTGAAATGCCACATTCCTGGGTAGCGATCGAAAATCTTTCAGTCTGTCTTGCGAGAATTCCAAACTCCCATGCAGATTTCGACCATTGGCTCGCCGGCTTGGCCGGAGGAGCGCACACAGAAGTCTTTCATCCAACACCGACCACTCCTTCCTCAGCACCGGTCCTTTCCCCGGCTAGCGTCACTTTTACGTCATACTTGAAGAGGACGTGTCTGCATCTCGTAAATTGATTGTCAAATCCCTGTCACACTGTAGCCATAAGTCTCATCGAAGGCTGCTCCGGGTAAACTTGGATTCGGGTGGGCTTTGGGATACTTGATCTCGTGCAAGCGAGCTGTCAATGCGCTAATTGCGAGCCTTCCAACAGTATTCTTTGTACATCACGGGCAAGTACCTTGGACATGAACCTCCTATCACTGCCGGGCGCGCAATGATCGCGTCAGTGATCAAACTGCATGCAATATTACTGCCCGAACGTAGTGAGATAAGATTGAAGCCCTTCAGGGTTTCCCTTTCACAGCAACCGTGTCTTCGCCCGATGTGAGCTGGTACGCCAAGAGGGAAGGCCGTGTCGGATCGGGTTAGGTGAGATGTTCAGCGGTAAGTGGCTCCTGCGGGAGAAGACTTCGTTCTCTCCGCTCGAGTTGTTTACCGAGCCGCGCCACCGGCGACTAACATGGCTTAGTAATCATCCCAACGAGGTGCAGACCACGCCCGTGCCGGCGCGATGTTTGCCTGTGACGCGTCGGCCTTGAACGTGACGTCTTGATCGCAGCGAAGGCGCTGGGTGGAGGGTAGGGACGAGCTCGAGGTGGCATAGCGAATATTTGCAGGCACTATGACCGTGATGGGCGGTTTTTGGGTCCCAGCTGACAGTGCTTAGGGGCTGCACATTTTGGCGTCGCAGAATTAAAGCCTGTAACCGACGTTCAAGTTTAGACTCAATCCAAATTAGCACCTGCGCTTTCGTGAGCATATTGCCCACAGCCAGCTAGCCAGCGACGGGCGAGGGAAAATTTGGGGGACCAGGCGTTGGTCCCGGCGGACGGCGAGGCAGCGGACGGAGTCGCACTGTCGCGGTGGCTTGTGCCAAAGTCCGGTGGTGCAGCACGAACAACGCAAGCTCGAGGCGATCGGAGACACCGGTTTTGTCGTAGATTGAACGCAATGCGTTCTTAACCGTCTGTTCTGACGTACCTACCAATTCGGCAATCTCACGATTCTTATAGCCACGTATCAATGCAGCCACTACGCGGAGTTCTCTGGTGGAAAGCCGATTGCGCACGCGCTCGCCAACAGAGTCCTCCCATCGCGTTGCGGTTGGGCCGGGCTCTTGGACAAACTGCTCGCCGCGCGCTACCAAACGGACAGCGCGCACAATTGTAGCGGCATTCACCGAACGGTACACTACTCCCAAAACGCCCGTTTCCAGGTATTTGTCGGTTGGGCTGTCGCCATCCGCTATCAAAAGCAGCGCGGTTCCTTGGCGTGAGGCGATCTGGCGGATTTGTTCATACAAATAAAGGTAGCTCGTGGCAAGAACTAACACGTGCGTACGCAACTTCTCGAGAGAGTTCAACAACTGTTCCGGCAATGTGGGCTGGCCCACAATGCGGATGTCCTCCTCCACAGCGAGCACCTTCGCGGTACCGGCGCGGAAAACCGCCTGCTGATCAGCGATGATGACGTTAATCATGAACTTGTAATGGATGCATCGCGGGGTTCAAACCCAAGTACTGCGCAATTGCACCGATGCCGGTAAGAAATATGGCTTGGGCAGTTGTCTTCGATCCCCACGCTAGGCGCATGCACGCAAGTCAATTCACTTTCGACGCAGGCTTTATAACCATGAAGATCAGACATCCAATGCCTCTAGTTAATTGTTTCCTGGAGAAATATCAAGACTTATGTGCCCGATTGCTAGTCTTGGACTCACTGAGTTAACTAATGCAAACTACCCAATGCAATTGCCCAAAACGCTCCTCATCAGCGGTGTCCAGCGGAGGGAGCCCCGGTTTCGATCGCTGTGTCTTTGTATGTAAGGGCGTTGTTGCAACGGATCGCAATATCATCGCCCTCGCCACCCAGGAATTTGCATAGTTGATAGGAACTCATCGCGCGCGATTTCAGCACATCCAACCGCGCTCTCGCATTTCTCCGCAATGTTATCTGCTTACAGACGAGTCGGATCCGATGCTTCTGGTCTCAGACTGGGCATTTTGCCCGGCATCGACCAGTTCCATCCACGCACGACCGCCCACTCGGCGACCTTACTTTATCGATATTCTGGCCAGGAACGAAGAGACACAGTCCGATGACAGCAGCCGGAATGAGAAGAGGAGTCCCCCGTCAGCTTTTCGCTAGCGGCTGCGAAATCTTTTTATCCTACGTTGGGCCCCCTGCGCAAGGTGCATCGCAGTTGCACGCGAACAGGATAACCCAAGCCGATTGTACATTGTTAGAAAAACATACGATGCATTACTGGTGCTGCAGGTTGTTTACGATCGCGTGAATTTGTACTTGTGTGCCAAGCAGTCACGGCCCCTCAGACCAGCACAATCTCCAGGCCGGCTTTCTTCAGGGCACGGAGGTCCTGTCTCGGAATCTGCTTGTCGGTGATCACGCCATGGATGTTTGAGATCGGCACGATCGACGACAGGCTCGAGCGTCCGAACTTGCTGGAGTCGCAGACAGCCACCACACGCGCCGCGATATTCACCATCAAGCGATTCAACTGTGCTTCCAGAAGATTGGGTGTCGAGACACCGGAATGGGTGTCGAACCCATCGACACCCAGAAAGAGAATGTCGGCCTTGAGGCGGCGGAGGCTCTCTTCTGCGATCGGACCTACAAGCGAATACGAATTCTTGCGCAGCATGCCGCCTGTCAGGATCACGTCCACGCTGCTGCCTGCCAGCTCGCCGGCAATGTTGATCGCGTTTGTGATGACGGTCAACTGCTTGAAGTCACGCAAAGCGCGGGCAATAGCCGTCGTGGTGCTGCCCGAGTCCAAGATGATCGACTGGCCTTCCTTGACCATGCGCGCGGCTGCGGAGGCGATTTTCAACTTCTCACGCGGGTGTTGTAGCTCGCGTTGGGTTAAATCCCGGTCCGACTCTGATCCAGCGCGAATGGGCAGTGCCCCACCATGCGTCCGGTAAATGAGACCGTGCTCGTGCAGCAGCTCAAGATCCCGTCGAATAGTAATCTCGGAGCTGCCAAACTTCCTGGCGAGCTCGCGCACCAGAGCGCGCCCGTTCTGGTTCACAAAATCAACAATGGCCCGGCGGCGCTCTTCGTTCAAAACGGATATATGTTTATTGGCCATCTTGCTTTTGTGACTCCCGGGCCCTGACCGGCTGGACTTATCGTGCGCACTGCTCAACTGCAGGTATCACAGCATCCCAAGGCCTGCCGCGCCTCTTGACGGATGCGACTTCTTCGATTCGATCAACCCGGAAGACTGATAGGATCCTATTCGATCATAACCGACCATCTCTAACAATGTCGGCTCTGTCAAGCCTTTTGCGAGCACACCACAACGCGTGCTCTGCGAGGAGCGCCACTTCGTCTGGTTGAGAAAAATGCTATCATCTATACGAAGGTTCGCGTTTAATCTTGCGGTTGGAACTTCAGTCCAACCCAACCATCTCCCCGGTCACACGTTCGATCATGATTACTTCTTCGAACTTCCTACCCTGCGAACCGAACGGCAACATTTGCTGGTAATCGGTTTGCTCTCGCCGCATCCAGAACGAGTGGACGGCGAGTTTGGATCGCTATCTGCGCAATTTTGCGTTCCCGGCGCATTGCTAAGTGTAGAAACGGACGTCGCCACTCGGGCTCTAAACGTACCGTTACCTGCGCGTCTCTACCAGCAAGAAGCGCAACGTGAGTTGCCTTGTTTACTGATATGTCCCAGTCGCTGGTGACCCCCGCTCGAGTCCTCACGAGGAATCGGTCCCGGGTAAATTGGGGATAAAGTTTGGGGGTGGCGCGCCCGCGCCGGCGCAACGAACGAGCTGTTGTTCAACGCCGGGCCCAGTAACAGCCTGGTTGGGACCTTGGATCGATCGTGTTCAAGTAAGCGGTACCGCTGGAATGCGATTGAATTGCAGGCCGCCTGGGTCAAGGCGGCTTGTTTCGTTTAGAGGACGAAAATGCGCGCCGCCCAGGTGTGTTGTGGTCAGGTATGGTGAGCTTTTCTACCGAAGTGCGGTAATGTTTTCAGTCCACGGTGACGGCCTTGACCAGATTGCGTGGATGATCGGGGTTGAACCCTTTTCTGACCGCGATGTGGTAGGCCAGCAACTGAAGCGGCACGACTTCAAGGATGGGCAATAGCAGCTCGTCGAGGTTCGGTAGTACAAAACATGGGACGCCTAGTGCTTGTATCTCTTGATCGCCCTCGGAGGCGACGAGGATCTGCCGCTCCGAGTGCTCGCGAATCTCGTCGAGTAACGAGCGTGATTTCTCATACCGCAGCATAGATTCTCGGTCGTTGGGGTCGCGGGTCATGATGGCGACCACGGGAAGCGTCTCGTCCAGCAGCGCTGTGGGCCCGTGCCGGAGCTCGCCAGTCGGATAGCCTTCAGCGTGAACATAGGAGATCTCCTTTAGCTTCAGGGCGCCTTCCAGGGCGATCGGGTAGTGAACTCCGCGGCCGAGGTAGATGAATACCTCATCGTAATAGAAACTTTGGGCGATCGACTTGGCTTGTGGATCAAAGCGCTCGATCAGGCCAGGTAAGATCGAAGGCAGTTGCGCCAGTGAAGCCAGTCTACTTGCCGTCTGCGCAGGGGAAAGCACACTCTTGTGCCGCGCCAGGAACAGCGCCAGCATGTACATCGCCGTCAACTGCGTGGTAAAGCTCTTGGTTGCCGGAATGGCAATTTCCTTCCCGGCACAGGTAAAGAAATTGGCGTCGGCTTCGCGCGAGATGGTCGAATCCACCACGTTCGAGATCGACAGCGTTTTCTTACCGTTCTCTTTGGCGAGCCGCTGGGCCGCAGTAGTATCCGCCGTCTCGCCCGATTGTGTAATCGCGATTACCAGTGATCCGCCCCCATTGAGCGGCTTGCGGCAGCCGTATTCGCTGGCATGTTCTACGTCGACGGGAACGCCGGCCAACTCCTCGATCATGAGCTTGCCGCACAGCCCTGCATGGCGGCTGGAGCCGCTCGCCACGATACTCACCGAATGCAGTGCTCCCCACTCGGCCGCAGCGAAGGACGAATGGTCGAGGCGTACACAGTTGGTGGCCGAGTCCACATGCTGCTCGATCGTCTTGCGGATGGCCTCCGGCTGCTGGTAGATCTCTTCTAGCATGTGGAAGGGGAAACGCGAGTTTGAGACCGGTGGAGCATCCGATGATGATGGCATAGCAACACGCTCCTTGGAGTCCGCGTATCGGAGGGCGCGGAAGCCCGGTCTGAAGGTCGTGCCGGGGACGAACGGTTTCAACAGCTCCCCTCAGCGAGAGGGCGATTCACGCCTGGCGGAAGCCCAGATCAGTTCGCCTACCCGCCTTCGTCCGCGGGCTTTCCGCGATCCTGCCTTGCATGATAATCTACCACAAAAGCGCAGAAATGATCATCAAAATGATCAGATTCGATCATTTTGATTGCTCGCCGATCGGGCGCCGGTACAGAATGGAAGGCATTATTTTGGTGCGCAATTCAGTAACCAACAGGGCTGTCCAGTCTGATTCCATATGACAAGAACCTCGCTTGCTCTTCTCCTCTTTTCTCGCATCATTGTCACCTCGGATTCATCGCCGGCCGCTTCCCTTAACCTGATGCCGATGCCGGCGTCCGTTCAGATACAGCCTGAACGGCTGAAACTGAACAGCTCGTTCACCATCGGCGCAACCGGCTGCTCTGACGCTCGTTTGGAGCGGGGTGTAAGGCGGCTTCAGCAACGCATCGAAGGAAGAACCGGGATTGAGTTGCCCGGCGGTTTCGCCAGCGGTGGCCAGGCCGTGCTAACCATCACATGTGGCGGCGCCAGTTCCGAATATCCGAAGCTTGGCGAGGATGAGTCTTACTCACTTGAAATTACTCCCCAGCACGCCATGTTGAAAGCAAACACCAATACCGGCGCACAGCGCGGAATGGAAACGGTTCTGCAACTCGTTTCGGCGGATCAAAACGGCTACTATTTTCCGGCGCTCAACATCCAGGACAAGCCGCGGTTCGCATGGCGCGGTTTGATGATCGATGTCTCACGCCACTGGGAACCGGTGGACGTCATCAAACGCAACATCGATGGGCTGGCTGCGGTCAAAATGAATGTTTTCCACTGGCACCTGACCGACGATCAGGGATTCCGGGTCGAGAGCAAGAAATATCCCAGGTTGCAGGAGATGGGCTCGGATGGGTTGTACTACACCCAGGAGCAGATTCGTCAGGTCGTAAACTACGCGGCCGACCGCGGCGTCCGCATCGTCCCTGAGTTCGATATGCCGGGGCACACGACGAGTTGGTTCGTCGGCTATCCCGATCTCGCGAGCGGGCCCGGGCCGTACCAGATTGAACGGAAGTTCGGCATCTTCGATCCAACCATGGATCCGACACGAGAGGAGACCTACAAATTCCTTGACGGATTTCTGGGCGAGATGGCGCAATTGTTTCCCGACGAATACATCCACATCGGAGGTGATGAAAACAACGGCAAACAGTGGAAAGCCAGCCCAAGGATCCAGCAATTCATGCGAATGCGTGGGCTGAAAGACACGGCTGCGCTGCAGGCGTATTTCAATCAGCGCGTACTGAAGATTCTGACCAAGCACGGAAAGAAGATGATCGGATGGGACGAGGTGCTCACGCCAGAGCTCCCGAAAAGTGTCGTCGTGCAGTCGTGGCGCGGCACCAAGTCGCTGGCGGACGGCGCCAAGCTGGGCTACACCGGTATCCTTTCGCAGCCCTATTACTTCGACCACATGGCTCCGGCTGAATATTTTTATGTGAATGATCCCCTGCCCTTCAACAGCGATCTCACGCCGGAGCAAGCGGCGCGCGTGATCGGCGGCGAGTCGTGTGCCTGGGGCGAGTTCCTCTCGCCTGAGAACATCGACAGCCGCATCTGGCCGCGCAATTCGGCTTTGGCCGAGAGGCTGTGGTCGCCGCATAACATAACCGATGTCACTGACATGTATCGTAGGCTCGATCGCGTCAGTATTGCACTGGAGCAGGATGGCCTTACCCACGAATCGAGCACTGGCAAGATGCTGCGGCAAATCACTGGCGAGCGCGAGGTTGGACCACTCGGGGTTGTGGCGGAGGTCGCAGACCCGTTCGGAATTTCGTATCGCGAAGACTTACTTCCGGGCGAGACCCAACTGACGCCGCTGACCCGCGTAACCGATGCCATTGTTCCCGATGCGCCGTTTCGGCGCCATTTTGCAGTGCTGGTGAATCAGCTGTTGAGTGACGCTCCGAAGTTCTCTGCCGGGCGCGACGAGTTAGTGCAGACCTTCCGCGAGTGGCGCGATCTCGGTCCAGCGTTTCGGGCGATGGAATCGGACAATCCGATTCTGGCAGACTGTGACGCCCGGGTCACAGATCTGGGCCGGCTGGGGGCCACGGGGCTGGAAGCGCTGGCTTATCTCCAATCGGGCAATATGCCTCTGGCCGCATGGAAAAACGATGCCCTGTCTCTCGTTAATGCCTCCGAGAAACCGGACAAATCAGTGATGAAATTTTCCTGGCTGCCCTCGTATCGCGCGTTGATCCTCGCCGCGGCGGACGTCGATGCACTAAAGACCGCAACTCCAGCCCAATGGAGGCAGCATGTGATGCAGGAAACCGTAGAACAGGAGCCAGAAGCAAAGTACACGTGGTGAGGCTAGGATTTTAACGCTACGCTGGCACTGCGTTTACCGAGGACGTCTTCCGGTATTGGGGCACAGCCTTGGCAACCCACGTACTCCAAACCTGTTCTAGCGAGGTATCAGGCCATCTTCACGATCTCCTGCACCGCACGATAAGCCTGATCGATGGCGGCGTCGGTGTAGGCGCGCGCATCAGCGTCGGAGTTCGCGATGGTGATGCGTCCAAACGGCTGGCGTCCCAGTACGCACGGTCGCCGGTTTGGCGGCCAGTCCGGGTCCCACAATGAGTTGTATTCGTAAGCGTAACCGTGTGCCCAACGGTTGACAGTGATTGCTGCGATGTCGCGCCCGGGATCGAAGCCTGCCGAGCCTAACATCCTTCCGAGTTGGTCGCGAATATTCCGCTCGAAAGTCGAGTATGGTGTCGCAATCAGCTCCATACGCCCGGCCTTGTACTGATCTCTCGCTGGAAGCCCTGGTTTGCAGGGCGTCCGTAGCATGAAAAGGACCATGGGATAGGCAGAATTGCTGGGGAATTGGTACTGTCCGAGGCTGACCGGAAAGTCGAGAGCCGTGTAGGTATGATAGCCACCTGGTGCCACAATCTGATGAATGCCGAGCTCTTGGAACGGCCGCCAGTTGCGAATGGCTACGTGCGAATAAACCAGGGGAACTTTGACTCCGTAGTGCAAAGCCTCCTTCTGTTTTTCCGGCAGTTCAGGGCAAAGGTAAGGAATCATCTGGTTGTAGCAAGCAAGCACACAGTACTTCGCCTCGACACTCTGCAGCTTGCCGCCCCGCACGTACTGAACGTGTACCGGTTCCGCACTCGCGTGGCCTCCGTCCTGATGGACTTTCACCACTGTTGAATTCAGCCGAATGCGGATGCGTGAGGCCACGTTGTCAAGTCGGCTGTAGTCGGCGCGAGCGGTGACGACGTCATCCATCGTGTGTCCAGGAATTGAACCTGGGATGAGTGCGCGCACAATTAACCGTGCAATTGAAGCATTGCCGTCAGGGAAGTGAAAGATGTACGGCTCTTCTTTTTCCGGCGGCTCAAGATTCAGGCCGGCGAATCCCGGATAGGTGAATGAGTGGTAGTCGTCGTAATTTTCGTAACATGCGTAAGCAGAAACGGCATCGATTCCAACGCCGAACAGGTCGTGAGGAAATGTCTGGAAGAATGGCAGGGCCTCGGGGGAAACCTTACAATATGTCGTCAGGTAATCAGCATAACTGATTTTGGATAGCTTGGCCTTCTTCTGCTCCCTCGACATGTCAGGCAGGTAATCGGCCTTCTCGGCATAGACGCGCGCGATGTCCGCCCGTGCAACATCAGAAAGAGGCGTCTTCGCCAGAAACTCTGGCCATGGCAACGAATTCATGCCCAAGACTACGCGGTCTTGTCCAAACGTCTCGCGGTCGAAGAACGCTGCCGTTCCCAGCTGGCGATAGAGTTGGCGGTCGTAGGCCTTGTAGAAGCGCGACGTATCGATGCCCAGATCGGCGAGCACAGCTTTCGCGACCCTGCTGTACTCTCCCGGGCTTTCGATCGATTGTGTTCCACCGTAGCTTAGCAGCAAGCGGTTTGTTGCGGTAAACTCGTTCCGCTTCGCGTGGCCACCGAAGTCGTCGTGATTGTCGACGATCAGCATGCGCGCGCTTGGACCAGCGTGCTCGCGGTAGAAGTAGGCAGCCGACAATCCGCTGATACCACCCCCGACGACTACAAGGTCGTAGCTTTCCCCCGTACTCACGGGTTTACCCGCCTTATCCCAAAAGGTTCCGTCCCGCAAGCTATGGGCGTAGGTGTAGGTTGCATCATAACTGCCGCGCATCCCGGTTAAGGCAGGGGGATAATAGCCAGGGTCCTTCTCGGGCGTAGAATCCCCAAACTCCAGAGCCTCAAGCAAGAATGCATCTGAGCCAAGGATGCATGAACCAATCGCGACGCTGACTCCGTTAAGGAAGTCACGGCGCGTGATTTCGCGATTCATCCCCAGCTCGCGATCCTGAGAGTCGCCAGCCATTTCTTGTCCCCGCAGTTCCAAGGCAGTCGAGACTAATAAACCCTACTATAGTCGCGCAAGTCCGAAATTTTATTGAGCCCGTCAACTTGCTGGCGGAAGCGCTTGATTGCCGCGCCCTGGGGTCTTGAATTCATTGAATTTCTCAAACCGGGCGGGGTAATCTAGTGTGGTCTCCGGTTGGGGATGGATTTTTATGAAGTACCGCGCTCATGTAGTGGTCCTGACAATTGCGCTCGTCGTGCTTACGGCGTCGAGTCCGTTGTACGCCTTTGACGGAGACCGCGTCCAATTAGGCCGCAGCATCACGGTTGGCCAGAACGAAGAAGTTGGTGACGTGGTGTGCATAGGCTGTTCGATTCGTGTTGATGGCACCGCCGCCGATGCAGTGGCCATCGGCGGCAGGATAACGGTCAATGGAACGGTGACGGGTGACTTGGTAGTAGTGGGTGGAGGAGCCAGCCTGGGCGAAAATGCGATTGTTGACGGCGATGTCGCGACGGTAGGCGGGCGATTGTCGCGTCACTCCAACTCCGTCGTCAAAGGAGACATCACGTCTCACTCCGGGGCACCAGTTTTTCTTGGATTGGTGTTGTTGCCAGTGGTCCCAATCCTGCTTGTTGGCTTACTGATCGTCTGGCTCGTAAAGCCGAACGAGCGGCAGGGCCCGATGCGGATGTAATTGCACGAAACACCGAGGCAAGAAACTTCTCTTTCCCGCTAGCCTGGAAGGCCGTGGTGAAACTCAAGACGGCCTCCTACTCCTCGCTGCGATTAGCCTCAACGACCATGAATTCGATCCAGGATTGGGTGTTCTCAGACCTCTCACCTCGCCACGTGAAGTGTGTCTTCGAAATGTTCGTGTAAGTCGCGCGCGTATAAGCGTGGGCGGCCATTGGCTCTTTGAAGGCGTAGATGATTGATTGGCCATCGAACCTGACTTCACCGAGCTCCTCCGGCCCCAGGTCCGTCCACGTTCCAGCCAGCGCGTTGAGCCATTTCATGTTCCAAATCTGCTTGGTAGCATCATACGTGCGGAGATTCATGCCGAGCACCAACAGTTCTCCGGAGGGGCCTATCATCCTGTACTCATCTGCGATTGCATAGCCGTCGAGGATGTAGCGCCCTAGCCAAGTTGCTTGCAATGTCTGCCATCCTCCATTGGGCGATTTCACTTTTGCTTCGCATTGCCATCTGCCAATGAGAAAGGCAAATCGAGAGAGCGCTGCCGGCGCGTTGGGGTTGGGCTCACGCAGTTTCTGGTCGACCTGGTGCATGGCATCGTCCTCCGCGGCTGCTGCTGCTGGTCGCGCTGGCCCGATCGGCAGTCATAGGTGCGGTGAGCACGATGCCGACCAGTTCGGTGGTTCGCATCATCACACACACCTCGCTCGAGGTCTGCAAGATTCGCAACAACCACTAGGATCCAGCGTGCTTCTTCTTATGCTTGTGATCATGCTTGTGGTTCCCTTGGGGAGCCTCGATGGCAAGGTCTTCCGCCAGATCCGGGTCTTTATCCTCAAGCTCAGCCATCAGGCCCTCATCGGTCAGGTCGATAGGATGGGAGTTTTCCCAGTCGTAGTGCACGACTTTGTGAATGCGATCTAAAACGTCCTCGTCGCGAACTTCGATAGCGAGCTCACGGCGGCTGTCAAAGCTGCCTGGCGCCAGATTGATGGACCCAATGATTGCCCGCGCGCCATCGGCGAAAAGCAGCTTGGCGTGCAGCTTGAGTCCGTGCACCTTATGAACCTTTACACCAACGTCATCGAGAATCCGCAGGCCTCCCACGCCCTCGATGAGCTTTTCTTTCTTCAATGTGCGTGGCGGACGCGCCATGATGTGCACCTTTACTCCTCGGTGATTCGCTCGCACCAGGCGTTCAATAATCACCGGGTCCTGATAACGCTCATTCTGCACCCAAAGAGAGTGCTTAGCCTCATCGACGAACTCCGCGATCCGCTGGCGGCCGTTTCCCACACACCAGATCAGGTGCGAGTTCTCTCCAGGATTGAAGCTCTGACGCGTCCAGTCAGCCTCAAAGCACTGAATGATTTCGTTCACCTCATGTGCATGGAAAGTTACAACCGCGTAATCACGGGTTTCGGTCAGATTTTTGGTCTCCCAGTTCAGCGACATGATCCACGCGGCCTTGTCGTCGACGACCATGGATTTCTCATGCGTCAGGTCGTACGCAGGATTACTGTCGAGAACCTCGATTCCGGCATCGCTCAGGATCTTTCGTGTGTCATCGTTTTCTTTTTCGCCGCTGCGCCGAGTGGGGTTGAGCATGATTCGGACGTTCAGCCCCCGATGGTGGGCTTTCAGCACCGCGTCCAAAATCTGCGGATCGGAGAAGACAAACATCTTCACCCGCAACGATTTCTCCGCATGATTGATTGCATCGAGAATGGGACGCCCGGAATCGTCCGGTAAGACCACCAAATAGCGAGACATACAATTTTCTCCTTCCAGCCAGTTCGGCCCCCTGAGCCAGCATCAGCGCTTGGCGTTAGCCGTATCTACGAGCTCGCCTTGGCAGTTGTACCCTCGAATTGAGTGCGATGCAGCCCCGCATAAATACCGTTCAAAGCGATTAACTGGTCATGCGTTCCACTTTCCGCCACCATGCCTCCGGCAATCACGATGATCTGGTCGGCATCACGAATCGTGGTCAAACGATGCGCAATCGTGATTACGGTTCGACCTTTCATCAGGCGCTCCAGTGCTTCGATCACCAGCTTCTCGGACTCGGTGTCAAGGGCCGCCGTGGGCTCGTCCAGAAGGAGGATCGGGCTGTTGCGTACCATCACGCGCGCAATGCCGATGCGCTGCCGCTGGCCGCCTGAAAGCGTGAGCCCGCGTTCGCCCACCATCGTATCGTAGCCCTTCGGCATCTTGGCAATGAACTCATCGGCATTCGCCAGCCGAGCCGCTTCGACAATCTCGTCGCGGGTCGCGCCCGGCCGCCCGAAAGCAATATTTTCCAGAATGGTTCCCCGAAAGAGCACGGTATCCTGCAACACATAGCCGATCTGATCGCGGAGGGGATGCATCTTGTAGTCGCGGACATCGTGGCCGTCAATAAAAACACTACCTCCAGCTGCGTCGTAAAACCGTGGAATCAGGCTGACGACCGTTGACTTGCCGCTCCCGGTTGGACCCACGATTCCTACCAGCTGACCCGGCTTAATGTGGAAGCTCACATCCGTGAGCACCTGGGGACTATTGGGATAGGCAAAAGCGACATGGTCGAAGATAATCTCGCCCTTGATGTTTTGCGGCTCAATCGCAGCATCGACCTCGGGAATTATGTCGTCGGTTTCAAGAATCGCTCGGATGCGATCGACTGCTACTCCCGCCTGAGCGATTGCGTTGGTTGTCGTGGCGAGGTCTTTTACTGGCTTAAAGAACTTTGTCAGATACGCCAGATACACGGTAAGAGCGCCGACTGTCATAGCTCCCGCGAGAATCAGGAATGCACCTCGCCACAAGACAACCGCCGTGATGAGAGCCACAGTAATGGTAACCACAGGTGAGAGCAGCGATTTCACGCGACGGGCCGCCAGGGCCGCATCGACCGACGCGTGGCTGACTTGATAGAGCTCCTTCTCCTCCATCTCCTGGCGGTCGAAAGCCTTAATCACCTGCATCGACTCCAGTCCCTGCTGCACCACCGTAACGATTTCTGACTGCTCCTTGCGGACCGCATGGGTTGCTTTTTTCACTGCCTTCTTGAAGCGCGATACAAAGAACAGCAGGAACGGCGTGACCCCGAGCGCGATCATGGTGAAATCCCAGTTCAGCCAGAACATGAGGACAAGCATACTGAAGATGGTGAGCAGGTCGACCAAGATGTTCAGTGTCGAGGAGGAAGCAAAGCCTTGGATCGTCTGGATGTCGGTGGTGATGGTGCTGAGAAGATTACCGACCTGGTGTGTACTGTAGTAACCGAGAGAGAGGCGCTGCAGATGGTGGTAGGTACGCATGCGTAGATCATGAGCCACATATTGCCCAGCGCTCTCGGTGTAGTAATTGTCGATATAGCTCGCGACCGCACCCACGACTGCGATCAGCACAACTGCCAGAGCAGCCAACATGGCGACGTGCATTTTACTGGTGTTTTCCAGTATTGGTCCCAGGTCGTGATGCATCCAGCCCGGAAGCTTGTGGCTGCCCGCTACGTTATCGATGATGATTTTCAGCGGCCAGGGAGCAGCCAGGCTCATGGCCGTTTCGACCAGCATCGCCAGCAGGATAATGACGAGCGTACCGCGGTAGGGGCGAATCAGTTGGCGGATCAGGCGTAACATGCTCGGTTCCTTGCCTCGGCTCCGAGGCCAGCGGGAAATGCCTCATAATACAACCCTTGGGCGCGGCTTATCTATTAATCTCAACCCCAGAAAAACCAGCAAGAATACGGTAGTTGGCGCACAAAATGTCTCAGGCTGATGCTAAACATAGGGTCAGCTGTTAGGCGCAATTGTGGCGACTACGGGCCCGGCAAAGGGTCTAGGGTCGCGAGATCGGACGGGTTTCTTCGCCCGCCTGAGTCCGCGGTTGTTCCAGCTTCCCGGTTAATTCGCGAATGATCTGCGTCTCCCGCTCGCGGTAAGGTTTGCCGTCCGGATAAAGCACCTCGTGAAACCAAACTGCCGGCTGTTCAAGCACATAGGGGCGCTGCCAGGAATCCCATGGAAGATAGGTCTGGGTCTTTCCCGCTACAAATCCCCAATTGATCGCAGCGATATTGTGCTTCTTGGCGATGGGCAGGATCGTGTCAAAGGTGCTGCCGACCGAACGTGCCATGTACTCGGTACACAGGACTGGGCGTCGATACGACTGTAACCACACGACCTTCTGCTCAAATTCCTCCGGCCATGAATAGTTGTGGAACGAAATGACGTCCGACTGCTCGACCTGAATGTGTTCGGTAGGGTTCAGCTGATCTGGAGTCGACCATTTTCCGCACCACAAGCCGCTGGTCAACGGCTGCGTCGGATTGGCGGAGCGCGCCCAATCGAACACTTGCGGCAGGAGTTTATTCACATATTCGACTTTGTCCTTCAGTTCAACCTTGCTGTAGGCCGGGCGGTTGGTGTTGTCGGGTTCGTTCCACAAGTCCCACGCCAGAACCCGCGGGTCATTTGCGAAAGCACCGACCACCCCAACAACGTAGGCTTTCAGCCGTGGATACTGCGAAGGGTCACCCAGAGCGGCGGCTCCGGGACTTTGTACCCAGCCCGAATTATGCACCCCGGGAATCGGCGGATGCTGAGGGCCAACTCTGGGGTAAGGATCCCAGCAGGAGTCAAACAGGACGAAAATGGGACGGATGCCGTGCTTGGTCGCGATAGTGAGAAACTGGTCGACGCGTTTCTTGAAGCCGGCCTCGTCTTGCTCCCATAGGAGATTGTGCAGGAAAACGCGCATGGTGTTCATGCCGAGCCCTTCGGCCCATCTCAGCTCTTTGTCGGCTTCCTGCAGGTCGAAGGTGTCGGGCTGCCACATCTCAAGCTGGTTGATCGCTGTCGCCGGTATGTAGTTGCTTCCCAGGAGCCACGGCTGCCGCCGGTACCACGCATTCGCCTCTTCTTCCGTCCAGCGCTGCCGCTGGGCGACCACTTGCAAGGCGGTGCACCCCAATAACCAGACGATGAGAAGCCAGCGCTTCATGCTTCCTCCGGAACATTGTTACATCAACCAGCGGAATACTCTTCCGGCATCTCACGCAGCCGCTGTGCAGCGGACTCTGGCGTGATATCGCGTTGAGGCTGGGCCAGCATTTCGTATCCAACCATAAACTTTCGGACAGTCGCCGACCGTAGCAGCGGTGGGTAGTAATGCCCGTGCAAATGCCACTCAGGATGCGGAAGGCCATCGGTCGGTCGCTGATGAAAGCCCATCGAATACGGAAACGACACCTGAAACAGATTATCGTAGCGCGTCGTCAGCCGTTTCATGATGTCGGCGAGGGCGTCGCGCGCGGACTCTTCGAGCACGATGTCTGGCACGTGCTTTTTGCTCAACAGGAGAGTCTCGAACGGCCACCTCGCCCAGAAGGGCACTACCGCGACAAATTGCTCGTTCTCGCAGACGGTGCGCTCGCCCGACAGTCGCTCCAGTTCGAGGTACTTGCACAACAGACAGTCACTGCGGTCATGCAAGTAATCCTTCAGCGAAGCCTGCTCTTTTCGCGGTTCGTCCGGAATCGTTGTGTTTGCCCAGACTTGACCGTGAGGATGAGGATTGCTGCAACCCATGATGGCGCCACGGTTCTCGAAGATCTGCACATAATTGGTGTCAGGCACCGCGCCGATTTGCTGGTACTGTTCGACCCAAGTATCAACCACCTTGCGAATCGCACTCCTCGGCATTTGTGCAATTGTGAGATCATGCCGCCGCGAGAAACATACAACCCGGCATGTGCCGGGCTCCGTCGCCGCCACTATGATTCCGGCACCGCCCTCGTCCACTTCGATCTGTGGAACATTTGGCCTGAGAGAAGCAAAATCATTATCGAAGACAAACGTCGATCCATACTTCGGGTTGCGAGCGCCTCCCGCACGCTCATTGCCGGGGCAGAGATAGCATCGCGGGTCATATTCGGGCTGCGCGTCAGATTGTTGCTTCTCGACCTGCCCCTGCCACGGCCGTTCCGTGCGATGCGGCGACACCAGCACCCATTCCCGCGTGAGCGGATTGAAACGGCGATGCGGAATCTCCCTCATCATGCCGGAAATCACGTCGCCGTATCCCTGACCTCGCCCGCCCCTTCCGCGGCGCAGCAAACGTAGACATCCGGCCGCACGCCCGTAGCGTGCTGGTATTCCCGCTCGATGGTCTGCTTGAATTTCTTCGCTGCATCTGCACGGACCAGGTTTACCGTAGAGCCCCCGAAGCCACCGCCGGTCAGTCGCGCCCCATAGACCCCACGAGACGATTCTGCCAGCTTTACCATCAGATCAAGCTCCTTGCAGCTCACTTCAAAGTCGTCGCGCAGGCTACGTTGCGACTCGGCCATCAACTCTCCAAAACGGTGAAGATCTGCGGACTCCAACGCTTCTGTCGCAGCCTGTACCCGTTCATTTTCCGTGACAACATGACGGCACCGCCGGTACGTTTCCTCGGGCATGCCCGTTCCCCAGCGGTTCAACTCCTCGAGATCCACGTCCCGTAACGCACGTATCTCGGGAAGATGACGCTTCAGATAGCGTACACCCGCTTCGCACTCTGAACGACGGAGGTTGTACTCACCGCTGGCCAGCTCGTGCTTGACCTTTGTGTTGCAAATTACGATGCGCACTTTGCTATCGATTTCGAGCGATTGGTGGACGAGGCTGCGACAGTCAAGCCTCAGTGCGTGGTTGGCTTGGCCGAAGCACGAAATGAACTGATCCATAATCCCGCAGTTTGTTCCCGCGTACACATGTTCGGCCTGCTGGCATGCAAGTGCGACCTCCAGACGATCCAGCGCAACTCCTGAGTTGTCAAGCAGCGCGAGCGCTGACGCCACCTCAATTGCAGCTGACGAACTCAACCCCGCCCCAACTGGAACGTCGCCTTGGATGAGGAGGTTCGCACCCGGCAGGGATCCTCCCTTCGACTGAAGTACACTCGCCACCCCGCGCACGTAGTCGCTCCAATGACCGGTTGGGCCCTCGGAAATGTGTTGCAGATCGAATTGTTTCGCGTCGCCGAAATTTATCGAATGAACGCTGAGCTTGCGGTCGTTGCGCGGTCCCACCGCAACGTAAGTGTAAAAGCCAATGGCGGCCGGCATTACGAATCCGTCGCTGTAGTCCGTGTGTTCGCCAATGAGATTCACGCGACCCGGAGCGCGAAAGATGCGTGGTGAGCCACCGTAAAGACGGGTAAATGTGTCTCTAAGGTGACGTAAAGACGCCGGACCCGATGGCTGCATCGATCTAATGACTCCGCGAGCTCCTGTTGTGGCGATCCGTCGCGATTCTAGCCGCGACAGAGTCTGCTCTCCGATGCCCGCGCCAGCCCAACAGAAGCATCACAGCACCAAACGCCAGCATGACGATTCCCCACGTCATATTGATGTTCACTCCCAGCGATCGAAAGTAGATCGCCTGACTGCCGAAGGCTCCATACACAGTCATCATCGCGCCAAAAACCGTGAACATCAGTCCGATTGGCAGGCGTACATCGATACCCATCGCGTCTTAGCTTACCGGAAAACAAGATTCAGCAACACACCTGCGCCTAACACAGCTGCACCGGCATACGCCGGGCGCAGATACCATGCCGCATTGCCCTCGCTGGGCTTCTCGGTCAGCGAGTACACAAGCCCCACGAGTTCCCTGTCATCTCGGGGGCGCGTAACAACGCTGATGAATATCGTCGCAACAAAGCATACGGACCAGGCCCAGATGGCCGTCCAGAAATTCTGTGCCATCTCACTTGGATAACGATGCAACACCCCAATCCACCCGCCCTTGATGCCCATGCTGGCTCCTGCCGGCAGCGTGAGTCCCTGATGCAGGGCCGCCGCTGATGTCCCCAGGATCAGGCCAAGAAACGCACCGTGCCCGGTGGTTCTCTTCCAGAACATCCCCAGAAGAAAAGTCGCAAACAGTGGTGCATTGACGAAAGCGAACACCAGTTGCAGGAAATCCATGATGTTGTTAAAGTGCGTCGCCGCATAAGCTGCGACGATAGACAATGCGATTCCAAACACCGTTGCCAGGCGTCCCATCCACAGGTAATGTTCGTCGCTTGCGTTCTTATTGATGTAGGACTGGTAGATATCGTAAGTCCAGACTGTGTTGAACGCTGTAACGTTTCCCGCCATGCCCGACATGAAACTCGCCAGCAGAGCCGTTAATCCGAGTCCAAGGATGCCGGTTGGGAAATAATGCAGCAGCATATTTGGGATCGCCAGATCGTAGTCAAGAATCGGCTTGCCGTTGGAGTCGAGAATCGGTGCGCCAGTAGTCTCGTTCACCTTTGCAGGAATCAGGCCCTCCCCCGCGCTGTTGTGCACATGACCCTTGGTTGCGCTTGCGTTTAAGGTCAACTCTTGCGGGGTGGGCAGGGCAATGGCGATCATGCCGGGCAGAATCACCAGGAACGGAAACAGCATCTTCAGTACGGCAGCGATAAGTGGGGTGCGACGTGCGGCGCTCATGGAATCGGCTGCCATGGCTCGCTGCACCACCAGGAAGTCGGTGCACCAGTAGCCGAATGAAAGGACAAATCCCAGGCCCATGGCGAGGCTGAACCATTCCACGCCCATGGGATTTGTGTGTGCATTCCCCATCCCCTGCCATGAGTGGGTGAACGTACTGGGCAAGTTCTGTTTCAGGCCGGTCCATCCCCCTATGTTCTTCAGTCCGAGAAAAACCAGCGGTAGAAAGCCTGCCACGATGAGGAAGAACTGCAAGACTTCGTTGTAGATGGCGCTGGTGAGTCCCCCGAGCAGGATGTAGGCCAGCACAATCACGGCTGAGATGAGAACGCTCAAGTGGAATGTCCAGGAAGCCGCCAGGCCGAGATTCCCCAGGGGTCCGTCGAGCAGATGAAGTGTCTGAATAAGCTTTGCCATCGCATACATCGATATTCCCGAAGAGAATACGGTCATGGTCGCAAAGGAGATGGCGTTGAACCCGCGGGTCTTTTCATCAAACCGCAAGCGAAGATATTCCGGCACCGAACGGGCGCGGGAACCGTAGTAGAAAGGCATCATGAAAACCCCGACGAACACCATCGCCGGAACCGCGCCAATCCAGTAGAAATGGCTGGTTGCGATGCCATACTTCGCGCCCGAGGCGGCCATGCCGATGACCTCCTGTGCGCCAAGATTGGCGGAAAGAAACGCGAGGCCGCAAATCCATGCCGGAATCGAGCGCCCCGCCAGAAAGAAATCGGTACTGGTTTTCACATTTCGCTTGAGGACGGCACCAATCCCCAGTACAAACCCGAAGTACACAAGCATGATCAGCCAGTCAATCGCCGTCAGGTTCACAGTTGTGCCTTGAAAACCGGAGGGCTCGCAACAAACACTATGCGGATGGTCCACCCTGCCGGATTTTTGTGAACTGCCATCGTTCGTTCGCGGTTATATATCGCCGCCATATCGTCTGTAGAACGACCGGGTGACGCCAGGAATTCTCGCATTGTATTCGTGTACACCCGCAAACACGAGCCTGCCAGGCTCTGAGGTGCAGCACTCGATGGGCACCGTACTGGAAAATCCAGCAAGAATGCGAGTTCGCGCAACGATTTGGGATGGTGGTCGCTTCTTCAAGCGACAGGATAGTGCCGGACTCGTAACGCAGGACGTTTTCGGGAAACCGCCAACCCTGCGGTAGAGCCGGGACGACTCCAGGGAGGTTATGGCTTTATCCTCGCAGATTGACGTCGCGCTTTAGTCGGAATTGCAGCTCACGCTCGCTGCTGAATCCGACGTCCTTCTTGCCGGTCGCCACCGCGGTAGTCGCACCGGCAAGCGCTCCAATGCCGCTCCCGATGAGGGCTCCTTTCCCACCAGCAGCCAGGGCTCCAATTAGCGCGCCACCGCCACTGCCTCCTCCGATCCAAGCC
>Ga0306920_100002726_pt1 | contig 22304 bp, 18 predicted proteins | sample flu12Cox44000170_FD_204666 | JGI IMG/M metagenome (GOLD analysis project Ga0306920, IMG submission 204666) | Lab enrichment of tropical soil microbial communities from Luquillo Experimental Forest, Puerto Rico - flux4day.12C.oxic.44.000.170 (v2)... | ecosystem: Environmental > Terrestrial >...
AGGGCAGCACGATGTACTGGCGATCCAGGAGTGCCGCGAAGCCAAGGAGGCGGAGCGACTCGACAGCGACGCGCGCAGTCAAGAGCTGCGAGGGCCACTGCAGAGGATCGGTCGGGACGTCGAGAACGGGAATCATGAACACGAGATAGGCGATCGGAAACGCGACCGCCCGGAGAATGGCCGCACCAAATAACAGAAGCACAATGCCGGGGATCATGATGATGAGTGATATGCCGGCCAGCGTGACGATCGCTCCCGCGTCCCCCAGGAGGAGCAAGATGCCGGCCGACATCATGACGGCAAAGCCGAGGGGCCCCGCCGGCTGTATCGGGAGTCGGCGCAGCGTTGCGCGTCGCGTCCATACGAGGAACAGGCTTACGGGGATGATGAGGAAACCGTGGAGATAATCATCACGCGTCCACCACAGCTCGACGAGATCGCGAAGCACGTGAGCGTAGAGACCCAACCAGAGTGCAATCAACAAACCGAGACACACTGCCACTTGCGGCGAAAACAGCTGGGTGACCTCTACCTCCTTCCTGCCGGCGTGCACGTTCGCTTCAAAAGCGCCCATTCTGCTCGCCGCCGCCGTGACTCGCAACACACGACTGAATGATTCTCCATAGCTCTGTGATGCTCCGCTCGATGGAGAAGCGATCCTCGATCCGAGTTCTTGCCGCTCCACCCAGACGCGCAGCAAGCGCAGGGTCTTCGGCAAGTCGTACCATCTGCTGCGCCATCGAGTCGACGTCGTACTCGTCGACGAGAAAGCCCGTCTTCCCGTCGATGACAACGTCCGGAATCCCGGCGTGGCGAGTGGCGACAGTTGGAAGCCCGGTGGCACCCGCCTCGAGAATCGCCACCGGAGTTCCCTCGCTGTCCCCGGACTCCGCCACCACGGAATGCTGAACGAAGCAGCGCGCGCTCCGCAGTTCTTTCCTGACGATGGCCGATGGCTGCTCCCCGAGGAACGTGACGCTCTGTTCGATGCCGAGATCTCGAGCCAGACGCCGGCAGTCGGCGGTCAACGGCCCATCGCCGATCATCCGGAGGACCGCGCCAGAGACACGGTGCCGGACCTGCGCGAAGGCCTTCAGGGTCAACTGAGGGGCCTTCTTCGGGGTGAAGCGCCCCACCGCGAGAAAGGTCGCGGGCGCATGGGCCGGGTCTGCACCGGCAAACTCGAGGCAATCGACACCGTAAGGGTTGTAGCGGAGCTTTCGGGCTGGAGCGCCCATGGCGGCAAGCTTCCGCTCCATCGCGCGCGACACGACGACGATCGCCGAGGCCTGCTGGAACAGCCGAGGGTAGGTCGCGGCATGCTCAACGAAGACGTCACGCATGCTCGCGTCGTAACCGTGAAAGTGCACGATGAGCGGGATGCGCGCCCTCAGACAGGCCGACATGACACCGACGCCGGCCGTACCGTATTCAGCCAGGACCGCACAGGGCCGATAGCGCTCGAACACTCTCTCGTAGGCCAGCGTGGCCGAATCCGCTTCCGAGCCCGAGACGATGCGCCAGACCTTGTTGACGGCACGCCGAGGCCACGAAAGCATCACGCGCTTCCCCACCCGCGGCGGTGAGCCGTATGCGAGCGTGACCTCAGCCGGTAAGCGCTCGACGTGCGCCTGGATGAAGGTTTCCGAAACACTCGGCAGGTTCGGCGCCACAATGACAACCGACGGGCACAAGTCTCGGGTCCCCTACCTTCCTCGCTACTCAGGCGACTCAATCAATACTGGGCAATAGAACGAAATCAGGGTTTCAGGATTCCCGGCGGCATCGGCCGCCGCCGGCTAAATTGTATTTGGTTCGGCGCCCTTCGCGGAAAGCTTGCGAAACACTTGACATGAGCGATCTGAAAGTCGCGACTGCACCGGCGTCTCAGCCGCGCGAGCCGAACTCCGCAAGAACCTTGACGATCCTGCGAGCCACTTGCCCGTCCCACAACGGTGGTGGCGTGCTCGGTCGCAATGGATGTTTCAGCACCTCGAGTGCTTCATGCACAATCCGGCTGGGATCGGTCCCGATGACCCGATTGGTGCCCCAGGTGACCGTCGCGGGACGCTCTGTGTTCTCCCGCAGCGTCAAACATGGCACGCCCAGGATAGTGGTTTCTTCCTGAATTCCCCCTGAATCTGTCAGCACCAGCCGAGCCCGGCTCACGAGCGCGATGAAGTCGAGATAGCCGAGCGGGTCAAGATAGGCAATGCCCTTGCCGGCCGAGAGTGCCTCGACCTCACGCGTGGGCTCCTGTTGCATGCCGAGGCGCGCCCGGACGCGAGGATGCACCGGGAAGATGATCGGAATATGACGCGCCACGTCCTGAAGGGCGTCGAGGAGTTTCGTGAGCTTCGCGGGCTCGTCCACATTGGACGGACGATGGAGCGTGAGCACCGCGTAGGACTCATTCCCGTGCAGGCCGAGACGGTCGAATACCGGCGAGCTTTGCCAGTGCGGTCGGAACGCGAGGAGCGCATCGATCATCACGTTTCCGACGAAATGGATCTTGTCGGCCGCGATACCTTCGCGAAGAAGATTGTCGCGGCCGCTCTCCTCCGTGACGAACAGCAGATCGGCGATCGCATCGGTGACGACGCGGTTGATCTCCTCTGGCATCGTGCGATCGAAACTTCGAAGACCGGCCTCGACGTGAGCCACGCGGATCCCGAGCTTGACCGCCGTGAGTGCGGCCGCCACGGTGGAGTTCACGTCGCCGACCACGAGGACGAGGTCCGGGCGCGTCGAGATGAGGACCGGCTCCAGCCGCCGCATCACCTCTGCCGTTTGCACCGCGTGAGAGGCCGAGCCGACTTCGAGATTGAAATCGGGCGCCGGTATCTCGAGGTCTCGAAAGAGCTGCCCCGACAGGCCCTCGTCGTAATGCTGCCCGGTATGGACCAGCAGTGGTTCGAGGCCTGCCATCTGCCGCATCTCTCGGACCAACGGGGCGATCTTCACGAAGTTCGGGCGGGCGCCGGCCACACAGATGATACGCATGCGCCTACACTGTCTCGCTGAGCGTACGGAGCATCGAAATCATCGAAAAAGAGACCGCTCGCGGTGAGCCTAGGCTGCCGCGCGATCTCGCGGAAGATCCTCTAGGAACTCGCTCATCGTCGCAAAGCGCGTTCCCATGGGGGCGAGCATGCCGACGAGCGCCCGCATCCGCGGGGCCGTGCGCGACAGGTTGTTGTAGTGACGGAACGCCAGCCCAAAACCCGGGACCTTGACGCGGGGCATCTCGGCATCGAACTCCCAGGAGTGGAGGTACATGAGGTAGTGTCCGTCACGCGCGACAGACCGCCGCACGAGCCTGCGGAACAGGGCACCTGGATAGAGGCGGAAATAGCCCCCTCCGGAGATCGGCAGTTGGAGGCGTCCAAAATGCTCCACGGGGAGTGCGAGCTCGGTTATCTGCCCGTTCGTGGCGTACACACCCGGGCGGAGCGACGTGCCGAGATTGTCGAGTCGGCCGTATCGATCGTGCAGCGAGAACGGATGCAGGCTGGAATCGTATCGGTAGCCGCACTCGGCCAGGATCGCAAGGTGTTCGCGGTTGAGGCTGAAGGACGGTGCGCGATAGCCCACGACGGGCTTTCCGGTGAGGTCCTCGAGAAGTTTTCGCGCGCGGACGATGTCGTCCCGGAATTCCAGGTTCGTGAGCTTCGTCGGGAGAACATGTCCATGACCGTGCGAGGCGATCTCGTGCCCGCGCGCTGCGATCCGACTCACCAGCGCCGGTTCTCGCTCCGCCACCCAGCCGAGGACGAAGAACGTAGCACGTACTTGTGCCTCTTCGAGGAGATCGAGAATGATCTGGGTGGCGCCGACGACGCGTCGCGGGACATTATCCCAGCACTCGCGTGGAAAGACGCGTCGAAGGTTCTCTACTTGGAACCAATCCTCGATATCGAAGGTCAGGAGGCACGACAACGGTCGCGTCATTACATTCCTTCCAGGGCGCACCGGACGACTGCAGCCGCAAGCTTATCCGGGTCGTGACGCACCTTCGGACCCGTCGCGAGCATGTCCGCTTCGATGGTGCGGAAGCCCATCGCGGCGAGCAGCGTTCGGTCCTGGTATACGAAGACGGATCCTCGTGATGCGTAATCGGAGGCGAGCTCCGGCGGAATCGGATGGGCCTGCAGCAAGACATCGCGGAGGGCTATATCTGGCGCGTGTCGCCGCACCGCCAGGATGTGATCGACGGCCGTATAGCCGTCCGTCTCGCCGGGTTCGGTCATGAGATTCATGACCATGATGATGGGCACGCGTCTCCGGGTGAGCGCAGCTGCGATATCTTGGACGAGCAGGATAGCGATCAGGCTCGTGTAGAGGCTGCCTGGAGCGATGACGACCGCGTCGGCAGCATCGATTGCTCGCACGGCCGCGGGGAGGGCGCTGGCGTCGCGCGGCTGGAGCGTCAACCGCCGGATGAGCCGCTTCGTACCGGCGATCGCCGACTCTCCGTCGGCAGTTGAGCCATCGACGAACTCAGCGGACAGAGTGACGGGCTCGTCCGTCGCGGGCACGACTTGACCGCGGACGCCGAGGAGAGAGGCGCCGTGCTGCACGCCGGCGTGAAAATTCCGCTCAATTTCGCCCAGCGCTGTCAGTATGAGATTGCCGAGGCTGTGACCACCGACGTCACCGTGGCCCGAAAAGCGGAAATCGAAGAGGGCCAGGACGCGAGGATCTGCGTCGGCCAGCGCCAGCAAGCAGTTTCGAATATCGCCGGGTGGCGGTACCTGGTAACGGCGGCGCAAACGCCCAGAGCTCCCACCGTCGTCGGCCATCGTCACGATGGCCGTGAGAAGGCTGGCGTCGGCCGCCGCGTCGATGGATGGCGTGGCGAAATAGGCGCGTTTGAGGCCTAGGAGCAGCGCGGGTAGCCCAGAACCGCCTCCCAGTGCAACGATGCGAGGCAGTCTCCGACGGGGCTGATGCTCGCTAGGCATACTCGCCACGGATCCGGCCGAATCGGCCGACGGCATGTCAACGCGCTCCGCGGCCGAAGAGGATGACCTGAATCGTCTGAATGATGATGAGGAGATCGAGGAACAGCGAGCGGTTCTTGATGTAGTAAAAATCGTACTCGAGCTTTTCGCGTGCATGCTCGAGTGACGCGCCGTACTGATACCGCACCTGTGCCCAACCGGTGATCCCCGGCCTGACGACGTGCCGGTACATATAAAATGGGATTCGCTCCTGGAGCTCACTGACAAAGATCGGCCGCTCTGGGCGAGGCCCGACCAGGCTCATGTCACCGCGCAGGACGTTGATGAACTGAGGCAACTCATCGAGGCGCATCTTCCGCAGGAAGCGCCCCAGACGCGTGACGCGGGGGTCGCCCACCTGGGCCCAAACGGGGCCGGTCTCGGCCTCGGCGTCGACGCGCATCGTGCGTAGCTTCAAGAGCATGAAGACTCGCCCATTCTTGCCCACGCGCTCTTGCCGGAAGAACACTGGACCGGAGGAATCGAGCTTGATGAGGACCGCCAGGATGGCCAGCAGCGGCAGGCTGTAGAGAGACCCGATTGCCGAGACGACGATATCGAGGGTCCGCCTGAGAACATCGTCGACGTGCGATTGACGAAAGCCGTCTGAAAACGCCAGCCAGCTCGGCCGAATGTGCGAGACCAGCAGCTTCGTCGTCAGCTTTTCGTAAAATGCCGGCCAATCCTCGACCTCGATGCCCTGGAGCTTGTACTCGAGGATCGTCTGAATCGGTAAGCTGGCACGGCGCTGTTCCATCGTCGCCACGACGATGTCCGGCTTCACCGTCTTCACCGTCCACGCGAAATCCTCGATGCTCCCGAGGACCTTCAACCCACTGGTGCCACTGGCATTGGTCCCGCCGCGGTGATGATCGGCGCCGTTCCCGTTCGCGGCGTGACCGTTCGGACTGCCGTCGATGCAGCCGACGATCTCATAGCCGTTGTCGCTGGTCGCCAGATTGGCGATGAGTTCGCTGACCTTGCCGGCGCCTATCAACAGCACTCTGCGTCGGGCCCGGCCGGACGCCGTGAGTTTGTCGTGCAGGATCCGCACAAACAGAACGGGTGGAAAGGCGACGATCATCGAGAGCACGAACGCGAGCCGGCTGAGGCGGAATATCGGCACGAGGTAGCCCACGACGGCGACAAGCAGGTAGGCCAATCCGAAAGCCATAGCCAGGCGAAGGAAGTGCTCACCCCGCCGGTAGCGCCGGTGCACGTCCCAGAGTCCGGCGAACTCCATGCTGACCAGCACGAAGAACGTCAAGATCGCCGCCGCCGAAAGAGTCAGCCCATCGAATGTCGGAACCACCTCCGGCAGCGCCGCGTATGGGAGGAGCGATCCAACGTATACAGAGCCCCAAACGATGGCGGCCTCGGCAACCATGAGCACGAGCAAAGACTTCGGGATGTAGTGGCCGAAAAGTCGGATCATCGTGTTTCTAGTCGCTGCTTGGACGAGCCGTTCGATTGAAAGAGCGCATGACCTTCATAGGCCAGATCGGCAAGACACGTGCCATCGTTTCGGACGATCGAGTCGCGTCGAAGTGTCCGAACTATCGGGGATTTTGTGCGTATGGACCTTAGTCCAGTTTATGGAGCCGATGACGTACCTGATGAAGAACACTACCCAGTGCCGGCAGAGTTTTGCACAATCCTCCACGGGCCAGGGAATCAGAGCCTGATCAGGCGCCTGCGGCGATCGACGATGTCCGGGACCCTACTGCGCGTGTCGACGATCAGACGTCCTTCGCGGGCAATCATTCCGTAATCGAATTCGGGGTGATCAGCGAGGATCAGAACGCAGTCCGCGCGGCCTATCTCTTCTGCTGTCGGCTCCACCGCCTTCAGCTCCGCCTCGTCTACGTGATATGTCGGCACATGCGGATCGGCGTAGGAGACGTGCGCGCCCTTGCGCCTGAGCGTTTCGATGATTTCGTAGGCCGGTGACTCCCGTGTGTCTCCGATACCGCGCTTGTAAGCGACGCCCAGCACGAGGATTCGGGAGCCTTTCAGGGCGAGCCCAGTCTCGTTGAGGGCGTCGCCAACGAGGCCCATCACGTGGCCGGGCATTGCTCGATTGATCTCGTCGGCCAGGGAGATGAATCTCGCCTCATAGCCGGCGAGCCGCATTCTCCAGGAAAGGTAGAGAGGATCCACTGGAATGCAGTGCCCGCCGATCCCGGGGCCGGGGTAGAAGGGCATGAAGCCGAACGGCTTCGTCGCAGCGGCGTCGATCACTTCCCGTGTGCTCACTCCGAGGTGCCGACACATCAGAGAAAATTCATTGGCCAGGGCGATGTTCACGTTCCGGAAGACATTCTCGTAGAGCTTCGCGAGCTCGGCGACTCTCGGGCTCGAAACCTCGTGCACTCTCGGGACGATCTGCCGGTAGAGCTCGGTCGCCAGACGCGTGCAGGCGGGTGTGAGGCCTCCGACGACTTTTGGGATGTCCTTCACTTTGAATGTGGGGTTCCCCGGGTCAATGCGTTCGGGCGAAAACGCGAGGAATAGATCCTCGCCAATTCTGGCTGCGCGCTCCTCAAACAGCGGCAAGAGGATCTCCTCGGTTGTCCCCGGATATGTCGTACTTTCCAGGATGATCAACTGTCCTGGGCGGAAACGGGCTGCGACCTCTCTGGAAGCCGCGACCACGTAGGAGATGTCCGGGTCCTTCGACTTCCGCAGGGGCGTGGGCACGCAGATGAGGACCGCATCGCTGTCTGCCAGGACGCCCGGTTCCCCAGTTGCCTGGTAACGTCCGGCCCGGAGAAGCGCCTGGATGTCCTCGCTCCGCACGTCGGGCACGTGGGAGCGACCAGTCGCGAGGGCGGCAACCCGGTCGGGATCGGCGTCCAAGCCGGATACAACGAACCCCGTCTTGGCAAACTCAACGGCCAGAGGAAGACCCACGTAGCCCTGACCGATGATCGTGAGACGCGCGGTGTGATCTGCGATGCGACCGCTCAGCGCCGTTGCGAAATTCATCCTCTCACGCAGCCTCCAGTAACGTGCAGTCGAGTTGTACGGCGACGCTGCGTCGAAGGAGATCGACCGACACCACGAGCAGTCCAGTCTTCGGATTGCCTCGGACGACGAGGCCTTCGAGGTCGGCCAGCGGTCCCCGAGTTATCCGCACTCGTTGGCCTTCCCGCAGATAGGGATAGGGAAAGATAGGGAGGTTACAGCGCACGAGTCTCTCGATCGCCGCGATTTCGGGATCCGGGACCGCTTCGAGGCGTTCCCAGTTTTCCCCGAGCATGCGTACGAGGCCACGGGCCTTGCAGATCTCCAGATAACTCGTCTTGTCCACGCGGTCGCGCAAGAAGAGATAGCCTCGGAAGAGAGGCACCCGGGTCCGAGCTCGGACGCCGCCGCGCCTCGCCCATGCCTCGGCGGTCGGTAGAAAGAGGTGAAAGCCCTTAGCGGCGAGTTGGTCGTGCACCAGCTGCTCGCAATTGCTCCGCGTCCACAGGACCCGCCAAGGCGGGCTCATCGGATCCCGAGCGATTTCCGGCAAGGCTTCGCCCCCTTCGGTCTCCTGCCCTCTCTCGGGTGCAGGAACCAAATCTTTGCCGCACGTTTCGCGCCGCCGACAAGCTTCGGCCGCGCATCTCCGCCCCGCCATCACAGACACCTTGTGTGACGAGCGTCAATCGTCTGAGGCGGTATGTCTCCTGCTCGACCTGTTGCCGTTCCAGAGACCATCGAGCCGCCCCTTGGTCCCGCGCCCACTGGCAAATCGCTTCGAGGAGTAGGAACCCTTCGATATGTGATGATCGTCGCCGTTGAAGACCAGTCCCACGATCTTGGTCTGTTCTATGACGTTCAGAGCTTCCTCGAGTAGCTTGCGGGCCGTCCGATGGGCCGCGACCACGATCAGAAATCCATCGACCCATTTCCCGGTCACCCGACCGTCCGGCACGGACACCAAGGGCGGAGTGTCAACGATCACGTGGTCGTACTGCTTCCGAGCTTCGGCGAGGAGCTCCCCGACTCGTGGCGACTTCAAGATTTCGTACGGAGCGGACGGACGGCGCCCGGCTGATATGACCGACAGATTGAGGTGCGGGAGCTTTTGTACCACGGCCTCGAACGTCAGATTCCTGTCCAGGATCGCGTCAACCAGACCGGGGGCACCCTGATCATCGAGACCGAGATAGCTGGCCAGGTTCGCGCCGCGTAGGTCCCCGTCGACGAGAAGCACGCGCGCGTCGCGGGCCTGGGCAAGCGCGCCCGCGAGGTTGATCGCAGTCGTAGACTTACCGTCGCCGGCGTCGGGGCTCGTTACCGCGATCACGGAGAGGTCGGTAGATCCGTGATGTTGCTCGATCATGTGGCGAAGCGCGCGGTACTGTTCGGCTTCGAACGAGGTTGGGGCGAGCAGGCTCACCAGGTGCTCTTCGAGCTCGTAGGAGTGCTCATCGAGCCCGAAGGTCGTCGGCACGGGGCGCATGAAAACCGACTCAGGTGGGCGCGCCGCGGTCGGCTTTGGGTCGGAACCGGCTGGCGCTGGCTGACTCGCCGGCGGCGGTGTCGCCGGGCGGCCCAGTGTCCGTTCCTGCTCGGCACGCTCGAGGGCTTTGAAAAACATGCTCATGGCATCAAGATCTGACGCGCGGACTGGATTAGCCCGAGCGTGGCTGTGTTGAACTTCAGCACGAGCGCCGCGACGACGCTCGCCATGGTCACGATGAAACCGCCGAGGCTCCACCGCAGAAAGAGGCGCAGTTTCGGGCGCTCGGGCCGCATCGTCTTGGGCCGCGGCCGAGAGCCCTCTTCCAGGTACTCGATAGCCAGGTCGACAGTGCGCCGATCGATCCGGCGCGCCTGCTCCGCGTAAGCAAACAGTAGGCTGTGATCACACACGATGTTGATAAGCCGCGGAATTCCCCCCGAATAGGTTGAGATGCGATCGACCGCCGTCTCCGCGAAAAGACCCAGATCGCGCGCACCGGCTATGCGAAGTCGTGTCCGGATGTAGGCGCTGGTCTCTGCAGGGGTCAGCGGCGGGATCTGGCATCGCAAGCCGACACGCTGCTTGAGTTGCTGGAGCTGTGGTAGGTTGAGGACATTCTTGAGCTCGGGCTGCCCGACCAACAGGATTTGGAGCAGCTTGCTCCTTGGGGTTTCAAAGTTCGAGAGCAACCGGATCTGCTCAAGCGTCGCGACGTCGAGATTCTGAGCCTCGTCAATGATGACGATGGTGTTCTGTCCGGCACGCTCGCGCTCGATGAGGAAATTGTTGAGTGCGATCAGTCTCTGCGCTCGCGAGTCCCCCGTCTTGGTGATCTCGAGATCGTTGAGAACGTACTCGAGGAGGTCGTCGAAGCGCAGGGTCGAGTTGACGACGAACGAGACCGCACTCTGCCCCTCGAGCCTCTGAAGCAAGGCATGAAGGAGCGTTGTCTTCCCCGTGCCAACTTTACCCGTGAGGACGATGAAGCCCTTTCGCTCTTGGGTCCCGTAAAGAAGCTGAGCCAGCGCCTCCCGATGTCCGGGAGTCATATGGAGGAATCGCGGGTCAGGGGTCGCGTTGAAGGGGTTCTCCGCGAGCCCGTAGAAGTTTAGATACATGCCAATATCCTCAAGAGCCGCCTCGCGTCAGGAGAAAGACGAGCTGCTGATTACCGTGGGCGACAAAGTAGGCGAGGCCCACGATTAGGACGAGTCCAATTAGCGTCGCACCAGCACCGAGCCGCGTCCGCCAGCGCGTGCGGCGACGATCCCGTGGAGTCACGATCCGCGGAATGCTGGCCAGCACCGGGACGGGACTGAATGCCCGGAGATCGTCCACAGAGTGGAACGACGAATCGAGATGCTCGGCCACGACGAGGGCAACCACGGCGAGGCCGAGTGAGGCCGCCACCGTCAGCAGGAGGAGGCGTGGGCGCTTGGGCGCCGCCGGACTTGCGTTGGGGAGCGCTGGCTCGATGACACGAAACTGCTCGCCCTTCTGGCGCTGCTCCATGCTCTCGGCGAGCTGAGCTTCCTCGAATCGCTTCATCAACGTCTTGTAGAGCTCACGGGTACTTTCGTAATCGCGGGACAGCTCGATGAATTCCTGTTCCCTCCGCGGTACGTTCTCGACCCTGGCTTGATAGACCGCGATTCCATCTCGGAGCCGGGATTCCTCGCTCTTGAGGACCTTGAGATCTGCCTGCACCTCGCTGAGGCCCTCCTTCAATCGGAGCACATATGGCGTGACCGGAGTCGACGGCGGGGTCGCGGGCTGGGTCGCTGATTTCTCTCCCGTCTTGGGCTCGCTCGACTTTTCCTCAGAGAGCGACTGCTCGAGTGCCGCCACCTCCGCGGCCAACTGGACGACGTCCGGATAGCGTTCACTGAACTGGGCACGGAGCCTCATCAGCTCTTGCTTCATCTGGGCCAGCCGAGCCGCCTGCGACTGCTCCGTTGATCCGGGCGCCACCAGCCCGGCCGCGCCGGCGTTCGTTGATGCCTGCAGAGATTCAGCTTCGGCCAGTTGGCTGGTGAGCGCCTGCCGCCGTTCGACGGCTCGAGTCTGACTGTCCGCATTCAGTCGAAGCTGTGCGTGCAGCCGTTCCAGCGTGGCCAGGTTGGTTTCCATCTGCTGCGGGAGCTCGCCGAGATGACGCCGCTTGAAGCCGCTGACACGCTCCTCCTGGATGTCGAGGCGCTTCTTGGTCTCCGCGAGCTGCACCCTGAGAAAGTCTGCGGTGCCGACCGCTTGGCGCTCGCGAGCCTTCAGATTCTCCTCGATGTAAAAGCCGGCGAGGGTATTCGTGACAGCGGAGACCGTGCCCGGATCGCTCCCCTGATAACTGATGGTGAAAGCAATCGTGGCCTCGTTCTGTCCCTTTACGTCTGCGTTCTTGAGCTCCAGCTTGATGTCGCTGCGCATGCGCCCGATGACGTCTTCATTCGAACCACTTTTCTTCAGTTCCCTGTAGAGGCCGAACCGCTCGGCCAGCGCTTCCAGCCTCGAGCGACTCAAGATCTCCTGGCTGATCGTATGGAGCCGAGTCTCGAGCGCGCTCGTCACCGTCGACCGCACGAAGGCTTCGGGCACCTGCTGGCGGTCCACGAGGACGGTGGCCGATGACCGGTACACGTTGGGCAGGAACATAATCAAGCTGATGCCGGCGCACGCGGGCACAGCGAAAGCAAGGATCGCGAGCCACTTGTGCCGCGCCCACGCGGCCAGCAGCATACCCAGTCCGCTGTCTTTTTTCGTGTCGTCAGCCATTGATACGATTGCCGCTCCTCGGCTCGAAACTCTCACGGCACCACGACGACGTCGCCGTTGCGGAGATAGAAGTTCTCCTGGTCTGAGCCGATCTTGTTGTAGTTGAAAGGGATCTTCTTCATCGCCTTGCCGTCCGGATGCAGAATCAGAATCCGTGTGCGGGAGGCGAATTGTGAGAATCCACCGGCCATCGCGAGGACGTCGAGCACCGTCGTCCAACTCTTGAGCTCGAAGCGACCTGGGCGCGCGACTTCACCGATCACCGACACTTTGAAGCTCCGGACGTCCGTCACGATGACGGAGACTTCCGGATTCGGCATGTAAGGCGCCAGCTGTTTGGTCAGCACCTCTCGGAGTTCGAGCGCGGTGAGACCGGCAGCTTGAACGTCGTTCAAGAGCGGGAGCGAGACCTTGCCGTCAGGCCGGACAGGCACCAAGCGACTGACCGCGTCGTTCTTCCACACCGAGATCTGCAGCATATCCTCCGGGCCGATCCGGTACTCTTCTGGCGCCACGGCGAGATTCGCGTCACGCTCTGAGGGGCTTGCCGGTGCCTGCGCGCTCGCGGGCGTGAGGGTGCCCGACATCATCAGAAGGCCAGCCGCGAAAGCGGTCACGGTTCTCATTGCGGCGTGCCCTGGGTAAAGGAGCGAGCCGACGAAGGACCATTGGTCAGCCCGGCTTGCTTGATTTTGTAGAGAAGGGCCCGATAGCTGATCCGCAGAGCGCGCGCCGTTCGTACGCGGTTCCAGCCGGTCTGCTCGAGCATCTTGGCGATCGCTTCGCGTTCGGCAGCTTGAGAAGCTCGCCGTCCGATCTCTTTGAGGGCGAGTTCTGCGACCGGGGCGGGCGGCTGGGACTGGTCGTTCTCGAGGGGTGCTTCGGGCAACCGAACTCGTGTCAGGTAGGGATCATCGAGCACGATCATCCGCTTGACCAGGTTCTCGAGCTCTCGAACGTTCCCGGGGAATCGGTGTTGCCGGAGGCGATCCAAGACGGCGGGGGCGATCGTGAATCCATCTCGACCGTAGAGCTTTGCGTAGCGCTCGACGAAATAATTCGCCAGCAGCGGGATCTCGACCGTACGCTCGCGCAGCGGTGGGACGAACACGTGAACTACGTTGAGCCGATAGAAGAGATCCTCTCGGAACCGACCCTCTGCGACGGCTCGCTCCAGATCCTGATTGGTGGCAGCGAGAACCCGTACGTCGACCGTCAGGGTCGACTTACCGCCGATGCGTGAGAACTCACCGTCCTGGAGGACGTGAAGCAGCTTGGCTTGAAGCGCCGGATGAAGGTCGCCGATCTCGTCGAGAAAAATCGTGCCTCGGTTAGCCGTCTCGAACCTACCGATCTTGAGCTTGTGAGCGCCCGTAAAGGCACCGCGTTCGTATCCGAAGAGCTCACTCTCGAGAAGATCTCTCGGCATGGCAGCGCAGTTGACCTTGACGAAGGGACCCGCTCTCCGCGACGAGAATTGATGAATCGACCGCGCGACCAGCTCTTTGCCGGTGCCCGTCTCGCCCGTTACCAGGACGGTCACATCGACGCGGGCAGCCTCACGGAGGATCTGACGAGCCTCCATCATCTTGAGGCTGCACCACAGGCTGGTTTCTCGTCGAATTCGACTGTCAGCTTGCTCGGTCTCCTGCGCATGCGTGTCCGATGCCGGGGGGGACAGATTGTCGATCACGCTTTGCAGCTCGGTGAGACCCAGCGGCTTGTGCAGCACCGCCTCCACCTCAGGCGAGATTGCGTCGACTCGCTTGTCACGCTGGTCGGTGATCGCGATTATTGGACCAGCGTTTGGCTGCCGAAGCTTGAGACATTGGATCAAAGCCGCTTGAGAGGTTGCCGCGCTGCTAAGGTCGACTAGTGTGCAGCCGAAACTCGTGTCTGAAATTGCTTGTAGAGCCGCCTCGGTCGACGAGACGGTGATGCACTGGTATGCACGTCCACGCAGAAATCCCAAAAGCCCAGGCTGGGTCGCTGGGTCGATGTCGATCAGGAGCGCCCTCTTCTCGGTAGCCTGCACGAGCCGTCTGTGGGGCAAATCATGTACCAGCCGAAGTGGGTCTGTATGTTATCGATATTGCATATGAACTTTGAGTGGTGCTGACTCGGACGAACAACGTTAGTGGGTAGTTCAGGACCCACTGTGAAATTAATTACACTATCCGGAAGTGTAGGTGCCCGAATTCCTTGCAAAATCGGAAATGCTTGCAAATTTCCGGATGAGGCTGGTGCGGGCCCATCTCAGAGCACCAGGAATCATCTTGCGAGTATCGCAAAAGACTTCACCATTCCGGACTGAGACTGATCACTCGCCGCGCCCGTCCCGTGGTCATCGTCCCCAACCCGACTGATGCAGCTATTGGCCGGGTATCGGAATCTCCGATGCAGAAGGGATGACCCGCGGGTTCACATTCTTTGCAAATGGTTTCAGATCTGACAACAACGGGAGAGTCTTGTCCCCTTATTCCGGAAACGTTTCTCTGTCACCAGCCAGTTGGTGCGGCGTTTGCTCAGAACCGCACTGCGCGCATGGAAGACACCGTTATGATCCCATCATCGGGATTCGAACCGCCTCCAATTGGAGGTGGTTGGGTGGTAGAGGAATCCCTGTTCCGGATGCTCCTAGCAGTTGAAATCCAGAAAGCCCAGCGGCTCCGCTACAGCATCTCGCTCGTCTGTCTCGCTGCTGAAGGCGATTTCCCCGGAGACGGCAAGCCGTCCTTAGCCTCGATTGCAGAACGCATTGCCCGCTACCTTCGTGGCACCGACGCGGTGGCGACGTGGAGCGAGGGCTGGTTCGCTCTCCTGCTCATCGACGCGGAGACTACGAATCTGCCCGCAATTCTCGAGAGGCTCACCGGGCGTGTGGAAACGAGAACTTGGAGCGCAGGCGGGTCTTCTTATCCTAGAACAGCGGTACGAGCTGACGATATGCTCCGCCAGGCTGTCGAACTTTTAATGCGGGCCAAGGCGGAGGGTGGCAACCGGCTTTACGTAGCGCCGTAGGACGTTTTGCGCTGCGCGATGAGTGCGAGCGCGGCGCCGAACTGCTTGAGGAGGTCTGGTTTTTCAATGATCTCGGTAACGCCGAGACGACGAATCTCGGCGACCTCCCCGTGCGTCGCAAGGCCAGTCATGATGATTACCGGTAGCGTGGTATCCGTCGACCGGATCTGCCGCAGCACGGCCACGCCGCTGAGGATAGGTAGGCGTACATCAAGCACGACAGCTTCCGGCCGCTCACGAGCTAGGTATGCGAGGCCCTCCTCGCCGGAGTGCGTGATCGCCACCTCGTGACCATCGGCGGCGAAAGCGTCCGCCAGCACCTCCGCAACATGCTCGTCGTCCTCGATCAGCAGAAGCTTCATGAAGGTCGCGACATCGTATCATCCTGTTCTGCTATCGTGTCTCTATGAAAATATTTTCCACGTGACATGCATCTAGGATGGTGTCATACTCTCGGCCTTTCTCAATGAACGATAGGCAACATCCGAAAACATCGAAGATTTTGGGGTTTGCGCGGTGAGGGATCAGGTTGTGCTGGCACAAACGCCGCTGGCGCCACGAGATGTGCAGGATTGTTTCGCTTCAGCACCGCTCTTCGATGGTCATCCACGGATGCGCGAGATACGCGCCATTATCGAGAGCATCGCCGACACCGACACCACGGTTTTGATCCGGGGAGAGAGTGGCGTCGGGAAGGACCTCATCGCGCGGGCGGTCCATGCAGCCTCGAGACGACGCACCGGGCGATTCGTCAAGGTCAACTGCGCTGCGATCCCGCAGGGCCTGCTCGAGTCGGAGCTCTTCGGCCACGAACGGGGCGCTTTCACCGGGGCGCACCGACGCAAACCCGGCCAGTTCGAATACGCCAATAAGGGCACGCTCTACCTCGACGAGATCGCCGAGCTGCCGCTTGCGCTGCAGGCCAAGCTCCTTCATGTACTCCAGGACTTTCGGTTCTCGCGAGTCGGTGGACATGGAATGCTCACCGTCGACACACAGGTGATCGCGGCCACCAACCGAAATCTCGATGAAGCAATAAGCCGCGGTGAGTTCAGGGAAGATCTTTACTATCGCCTCAACGTCGTAGAGATTCGGGTGCCGCCCCTGCGGGAGCGCCGCGAAGAAATTCCGATCCTCGCGTCCTACTTCCTCGCCAAGTTCAATGCGCAGTACGATCGGCAGAAGCGACTGTCGCCGGAAATCCTTGTGCGGCTGTGCGAACACTCCTGGTCAGGCAACGTCCGTGAGCTGGAGAATGCGATTCGGCGTTTAGTGGTCCTTGCGGACGGTGAGCGAGCCATCGAGGGGCTGTTCAAGCGACCGCGCTATACGACCATCGAAGTCCCGCGGCCCCTGATCAGCGAGAGCCTGCGCGAAATCGCGCGTCGCGGAGCTCGCGAGGCCGAGCGCAAGGCGCTGGCCGAGGTCCTCGAACGCGTGGGTTGGAACCGTGCCGAGGCCGCACGGATCCTCAAGGTTAGCTACAAAACTCTTCTCAACAAGATCTGCGAATGCGGGCTTAGGCCGCCTTCGCGCCCAGACCGCTAATTACGATCTCTTCCGTCCACGATCCGCAGCGGAGAAGACGACAACTCTGCGGCTGAATCGAGGGCTTCCCGGCCCAAGAACTGGCGAGATCTCGGTCGGCCACCAGCGCCGCCTTCGTCGGCCGGCGGATGGAGGAATCTGGTCGCGGGCGAAGGGGCCGACACGGGAGTGCCTGGAGTGGACGACTTCTTCCGAGCGGCAATCGAGGAGGCCGAGCGCGGTCTGGCCGAGGGCGGAATTCCCATCGGCTCGGTGCTCGTGCACCGCGGACACATCCTCGGGCGCGGCCACAATCGCCGCGTGCAGCGCGGGAGCGTCGTGCTCCACGGCGAGATGGACGCGCTCGAGAACGCCGGGCGCCGGTCGGCGCAGGTCTATCGCGAGTGCACGATCTACACGACCCTCTCACCCTGCGCCATGTGCACCGGCGCGATTCTCCTCTACGGCATTCCGCGCGTCGTCGTCGGCGAGAACCGGACCTTCCTCGGCGAGGAAGAGCTCCTGCGATCGCGCGGCGTGGCCGTCGAGGTTCTTCAGGATGCGAGGTGCCAGGCGCTGATGGCACAATTCATTCAGGCACAACCGACGCTCTGGGCGGAGGATATCGGAGATGGCGACGATCGAATCGACCCCTGAAATGGCCGCCAAAGTCTACGAGACGATGGAGCGCAATCTCGCCGTCGTCCGACGCCGGCTCGGCCGGCCGCTGACGCTGGCCGACAAGGTGCTCCTGGGGCACGCCGACGATCCCGAGCATCAGGAGATGGAGGCCGGCAAGAGCTATCTCTTCCTGCGTCCCGACCGCGTGGTGCTGCAAGACGTGCTCGGACAGACCGCGATGCTCCAGTTCATGCAGACGCGTCGTCAGCGCGTCGCGGTGCCGACGTCGATCCACTGCGACCACCTGATCCAGGCGCGCGTCGAGGGCCAGGCCGATCTGCGCGAGTCGCTCGCCGAGAACCAGGAGGTCTACGACTTCCTGAAGTCGGCGGCCGCGAAGTACGGCGCCGGATTCTGGGGCCCGGGCGCCGGCATCATCCACCAGGTCGTCCTCGAGCAGTACGCGTTTCCGGGCGAGCTCATCATCGGGACCGACTCGCACACGCCGAACGCCGGCGGACTCGGCGCCTGCGCGGTCGGTGTCGGGGGCGCCGACGCCGTCGAGGTGATGGCGGGTCTCCCGTGGGAGGTCCTCTATCCTCGACACATCGCGGTCTATCTGACGGGGAAGCTGAGCGGCTGGACGGCGCCGAAGGACGTCATCCTCTACGTCGCGGGCCAGCTGACCGTCGCCGGCGGCACCAACGCGATCGTCGAGTATATCGGCCCGGGTGCCCGGACCATCAGCGCGACTGGCAAGGCCACGATCACCAACATGGGCGCCGAGCTCGGCGCGACCACGTCAATGTTTCCGTTCGACGAGAAGATGGCGACGTACCTGAAGGCCACCGGGCGCGGCGATCTCGTGCCGTTGGCCGAGCGCTACCCGCAGCTCCTGGCCCCCGACAAGGAAGTCGAGGCGCACCCCGAGAAGTACTACGAGCGCGTGGTGAAGCTCGACCTGTCGACGCTCGAGCCGTACGTCGTTGGGCCGCACTCCCCCGACCGCGCGCGGCCGATCGGCCGGCTCGCCGCCGAGGTCGCCGACTCGAAAAACGCGTTCCTCGACAAGATCTCCTCGACCTTGATCGGCAGCTGCACCAACTCGTCCTACGAGGACATGAGTCGCGCGGCCGACGTCGCCGAGCAGGCCAAGGCGCACGGTCTGAAGTCGGCGGTGCCGTTCCTGGTCACCCCCGGCTCCGAGCAGGTGCGCGCCACGATCGAGCGCGACGGGCAGATGCAGTCGCTGAAGGACATCAACGGCGTGGTGCTCGCCAACGCGTGCGGCCCGTGCATCGGCCAGTGGCGCCGGTCGAAGGACGCCTCCGAGGTCCCGAACACGATCGTCACCTCGTACAACCGCAACTTCCCGCGGCGCAACGACGGCCAACCGACCACGATGAACTTCATCGGCAGCCCGGAGATCGTGACCGCACTGGCCCTGGCTGGCCGGCTGTCGTTCAACCCGCTCACCGACTCGCTCACCGGCGCCGACGGCAAGACGTTCAAGCTGACGCCGCCCAAGACGGCGCCCGAAGTGCCGGCGCGGAATTTCGACCGGGGGTGCCCGACCTACGTGACACCGCCCGAGAACGGCGGCGCGATCACCCTGCAGGTCGACCCGCGCAGCGAGCGGCTGCAGGTCATGGAGCCGTGGCCGGCGTGGGACGGACAGGACTTCAAGGACATGCCCGTGCTCCTGAAGGCCAAGGGCAAGACCACGACTGACCACATCTCGCCCGCCGGCTCGTGGCTCCGCTATCGCGGGCATCTCGACAAGTTCAGCGACAACATGTTCATGGGCGCGACGAATGCCTACACCGGCGAGGCCGGCAAGGGAAAGAACGTCCTGACCGGCCAGACGCAGGCCTTTTCGGCGGTCGCGCGCGACTACAAGGCCAAGGGCATCAAGTGGGTGGTCGTCGGCGACTCGAACTATGGCGAGGGCTCGAGCCGCGAGCACGCGGCGCTCTCGCCGCGGCTCCTGGGCGGCGCCGCCGTCATCGTGCGCAGCTTCGCGCGGATCCACGAGTCGAATCTGAAGAAGCAGGGCCTCCTGGCCCTCACGTTCCAGAACCCGGCGGACTACGACAAGATCCGCGAGGACGACCGGATCAGCCTCGTAGGCCTGCGCGACATGGCGCCGGGCAAGCCGGTCGAGTGCGTCGTGAAGCACGCGGACGGGACGAGCGAGACCCTACGGCTCTCGCACTCGTTCGCGACGTCGCAGCTCGAGTGGTTCAGGAAGGGTTCGGCGCTCAACCTCTTCCACGGGAAGTAAGGTCTAGATCTCCCACGGCGGGTCGACCGTTATCCTGAGCTCGAGGACGGTCGGCCCGTCGGCGGCGAGCGCCGCCTTTAGCGCGCCGCCGAGCGCGTCCACCCCGGCCAGCCGCTCGCCGCGAGCCCCGAACGCGCGGGCGAGCGCCGGGAAATCAGGATTCGCCAGGTCCGCCTCGCCCCACCGCCCGTCGAACATCGTCTGCTGGAGCCACTTGATCGCGCCGTAGCGGTCGTCGTTCATGACGAGGAACACCACCGGCAGCCGATACTTCACCGCGGTCGCCAGTTCGTTCACCGAGTACATGAAGCCCCCGTCGCCGACGACCGCGACGACCGGCCGGTCGGGCCGCGCGATCTTGGCGCCGATCGCCGCGGGCACGCCGTAGCCCAGGGTGGCCGAGCCGACCGGATAGAGGAAGGTCCGGGGCATCAGCACGGGGAAGCGCCACTCCATCCAGTAGTTGATGCCGGTCTGGTCGTTCACGACGATCGCGTCGTCGGGCAGCGCCGCCCGCAGGGCCTCGATCAGCCGCGCGACCTCGGGTGTGTAGCGGGCGCTCGCGGCGGATCGCAGACGCTCGCGCCAGCCGTGGTCCCAGCCGGTGCGGGCCGGCCCGCCGCCGAGGCCGTCGACGAGCCGCGTCAGCCCGTCCTTCGCGTCGCCGACGATCGGGAGCTGTGGCTTGAAGAGCCGGCCGATCACGGTCGGGTCGAGATCGAGGTGGATCAGCGTCTGCGACGGCGCGAACGAGAGATTCAGGAGAAGTCCCTGCGTCGAGCGGTGAGCGAAGCGGCAGCCGAGGGCGAGGACGACGTCAGCCGCCTTGATGACGGCCTCGGTGGCGCGGCTGTTCGGCAGGACGCCATGCCACAGAGGGTCGCGCTCGCTCAACGCTCCCCTGCCCATCACCGTCGTGATCACGGGCGCGCCGAGCCGGCGCGCGAGCTGCGCCAGCTCGGCCTGGGCTTCGGCGGCGACCACGCCGCCGCCCGCGATGAGAAGCGGCCGCGACGCGGCGGCCAGCAGGCTCACGGCCTCGCGGATCGCGTCCACGTGACAGGGAGGCCGCCGGCCGTGACCGGCGCTGTGCGCTCCGGCGTCGAAGCGGGCGGTCAGAAAGTCGTTCGGGACCGAGATCGCGACCGGGCCGGGGCGGCCGGTCCGGAGCAGATCGAACGCGGCGTGCACAGTGGCCGGGATCGACGCCGCCTCGGTGACCGCCTCGGCCCAGCGCGTGACAGGCTTGAAGCAGTCGATCTGGTTCGGCACCTCGTGCAGCGCGCCGAAGTCGCGGCCGACCAGCGGCGAGGCAACGTCGGACATGACGACGACGACCGGCGTCGAGCCCGCGTAGGACTCCACCAGCGGCGTCAGCGCGTTCGTCGCGCCGGGGCCCGTGGTGACGACGACCACGCCCGGCGCGCCCGAGGCGCGCGCGTAGCCGTCGGCCATGAACGCCGCGCCCGCTTCGTGGCGCGCCAGCACGTGGCTGATCTCCGACTGTCTGAGGAGCGCGTCGTAGATCGCCAGGTTGTGCACGCCGGGGATCCCGAAGACGTGGCGCACGCCCTCGGCCCCGAGCGCGTCGACGATCCATTCGCCGCCCGTCTTGCCGATTTTAGGATTCATAGCCTCGCCTCGCCTGCGGCTGCGGCTCGTGCTGCGTCACATCGCTTTGAAGCCGCGATCGATCGCGACGTCGACGAGCGTCGGCCCGGGATCGGCCAGGCACGCAGCCAGCACGTCGTGCAGGCTCGCCGGCTTCTCGACCCGTTCGGCCCGAACGCCGAGCGACCGCGCCAGGCCGACGTAGTCGATTGCCGGCTCCACCAGGTCCATGCCCGGATAGATCCCGCGCTTGGCCGACGCCAGATCGAGGCTCAGCATCCCGGATTTCAGGATCGCGTACGACGAGTTGTTGGGGACGACGTAGGTGATCGGCAGCCGATAATGCGCGGCCGTCCACAGCGCCTGGGGTGCGTACATCAACGAGCCGTCGCCGATGGTGGCGACGACCTTGCGGCCCGGCGAGCCGAGCTGCACGCCGATCGCTGCGCCCATGCCCCAGCCGAGCGTGCCGGTCTTCCCGCCGTAGAACGACCCCGGCGTCGAGAACGGCACGTAGCGGAGCAAGAACGGTAGCGACGTCGCCGACTCGTCGACGACGATCGCGTCGCGCTGGAGCAGCGAGGCCAGGGTGTGCATGAGGTGCGCCTGGCCGATCGGCGTGCGGTCGGTCTCGGCCTCCGCCGCCGCCCGCACACGCGCCATTACCTCGGCCCGCGCCCGGCCGATCCGCTCGACGCGCCCGGCCGCCGCGGCGCGCTCGGCCTCGTTCATCCGGCCGCGCAGCGCGCTCGCCAGCTCGGCCAGGGTCGTCTTGGGATCGGCGGCGATGCCGAGCGCGACCGGGTAGCTCCGGCCGATCTCCCAGGGATCGTCGTCGAGCTGGATCACGGAGAGCCCGCGCGGGAACGGGGCGCCCTCCGTGTGCAGGAACCACGTGAACACATTGGCGCCGACGATCAGCAGCACGTCGCACCCCTCGAGCGCCTTGCGGACGGCGCCCGGCGACGGAAAGAGCCCGCCCCGCCACAGCGCGTGATCGCCCGCGATG
>Ga0306920_100002728_pt1 | contig 22291 bp, 13 predicted proteins | sample flu12Cox44000170_FD_204666 | JGI IMG/M metagenome (GOLD analysis project Ga0306920, IMG submission 204666) | Lab enrichment of tropical soil microbial communities from Luquillo Experimental Forest, Puerto Rico - flux4day.12C.oxic.44.000.170 (v2)... | ecosystem: Environmental > Terrestrial >...
CCGATAGCTCCAGTGAACGACAAAGGCACAGTGCCTTTGAGCCTGAGCGGCGGCCCCACGCAGAACATTCCAATCGGCAGGTTCGCTGGAGTTGCGCCAAGCTGGGCCCGGGAACACGATTTTACAATCAACGGCGATTTGAACCTGGGGAAGCACCAGGTCCGCGCGCGCGTTCTTTATGACCGGCAACGCTTGCCACAGGTGAACCCTATTCAGCCGCAGAGCCAGTTTACCGGCCTGCAGACCGATGACGCCCGTAAGTACATCCTTACAGACGCCTGGACGGTTAGCAGCCGGGTAATTAACGACTTTCGGCTGTCCTTTTCCAGGTTAAACGGGCCGAACCTTGTGGACCCCAGCCAGTTTTCGAATTTTCCGAACGTGGAAATCGATCCTTTTGGCAGCAATCTGGGACCCTTTAGTCTCGCTCCGGCGGGGTATGTTCAGAACGTTTATCAGGCGGTAGAGAACGTAAGCTACATTCGGGGGAAGCACACGTTCAAGGTCGGAGTCGAAGGGCGGAACTACATCACGGAGACAACCTCTTTGCCGCGGGCGCGCGGAGAATGGGATTATGCGTCCCTCAACTCGCTGGTCAATGACTTAGTGCCCGATGGAGGAAATGGAGCGTTACGAGGCGCGGGAACAGCGAGCTCGGCTAACAACAATCCCGCGGTCTACTGGTTCGTGCAGGACGACTGGAAGGTGATGCCACGACTGACGTTGAATCTTGGACTGCGGTACGAATGGTCCGGCGTGCCACGCGACGAAGGGAAGCAAGCGCTGAATTCGATTGCGGACGATCCGGCCGTAGGCCTGATCTTCCGCAAGCCAAAATCCGACACCAATAATTTTGGCCCGCACGTAGGATTTGCGTGGGATCCCACGGGCCGCGGCAAATGGTCCATCAGGGGAGGCGGGCAAATCGCCTACGACGTAATTCCCCTCAACTTCGCGATCAACGCCTTGCCACCAGAGTTGCAGACAGAACAAAACCCGACTCTTACTTGCGTGCTAGCGGGTGCGCCCGCTTGGTGCACCTCTAACGGCGGCAAGCCAGGCCCCGGTTTTCTTGCGGGTGGCGGCCTTCTGCAGGTGAATGTGCCACCCACGACGACCGCGGATGCGAGGGCAGCCACGCAGGCGTTGATCCTGGACATGGTGGATCCGAAAGTCATCACGTGGTCGCTCGGTGTTCAGCACGAGTTGCTTAAAGATAGCAGCATCGAAGTGCGCTACGTGGGAACGCGAAGCCTCGAATTGCCGGTGCAGATGCGACTCAACTCAGCCTCTGCATTTGATCCCAATGTACCTGGCGGTGGAATCGCACCGCTGCCAACCTACCTGAATGCATCTGCGGTTCCCACGACTGTCGTGGCGCCCGCGAGCACACTCCAAGATTTCGGCAACTTTATAGCGAACGGCAGGTTCCGGCCGTTGGCGACACAAGGCTTTTTCGGGAATCTTACCGAAGACCCGCCGATAGGGACCGGGATTTATCATGCGGGGTCGGTGGACTTCATGCACCGGTTCGCGAAAGGGTTGTATTTCCGGACGAATTACACGTTCTCCAAGAATATCGACAATTCCACGAACGAGTTGTTCAGCAGCCGCGTGAACCCCCGGCGAGCGCAAGACGGATTTAACTTTGCCGCGGAACGTGGCCGCTCCGCTTTGGACTTGCCCCATAAGTTTGCTATCACCTGGGTCTACGACTTCCCGAACGTTCATTCCGAAAACCGATTCGTCCGCGGCTTGGCTCACAACTGGGAGTGGAGCGGCACCTACCTGGCGCAATCGGGCCAGCCAGTCACTCCGCTATCCAGTGTGGACGCCAACGCCAACGGCGATGCCGCAGGCGACCGGACCATCATTAACCCGGCGGGCGTGGGCCTGACCGGCACGACGGTTCAAGAGGTTTGCAATGACGGCGCGGGCGGAGCCACTCGGATTATCACGACGACGAGCGCAGCATGCGCCTCAAGCAACGTGGTTGGCTATGTCGCGATAAACTCGAACGCTCGTTTTGTGCAAGCGGGCCTAGGCGCTTTGGCAAATGCCGGCAGGAACACCGTGAGCACTCCCGGACTCAACATCTGGAACATGTCGCTGTTCAAAACCATGAAATTTACCGAACGCGCATCATTTCAGTTCCGCTTCCAGACTTACGACACCTTTAACCACCAGAATTACAGCCTCGGCTTGCCGACCAACAATGGCACGATCGACCAGAACACCAATGCGAACCCCTTGAACACGAGCTACATTTTTGTAACCTCGCCGCAGTTCCTCAACAAGTTCATCTTCAACGGTGGCAGCCGCAACCTGGAGCTGGGGTTGAGGTTCTCCTGGTAGAGACATGCTCTCCAAACATACGGCCGCGAGGGAGCTTTTCGAAGCTCCCTCGCTTTTTTCGACAAGTGTGTAAGGAAGGGAGTTCCGCCACAACAGTTCCTCAAGTGAACGCCGCTCATCCAAAAAGCAGTTGCTCGCGTTTAGAAGTCAAGAACGGACCTCGCAGCCAAAAAGGCGGAGGGCTCGAGCTGGTTGGTGTGGCTGTGGGTCTCAGGATTGCTTGAGCACATCCCGGCTTGGGGAAGATGCCGTCCCTGTCTGCCAGCGGATCCGGTTTTTGGTGCTATCAGGAAGTATTCCCTTATCTGTCGTGGCACAATGTCCGCGTCACTCCTCTACCGGGCTCCAGCTGTTATCGGGGCCGAATTCGCTCATCGCAGTCGCAGTCTCTGACGTGGTCTTCCCCAAATCTTTTTGAAGTAGCCCTCCATCTTGGTTGATGATGAAGGTCATTATGCCTGAGTTACCGTATTCCGCCGGATAGGCGACGAAGGCGAATCCCCCTACCATTTGTCCATCCACGATGTAGTCCTTCGCGCCTCCCCGCGCCTTATCGGTTTGTCCCTTCAGCATGTGGAAGTAGTATCCGTGGAACGGCATGTGGGCGTCGGGTTTCGCGCTATATCCTTCGGCAGTGGCGAAAGCAACCAGGGGCCCCAGCGGGCTCTCCGGCTGACCGGGCGATGGCTGCCAGTACAGACCGTTCTGCTTGCCAGCGTCACTGATGAACTTCAACGCGTATTGTTTTGTGGTCGCGTTATCATGAAGCCGCGAGTGGTACTCGTTCTCAGCACGCGCCACCGCTTCACAAACGTCGATGATTGCCAGTTCGTTCCGGCCAATACGTCGATTAAGAATCTCCTCCTTTCCAGCAACTGTGTCGAAGAACCACTGTCCATCACCGTTTTTCTTCAGTGGGATGGGGAAAGCGAAATTGTCAGGGCCCACCATCAGGATTTGGCTGCCGTCTGCTAGCCTACGCCAGCGGTGCATAACGTCATACCGTGCTACAAATGCATCGATGGCTTCCCGGTCCTGCACTGCATCGCCGGAGGAGATCAAGTCCTTCGAATCTGGACCGAATATTGCCAGCGCCGCCGCTGTCCGATCCGTAGACTTTGCAGCTGCAACAAGTGCATTACCTGCATCATCGGGCGTTCGAAACACACTGACCGAAGGCTTGCTAGATTTACCGCAGCCGGCAAGCACAACCTGTATTGCCAGAAGCAGTAGCCCGGCCAGGAGAACAATCGTGCGTCGTTTGAACCACATGTATACCTCCAAAACTCCCGCTGGAAGAATCCCTCGCGACACCGCACTGCTAATTTGAATCAACTTCGAGAAAGCATCGTGTGCTTTATCTACGTCCGCGGCCCCCGCCGCCCCAACCTCCTCCTCCGCGGCTCGAGGAACCTCGAGCACTCTCCGCCCTGGACTGCCACCCATTTCCGCTAAAGGCGGACGAGGATGTATTGCCGCTCCTCCCCTGCTCTCCCCAACCTCTTGAGGCAGCGGAATTGCTTCCCGAAGCGCCCGAATAACTCGAGCCGGACTTTGGGGTTCCTTGCGTTTGCTGCCATCCGCCACCGGTGTTCTTGTAGACATTCCCGTTTGACTCCGCGTACTTGGTGCCACTCGCGGTTTCGCCCACCGCAGCGTTGCCATTTGCGCCTGAGGCGGCTGCACCTTTGGCTCCCGTCGTGCTTTGATACGTTCCCACGGACCCCTGTGAAGTAGTTTCGTGCTGCGTATAAGCAGTCTGGCCGTTCTTGGAGACCTCCGAGCTTCCGTAATTTCCAGAAGCGTTGGAGGATTGATACGTGGACCCGTACGCGCCAGTCCTTGGGTTGTATGCTTGCCCCGCCGCTGCGCTCCCGTAAGGTGTTGACACCGAGGCACCACGCGCGTAAGTCCCGGTGGATGGGTTGTAGGCATTGCCAGCGTGTGCCGAACCGTACGCTCCATACGCGGCAGCACTGGAGCCGTAATAACCGCCATGCCAGGCGTTATTTCCATAGTAGGCGGTGTTTCCATATACCACGGCGCCCCCGTGCCAGTTGCAGTTCCACGAGCTATAGCCCCATCCGCAACAACCGCCGCTTATCGCCGCACCCACGGCGATTCCGGCTCCAAAGGCAAGCGCGCCGGTCGCAACGACCGCGGCAGTGCTGTACCCAGGTGTCACATAGGGAGTGCCATAGGCGATTGCGGGGTTGTACTGCGGCACGTACACTACCTGCGGATTCGCCGGCTGAATCACAATGACCTGCGGCGACTGCTGCACGACCGTGATCTGTGAGCCTGATTTCAGATTTCCCGCGGCGTACGCTTTGGCGCGTAACAGCTGAACCGCTGACATGACATCAGCAGTCTGGGTGTGATATGCCTCCCCCAAGGCGGAAGTCCAACTGAGATTGTTTGCAAGATTACTGAGGACTGACGGGAACTGAGTAAGTGCTTTTACGCTCGGATCCCACGGCTGGGCATCGACAGCTTGCATCAGAGTCGCCCCTGAAAGATTCTTGTTCAGCTCGAGGAAGTTGTTGGCGGCGGCAATTTGGTCGGGAAAAGTTGCGCCCCCAACAATCTGGGCAACCAGTGCGTCTGGGTACAGTGCGATCGGTGCAACCAATTGTTGCAACTCATCCGTAGACAACGGTGCGCCTTGCCCCGAATACCCAGATGCGGGAGCGGGCTGCTGACCTCCAGCTTCAAATGGCACGGTGGTGATAATCAGCAGGCAGGAAAGTGCACTTGCTAAAACGTGTTTCGTGATGTACCTGATCATTTCCGTCTCCCCACTCCGTCTCGATCTCAGCCCGTTATGGCGGGTCACGTCCCGAGCTATCGAAACCGTCATATACGCGCGACGTGGATGTACCCGCAACTGTCAATGCTGACAGGCTAACTCCTGGTTCGGCCGATGGTTGCGTCCGATGCGGGCTGACAGCAGTTAGGCATCGTCGTCGCCTACTGTATAAAGCAGTTCCAAGTCGTCGCTCTCGAAAACCAGCCATTATGGCCTCTAACCGCACGAGAATTCCGTCCGGTCCGAGAGTTCCTTCACTGAACCATGGCTGTCAGGAATCCCCGGGATTCCATCAGATTTCGCTTGCCCGGCGGTTGATTTTCTCCGGAGCCTCTTGTTGTCATCGCAGCTTCACTCTTTGAAATGTGCGAGTCGCCCTCCTTCGACAACCTCGGCCGATTCTGGGATGAGAAGGCTAAGCGATGCAATCCGTGACAATCAACAAACGAGGCGAGCTGGCGGACAGGGGGTGCGGTGCTTAGAGTTGGGAGGAATCGCTAAGGTAAGCGGTCACGTCTTCCCCCAGCGCGCACGCGCACAAGAGAAAAGCGGGCCACGCGGTTCGAAATGACGCCGGCTGTGTTTTTCATCTTCACGGAGCAAGCCAGGAGTCGAGATGTTCACGGACGAAGTCGTCGTCGTTGAGGTGAGGATACGCGGCATAAACCCGCGAGATTTCCTCGAGCTGGCCGGGGCCGAGGGTTTCGTCGGGATCCAGGCACCAGATGCCTTCGAGCAATCCCTGGCGCCGTAGGACTTCGTGCAGACCGGCGATGCAGCCGGAAAAATGATTGGCGGCGTCGAAGAACGCTGCGTTTGCATCCGTGACTTCGAAACTCTTGCGAAGAAGTTCCGGTGGAATGCCCGTTTGAGCTCGTAACGCTGCGTGGCAGTCGTCGAGGAGTTGCACGGCTTTGCGAGTCCACACGGCCCAATGACCGAGAAGGCCGCCGACGATGCGACGTTCGATGGTGCGGCCGTTGGAGCAGGAAACAAAGGGAGTGAGCAAATCCATCACGATGCTGTCGTCGTTGCCTGTGTATAAGGGTATGTCGTGGCCGGATTCGGCGACAGCACGCACGACATCGAGGGTTTGGTAGCGGTTGAAAGGTGCGATTTTGATAGCCACGACATTTTCAATCTCCGCGAATTGGCGCCAGAATTTGTAGGAGAGAACGCGGCCCCCGACGGCAGGCTGCAAGTAGAAACCAACAACAGGCAGGATTTGCGCGACGGCGCGGGAATGAGCGAGAAGTTCTGGGTCGCTTGCATCTTCCAGGGCGGCGAGGCTCAAAAGGCCTGCGTGGTAACCAAGATCGGCGAGGACGCCGGCTTCGCAAATAGCGCGCGAGGTGTTTCCGCAGATTCCACCGACGCGCAAGAGGGGAACAGAACGGCTGCGATCAGCACGATTCATTTCTTCGGCGGCGATTTTCAGGACGGGTTCGAACAGGCCGATGTGCGGTTCGCGGATGGCGAATTGCGTAGTGTGAACGCCGATGGCCAACCCGCCGACGCCTGCATCGATGTAGTAGCGAGTGAGGGCACGCTGGCGGCGTTCGTCTAGGCGGCGACCCGAGTCGAGCGCGAGAGGATGCGCTGGGATGACCGTGCCGCGGGCGAGAAGTCGGTGAAGATCGAGTTGGAGGGGCGAGGGCATAGTTTATAGATCAATTCGCTTGCAAAAGCAGATCTCTCGGGCAAACAGCGCTTCTGACACCTTTCTAGCAACTCCCGACCAGCTAAAAACGGCCTGCACGCTCCTCAAAATGAGTAGGCTTCTCAAGCGTTTCGCCGCCGCGTGCGATCCAGTCTGCGATCCAAGTGGTCATCTGCTCATAAGAAACGCGTGGCTTGCCGAAGAGTTGAAACGCCTTTTGCGCGTTGCTGAGCAGCGCGTCGTTGGCCTCCACTCCGTGGAACTGCACGGGCTTGCCGAAGCGCTTGGCAAAATCGTCGGCGACACGGCGCACGCTGAGCACCTCTGGGCCGGTGATGTTGAGAACAAAAGCGGGAGAGGAGGCGTGAAGCAGAGATGCGAGAGCGACGGCGGAAGCGTCGGCTTGCCAGATGGCGTTGAGATAGCCCATTGAAAGCGCGACCGGCTTGCTGGAATAAACACGTCGGGCGATGTCCACGAGAACGCCGTAGCGTAGCTCCGTGGCATAGTTGAGGCGGAGAATGGAGACTTTGGTGTTTGCAGTGTGGCTGAAATGCTCGAACATGCGTTCGCGGCCAAGACAACTCATCGCGTATTCGCCGACCGGATTCGGCACATCACTTTCGAGCGAACCCCCGCGAGAAACGGAAGTCATTCCGTAAATATTTCCAGTCGAAAATGCCACAATCCGGCTGTGGCGGAACCGCTCGCTGACAAGGCCGGGCAAAAGAGAATTCATAGCCCAGGTGAGCGATGCGTTCCCGGTGGAGCCAAATTTCATTCCCGCCATGTAGATGACATTCGGCGCATTGGGCAGATTGGCGAGCGATGCCGGAGCGAGCAGATCGCAACTGATGGTCTCAACGCCCCAGGACTGCAAACGCTCTGGAAGGTGCGAAGAGGAAAAGCGAGAAACGGCGATGACGCGACGAGGAGTTGCCGCCAGGGCCGAGGCGCTTTTGGCCATGCGCGCAAGAGTTGGTCCCATCTTGCCGCCCGCACCGAGAACGAGAATGTCACCGGGGAGCAGTGCGAGCGCCCGGACGGTGGACTCATAGGGTTCGCTGAGGAGACGTTCGAGGACGTCAACGTCAGCGATTGACTCTTCCCTGTGTGAAATCACGCGCGTTTCCCAACTTGCAACAATCGAACGGCGAAATTGTACTCGAATGGATAAAGAAACATTAGCGTCATTTGGCGGAATGCTGCAAAATCCTTTTCTCGTTTAGCGCCGGCTTTTTCGAACCGCGGCAAACAGGCGACGGACTGATGCAGATTCGGACGATGACGGTGAGGGATATTCCCGCGGGAATGCGACTGAAGGAAATCGCAGGATGGAACCAGACGGAGGCGGACTGGCAGATATTTCTGGATGCCAGCCGCGATGGGTGTTTCGTGGCCGAGGTGGATGGGGTCGTGCGCGGGACTGCGACGACAATCGTGTACGAAGGACGTTTTGCCTGGGTAGGCATGGTTCTTGTGGATCCGCAACATCGAGGCCATGGGATGGGAACCATGCTATTGAAGAAATGCCTCGAACATCTCGATGCCATTCAAGTGCCCTGCATCAAATTGGACGCTACACCGCTTGGAAAACCAATCTATGAAAAGCTCGGTTTTGCAACCGAGTATGAACTCGAAAGATGGACATTGAAGAGGGGGCAAGAGGATCTGCCGCGTCGAGATCAACCTGATCCGGACGAGTCCATGCCCGAGCCTCTGCTAGAACACGTTTTGACAGCCGATCGCGAAGCATTTGGTGCGGACCGAGGTAGAGTACTGCGAGCGTTGAACCGCAATCAGCCGCTATTCACACTTGGCGTGTGGAACGCGCGCGGCATGGAAGGTTACGCGTTCGGTAGGCGCGGTTCGTTTGCGGATCACGTCGGCCCGTGGATCGCAAAAGATGAGGCCGCCGGAGAAAGAATTCTGCGGCGATTTCTTGCGGAGTCACGCCGAGAAATTGTTGTGACGGATTGCAGTAAAGCGAATCGTTTTGCACGAAAACTCCTCCAGGCCCGAGGGTTCGAGTACTCACGGCCGCTCACGAGGATGTTTCGTGGGCGAAATGAGTATCCGGGCCGGCCCGAGGTGGTTTGCGCGATTTTGGGACCTGAATTTGGATAGGCGATGATTGAAGGAAAACCGGCCGACACCAAGCATCAGGTATACGCCTGATGCCTCTGCCGCGGTTGCCGAACGGACGGGTGGATGAACGCGCTCCCGATTCTTCGATTAGGTACTGTGAAAGAGGTCGAGCGCTTTCAGGCGCACGCTGCCTCGCTGGGAGTCCACATTCCCTGCGACAGCGAGTTGTTGACCGGGAAAAGCTCCCCTCTGCGTTTACCGCTCTGCCGCGGAGGAGTCAGGATCGGCAACCGGATTGCCGTTCAGCCGATGGAAGGATGGGATGGCGCAGCGGATGGGAATCCGAGCGAACACACGAAAGAGAGGTGGAGAAAGTTTGGCGGAAGCGGCGCAAAACTCATTTGGGGCGGGGAGGCCGTGGCGGTCTCCCATGAAGGGCGGGCGAATCCCAATCAACTGGTGATCGCAGCGCATACACAAAAAGGATTGTCAGAGCTGCGAAGGATATTGATTGAAGAACACCACCGCACGACCGGTTCGGAGGACGGGCTGGTCATCGGGCTTCAACTGACGCATTCGGGCCGATACTGCCGGCCGAATCGTCACACAGAACCCGAGCCGCGTATTTTATATCATCATCCGATCCTCGATAAGAGGTTCGGACTCTCCGGCGATTACCCGTTGCTGACGGACTCCGAGATAGACACGATCATCGGCGGGTTTCATCGAACAGCGAAACTCGCGCAGGATTTGGGATTCGATTTTGTCGACATCAAGCATTGCCACGGCTATTTGGGTCATGAATTTCTGAGCGCGCACACGCGAGAAGGAAAGTACGGCGGCAGCTTTGAAAATCGGACCCGCTTTTTGAGGGAAGTCGTGGCCGGTATTCGGGCGAATGCGCCGGGGCTGGAGATCGGAGTGAGGCTTTCGGCCTTTGACACCGTTGCATATCGCCCCGATCCGTCGAAATCGGTGAACGGCAAGCTGGGGCCCGGAATTCCGGAAGCATATGACCATTTGATCCCCTACAGGTGGGGATTCGGCGTCGACGCAAATCGCCCGACGGAGATCGATCTGACCGAGACCATTCAGTTTTTGTCCCTTCTCGAGGAGCTGAGAATTGCTCTGGTGAATATCACGGCGGGGAGTCCGTATTACAATCCGCACATTCAGCGGCCGGCGTTATATCCTCCTTCGGATGGATATCAGCCGCCGGAAGATCCGCTGGTTGGCGTGGCTCGACAAATGAGCGTCGCGCGCGAGTTGAAAAGACGCTTTCCGAATCTCCTTTTTGTTGGCACAGCGTACAGCTACTTGCAGGATTTTCTGCCACATGTAGCGCAGGCCGTGGTGCGCGAAGGATGGATCGATGCGGTGGGCATGGGGAGAATGATTTTGACGTATCCGGAAATCCTTCATGATGCGAGCGAAGGAAAATCGATCAGGCACAAACGCGTATGCAGAACGTTTAGCGATTGCACCACGGCGCCCCGGAATGGATTGCCTTCGGGATGCTACCCGCTTGACAGCTATTACAAAAACTCGGAATTCGCGGAAAAACTGAGACTGCTGAAAGCCAAAACATGACCATCGCGTCTATTCTCGCGCGAAAACAGCCGTGTCGGAAGGTGCAAGGAATTGCCGCGGCGCTTCTGCCGTTTGAAACGAACGGGCGAGTTGCCGTGGAAGCGTTTCAAAACCATCTGCGCGCGACGCATCGCGCTGGACTGATGAACGCAGTGAACATGGACACGGGGTACGTGAATCTCCTGAGTGAGGCGGAAACATTAGACGTGCTGCGATGGGCGCGGGAGGCGCTTGGCGGAGACGTGCCGTTCGTGGCGGGCGCGTATATCGAAGGGAAAGACGGAGATGTTGTGACCCTCTATCGCAAACAGATGGATGTGATAGTTGCGCATGGCGGAATTCCGATTCTGTTCCAGACGAGCCGGCTGCACGGGAAAACTCCCGCGGAGAAAGCGGCAGTATATGCGGCGGCGAGCAAAGGCTATCCACACGTGCTGGCGTTTGAGCTGGGGAAAATGTTCGCGCCGAACGGAGAGATTTTTGATGGAGAGACCATCCGGCGGCTGATGGATATTCCAGAGATCAAGGGCCTGAAACATTCCTCACTGGACCGGCTGACGGAGCTAAGCAGGCTTGCGTGTCGCGATGCACTTAGGCCGGGCTTTCGCATTTACACGGGTAACGATCTGAGCATCGACATGATCGAGTACGGATCGGATTATTTGCTCGGACTGGCCACGTTCGCGCCGGAAAACTTTGCGGAGCGGGACCGGCTGTGGGCCGCCGGAGATCCCGCGTACTATTCGCTGTCGGACGCGCTGCAATATCTCGGAAATATTGCGTTCCGCGATCCGGTTCTGGCGTACAAGCACTCCGCAGCGGTGTTCCTGCAGCTTACGGGAAGAATTCCGACTAGCCTGACGCATGCGAACAATCCGAAACGGCCAGAATGGGAGGCGGAGATTCTTCGAGACTGCGCGCGACGCCTGGGACTGGAATCGAATCCGCAAACGAGCGCAGCGGTTCATCCATGAAAAAGGATGAATCGGGCATTACAGACGGCGAAACGGAGCGGATCTTTTACGGATGGTGGGTGGTTGCGGCGGCCTTTCTGAATCTTTTCTTCGTAGTAGGAATTATCTTTTATGGCTTTCCCGTTTTTTATGCTTCGTTTGTGGAATCGTTGGGGTTTAGTCGCGCGCAGGTCACGCAGGGATTCTTGCTGGGATTCTTGATCATCGGACTGCCCTTCGGATTGCTGGCAGGAGCAGTAATTGACCGCATTGGCGCGCGGTGGGTGATCGTAACAGGCGCAGGATTTGTCGGGATTTCGCTGCTGCTGATGGCCAGGATGACAAAGCTGTGGCAATACGAGGCGCTTTGTGTGCTGGAAGTACTGGGCTACGTATTTGCCGGGCCGATTGCCAATCAGGTGCTGGTGTCGAGGTGGTTCCGGGCGCGACGCGGGCGAGCGATGGGCGTCGCTTACTTGGGACTCGGTTCGGGTGGAGCGGTTGCACCGCTGCTAGTGAACCATTTAATTCGGACGTATGGTTGGCGGCATGCACTAGAAATCATCGCGCTTGCGCTGATGGCAGTTTTACTACCCGTGGGAATCTGGATTACTCGGTCAACTCCGGAAAAATCCGGCCTGCTGCCGGATGGAGAATCCCAAGGTAACTCTGCGAACCGAGCGGCAGGGGCCCTAACTTCGAGCGGCGTGGCGGAAGCCGTGCGCACGACAAATTTCTGGCTGATTCTGCTGGGCTCGACATTGGCGATCGGCGCCATCGGATCAGTCATTCAGCACTTCATTTTGTTTTTGAAAGACCAAGGCTATTCGGCGACGGTGGCATCACGCTTTTCGACGGGACTGCTGGCGGCGAGCTTGGCTGGAAGAATTCTTGTAGGGTACGCAGTGGATCACGTCCAGAAGAAGAATGCGATGGCGGCTTTTTATTTTCTCATGGGAGTGTCGGTGCTTTTGCTCAGAGCGGCAAGTCAGCCCGCGGCGGCGTGGACGTTCGCCCTAGTTTTCGGATTTTCGATGGGGGCAGACTACATGCTTGTTCCGTTGGTTACCGCCGAGAGTTTCGGAACGGCTTCGCTCGGCAAGCTGCTGGCGTTGATCATCATGGGATATTCGCTGGGGCAATGGGGATTGCCGTGGGTTGTGGGAAGGCTGTTTGACACGCGCCATAGCTACGATTTGGCGTGGAACATTACGGCGCTCGCCGGAATGATTGGCGGGCTGACGGTTTACGCTGTCCGGTCGACAGGAAAAAAAATCCAGGTCTAGAGCCGATCATTATACCCGGGAAGAAAAAGCAGTTTGAGCAGGAAAACCCGGGGAACGGCAATGTGTCAATTCCAGCGTGTCTCGGCCGAGCGGTGCACCCAATTTTGCGCGCCAAAACTGCGCCAGAATCCAAGGTATGGGGACCACGACCCTGAACGCGTCAGGGGTGATTGCACGTGGGATTGCGCAAGAGCGGTCGGCAAGCCAGAACCCACTGTTTGCGACTGGTCTGCGTGGACTGCAATGCTGTTGTGCGTGAGTGACTCCTCGGGCCTGCACAAAAATCCCGGACCACCTCAGATTCCGATTGGTAGCTCGGTGAGGTTCACCTGTCGGTCGCTGCTGCTCGTTGCGGAGGAATGTTTTGGTTCAAGCGGAAGAAATTGTTCGGATCATAGTGCGTCTTTATGGCCACCAGGCGGCCCCACCGTTCGCGGTAGGCTTCTGGCACGCGGTCCTGTTCGTCGCCGCTCATGAAATTCACATAGGCGCCTAGCGCCATGGAGGGCTGCAGGTCAGCAAACAGCTTGCGGACCCACGCGACGTTCGCCGCATCGTCGGAGGCGCCAGACCAGTTTCCCAGAATGTTCGCGATGAATGGTGAGCTGCGGTCTCCAAATGCGGTTTCGCTTGCGCCGACGCGGCCCGCGGCGCCGCCGAGATAAGCGAGTTCAATTTGGTTCAAAGGAGAGGGGATGGTTTCGAGCGCCGCGACCAGGCGTTCAATCTCGCTGTCGCCGAGCGACCTAAAGTAGCCGGACTTGGTGTAGTAGCGCCGCTCGTGCGGGAATTCGTGGTCTGCCATAGTTTGCAGCTCGAGAAAAGACATTTCGCGCTGCGTTGCCGCTTGGCATTTGCAAAGGGAGAGGGCGTGACCGAGGTAGCGGTTCCCTTCGTCGCGGTCACCAACCCAAACAAGGCCCTGGCTTGCGACCGGACGTCCCCGCAAAGGTGGTGCAAGGCTCGGTGAGCAGGGGGCAGTCGTCAGCGAGATTCCCCAACGCAAGTTATCTGGCGCGTGTGGCATGAAGTCGCGCCAACGCCGAACAATCGCGGCGAGGTCGTCGCCAGTGCAGTAGCCTGCGCCAAACAAAACGGAAGTAACCGGATGCAGCCGCACTTCAAACTCCGTGACCACTCCAAAGTTTCCACCTCCGCCTCGAAGCGCCCAGAACAAGTCGGGATTTTGCTTCGCAGTGGCGCGCACCAGCGAGCCATCCGCAACAACCAGGGTGAAACCCTCGACGTTGTCGCAAGAGAGCCCATGTAGGCGGTTCAACCAGCCAGTACCGCCCCCCAAAACGAGGCCGCCAGCGCCGGTGTGCGAGACGACTCCGGAGGGAAACGCCAACCCGGCTTTTTGCGTAGCGGTGTCAATCGTCCCAAGCAGGCAGCCACCGCCGAATCGGGCGCGTTTGGCGCGCTCGTCAACGCTGATGTCTCGGAGGCCAGACACATCAATGACAAGGCCATCTTCGCACGTGCTGAACCCTGCGAGGCTGTGGCCACCGCAGCGAATAGCAGCCAACACGCCTGCGGAAGCGGCTGCCCTTACCGCGTTTTGTATATCGGTGGTGTCCGCGCAACGGGCTATCAGTGCCGGCCTGCGCGCGACCATCGCGTTCCAGATTCGCCGCGCCTGCTCGAAGTCAGGATCACCCGGTGAAAGCAAGTCACCGCGGAAGTTCCCGAGAAGCGTTGCGCGAACTTCTGAAATGAGCTCGTTCATGCTGCCTTTTCGCCTTGCCCGGAACTCAATCGCGGCATATTCTAGCCCGCAAACGGAAAACGCCGACAAAAATCGGCGTCGGCACGCTGTCCGCGCCCAGTTCGACAACTGGGCGGTCGGTTGTTATTGGCTATCGTTTAGTGGGCAAAACAGGAGCATCTGCTTGCAGGGAAAATCACAATCCTCAGTTGCGCAGGAGGCCGCGACGGAAACGCGCCAACATTTTCCTCTTGAGGCAATTCGCGCCCAATTCCCGGCGCTCCACCGCGCGCCGGTCTTTGTCTTTTTCGACAACGCTGCCGGTGCGCAGATCCCTCAGGTCGTCCTCGATGCGGTGAACCATCATCTGCTCGAATGCAACGTGCAGCGGGGCGGGCGGTACGCGAAAAGCCAGCAAGTGGACGCCACAATTGCGCGCGCCCGCCAAAGCATCGCCGACCTTCTGAACGCGCGAGATCCAAATGAAATCGCGCTGGGCATGAACGCGACTTCGTTTATTCGCCTGGTAAGCCTGGCCATCGGCCAAACACTCGGCCAACGCAACGAAATCGTCGTCACCGACATGGATCACGAAGCGAACGTGGCGACGTGGTTGGCGCTCGAAAAAATGGGTGCGAAGCTTCGCTGGTGGAAAATGGCGGACAATGGCAACCTCCACGCCGATGACCTAAAACCGCTGGTATCCGCCAAGACGCGCCTTGTTGCGGTTACCGTCGCTTCGAACGCGTTGGGTTCGGTGGTTGACGTCGCCGCGGTCGCGAGAATTGCTCATCAAGCTGGCGCAGAAGTTTTCCTTGATTGCGTGCACTATGGGCCACACGGCAACATAGACGTGCAAGCCTTCGATTGCGATTATCTAGTTTGTTCCGGCTACAAGATCTTTGGCCCGCACATGGGCTTTCTCTGGGGACGCCACGAACTGCTGCGGAAGTTGCCCACATTTCGCGAAGATTTCATTCCTGATGAGCCGCCCGGAAAGATCGAAGCTGGCACATTCATCTACGAGAATGTTGCCGGCATGGATGCCGCGATTTCTTACCTGGAGTCTCTGGGAGCATCAGCACAAGACCACGCCGCGCAATCGGCTGGAACGACGAAACGTATCCGGCTGTCGCGGGCTATGCAGCTAATTCGTGACTACGAAAGTTCGCTTTCGCTGGAAATCCTGCATGTGCTGCGCGAATCGGGCGCGACTGTTTATGGAATCACATCAAAGGACGGCGTCCGCGAACGCGTTCCGACCTTTTGCTTTAATCTGCCCGGCGTCGCGCCCGCAAGAATTACGGAGACTATGGCCCGCGCAGGTATCGGCATTCGCGATGGCCACATGTATGCGCCGAGATTGATGAAACGCCTCGGTGTGCCTGTGGAGAGCGGGGTCGTTCGCGTCTCGCTCGTCCATTACAACACCTTCGCGGAGATCCATCGCTTCGAGAACGTTTTGCAAGACCTGACCGCTCATGGCTGAAACACCCGAGCGACGCGACGCACGGACTCCGCCCCCGGTCCGGTCCCATCGCACGGCTGCTTCGGCGGAAGCCGATGAACTGCAGCGCCGCCTCAGCCCGCGCCAGCTGACGATGCTGGCCATCGGAGGCGCAATTGGTGTCGGTCTGTTCCTCGGCAGCAGCGTCACGATTCATCTGGCCGGTCCCGGAGTCATCGTGACCTATCTCATCGGTGCAGCGATCGCCATGATCGTAGCGTATGCGCTTGCGGAAATGGCCGTCGTACAGCCGTTCGCAGGCGCCTTTGGCATTTACGCGCAAACCTATCTCAATCCCTGGGCCGGCGTCGCGGTGCGCGGCACGTATGCCATCGTGCAAATCATCGCCATCGGCGCGGAAGTCACTGCCGTGGCCATCTATTTTGCGTTTTGGTTTCCAACGGTTCCGCAGTGGGTGTGGGTCGTGGCGGTTTCCGCTGCCTTGGTGGCCGTCAACACGCTGCACGTGGGCCGCTTCGGCGAATTCGAATACTGGTTTGCGCTGATCAAAGTTGTCGCGATTATTCTGTTCATCGTCATCGGAGCGGCTCTGATTCTTGGTCTTGGCCACGGACCCGCGATTGGCCTCTCGAATCTCACGGCGCATGGAGGGTTTCTTCCCTTCGGTTGGAAAGGCGTCTGGCTCGCGCTGACGCTTGCGATCACCAGTTATATGGGCGTGGAAGTCGTCGCCGTGACCGCAGGGGAAGCGCAAGAACCGGGCGAATCCATTCCCCGCGCGATGCGCGCCATCGTGTTCCGTCTGGTCATCTTCTACGTTTTTGCCATTGCCGTCATGCTAGCGATGACGCCCTGGAACCAGACCGGCAACACCCTTTCTGCGAGCCCGTTCGTGCGGGCGCTTTCATTGGCTGGTATTCCCTACGCAGCGGGATTGATGAATCTCGTGGTCATCACCGCGGCACTTTCCAGCGCGAACACAAATCTTTATCTCACGACACGTATGATTTTTTCTCTGTCGCGCGGGCGGTACGTTCCTCCGTGGTTTGGCCGGCTGAGCAGGAGCGGTGTTCCGCGCCGCGCACTTGCTGCATCGACCGCCGGCATGATCGCCGCGATTTTGCTTGCCGTTTACGCTCCCAGCCGTGCGTTTCTGATGCTTTACGGCGTTGCTGTGGCGGGGATGTTTTTCGTCTGGATCGTCATTCTGATCACGCACATGGCCTTTCGCCGGGCCATTGGACCCGCGTGCGCCGCCGAACTTCCGATGCGCGTCCCCTTTTTCCCCTACTCCACCGTGCTGGGCATTGTCGCACTCCTCGGAATCGTGGCCAGCACGTTTTTCGTCGAAGGCTTGCAGTACACCGTTCCGGCCTTCGCGCCGTTTCTCGTCCTCATCACGCTGGCGTACTGGATTTTCCGGCGAAGGACCGACCCGCCTTCCGCTCCTCAATCGGAGGCCAGCCTAGGTTCCGAACCGGCGAAAGAATAGCCTCGAAGGTGGTGCCGGTGAGGTGCTCGGGTCCGTTGATGGCTGCTGGAGGACGACGGAGAATAAGCGACATGGGTCCGGCCAACAAGCTAGGGGCCATCCTCGTTACAGGGGCGTGCGGACATATTGGACGGGAACTGTGTCGCATCCTGAGGAATGACGATCGCGAAGTTTTACCGGTTGATCTGGATCACGACAAAACGCGAGATGTCATAAGCTGTGATCTCAGATCGCCGAGCGATGTATCGCAACTGTTCCAAACCCACCCGATTCGAGCGGTGATCCACCTCGCCGGCACCCTGCCCAGCGCCTTTCAGGCCGATCCTTTGACGGGAGCCGAGGTCAATCTCGGTGGTTCTTGTGAACTCATGCGGCAGTCAGCCGCCGCACACGTCAGGCGCTTCATATTTGCCAGCTCCATGAGTGTTTATGGATCGTCTCCCACCCGTCGGCCAGTGACCGAAGGTGATCCGCCGGCGCCCGATGAGCCGTACGGTGCCTCAAAGCTGGCTGTTGAATTAATTGGACAAACGCTTGCGAGAAAGAAGACTTTTGAGTTTGTTGCGCTACGCATCGCCAGGGTTGTCGGGCCGGGTGTCAAGAAGACCTCTTCTCCGTGGCGTTCTCAGATGTTTGAAGCATGTCCTCAAGGGCATTCGATCTGCGTCCCATTCCGGCCGGATGCCGTCCTTTCACTGGTACACGTCGAGGACGTTGCCCACATGCTGTTCACTTTGGCTGAAATCGCCGAGGTGAGCAGCTTTGTTTACAACACGCCGGTAGAATTATGGGAAGCAAGGCATCTAAAGGAAGCAATTGAGGAACTTAGGGGCCTTCGCGTTGAACTTGGACCAGAGGCAGCTCACGGCGGGCCGATCTGCGACGGCAGTCGCTTCGCGCGAGAGTTTTCATTTCAGCTCAGAAGTCTTCGTGACCGTCTATCGAGCTGCGTTACGAGCAATCCGGCTTCCCCCGCATAGGCCGCAGCTCTTACTTCCTAGCCCGGCCTACTGACGCCACCGCACAGAAGCTTTATCCGCTTTCTGCCGACGAACCCCTACCCGTTCTTCGTTCGTAACGAAGAGCTCACGGTCAATTTTCTGAGCGCCTCGGTGACCAGCGCCAGCTCGGATTCGAGCGTCACACATGCGTCGCTAGCAGCAGCGAGGTCTCCAGTCCTGCCCATCGTCTCCAGCCGCTCGGCAGCCGCAAACGCATTCTTTGCCGCGAAGTTGCCGATAGAGCCCTTCAGTGCGTGCGCTGCCCTTCCCAACGCTTCGCCATCGCCGTGGCGGATTGCTTCTTTGATTTTCGTGAGATGCTGAGGACAATCAGCGAGAAAAAGGCGAACCATTTCGCGCAGCAGTCCACGATTACCATCGACGCCTGCCAAGAGTGCCGCGTGATTGATGATCCCGTCTGGTTCGCCAGCCTTGGACGCAGGCATTTTCGCCGAATTCTGCCGGCGGATCGCCAAACCGATCGCCTGCTCAAGCTCTCTGACGCGTATTGGCTTGGATGTATAGGCATCCATGCCAGCCGCTAGACAGCGCTCGCGGTCTCCTTTCATGGCATGTGCGGTCACGGCGATTATCGGGATGTGTGCGCCTGTCGCACTCTCCCAGGCGCGGATGGCCATGGTTGCGTTGAGTCCATCCATTTCTGGCATCTGCACATCCATCGCGATGAGATCGAACTTCCCGGTTTGAACGGCAGAAAGCGCCTCGCGGCCGTTGTTGACCACCGTAACCTGGTGCCCTAGCTTCTCAAAGACCCGCGTCGCAACTAACTGGTTGACCTGATTGTCTTCCGCCACTAACACGTGGAGACCTCGCGGCGCGAGCAAAGACCTTCGGTGTAATTTTGGAGCGCGGGGCCTTTCTATAACTGGCTGACCAATGGCGCTCACAATCACATCAAACAGCTCCGATTGCTTGATCGGCTTGGTGAGATAGGCCGAGATACCCAACTTGCGACAACGAGCGACATCGTCAGGCTGACCCGCCGACGTGAGCATGACCAGCTTGATGCCGTCGTAGCGGCGGTCCTCGGAAATGCGTTCCGCGACCGCGAATCCATCCATATTAGGCATGTGTCCGTCTAGTAGGACGAACGCGAATGGCTGGTTCAGGCGCAGAGAGTCCTCCAAAGCGGCAAATGCGGAGGCGCCGTCTTCGACAGCAACCGGACGCATCCGCCAGCTGGTAAACATCTCTTCCAGGATGCGGCGGTTAGTCGCGTTGTCGTCCACGATGAGCGCCGGCAGATCGGTAAGAGAGCGCCAAAGGACCGCCGGTTTCATCGTCCCGGGTTGCTGGACCCCAAACCAGGCCGTGAAATGGAACGTGCTGCCTCGGCCGACCTGGCTTTCGACCGAGATCGTGCCGCCCATCAGTCCCACCAGTTGCGCCGAGATCGCCAGCCCCAGGCCGGTTCCCCCGTAACGGCGAGTAGTGGAGCTGTCAGCTTGGGAGAATGCCTCAAAAATGACTGCCTGCTTCTCCAGTGGAATACCGATTCCGGTATCAGAGACCGCGAAACGCAATTGGACCTCGCCACTGCTGCGAGGTTCGGCCTGCACGTGCAGTACGACTTCCCCGTGCTCAGTAAATTTGATGGCATTTCCGACGAGATTCACCACTATCTGCCGCAGGCGCAAAGGATCGCCCAACAGCGTGTCGGGTACATCAGGATGGATGTGGCATGCGAGCTCAAGCCCTTTGTGGTGAGCACGTGGAGCAAGCACCCGCACGGTGTCTTCGAGCACATCCCGGAGGTTGAATCCGATACGATCTAGTTGCAGTTTGCGTGCTTCGATCTTGGAAAAGTCGAGAAGATCGTTGATCAGTGCGAGCAGGGCATCGGCTGAGCCCTGAATCGCGTTAAGATATTCCCGCTGTTCGCGAGTGATGCGGGTGGCCAGCGCCAGTTCGGTCAGGCCGATCATTGCGTTCATCGGCGTGCGGATCTCATGGCTGATGTTGGCAAGAAACTCACTCTTGGCACGGGTCGCGTCCTCTGCGCGCTTTCTGGCTGTTTCCAGGTCGTGCGCATACACGCGCAGGGCTTCCTCCGCCTCCATCCGTTCGATGAACTGGCCGATCTGGCTACCGATGGCGCCCATCATCTCCAACAACCTGTGGTCCGGCCGTTGGATCTGGTGGCTGAAGAATTCGAGTACGCCCAGGACCTCAGTCCCGAGGAGGATCGGAAATCCGAATGCGGCATGCAGACCTTCTTTAGCCGCGATCGAGGCACGTGGGAAATTCGCGTCGCAGGTTACATCCTCTATCCAGGCAGGCTGGGCTTGGGACCAAACTCGACCGGGCAGGCCAACTCCGGGAGCAAGAGTACTTGAGTGCGTGCCTCGGTCGAACTCCTCAACCCGAGCGGACGGCATGTGCCAGGTTTCCACACAGCGCAGCATTTTCTCCTTTTGATCAACTCGCCAGATAGTCCCCACCGACCAGTTGAGAGTCTCACATATAACCTGCAGGATCCGCGGGGTAGCCCTGGCAAGAGTTGATGCCTCGGCGAGCACGCGCGTGATGGCGTATTGGGCGGCCAGGCGAGCTTCCTCACGTTTTCGCTCGGTGACATCCGTCGCGATGGCATAAATCAATCCTCTTTCCCGGCGGACAACAGCTGACCAGAGCAGCCATCTGTAGGAGCCGTCCTTACAACGGTAGCGATTTTCGAAAGAAAGAGTGCTGCGGCCCGAGGCGAGGTGCGCGGCTTCACTGGCTGTCGATTCGCGGTCATCCGGGTGCACGAACTCAAGATACGGACGTGAGAGTAGTTCTTCCCTCGTGTAGCCAAATGTCGCCTCCCAGGCAGGGTTGACGTGTTTGAAGTACCCGTCAGTTCCCGCCATGCACACGAGGCTTAGCGAAAGGTCGATGAATTCGCGCAGGTCGTCTTCGCGGGGCGGATTGAAACTGGCTGGCGCGCTCACTGCTCCCCCGTTCGCGAACACGGAAAATCGGGACGAGAAACTCATTCTGGTACAAAGCGGGAAATCGCGCAACTTAGCGCCTTGCCAGTGATGGCCATCGCTGCCGTTGATATGTCTTTGTGGCGGAAGTAGCATTGGGGCGAAACGCCGGTTCCTTCGATCCAGCGAGGTGACATTCGATGAGCGACGCCCCTTTGACCGAGAAAATTCTTGTCGCCGATGACGACCGCACAACGCGCTTTGCTATATCCGCGATGCTGAAAAAAGCCGGCTATGCGGTTACGGCTGTGAAGGATGGCGCGGAAGCGTTGCGCAAGATCCAGCAAACAAGATTTGATCTAGCGTTCCTGGACATCTGGATGCCGGAGTTGAATGGCCTCGAGGTGCTTGCCCGGGTTCGCGCCGGCGAATCCCACCCGAAAATCGTCATCATGACCTCCGACAGCACACCCGAGACTCTGCTGCGTGCCATACGGGAGCAAGCGTACGAGTACCTGAGTAAGCCTTTTCCACCGAAAGAGGTGGTCGAAGTGGCGAAGCGAGCACTCCAGCAAAACGCATCTCCGCCGATCGAGGTTATTTCCGCGCGTCCGCATTGGGTGGAACTGCTTATTCCGTGCACACGGGAGGCTGCTGAGCGCATTCAATCCTTTCTAATGAAGCTGGAGGCCGATCTTCAGGATGACCTGCGCGACACGATCGGCATGGCATTCAAGGAACTGCTGCTCAACGCCGTGGAATGGGGAGGACAGCTGGATCCGAACCGCAAAGTACGGATTGCTCAAGTCCGCTCCTCGCGCATGCTGCTGTATCGCGTTGCCGACCCCGGGCCAGGATTCAGCTTCAAAGGTTTGGATCACGCCGCCGTTGGTCAACCGGCGAAGGAACCCATTGCGCATGTGGCTGTCCGCAATCAGCTTGGTATGC
>Ga0306920_100002729_pt1 | contig 22290 bp, 16 predicted proteins | sample flu12Cox44000170_FD_204666 | JGI IMG/M metagenome (GOLD analysis project Ga0306920, IMG submission 204666) | Lab enrichment of tropical soil microbial communities from Luquillo Experimental Forest, Puerto Rico - flux4day.12C.oxic.44.000.170 (v2)... | ecosystem: Environmental > Terrestrial >...
CGATGATCGTCGTCACGCACGAGATGGGCTTCGCGCGCAACGTCTCGAATCATGTGATGTTCCTGCATCAGGGACGCACCGAGGAAGAGGGCACACCCGCGGACGTGCTCGGCGCGCCGAAGAGCGAGCGCTTGCGCCAGTTCCTCTCGGGCAGCCTCAAGTAAGCGGCGCGCTCGATTCGCGCGCCGTTCTGCCGATGGTCCGTTCCCCCGTTCTCCCTTCCGCTTCCGTTGCTGCCGCGGCGCCTGGCGGCCAGGCGTCGCCCGCGCGCGCCGGCCGCACGACCCAGGTCGCGATCGTCGCGCTGCCGCCCGTTTCGATGTCGGGCGTGGGCCCCATCGTCGACGCGCTCAATCTCGCCAACGAGATCGACGGCCGCGCGCTGTACCGCTGGCAGATGTGCTCGTGGAACGGCCGTCCCGTGCCGCTCGCGGGCGGCGCGCAATGGCCCGCCGACTGCGCGTTCGGCGACGCCGTGTCGTGCGACTGGCTCATCGTCGTGACCGAGCGCTACCAGCAGTTCGCCGACTACCGGCTCTTTCTCGCGAGCCTCGCGCGCGTGGGGCAGCGCACGCCGCTCGTCACGGGCGTTCATCACGGCATCTGGTGGCTCGCGATGGCGGGGCAGCTCCAGGGCTACCGCGTCGCCGCGAACTGGGAGACGTTCCAGCAGTTCGCCGAGCAGTTCGAGCGCACCATCGTCACCCAGCACATCTACGAAATCGACCGCGACCGCGCGACCTGCGCGGGCGGCCAGGCCACGCTCGACTTCATGCTCGCGATGATCGGGCGCGACCACGGCCCCGAACTCGCCGAGCGCGTTGCCGATGCGCTCGGCGCCAGCACGCTGCGCAGCGGCGACGAGCGCCAGCGCATTCCGTTCGTGACTGCGCCGGGCGAGCGTCATCCGCGCATGAACGACGCGCTCAAGCTGATGGAGGCGAACATCGAGGACCCGCTCACGACCGACGAGATCGCGAATCTCGTGGGCGTGTCGCGGCGCCAGCTCGAACGGCTCTTTCGCCAGTACCTCGGCGCGATGCCGTCGAAGTACTACCTGGGGCTGCGCCTCGCCAAGGCGCGCTCGCAGTTGCAGCGCACCAGCAAGTCGGTGGTGCAGATCAGCCTGGCATGCGGGTTTTCGTCGGCGGCGCATTTTTCGAATGCATACCGCGAGCGCTTCGGCGTGACGCCGCGCGAGGACCGCCGCAACTGGATCGAGCGCCAGCATGGCGGGGCGGCCGCCGAGCCGCGCGCGGGCGCGCTCGTCGAGCCGCCTGAAGCCGGGTGAGCGCGGCGGCGCTGCGGCAAGCCGCCTGCCTTGCAGGTTCCGTACGAAAAAACGCGTCGCGCCTGCGCAAGACGTTTGCGGCGAGCTTGCCTACACTGCACCTGTTACTGCCGGGAAGGGCACCGCCCCGAACCGCATCGACCCCGAATTCCGAATTCGACACGCAAAGCAAAGAGCTATAGAGGAATCGCCATGAACGATCAGACTGTGAGCCGCAAGACCTTCGACGAAGTGATGGTGCCGTGTTTCTCGCCCGCGCCGTTCGTGCCGGAACGCGGCGAGGGCTCGCGCGTGTGGGACACCGATGGCCGCGACTACATCGACTTTGCGTGCGGCATCGCCGTGACCTCGCTCGGCCATGCGCACCCCGAGCTGCTGCGCGTGTTACAGGAGCAGGGCAGCAAGATGTGGCACATCGGCAACGGCTACACCAACGAGCCGGTGCTGCGCCTCGCGCGCAAGCTCGAATCACTCACGTTCGCAGACCGCGCGTTTTTCGCGAACTCGGGCGCGGAAGCCAATGAGGCCGCGCTCAAGCTCGCGCGCCGCGTCGCGTTCGATCGGCACGGCGCCGACAAGTTCGAAATCGTCTCGTTCACGCAGTCGTTCCACGGCCGCACGTTCTTCACCGTGAGCGTGGGCGGCCAGCCCAAGTATTCGGAGGGCTTCGGCCCGGTGCCGGGCGGCATCACGCATCTGCCATACAACGACATCGAAGCGGCGAAGCGGGCGATCGGCGCGCAGACCTGCGCCGTGATCGTCGAGCCGGTGCAGGGCGAGGGCGGCGTGATTCCCGCCGATCCCGCATTCCTGCGCGCACTGCGCGAAGCATGCGACGCGCACGGCGCGCTGCTGATTTTCGACGAGGTCCAAACGGGCGTGGGCCGCACGGGCCACTTCTACGCGTATGAAGATACGGGCGTCACACCCGACATCCTCACGACGGCGAAGGCGCTCGGCAACGGCTTCCCGATCGGCGCGATGCTCACGACCGAGGCCATCGCGGCGCACTTCAAGGTGGGCGTGCACGGCACGACCTATGGCGGCAATCCGCTGGGTGCGGCGATTGCGGGCAAGGTGGTCGAGCTCGTGAGCGACCCGGCGCTGCTGGCGGGCGTGCGCGCACGCGGCGAAGCGATTCGCGGCAAGCTCGCCGCGCTCAACGAGCGTTTCGACATGTTCAAGGAAGTGCGCGGCAAGGGTCTCCTGATCGGCGCCGAGCTGAACGCGCGCTTTGCCGGCCGCGCCAAGGACTTCAACGCGGCGGCCGCGAACCGCGGGGTGATGATGCTGATCGCGGGGCCGGACGTGCTGCGTTTCGCGCCGTCGCTCATCATTCCCGAGGCGGACCTCGACGAAGGCTTTGCGCGCTTCGAGCAGGCCTGCAATGACGTGATCGGCGTCAACGGCTCGCGCTGAAACAGGCGCACGCACAACCGCATTCACAGGACCGACGATGCTATTCGTTCGCCCCGCCCGACTGGCCGATCTCGACGCGATCGCCCACATGGCGCACACCGCGCAGCCGGTGCTGCATTCGCTGCCGCACGACCGTGCGGCGCTCGAAGCGCGCATTGCGCTTTCCGAGGACTCGTTTCGCGCGGACGTGGACTTCCCCGGTGAGGAGTTCTATCTGTTCGTGCTCGAAGACTCCGCCACGGGGCGGCTCGTCGGCACCTCGAGCATCGTGGCGGCGGCCGGCTATGCCGAGCCGTTCTACGCGTTCCGCAACGACGCGCTCATTCATGCATCGCGTGAGTTGCACGTGAACCGCAAGATCCACGCGCTCACGATGTCGCACGAACTCACGGGCAAGAGCCGCCTCGCGGGCTTTTACATCGATCCGACGCTGCGCGGCGACGCGGCCGCGCATCTCATGTCGCGCGCGCGCATGATGTACGTCGCGATGAACCGCCGCCGCTTCACGCCCGAGGTGTTCTCGCTGCTGCTCGGCGTGACCGACGAAACGGGCGCCTCGCCGTTCTGGGAAGCCGTGGGGCGCAGGTTCTTCGGGCGCGATTTCAAGGACATCGAACTGGCCTCGGGCGGGCGCAGCCGCACCTTCATCGCCGAGGTGATGCCGGCCTATCCGCTCTACGTGCCGCTGCTGCCGGAGCCGGCGCAGCGCGTGCTGGGCGAGCCCGATCCGAGCGCCTTGCTCGCCTACGAAATCCATCTGGAAGAGGGTTTCGAGCCGGACCGCTTCGTCGATATCTTCGACGCGGGCCCGGTGCTGACCGCGCAGGTGGACCGCACAGCATCTGTCGCCGGCAACGAGACGAGAACGGTGCGCGAAGTTGCGGGCGCAACGAACCCGCAAGGCGCGGCGTATCTGGTCGCGAGCCAGCGAGCGGGCGAGTTCCGCTGCGTGCTCGCGACGCTGCCCGAAAGCGTGAAGGGCGCTGGCCCGCGTGCAACCGACTTCGCGCCGCTCGACGCCGCCGCGCGCGCGGCGCTCGGCGTGCAGGACGGCGAGCCGGTGCGCTGCGCGCCGCTCTATCGCGCCACCCCGCAAACAGAGGATGCCTACATGGGAGATGCACAATGATCGTGGTACGCGTCGTGCAAACGGGCGACGTGGACGCGCTCGTCGCGCTCGCCCAGGAAACGGGGCCCGGCCTCACCACCTTCAAGCCCGACCGCGAGGCGCTCAAGGCGCGTATCGAGCGCACTCGGCGCACGCTCGCCGGTGACGCCGCAGCGCGCGAAGCCGGCTACTTCTTCGTGATGGAAGATACGGCGACGGGCGACGTGGCCGGCGTATGCGGTATCGAAACGGCCGTGGGGCTCGAGCAGCCGTTCTACAACTATCGCGTGAGCACGGTGGTGCACGCGAGCCAGGAACTCGGCATCTGGACGCGCATGCGCGCGCTCAATATCTCGCACGATCTCACGGGCTACGCCGAAGTGTGCTCGCTCTTCCTCTCGCCGCGCTATCGCACGGGCGGCATGGGCGGCCTGCTTTCACGCTCGCGGTTCATGTTCATCGCCCAGTTTCGCGAGCGCTTTCCTGAGCGCCTGTGCGCGGAGTTGCGCGGCCACTTCGACGCGGAGGGCACATCGCCGTTCTGGCGCGCGGTCGGTTCGCACTTCTATCAAATCGACTTCAACGCCGCCGATTACCTCAGCTCGCACGGCCGCAAGTCGTTCCTCGCGGAACTCATGCCGCGCTACCCGGTGTACGTGGAACTGCTGCCCGAGGAAGCGCAGGCATGCGTGGGCCTCACGCACGCCGACACGATTCCCGCGCGCCGCATGCTCGAAGCCGAGGGGCTGCGCTACGAGAATCACGTCGATATCTTCGATGCGGGCCCGGTGCTCGAATGCCATATCGGGGACTTGCGCACGGTGCGCGACAGCGTGGTGGTGCCGGTCGAGATCGGCGAGACGCAGGCCGGGGAGGGCGTGCGCTCGCTCGTGTCGAATACCTCGCTCGGCGATTTCCGGGTGGGTTTCGCAGCGGGCGTCGTGCACGACGGCGTGTTCACGCTGAGCGCGAAGGAAGCGGCAGCGCTGAACGTCGCGGCGGGCGAACCGGTGCGCGTGCTCGGCCCCGCGCAGAAGCATCAAAAGGGATGAACATGAACGAGCTTTATATCGATGGACAATGGTGCGCGGCCTCGGGCCCCGCATTCGCCTCGCGCAACCCGGGCACCGGCGAGACCGTATGGAGCGGGAATGCCGCGAGCGCCGAAGATGTCGATCGCGCCGTCAATGCCGCACGCCGCGCGTTCGCCACATGGTCGCAAACGCCGCTCGAAGCGCGCTGCGAGATCGTGAAGCGCTTCGCCGCGCTCGTCACCGAAAAGAAGGAAGCGCTCGCGCAGGCGATCGGCCGCGAGACCGGCAAGCCGCTCTGGGAAGCGCGCACCGAAGCGGCTTCGATGGCCGCGAAGGTCGCGATTTCGATCACCGCCTATGGCGAGCGCACGGGCGAGAAGCGCACGCCGATGGCCGACGGCATTGCAGTGCTGCGCCATCGCCCGCATGGCGTCGTCGCCGTGTTCGGTCCGTACAACTTCCCGGGCCATCTGCCCAACGGCCATATCGTCCCCGCGCTGATCGCGGGCAACGCCGTGGTCTTCAAGCCTTCCGAGCTTGCGCCGGAAGTTGCGCGCGCAACGGTCGAGCTTTGGCGCGAAGCGGGCCTGCCCGCGGGCGTTCTGAACCTCGTGCAGGGCGAGCGCGACACGGGCATCGCGCTTGCGAACCATCGGCAGATCGACGGGCTCTTCTTCACCGGCAGTTCGGACACGGGCACGCTGCTGCATCGCCAGTTCGGCGGCCGCCCCGAGATCGTGCTCGCGCTGGAGATGGGCGGCAACAACCCGCTCGTCGTCGCGCCGGTCGAGGACATCGACGCGGCCGTCCACCACGCGATCCAGTCGGCGTTTCTTTCTGCGGGGCAGCGCTGCACGTGCGCGCGCCGTATTCTGGTGCCGGCCGACGCGTTCGGCGAGCGCTTCCTCGCGCGCTTCGTCGAAGTGAGTTCGCGCATCACCGTGGGTGAGTACGACGCCGAGCCGCAGCCCTTCATGGGCGCCGTGATTTCGGCGCGCGCGGCGGGCAAGCTGATGGACGCGCAGGCGCAGTTGCTCGCGCGCGGCGCACGCGCCTTGCTGCCGATGGAGCAGCGCGATCCCGCGCTCGGTTTCGTGACCCCCGCGATCCTCGACGTGACCGGCGTGGCCGATCTGCCCGACGAGGAGCACTTCGGGCCGCTCGCACAGATCATCCGCTACGCGGATTTCGACGACGCCATCGCGCAGGCCAACAACACGGCGTACGGGCTCTCGGCGGGCCTGCTCGCCGACGACGAAGCGCTCTGGCAGCGCTTCACGCGCGAGATCCGCGCGGGCGTGGTGAACTGGAACCGGCCGACCAACGGTGCTTCGAGCGGCGCGCCGTTCGGCGGCGCGGGCCGCTCGGGCAACCACCGGCCGAGCGCGTACTACGCAGCCGACTACTGCGCCTACCCGATGGCCTCGGTGGAAAGCGCGCAATTGCAGATGCCCGCGAGCGTTTCGCCGGGCCTGAACTTCTAAGGAACGACGATGCAAACCCTTGAAGCCAACTTCGACGGACTCGTCGGCCCCACGCATAACTACGCCGGGCTGTCGTTCGGCAATGTCGCCTCGCAGAGCAACGAGAAGTCCGTGGCAAATCCGCGCGCCGCTGCGCAGCAGGGCTTGCGCAAGATGAAGCGGCTCGCCGACCTCGGCTTCGCGCAAGGGGTACTGCCGCCGCAGGAGCGGCCCTCTATCCGCTTGCTGCGCGAACTGGGCTTCGGCGGCAAGGATGCCGAAGCGATTGCGCGCGCCGCGAAAGAGGCGCCTGAGCTGCTCGCGGCGGCAAGCTCCGCTTCGGCCATGTGGACCGCGAACGCGGCCACGGTGAGCCCGTCGGCGGATACGCCGAACCGGCGCGTGCATTTCACCCCTGCGAACCTGTGCAGCAAGCTGCATCGCGCGATCGAGCACGAAGCCACGCGCCGCACGCTCGCCACGGTTTTCGCGGACCCGGCGCACTTCACCGTGCACGAGGCGCTGCCCGGCACGCCCGCGCTCGGCGACGAAGGCGCGGCCAACCATACGCGTTTTAGCGCGCAGTACGGCGAGCGCGGCGTGGAGTTCTTCGTGTACGGACGCAGCGAATACCGTCGCGGGCCGGAGCCGAAGCGCTACCCGGCGCGGCAGACGTTCGAGGCGAGCCGCGCCATTGCGCAGCGCCATGGCCTGACCGACGACGGCACCGTGTTCGCCCAGCAGAACCCGGACGTGATCGACGCAGGCGTGTTCCACAACGACGTGATCGCCGTGGGCAACCGCAGCACGCTGTTTTGCCACGAGCGCGCGTTCGTCGAGCAGACGGCGGTGTACGACGAGCTGCGCACGAAGCTCGCGGCGCAGGACGCGCCGTTCCACGTGATCGAAGTGCCCGAAGCGCGCGTGAGCGTGGCCGACGCGGTGTCTTCGTACCTCTTCAACAGCCAGTTGCTGAGCCGCGCCGATGGCAAGCAGATTCTCGTCGTGCCGCAGGAATGCCGCGAAAATCCGCATGTGGCGATCTACCTCGACGAACTGGCGGCGAGCAGCGGGCCCGTCGACGAGGTGCTCGTGTTCGACTTGCGCGAGAGCATGAAGAACGGCGGTGGCCCGGCGTGCCTGCGTCTGCGCGTGGTGCTCACCGAGGAAGAGCGTGCTGCGACGGCGCCCGGCGTGTGGATGAACGATGCGCTTTTCACGCGCCTCGACGGCTGGATCGAGCGGCACTATCGCGACCGGCTCGCGCCGCAGGATCTGAGCGATCCGGCGCTGCTCGTCGAGTCGCGCACGGCGCTCGACGAACTCACGCAGATTCTCGGCCTCGGATCGCTCTATGACTTCCAGCGCTGATTCTTCTGTCTCGTTGCTTGCTGATTTTCTCGGCTACACGCTCGCTGGTTCACCTCCCGCAACGGCTGGGGACGCGAGCGGCGAATGCGCAGGCGGCGTGCGCTGGCAATGGCTCGACGAAGGCGTGCTCGAACTGACGCCCGCGCACGTGGACGAGACGACGCGCAGCGTGCTGGTCTCGGCGGGCGTGCATGGCGACGAGACCGCGCCGATCGAACTGCTCTCGCAACTCGTGGCCGACATTGCAGCGGGCCGCGTGCCGCTGGCCTGCCGCGTGCTCGTGGTGCTCGGCAACGCGGCGGCGATGCGAGCGGGCGAGCGCTATCTCGACGACGACCTCAACCGGCTGTTCGGCGGCCGCCACGCCCGTGTGCCGGACAGCCGCGAGTCTCCGCGCGCAGCGGCCCTCGAAGCGGCGGCGCAGCGCTTCTTCTCGAAGGCACCCGAGGCCAGCCGCGCACCGTTTGCGCGCTGGCATCTCGACATGCACACGGCGATCCGCGCCTCGGCGTTCGAGCAGTTCGCGCTGCTGCCGCACACGGGCGGGCGGCCCGCGCGCGCCATGCTCGAATGGCTCGCCGACGCGCGCATCGCGGCCGTGCTGATCCACACGGAGAAGGGCGCGACCTTGTCGTCGTTCACCGCCGAGACTTGCGGCGCGCTCGCCTGCACGCTCGAACTCGGCAAGGTGCGCCCGTTCGGCCAGAACGATCTTGCGCGCTTCGCCGGTGCGGATGCCGCGGTGCGGCGCCTCGTGGCCGGCGAGACACCTTCGTCGCAGACCGCCCGGATGCCGCGCATCTTCACGGTGATCGGCCAGATCACGAAGCAAAGCGAGGCGCTCAAGCTCAACGTCGCCGCCGACGTGCCCAACTTCACGCCGTTCGCGCGCGGCCAGGTGCTGGCGGAAGACGGTGCCTACCGCTACGTGGTGGAGCACGACGAAGAGCGCATCGTGTTTCCGAATCCCGGGGTGAAGCCGGGTTTGCGAGCGGGTCTGCTCGTCGTGGACACCACGAAAGCCACGCTCGCCGCGCTCGCCTGAGCGCTTGCCGCGCGCGCTCCGGCGCGCCCTTGCGCATCCACGACACCCATTTGCAGGTTCTGACGCCCCACGCCGCACGCCGCACGCCGCGATTCGGCGGCGCAGGGCGTCTTGCGCGAGCGCGGTACAATCCCGGCCTCGCGCTTGCTGCGGCGCACCACACCGGGTGCGCGCGATCGAGCCGTGTTTTTGGCACAGCGATCCTGTGCCAGCGTCGAAGGTCCCATTTTCCAGCTGCGAATCCAGCCACGTATCTGGCCAACGCGCAGCCTGAACGGGCCTCGCCGGCGCGCCCCAATCTGACTGGAAAGAGACACTGATGAAGATGAACTGGAACAAGCTGGCAACGCTCGCATTCTGCGCCGCCGCCATGAGCGCAGGCGCCGCACACGCTGCGGATATCAAGGAAATCCGCTTTGGCGTGGAGGCATCGTACGCGCCGTTCGAATCGAAGTCGCCCGGGGGCGAACTGCAGGGCTTCGATGTCGACGTGGGCAATGCTGTCTGCGCGAAGCTCAAGGCGAAGTGCGTGTGGGTGGAGAATTCGTTCGACGGCCTGATTCCGGCGCTCGCCGCGCGCAAGTTCAACGCGATCAACTCGGACATGACGATCACGGACCAGCGCCGCCAGGCCATCGATTTCACCGACCCGATCTACGCGATTCCGAACCAGATGATCGCGAAGAAGGGCAGCACGCTGCAGCCCACGCCCGAATCGCTCAAGGGCAAGCACGTGGGCGTGCTCCAGGGCACCATCCAGGAAACCTACGCGAAGGCAAAGTGGGCGCCCGCGGGCGTCGACGTCGTGCCGTATCAGACTCAGGACCAGATCTACGCGGATCTCGCCGCGGGCCGCCTCGACGCCTCGTTCCAGGACGCCGAAGCCGCCTCCAAGGGCTTCCTGAACAAGCCGCAGGGCGCGGGCTTTGCGTTCGCGGGCCCGCAGGTCGTGGACGCGAAGCTGCTCGGCGAAGGCGTGGGCTACGGCGTGCGCAAGAACGACGCGGCACTCAAGGCGGCGCTCAATGGCGCGCTCAAGGACCTCAAGGCGGACGGCACGCTCGAGCGCATCGCCGCGAAGTACTTCGACGTGAAGGTCGTTCTCAAGTAAGCGCACTGCGGCAAACGAGCCCATGTTTCGCCAGGCCGACCGGCTGGACGCAATCCAGCCGGTCGGTCTTTTTCGTCCAGTTGTTTCGGATTCCAGATCAATTAATCGGCCTTGCCGAAGCGGCGTCCATGTGTAGCGGCGCCGGCAATGGGTATGGCGCACGGAAAAGCTACAAAAAAACCGTCTGATCAAGGCGAACTACATTTCCGCGCCTTACTTGCCAGGATAAAATCAGCATAAGAACGAGCCGTGTCCGGTGCGAACGTAGACGGTTGCGGCATGCCAAGAGACAAGACCAGAGCGTCGCCATGAGCGCGGCGCCGCGCGGGGGACCCCCATGAGCTTCAACGCCGCAGACCGGCCGCAGATGTCAGGAGTCGCGGAAGGCACGCAGTCGCCGGAACGCGCCGGCCCACCTATCGACGTGTATTTCGCGCGCCAGCCGCTGCTCGATCGGGACGGCATCCTGTGCGCGTTCGAGACGCTGCCGCGCATCGTGGACCGGCGCGAGAGCGCCGAAATCGGGCGCGAGGCCGAGGCCGCCGCCAAAGACGCGGCCGCGGGTTTGACGCCCAGGCCTTCCGCCACCGGCACCGCGCTTTTCACCGGCTTCGCCGCACCGGCGTTGCGCGCCTCGCTCGCGGGCCATCCGGCCTGGCTCGACATGACGCGCGACGCGCTCTTTCACGACAGCCTGCAGCGCGTGAGCCCCGAGCGCGTGATGCTCGAGTTGCCGGTGAACATCGGCGCGGACCCGGAACTCGTCGCGCGGCTCGTCGCGCTGCACCGGCGCCGCTTTCGTTTCGCGCTCGACCACGTCTCGAAGGCGGATGAGTCGCTCGCGAAGCTGCTGCCTTACGTGGACGCCATCAAGATCGACATCCGCGAGATCGCGCCTGCGGTGCTGCCGAAGTTCGCGAGCGTGATGAAGTCGGCGGGCAAGATTCTCGTGGCCATGGGCGTCGAAACCCAGGAAGACTATCAGCGCGCGCACGACCTCGGCTTCCACCGCTTTCAGGGCTACTTCTTCGCGAAACCGCACGGCGGCGCGCGGCGCTCGAGCGCGCCGCGCCAGGCGCTGCTGAACCTGCTGCATCTGCTGGCCGCCGAGCCCACCGTCGCGCAACTCGAGGCGGAGCTGAAGCTCAACCCCGTGCTCGTGATGCATCTGATGCGGCTTGCCAACTCGGGCAGCATGAACATCGGCCGCAAGGTGACGACGCTGCGCGAGGCGATCAACGCGACGGGCACCAACGCCATCGCGCGCTGGACCCAACTGCTGCTCTACGCGGACGGCCGCAAGATCGCCGCCGAAGACGACCCCTTGCTGCAACTCGTGGCGACGCGCGCGCGGTTCATGGAAATCGCCGTGACGCAACTCGCGAAGGCGCATCTCGAAGAGGAGGACGCGGCGTTTCTCGTCGGCGTGTTCTCGTTCGTCGATGCCGTGTTCGGCGGCTCGCTCGAAAGCACGCTCGAAGTGCTCACGCTTGCGCGGCCCATTCGCACGGCGATCGTCGAGCGCGAGGGCGTGCTCGGGCGGCTGCTCGATCTGTCCGAGGCGCTCGAGCGCGGCAACTGGGCGAGTGTGGACGCGCTGTGCGAGACACTCGCGCCGCTGGACGCGCCCACGGTCGCGGCCATTTCGCTTGCTGCGGCGGAATGGGCGGGCACGTCGGGCCGCAATGCGGAAGATGAGGGGCTGGAGCGTATCGAGGATTGAGAGGCGGGAGGGGCGCCGCGACGCAAAGCGGCGCCGTTCCCGGTTGGGGCTTACGCGGTCTGTGGAACGTGCGTAAAGAACCGTGCAAGCTGCTGCGCGAGGTCATTCAACGCGCTCATCTCTTTCTGTGAAATGCGGCGCGGCTCCTGGCTCACGAGCCAGTCGCCATACATCAGCGCAACGGGCGCAACGCCCGGTGCGCCCACGGGCAGCAGGACGAACGCACGCGCGTCTTCGAAGCTCGAGCGATACCAGCCCGGCAGGCGCGTGAGGATCTTCGCGTCGCGCGCATTCTCGATGAAAATGCCCACCTTGTTCGCAATGGCGAGATGAAACACGTCGGGCTGGAACGCGGCGGAGAACGAAAGCTTGGGCAGCACGTCGCCCATATGCGGGCCGAAGCCGTGCTGCGCCTCGAACATGTTCGCGCCTTGCCGCACGAACACCACGCTGCGCGCGAAGCCCAGGCCCGCGAGCACGGTTTCGGTCGCGAGCGTGAGGGCGGTGTTGAGCGTGCTGTCGGGCGGCAGCGCGCGCAGGTCTTCGACACCCGCCGCGATGCGCGCCTCGGGGTCGAGCGCCTCGCGCGCGATGGCGTCGGCATTGGCGCGCAACTCGACGATCTCGCGCATCACGCCGTCCTCGGCTTCCTCGCGTGCGAGCGCAAGACTCATCTGCACGAGCACGTCCGCGTCGGTCGACAGCGCGCGGCCGTAGTGCTGCGCAAGCTCGGTGATATGCGTCTCGCGCATTTCCTCGGAGAGGCCCGCCGTGGTCAGCACGCGTGCCACTTCGGTCGAATAGTTGGTGATGGCGCGCAGCCACTGCACGTCGCGCGGCTCCTTGTCGGCCGGGTCGTACTGGCGCATGCCCGCACGGATCGTCTCGGGCAGGCGCCAGCGCGCGGCGGCCTCCAGGCCGAGTTCTTCGAAGGTCACGCCGAGCACTTCGAGGCAGGCGTCGTCGTCGCTCACGCCTTCGTCGATCTCGCGGCGGATCTGGTCCCACTCCGGTTCGAGATAGAACACCACGAGCAGCTTGCCCACCTGGCGCATGAGCGTGCAGACCACGGCCTCTTCGCCCGCACGCAGGTCGCCGCGCTCGGTGAGCTTGCGCGCCACGCAGCCCGAAAGCATCGTGCGGTTCAGCTCGAGCTTCGCGTCGATGCGGCGCGGCGCGCTGTGATGGAAGTGATCGACGATCTTCAGGCCGACGACGAGATGGCCCACCGCGTCCATGCCGAGCACCATCAATGCGCGCGTAACAGTCGTGATGTTGCCGCCGAAGGCCATGTACATGGCCGAATTCGCGAGCCGCAGCACTTTCTGCGTGAGCGCGAAATCCGAGAGCACGACCTTCACGAGCGCGCTGAAATCGTAGTCGTCGTTCGTCATCGCCGCGACCGTGGTGCGCAGCGATTGCGACAGCAAGGGGAAGTCCCCGCGTTCATTCATGCGGGCCCACAAGCGCTCGAGCAGGACGGCCTTTACCATCTGAACCATGTCAATTTCGCGAAAGCCATGCTGTTTTCGATGCCCGCATCATTGCACCTCGTGCACGTGCAACGCACCCGAAACGAAGCGCTGCTGCAATTCTTCCGAAGGCAGCGCCTTGCAGACGAGCCAACCCTGGATGTGCTCGCAACCCATGTTCGTGAGCAGGTCGCGCTGCGCCTCCGTTTCCACGCCCTCGGCCACCAGTTCGAGATCGAGCGTACGCGCGAGCCCCACCACGGCGTTCACGATCGCCTGATCGTTGCGCGAGGTGATGAGGTTCTCGACGAAGCTTCGATCGATCTTCAGCTTCGAAAGCGGGAAGCGCTGCAGGTACGCAAGACTCGAATAGCCCGTGCCGAAGTCGTCCACCGCGAAGCGGATGCCAAGCGAGGTCAGCTCTTCGAGCAGCGCCTTCGCATGCTGCGGATCGTGCATCAGCAGGCTTTCGGTGATCTCGAACACGAGCCGGCGCGGATCGACGCCGGTGAGCTCGATGGCCTCCTCGACACTTTCCCTGAACCGCGGATTGCGGAACTGCTGGGGCGAGACATTGACCGCGACGTACTGCAGCTCGATGCCTTGCTCGTCCCATTGGGTCAGTTGCATGCACGCAGCCTTCAAAACCCAGTTGCCGAGATAATTAATCAGGCCGACGGATTCCGCAAGGGGAATAAATGTTGAAGGCGGCACGAGGCCATGCAATGGATGTTGCCAGCGGATCAGCGCCTCCACGCCGACCACGCCGCGCGACGCGCTGCTCGTGATGGGCTGGAAGTGCAGCGAGAACTCGCCGTTGCGCACGCCGTCGTAGAGGTCCGACTCCAGCTTCAGGCGCATCGCGTCGGTCGGATCGTCGTCGGGGACGTGAAACGTTAGCGTGTTGCCGCCAATGGCTTTGGCCTGCTGGAGCGCCTGATCCGCGCGGCGAATGAGCGGCGTGGCGTCGGCGCTGGTTTCTGTCCCGCTCGCGGCATCGCTTGCGTCGCATGCGCCCGGGCGCTGGTCCGGATGGAACGCAATGCCGATGCTCGCCGAGAGGTGCACGGGCTGGTTGCGAAACGAGTACGGCTGCAGGATCGAGGTGAGCAGACGCCGGCCGAGCGCTTCGGCGGTGGCGCGCACTTCGTCGGGCGCGGCGTGCCGTTGCGGCGTGATCAGGATCGCGAACTCGTCGCTGCCGGTGCGCGCGATCATCTCGCCCTGCAGGGCGAGATGCGTGAGGCGCCGCGCGGTCTCTCGCAGCATCTCGTCGCCGGCGTCGTAGCCCAGCGCGCGGTTCACGCGCTGATAGTCGTCGAGGTCGAGCAGCAGGAGCGCCACCGGCACGCCGAAGTGGTCCGCGTCGGCCTGGGCGCGCTGCAGCGCGGGGGCGAGCGCGGTCTGGTTGGGCAAGCCGGTGAGCGGATCGTGATGGAGCGCGTGGGTGAGCGCAGCCTCCGTGCCTTGCCAGGCGGAGACATCGAAGCCCGCCACGGCGAAACCGGCCGTCTCGCCATACTGGGCGCGCTGCACACGCAACTCGACGGGAAGCGGGTAGGTGAGCGCCTTGACGAGTTCGACCGTGTCCTTCTCCACGGCGCCGCTGTGCGCGGCGCGCGCGAAGAGCGCCGCGAGCCGCTCGTGATCGTCGGGCGTGACGATGTCGGCGAGCGTCGCGCCGAGCAGGAATTCGCGGTGATAGCCGGCAAAGCGCAGGCTCGCGTCGGAGACGTAGAGAAAATGCAGGTGGGCGTCCACGTGCACGAGGAAGTCCACCGCTGCCGCCGTGCTCTCGAACGAGAGCGAGACGGCGTCTGCGTAGTCGGGCCCGGCGATGGCGGGTGAAGGGGGTACGAGCGGCGCGGCGGCTTCGTCGTGAGCGTGCGCGGCGTGCGCTTCGTGTGATGCGGCGGGCATGGGCGGGTCGCCGGCGACGCCTTTGAGGCCGGCAAGCGCGTATACCCGGTCAATGACCGTGCGCAACCAGCCCTGGCGGGGCGCGGTGATCCTGTTTGCTTCCATGTCTGTCGCTGGCAACCCTTTGTTTGTTTCAGGCGTCCTTGCCGTGCCTCGTGCGTCGCTGAACGCAGCGCATCTGGCACAGCGGCCGGTTCTCACGTCCGGGTAAAGCCGCCCATCAGAGCAAGTTATCGACCTCGGGCGGGAAATCTTTAGCGGCGCCGGCGGAAAAAGCACCCGACGCAGAAACGTGACCGGCGAGCGGTGCGGTGGCGTCCAGATTCGGTTAAAGTGGCGCCGGTCGAGACGCCGTTCGCCATGCGCAATGGGTCGGCGCTGGTGGAGCGCCCGTCTTGCCGGCCATTACCGGTCCTTACATCCGTACGAGTCATCCGCCATGTCCGATTCATCGTCAGCGTTCGCCGCGGCGGCAAGCGAGGCCGCGCGAGGCGATGCGGGCAGGCTCACCCCTGGTTCCGCGCCGTCTATGTCGTCAGCTTCACAACCCGGGCTCGCGCCCGGGGCATCCGGTTCGCAGCACGACGCGCAGCCCGGCACCGCGCCCGGGGCGCTGCCTCGCCAGCCGGCGCAGGCTCCTGCATCGGGCGTCGGCCAGCCGTTCGTCTATCTCGGTCGGCAGCCCATCCTCGATCGCAACGGCGCGCTCAACGCCTACGAGCTGCTGTTTCGCGGCGGCGCGCAGAACCGCGCCGATGTCGATGACGACGCGCTCGCCACGGCCCAGGTCATGACGCGCACGATCGGCCAGCTCGGCGTGCCCGCGGTGCTCGGCCGCCACTACGGCTACGTCAACATCAGCCGCGAGCTGCTCTTCGACGACATCGTGCATCTGCTGCCGCCCGGCCGCTTCGTGCTGGAGGTGCTCGAGCACGTGCGCTTCGACGCCGCGGTGCTGGAACGCCTTGCGCAGTTGCGCCGCGCCGGCTACCGCATTGCCTTTGACGACGTGAGCGAAGTCACGGAGAACCTGCTGCGCGCGCTGCCGTACGCGGACATCGTCAAGGTCGATCTGCTGCAGACCGAGCGGGCGGCGCTGCCCGGGCTGGTCGCGACTCTCGCCGCGCACGGCAAGACGCTGATCGCCGAGAAGGTCGAGACGGGCGAGGACTTCGAGCTGGCGTCGTCGCTCGGTTTCGAGCTGTTCCAGGGTTACTTCTTCGCTCGCCCGCAGGTGCTGCGCGCGCCGCATGTGCGCGCCTCGCGCCTCGCGCTCGTGCGTCTGCTCGCGCTGGTGGCGAACGATGTCGGCACGGCGGAGCTGGAACGCGAATTGCGCAGCCACCCTGGCGTGGTGGTGCAACTATTGCGTCTCGTCAATTCGAGCGCGTATTCGCCGGGGCGGCCGATTTCGTCGCTTCGCGAGGCGGTGCTCGCGGCGGGCACGCGCCAGATCGCGCGCTGGGTGCAACTGCTGCTTTACGCGAGCGGGCGCGACCTGCCATGGGGTTCGGACCCGCTCGTCCAGCTCGCGGGCACGCGCTCGCACTTCATGGAGCTGGCCGCGCGTAGCCTGAACCCGCAGGACCCCGACTTCGCCGACGCCGCCTTCATGACCGGCATCTTCTCGCTCGTGCACGTGCTGGTGGGGTCGACGCCCGAGCACACGCTCGATCGTCTCGGTCTCGCGCGCGAGATCGTCGAGGCCGTGGACGGCCATCGCGGCGAGCTCGGCACGCTGCTGCGCATCGCGACCGCGGCCGAGCGCGGCGACCACGACGGCGCGCAGCGTCTCGCGAGCGAGGCGGGCGGCATGTTCAACGCGCTCACGTCGCCGCTGCTCGCCGAGCTCAACCTGTGGGCCGGCGCGTGGTTCACGGCGTACGCCGAGGGCTGAAGTCAGTTGTAAACCGGTTGCCGGGGTGCGCTGCGAGCGTCGGCATTGTGTGGTCCAATATCGCCATCGCCGGATGCGCGCCGTTATGCGTCTCATTCGTGTAACAAGCAGAAAGGCAAAGCGGGCAAAAACGCGCGCCGGCGTGGTGATTTCAACACGAGGGCATTCGACATGAAACCGAGGTTCTTTGCGGCGGGAGCCGCGGCGCTCGTCTGCGCCGGGCTCGCGCTCTTCACGCTGTCTGCACAGGCGACACTCAAGCCGGGCGACGCTGCGCCCAATTTCACGACCCAGGCATCGCTGGGCGGCAAGACCTATACCTATTCGCTCGCTTCCGAGTTGAAGAAGGGGCCGGTGGTGGTCTACTTCTATCCGGCTGCGTTCACGAAGGGCTGCACGATCGAGGCGCATGAATTTGCCGATGCGGTCGATCAGTACAAGAAGTACGGCGCGACCGTGATAGGCGTTTCGCACGACAACATCGAAACGCTCACGAAGTTCTCGGTGAGCGAGTGCCGCAGCAAGTTCCCCGTGGCCGCCGACGAAGACTCGACGATCATCAAGTCGTACGACGCCTCGATGCCGATGCACGAAGCGATGGCCAACCGCGTTTCCTATGTGATCGCGCCGGATGGCAAGATCATCTACGAATACACGAGCCTTTCGCCCGACCAGCACGTCGAGAACACGCTGCGCGCCTTGAAGGAATGGGCCGCGCAGCATCCGCAGCAGTAGTCACCGCAACCGCAGTCAAGGCGAGGCCTGCCCCACACGCGGGCCTCGCAGCGATCCATCCCGATCGTCCCTCCGCGTCTCGTGCTGGCATGGCTTTCCTCGGCGTGCCCACACCGCGCCTTCGCATTGCTCTCCCGTCGCACGGCATACCCGCATCTTCGGGCGAACGTTGAGCGGCCAATGCTGTCCCAATGATGTTTCGGCAACGCGAATTGAATATGTCACCAAGACCCTGGATCGCCGCGGCCCTGATCGCGGTCTGCGCCACCTTGCTTGCTGCGTGCGACCAGCAAAAAGTCGCCGACGCGGTCAACGCGATCAAACCCGACTCGATGGCGTTCGGCGGCCTGCAACCCGGCGTTTCGACGGTCGAAGACGTGCGCCGCCAGGCGGGCAAGCCCGAAATGGTCTGGGAGGACGACGACGGCGCACAGCGCCTCGAATATCCGCGCGGGCCGAACGGCCTCACCACGTGGATGCTCGACTTCGACGCGAATGGCAAGCTCGTCGCGATGACCCAGGCGCTCACCGCGCAGAACATCGCGCAGGTCGTGCCGGGCATGACGCAGGACGAAGTGCGGCGCCTGCTCGGCAAGCCGGCTACAGTGGCAAAGTACGCGTTGAGCCACGAGGAAGTCTGGAGCTGGCACTGGGCGGAAGGCGGCGTGGCCGGCGACGGCATGTTCAACGCCCATTTTTCGCCGGATGGGCTCGTGATCAGGACGTCACGCTCGGACGCGCCGGGCCACGAGCAGCATTGAAGCGGCGCGAGCCGCGAGGAGGAGGCAGATGAAACGCATTGCGTTGCTGTGGAACGTGGTGAAGGGCGATGCGCGCGTGCTGTGGCACGCGCTGCGCCAGCCGGAGCGCCCGGTGTGGCTGCTGCCCGCCACGGCGCTGCTCGCGCTCTACGCGCTCGACCCGTTCAATATCGCGATGCCGCTCGCCGGTGTCGTGGACGACGGCATCATCGTGCCGCTCGCGCTGCACCTGATCGTGCGCTGCCTGCCGGCGCATTTGCGCGGAACGCGCCGCGCCCGGGCATGAGAAAAGCGGCTAAAGCTCGGGCTTTAGCCGCTTCGTAGTGCATTGACGCCGCCGCTTACTCCGCCGCGGCCGCTGGCGCGCCGCGTCCGCGCTTCGCATCCCACCACACGCGCAGCCGGTCCATGTACAGATACACGACCGGCGTCGTATAGAGCGTGAGCATCTGGCTCACGATCAGACCGCCCACGATCGAGATGCCGAGCGGCGCGCGCAGCTCGGCGCCTTCGCCGCGCCCGAACGCGAGCGGCAGCGCGCCCAGCAGCGCCGCGCAGGTCGTCATCATGATCGGACGGAAGCGCAGCAGGCACGCCTGATAGATCGCATCGCGCGAACTCAGCCCCTGGCGCGAGGCCTCGATCGCGAAATCGACCATCATGATCGCGTTCTTCTTGACGATGCCGATCAGCAGAATCACGCCGATCAGCGCGATGATGCTGAACTCCGTCCTGAAGAGCAGCAGCGCGAGCAGGGCGCCCACGCCCGCCGAGGGCAGCGTCGAGAGGATCGTGAGCGGATGGATGTAGCTCTCGTAGAGAATGCCCAGCACGATATACACGGCCGCCAGCGCCGCGAGGATCAGGAGCGGCTGGTTGTCGAGCGCCTGCTGGAACGCCTGCGCCGTGCCCTGGAAGCTGCCGTGGATCGTCGCGGGCATGCCGATCTGCGCCATCGTGTCGTAGATCGCCTGCGTGGCGTCGGAAAGCGACTTGCCGGGCGGCAGGTTGAACGAGATCGTCGAGGCGACGAACTGGCTCTGGTGATTCACCGAAAGCGGTGTCGTGCCCGGCCCGAACGAGGCGATCGCCGAGAGCGGCACCATCGTCTCCTTCGAGGTGGAGACGGCCGCGCCCGATGACGCGCTCGACTTGCCGCTCGCGGCGAGCGAGTTGGTTGCCAGGTTGCGCGCGGAGTCTGCGGCGAGGGTCGCGGCGCTCGATGTGGTCGTGGCGCCCGTCGAAGCCGCGGTCGGGCCGGTCACGGTGCCCGCCGTCGCGTTGGTGCTCTGCGCGCCGCTTGCCGTTCCGCCCGAGGTGCTGATCCACACCTCGTCGAGCATGGTCGGGCTTTGCCAGTACTTCGGCGCGACTTCCATCACCACGTGATACTGGTTGAGCGGGTTGTAGATCGTCGAGACCTGGCGCTGGCCGAACGCGTCGTACAGCGTGTTGTCGATCTGCGAGGGCGTGATCTTCAGCCGCGCGGCGCTCGCGCGGTCGATGTCGATCATCGACTCGAGGCCGCCTTGCTGCTGGTCCGAGTTCACGTCGGCGAGTTCGGGGCGCGCCTGCAGCGCCTCGGTGAGCTTCGGCCCCCACTTGTAGAGGTCCGCGGTGTTGTCCGCGAGCAGTGTGAACTGGTACTGCGCGTTCGATTGCCGGCCGCCCACGCGGATATCCTGCACGGCCTGGAGGAAGGTGCGGGCGCCCGCCACGTTCGAAAGCGGCTCGCGCAGTTGCGCGATGACCTCGTCGGCGGAAACCTTGCGCTCGCTCTTGGGCTTGAGCGAAACGAACATGAAGCCCGAGTTGGTCGCGCGTCCGCCGGAGAAGCCCGCCACCGATTCGACGGCCGGGTTCGCCTGCACGATGCGCATCATCTCCGCGAACTTCACCTTCATCGCCTGGAACGACGTGGACTGGTCGGCCTGGATGCCGCCGATCAGGCGCCCCGTGTCCTGCTGCGGGAAGAAGCCCTTGGGCACGATCACGTAGAGCGCGACGTTCAGCGCGATGGTCGCGACGAGCGTGAGGAGGATGACGAACGGATGCGCGAGCGCCCAGCCGAGCGTGCGCTCGTAGCCGTGCTGCAGGCGCAGGAAGCCGCGCTCGAGCCACTGCGCGAGCCGGCCTTCTTCCTTCTTCTCGTGCGCCTCTTCGAGCAGGCGCGAGCACATCATCGGCGTGAGCGTGAGCGAGACGGCCAGCGACACCGCAATGGCGAGCGACAGCGTGAGCGCGAACTCCCGGAAGAGGCGCCCGACGATGCCGCCCATCAGCAGGATGGGCAGGAACACCGCGACGAGCGACACGCTGATCGAGAGGACCGTGAAGCCCACCTCGCGCGCGCCGAGCAGCGCCGCCTTCATGCGCGGCACGCCGTTTTCTATATGGCGCGAGATGTTCTCCAGCACGACGATGGCGTCGTCCACGACGAAGCCCGTCGCGATGGTGAGCGCCATCAGCGAGAGATTGTCGAGCGAGAAGCCCATCAGGTACATGGCCGCGAAGGTGCCGATGATCGAGATTGGCACGGCCACGCTCGGGATGAGCGTCGCGCGCCAGTTGCGCAGGAACAGGAACACCACCATCACGACGAGCGCCACGGCGATCATGAGCGTGTGTTCGGTGTCCTTGAGCGAGGAGCGGATCGTGACCGAGCGGTCGGACGTGGGGATCACCTCGACGCTGGCGGGCAGCGACGCCTTCAGTTGCGGCAGCATCGCGATCACGCGGTCCACGGTCTCGATGATGTTCGCGCCCGGCTGGCGGTAGAGAATCACGAGCACCGAGCGCTTGCCGTTGGCCAGGCCGATGTTGCGCAGATCCTCCACCGAATCGACCACTTCGCTCACGTCCGAGAGCTTCACGCCCGCGCCGTTGCGGTAGGCGATCACGAGGTCCTTGTACTGGCTCGCCTTGCTCGCCTGGTCGTTGGTGTAGAGCTGGAAGCGCTGCGGGCCGAACTCGATGTCGCCCTTCGGGCTGTTCGCGTTCGCGGAGGCCAGCGCCGCGCGCACGTCTTCGAGGCCGATGCCGTAGTGAAAGAGCGCATGCGGCTCCAGTTCCACGCGCACGGCCGGGTTCGCCGAGCCGCTCACGTCGACTTCGCCTACGCCGTCCACCTGCGAGAGCGACTGCTGCAGCACCGTGGCCGCCGAGTCGTAGAGCTGGCCCGCGCTGAGCGTGGGCGAGGTGAGCGCGAGAATCAGGATGGGCGCGTCGGCGGGGTTGACCTTGTGATAGGTCGGGTTCTGCCGCAGGCTCGTGGGCAGGTCGGCACGCGCGGCGTTGATCGCCGCCTGCACGTCGCGCGCGGCGCCGTCGATGTCGCGGTTCAGGCCGAATTGCAGCGTGATGCGCGTGCTGCCGACGGAGCTTTGCGAGGTCATTTCCGTGACGTCGGCGATCGAGCCCAGATGGCGCTCCAGCGGGCTCGCCACGCTGGTCGCCACGGTTTCCGGACTCGCGCCCGGCAAGGTCGCCTGCACGGAGATGGTCGGGAAGTCCACCTGCGGCAAGGGCGCGACCGGCAGCTTCGTGAACGCGAAGAGACCGGCCAGCGCAACGCCGATCGCGAGCAGCGTGGTCGCGACGGGGCGCGAGATGAACGGGCGCGAGAGATTCATCGCGTCAGCTCTCCGTCGACGAGCTCGGCGCGCTGTGCGAGCTACCGCCCGATCGGCCGCCGAAGCGCTCGCGCAGGCGCTGCGCGAGTCGATCGAACGCGAGGTAGATCACGGGCGTCGTGAAGAGCGTGAGCGCCTGGCTCACGATCAGGCCGCCCGCGATCGCGATGCCGAGCGGCCGGCGCAATTCGCTGCCCGCGCCGTAGCCGAGAATCAGCGGCAAGGCGCCCAGGAGCGCCGCCATCGTCGTCATCATGATCGGGCGAAAGCGCAGGAGGCACGCCTGGTAGATCGCCTCGCGCGGCGGC
>Ga0306920_100002730_pt1 | contig 22287 bp, 20 predicted proteins | sample flu12Cox44000170_FD_204666 | JGI IMG/M metagenome (GOLD analysis project Ga0306920, IMG submission 204666) | Lab enrichment of tropical soil microbial communities from Luquillo Experimental Forest, Puerto Rico - flux4day.12C.oxic.44.000.170 (v2)... | ecosystem: Environmental > Terrestrial >...
GCGCCGGGACCGATCAGCGGGGGCGGCGGAATAGGCGGCTGGGAGTGACATTCGGGCCCCTCTCCCACAAGGGAGAAGGGAACGAAACAAACCCCCGAGAGCTCACTCGCCTGCGAGAGGCGCGTCGCAAATCCCAAAACAAGAAAGCCCGGTCTCTTCGACCGGGCTTTTCGTTTTCGATTGATCAGATCGGCTCAGGCAGCTTCGTCCGCCACCGCAGCATCGTCGCCATCGATATCCGAGTCGACATCAACATCGCCTTCACCATCACCATCAGCCTCCACCTCGGCCTTGGCGCCGCGGCGTGGGCTTTTGGCGAGCTGACTTTCGATTTCCTTCACCGCCTCGGTCTCCGTCACATGCTGCACGACGGCGATTTCCCGCGACAGGCGATCGAGGGCTGCTTCGTAAAGCTGGCGTTCGCTGTAGGACTGTTCGGGCTGGGATTCCGAGCGATAGAGGTCGCGCACCACCTCGGCGATCGCGACAATATCACCCGAATTGATCTTGGCCTCGTATTCCTGGGCGCGGCGCGACCACATGGTGCGCTTAACGCGGGCGCGGCCCTTGAGCGTTTCGAGCGCGCGCTTGACCAGTGCCGGCTCTGACAGCTTGCGCATGCCGACATTGGCGACTTTGGCGGTCGGCACCCGCAGCGTCATCTTGTCCTTGATGAAATTGATGACGAACAGTTCGAGCCTGGCGCCGGCGATCTCCTGCTCCTCAATAGCCAGGATCTGGCCAACGCCATGCGCGGGATAGACGACGAATTCGTTGGTCTTGAAGCCCTGACGCTGGGTCAAGGGCTTCTTGGGCTCCTCGACGCGCGGGGCCGCCACCGGTTTGGCGGCAGGCCTGGCGGCGACGGCGGGCTTGCTGGTGACCGGTACCCTGGCGGCGTTTTTATGGCTTGCGGACTTGGTGGCAGTCTTGGAAGCAACCTTCGAAGCAGTGGCCTTCGAACCGGTCGCTTTCGCGGCAGTTTTTGCAGTCTTATGGGGCATTGAGCTTCTTTTGTTTTTGGAGGACTTGGCAGAGGACCTGGCCTTCCGGCTATCGGAACTCCGGGCACGGTTCTTGGATGCGCCACGGCTGACCGCAGCGGCTTTTTTGGAAGCCTTGGAGGTACTCTGTTTACGCGTTTTTTGTGACACAGCCTGCGCGCGGAACTGCCACGCCCCTGTTCGATGTTTCACGGGAACCCATAGGGGCCATTAAGCGGGCTGACGGGTTCGGCTAGCGAATTATAGAAATATAGCACATTTCCCGCAAAAATCAATGATTTATGGCCCTTCAGCCCGGTTTTGGGGCGGATTTTGGCGTTCGCAAAACCATTAGGGTTAAGCGACTGGGCAACAGAAAATGGGAATCGGCTCAGGATATGGAACAAAAGTTCCGCGGCTGGAACTAGTCGCCCGCACCCGGCGACGGTGAAAAATACTTCTCGAACTTGCCCTCGACCCCCTCGAATTCCTTCGCGTCTGCCGGGGATTCCTTCTTCTGGGTGATGTTGGGCCAGGTCTTGGCATACTCGGTATTCACCTCGAGCCACTTCTCGAGGCCCGGTTCGGTGTCGGGCTTGATGGCGTCGGCGGGACACTCGGGTTCGCATACGCCGCAATCGATGCACTCGTCGGGGTGGATGACCAGCATGTTTTCACCCTCGTAGAAGCAGTCCACGGGACAGACTTCGACGCAGTCGGTATATTTGCACTTGATGCAGGCTTCAGTGACGACGTAAGTCATCCAAGGCTCCGAACAGTCAATTTTGTGCGGGTTGGGTAGCGCAGGAACTCATCAGCCGCAAGTGAAGCAAAGCGCTATTTCAGGCTGTCGCGCAACTGCTAGGCCAGAGATAGTCACTCTCTCTGATCCTGCAAATCCACGTATAGCGCGCGGGCCGACGGTGCATCTCCCCGCCGCTCTGAAAATCCGATCACCTTGAGAATGCGCACGCTGCGATCGAGCCCGATCGTCAACACGTCGCCAGCCTTCACGCCGTGACCGGGCGCCGTCTCCCGCACACCATTGATGCGGACATGACCTGCCTCGACCAAGGCAGCCGCACTTGTGCGCGCTTTAACCACCCGCGCATGCCACAACCATTTATCGAGACGCTGGCGCTCCAACGATCCGGTCCGGGGGCGGGCCTTCGCCCGTCAATCCTGGTGGAGTGGATTTGACATTCGCTCCCAGCCAGCCAAGGGCTAACAAAGCGAATGTCAAATCCGAAACTCCACTAGCAACCAATATTGGCTGGTGGCCCTACAATTCTAACATTCGCAAATGTGTCCGCGAAACGGGGTGCGAATGTTAGAATTGGACCACTAGTCCTTGCGGTTGGCGGCAAGCTGCTCTTTGAGCGCCGCCAGCTTGGCGAAGGGCGAGTTGGGATCGATCGGACGCTCGCGATCGCGCGGGCTTGCGCTCGTCGCATATTGCCGGTGCGAGGGACCGCTCTCGCGGTTCTTGTCGCGGTCGCGCTTGTCGCGGCCGCTTCTCTCGCGTCCAGCCTCGCGCCCGCCATGGTCGCGTTCGCTGCGGAACTTGCCTTTGTTCCTGTCCTCACCCCGTCCCTTGCCTTCGAAGCGCTCGCGCGGACGCCCGCCCTTGTCGTCGCGCGGTTCGCGAACCGCCGCCGCCCCCTCCGCTGCGGCAGCCTCGGTCGGTGCCTCGGAACCGGATTTGCGGAATTCATGCTGGCGGTCGCGCCGCCCGTGGCGCCGTCGCTCGCGCCTTGTACCTTCACCCTGTTCCGTCGTGGCAGCCTCGCCCACAGCCTCAGGCTGGGCAGCATCGGCAGCGCGATGCTGGCGGCGATGGCGGTGACGATCATGACGCTGCGGCCGCCGCTCGTCCGACCGGCCGCCGGGACGCCAGACCTCGACCAGTTCGGGTTCCGCTGGCGCAGCCGCAGCGGATACTGCGCCCGAATCGGCCGGCGCCACCTCGGCGACGGCTGTGCTTTCCGGCGTCGCTTCCAACAACGGCTGCTCCGGCATTTCCGAAGATGCAGGCGCTGTTGCCGCCTCCGCCGCACCTTCCGCCTTGAGTTCGTTTTCGAGAGAGGCAGGCGCATTCGCATCTGCAAGTCCGGGCTCGCGCGGTTCGGTAGAGAACGCGACCTCCGGCAGCAGCGTCAGCGACGAAACCACCGCCGGATCCTCAACAGGCGCCGGCGCCTCGTGAACGACTTCGGCGGCGGCCGTCGTTTCCGCGGCAATATCCTTCACCGCGCTCCCAGGAGCAGCTTCGACACCGTCGGCCGGCGTGGTCTCGCCCGCCGCCGGCGTCTCGACCGCCACCGGCTTTGGCGGCGGCGGCGGGGGACGGCGCTCCATCCGATAACCGAGCGCGCGCAGGATCGATGCGAAATCCTCGCCAGCCGAGCCGGTCAGCGACGTCATCGCCTGCGTCACCACGAATCCGCGGCCGTCGAACGCGCCGGGCGGCTTTTCGCCGGGCGAGGTCTCGCGCCACGCCAGCGCCGGACGAATGAGATCGGCAAGCCGTTCCAGAATATCGACCCGCACCGCGCGCTCGCCGCATTGGCGATAGCCGAGCACACGATAGGCATCGCGAGGAAGCACCTTGTCGACCGGGAAAGAGGTGCGGCCGCTTGCGGCAAGATGTTGCGCGCCTGACAGCGCCGACAAGTCGACATTGTCCTGCTTCAGCGCCCAGAGCAGCGAGGCCAGCGCGCGCGCAGCGGGCTTGAGGAGCTGGGGGACATAGATGTGATAGGCGCCGAAGCGCACGCCGTATTTGCGCAATGATGCCCGCGACGGCTGATCGAGATCCTTCATTTCCGCGGCGATTTTCGTGCGCTCCAGTACGCCAAGCGCCTCGATCAGCTGGAAGGCGATGCCACGCGCGATCCCCGCGATGTCCTCGGCCTTGCCGAGTTCGAATAGGGGCCCCAGAAGCTTTTCGATATGCGTCTTCAGCCACAGATCGAGTCTGGTCTGTACCGCCTCGCGCGGCGCGCCGGTCAACCGCTCGTCGGCAATGATGCGCAGACGCGGATGCAGCGCGTCATCGGCCGCCACCAACCGCGCGACCGCGTCGCCGGTCCAGCGGATGGTTCCGTCCGACGTCAGCACGAAGTGGTCGTCGCGGCCGGCGGCCAGTTTTTCCGCACGTGCGTCGATTTCGCCGGCGAGCGCCTTTTGCGCCGTGGCCTGCAAGGCCTTGGCTTCGGAGCCGGCCTCCGCGGCATCCGGCGCAAAGGTGAACCCGTCGAGACGGCCGATCACATGCCCCTCGACGATCACTTCGCCGGTCTTGCCGATTTCCGTGTTCAACATGGTGTTTTCCCGCAAGCGGCGCATCAATACACTGGTACGGCGATCAACGAAACGCTCCGCAAGCCGTTCATGCAGCGCATCGGATAATTTATTTTCGACGTCACGCGTAATCCCCTGCCAATGCTCGGGATCGGCTAGCCAGTCCGGACGGTTGGCAACGAACGTCCAGGTGCGAATCTGCGCGATCCGTCCCGATAACGTGTCGATGTCGCCATCTACCCGATCCGCCTGATCGACCTGGGCGGCAAACCAGGCATCCGGAATCCGCCCTTTTTGCATCAGGAATCCGAACAGGCTCGTGACAAGCTCGGCGTGCGCGGCCGGCGCGATCTTGCGGTAGTCCGGAATCTGGCAGGCATCCCAGAGCCGCTCCACGGCGGCCTCTCCGTGCGCCATGTCGCGCACGTCGGCGTCGCGCGCGGCGTGATCAAGAACGCGCAGATCCTCGGCGATGGGGGCGCGGGTCAAGGATTCGTGACCGGGCGCGAGCGCCAGCGACACCTGCAAGGCGCCAAGCGAAGAGAAATCCAGCCTGGAATTGCGCCACTGCAGCACTTTTACGCTTTCGAACGTGTGATTCTGCAGGGCATTGACGAGTTCCGGCTCGAACGGGGCGCAACGGCCAGTGGTGCCGAAGGTGCCATCGCGGGTGGCGCGGCCAGCACGCCCGGCGATCTGGGCGAATTCGGCCGGATTGAGGCGCCGGAACTGATAGCCGTCATATTTGCGGTCGGAGGCGAAGGCGACGTGGTCGACGTCGAGATTGAGCCCCATGCCGATGGCGTCGGTGGCGACCAGATAGTCGACGTCGCCGTTCTGGAACATCGCGACCTGCGCGTTGCGCGTGCGGGGCGACAGCGATCCCAAAACTACCGCAGCGCCACCATGCTGACGTCGGATCAATTCGGCGATCGCGTAAACCTCATCGGCGGAAAAAGCGACGATCGCCGTGCGCCGCGGCTGACGGGTGATCTTGCGGTCGCCGGCGAATCCAAGCTGCGAAAGCCGCGGCCGGGTGACAATGTTGGCGCCAGGCAGCAACCGTTCGACAATCGAGCGCATGGTAGCCGCGCCAAGCAGCAGGGTTTCGTCGCGGCCGCGCCGATTGAGAACGCGATCGGTAAAGACGTGGCCGCGTTCGAGGTCGGCCGCGATCTGGATCTCGTCGACGGCGAGAAACGACACGTCGAGATCGCGCGGCATCGCTTCCACCGTGGAGACCCAGAAGCGCGGCCGTGGCGGCTTGATCTTTTCTTCCCCGGTGATGAGCGCGACCGCATCCGAACCGGCGCGATCGGCTATCTTGTTGTAGACCTCGCGCGCAAGCAGCCGCAGCGGCAGGCCGATCACTCCGGTGGAATGCGCCAGCATCCGCTCAATCGCCAGATGCGTCTTGCCGGTGTTGGTCGGCCCGAGCACGGCCGTGACCCCCGAACCGGGAGCCCGTCCGTTTGCAAGCGAGGGCGGAGGTGACGAAAGTACCATGTTTTTAAGGGGTTTCTGCAGCGATCGACATCAGGCGCATCTTGCGCAGGGCGGTACGGCGATTTGAAATGCGAAAGTTGCGAGGGTTAGAAGTGTTTCACAATGCGACGCTTGTGGGGTCGCGGCTTAAGTTTCGGAACGGTTGCGGAACGAATCGCGCCCGAATCGCTGACTCATGTCCTCGTCCTGCTTCGTTCACCGCAACATATCGCGCAGATAGCGTGTTTTGCCACTAGATCAAGTTTGACTCGGGCCGACAAGCGGCGGTTTTGGCCGCAAAATCCTTAAGCCTGGAGAGGGGTCTGAGTCGAATCAGAAGTGGACAAGAGTCAACAGGATTCAGCGAGGTCCTCTGCTGTCCCGGTGCGACGAATCGATGCGCACGTTCACTCCAAAGCGACGCGGCACATCCAACTCCAGCATGCAAATGCGCGTCGGCCGCTCCCGGATTGCGGTGCTGACGCACCATCGGGGATGACGGAGTTATCGCTTGCCGCAATCGATCTTTTCAATTCGTCTTTGCCACGCGCGGCGGCGTCGCGGCGGTGATGAATTGCGTGGCTTCCAGCATGGCGATCCCGAGCGGCGTCGGAATCACCAGGCGGAACGGAACCAGGACACGGGTGCCGAGGACGGGTGCAAACGCGATTTCCATGTTCCGCGCGGCGGCGAGGTACTTGATCACGGGACGATCGGGAATGTAGCCAGCGACCGGCGTGAAATAGATCGCGCAGACCACGGCCGGACCCTGGTAGCCTTTTTCAGCCCTCACGATTTCCATGCGCTTGTAATCGAGCCTGAGTTCGTAGCGCATGCGGCCGTCGAAGATCGGTGCACTGCCGCGGCAGGCGTCGGGGCCAAGCGGATCGCCATTGCCCGACACGCGCAGCATCGCACCCGTCATCGGATCGAACACGCCACGGCGATGGGCCTCCGTCACCGGTATCCGGTTTGGATCGACCGGCCACTCGGGGTCGAAGGTGAGTTCCTTGATCGTGCCATTCGCAAGCATCATGTGAATGGCCTGGGTGTATTTCGGCGTCGTGGTAGAGGCGCTGTAACTGGTTGAGATCAGCGCACCGTTGACGACGCGTCCCTGCGAAGAAGCGGTGCCCGAGCCGGCGGTGAAGGCCTTGAGCAAGCCGGCCGTGCCGCCGACGGCGGAGGCTGAAAATTGGTCGTCGGAAATGTCGATGGTCCAGGCTCCCTTGCCGACCGGAAGACCCGCCAGCGTGGCCTGATACTGTGCTTCCAGCCTGCCTTGGGAAAAAGCCGGGCGAGCGCTCAAGCCGACACCACCCGTAACCAGGCTCAAGCCGATCAGCGCCGGAAGCACCCGAACGGCCCGCCGGGGCGAAGTCGATCTGGACATGATCACGAAAGGACGGTCCTCAATGCAACGGGATCCAGGCAGCGGGATCAGGGTGTCATTTAAACAAAAAAAGCTGGCAAACAATGGGTTGCACGCCTTTTAGGCAAACCGGAAAAACCCGGCCGAAGGCGCGCGCATAAATAATGGAACCGCAATGTCGGCGGCGAATGCGCCGTTTGTGTGATGCAAAAAGATGAGCCAATTGCCCGGCAAGGCCGGCATTTCCGGTTACCAGGCAGGGCCTTAAAACCTTGACGCTTGAGGCATCTGCCCCTATACGACCGCGGTTCGCTAGTGTGGTGGATTTGACCTTAGCTTCAATCTCGCCGCGGCTTCCCAAAAAGCGAATGTCAAACCCAAAACCACACTAGAATCCGGTATTTGCTGGTGTCCTGTTGGTTCTGACATTCGTGGACGAACCCGCGACACAATATAGATGTCAGAACCGGGACACTGGGATGGACGTGTTTTTGACCCCTTGGCGCCGCCCTTCTGAAAGCGGTCCGGAGCCGGGACGGAAGAGGATTTCTTGAGATGTCGCGGCGTTGTGAACTGACGGCCAAGGCCCCGCAAGTGGGCCACAAGGTGAGCCATTCCAATATCAAGACCAAGCGGCGCTTCCTGCCGAACCTTTGCAACGTCACCTTCATCTCCGATGCGCTCGGTCGCAATGTGCGGCTGCGGGTTTCCACCAATGCGCTCAAGAGCGTCGATCACCGTGGCGGGCTGGACGCGTATCTGTTGAAGGCGCGCGACAGCGAGCTTTCACCCCGCGCGCTGGAACTGAAGCGCCAGATCGCAAAGAAGGTGGGTGCGACGGCGCCAATAAAGAAGGCGAGCTGAGCTTCGCGTCAAGGCTGCCTGTCGTCGACAATTTAAAATGGCCGGGTCGAAGTCCCGGCCATTTTGCTGATGTCCGATCATCTCGCCTCGATTTACGAACGGCGGGGTTTTGCCATCGGAATCGGGACAGTAGGATGCCGATCGTTGAGCAACCCCTTTGGGTAGACCCATTTTGCGCAAGTCTCGCGTTCTTCGTCCCTTTCACGCCTTGAAATTTTTTGGAGCGTGGCTGGTGCCATGGCGGGCGGCATTCCTGACCCAGGCCGAACCGTCGGGGTTTCGGTTTTTTGTCTCGCACCGCGACGGGATCGGACGGCAGGTGGCCAAATACGGCTGCATCGAGCCGGAATTGACCGCATGGATCGGCAACAGACTTCGACAGGCGGCCAAGGGCATTGTGATCGATGTCGGCGCAAATCTGGGCTGGCACTCCGTTCACGCTGCAAAATACGACAGCGTGGAAAAGGTCGTCGCTTTCGAGCCGGATGCCTTCAATGCCTGGCTGTTCGAACGAAATCTCGCGATCAACGCCATCGACAAGGTCATCGTCGAAGCCTGCGCCGTCGGTGCCGAGCCAGGTTTGGCCCGGCTTTATCGTTACAAGCCTTCGAACAAGGGACGGCATTCGCTGCTCAAGGACTACGGTCTCGGCTCGCGCCTCGTTCCCATGGTCGACGTCGATTCTGCGATCGATGCTCTCGGCCTTGGCGAGCGCCGCGTGTCGCTGATGAAGATCGATGTTGAAGGGTACGAGCCTGCGGTCATCGCTGGAGCCACGCAAACGCTCAAGCGGACGGACGCGTTGATTACCGAATATTCTCCGTCGCTGAGCCGATCGGGCAGTTTGTCTCTGGATGAGATGACGAGCCGGCTCGTCGCCGGCGGCTTCATCCCACACCTGCTCATGGACGATGGCGGCATTGCCTTGACTGACGAGAGCGAGCTGCGTCGAATTGATCGCCAGGTCGATGTGATCTGGACCAGATGATTGGAAATGACGAGCCTGTCCTTGATCGTGATCACCAGGAACGAAGAGGCATCGATCGCCCGCTGCCTCGGCTCGGTGAGTATTGCGGACGAACTTGTCGTCATTGACAGCGGCAGCACCGACCGCACCGTCGAAATTGCCCGCGCCCATGGCGCCAACGTGGTTTCGACCACCGACTGGCCGGGGTTCGGGCCGCAGAAGGCCCGTGCCTTGAATCTGGCGCGCGGAGACTGGGTCATCTCGCTTGATGCCGATGAATGGATCGAGCCGGGTTCGATGGCCGCCATCAAGCAAGCCATCAACGATCCAGACGCGCCAAGCGCTTACAGGATGTCGCGGCGATCCCGCTTCTGCGGAACCATCATCCGCCATAGCGGCTGGTCGCCCGATTACGTCGTGCGTCTGTTCCGGCGCGGGCGCGCGCGCTTCTCGGATCATCTGGTGCACGAAAGCCTGATCGTGGACGGTGCGGTCAGGCGGCTGGACGTGCGCATCGAACACGACAGCATCACGTCGTGGGCCGACGCGGAAGACAAGATCGAACGCTATTCCATCGCTGCCGCGCATCAGCTCGCCGCGCGCGGCGTCCGCAGCTCACCGTTGAAAGCATCGCTGCGCGGATGGACAGCTTTCCTGAAAGCCTATGTCTATCGTGCCGGTTTTCTCGATGGCTCGGCCGGGTGGAGCGTTGCCGAATACAATCGTCGCTACACCGATGCGAAGTGGCGAAGATTGGCGGAAATCTCGGCGGGCAAGCTACGGCACGAATCCTAGTGATCCGATTCTAACATTCGTATCCTTTCTCGGCAGGCACTTTGGCGAACGTTAGAATCAAAGGACCACTAGAAAACATAGGTTTTCTAGTTGAGTCAGGGACTTGACATTAGCTGACGAACTCGCGGCCTGGCGGGGTGCCAATGTCAAATCCACTCCACTAGCTGGTCCGAAAAGTGGAGCGATATGCCGCTGCCAGAGCCTGCAAACGATTTGGTTGCCCTTGACCGGGTCCGCGGCCTGTCGTCGTGGAATTATGCCAGATTGACCTTCTCGGTTTATTGGCGACGATTCCGGAAGAAATTGCCGCGGCATTTGAGGTGCGACTGCGGCGCGCGCTATGTATGGAGCCTGCACGAACATCAACATTGGGACCAGATCCAGACGATCACCTGTCATGAGTGCGGCGACATCTATCTCACCCTGCAAAATACCATTGTCAAGATTATCCCGAACCCGCTTCATCGCTCGATGATCAGCGACCGCGGCGTCGCTGACGGCCATCCCTTCTCAGCGCTGGCGCGGCGGATGTTTCCGTGAAGCGTGTGAGCTGACGCGCAATCTTCGCGGGTGCTTCGACATCAATCCATCCCGAATGGCCTTTCAACAGAACGGCGGCTTCGTGAGCCCGTCGTTTCCGCACGTTTAAGACGTTACAAATCATTCATTGGAACCTTGCTTGTAACGATGAGCCTTCCCCATACCTGCTGGGCAAAGGAAGGGACACCATGAAACGATCAGAGGTCTTTCGCGAAAATGCCGAGAACTGCGCGCATCTCGCCGAAGGCGCAGCCAATGAACCGAGCTTTCTCCGGTACAAGAGAATGGAAGCCGCCTGGCTGGCGCTGGCCCATGAGCAGGACTGGCTCGACGGAGAAGTGTCTCCGGCACCTATTTCGGTCGCGGGCCAGTAACAATGCCAACAACAGCGCCGGCGACAGCGCGCCGTGTTTGATCGGACGAGTGAGAGCCCCTGCATGAAGACCCGGATTGCTTCGTTTCGCTCGCAATGACGAAGTGGTCTGGCTCTGATCGTCATTGCGAGGAGCAAAGCGACGAAGCAATCCAGTCCAACAACTCACCTGATTTTCCTGTCGCGCCCGCAGATCGCAGGATTGCTTTTACTGATCGCGCGTGTGCTTTGTCGTCGCTGCGCATGCAACAACCCATGACCACCGACGTTCATTGGAACGAAAGTCGTCGGACTAAGAACCAATGGAAGCCATGGCGCATGGATTCCGCGCGGAGACGACCTCATGATGGTCTCCCTGCCGGGCGTGCAAGGCCCTCGAATTAGATTTCGGAGTGTGGTGAGATAACCGGAAGCCGACCAGGGAGAGAACAATGTCCGACAAGATAACCACCCTTGCCTCGCGCCGCCACATTTTGAAAGCCGCGAGCGTTGCGATCGGCGCGGCGGTCACATCCAGCCTCGGCATCAAACAGGCGAGGGCCGCCGCCTATCCGGAGCGGCCGATCAAGATCGTGGTTCCGTTCGCGGCGGCCGGGCCCACCGACATCATGGCGCGCATTCTCGCCCAGAGTCTTGGCTCTGCGCTTGGCGGCAACTTCATCGTGGAGAACAAGCCCGGCGCCGGCGGCAATATCGGGATCGGATACGCGGCGCACGCTGCCGCCGACGGCTACACGCTGCTCGTCGTTTCCACGGCCTATGTCGTCAATCCCGGTCTTTACGTGAAGATTCCCTACGATCCCTACAAGGATTTCGCGCCGATCACCGAGCTCGGCTCCACGCCAAATTCGATCCTGGTGACGCCGAAGCTCAAGGTCAGCTCGATCGCGGAGTTGATCGCACGCGCCAAGGCCAAACCCGGCGAACTCAATTGGGCGAGCCCGGGCGCCGGCACCACGCCGCACCTCTCCGGAGAATTTTTGAAGATCGTCGGCGGAATCGAGATGACGCACGTGCCGTTCAACGGCGCGGCGCCCGCCATCCAGGCGCTGCTTGCCGGCACCACGCAGGTCGCGGTCTCGGCGTTGCCGCCGGTGCTTCCCTTTGCCCAATCCGGCGAGATCAAGGTGCTTGCCGTCACCAGCGCCAATCGCTGGCCCGACCTGCCTGACGTTCCCACCATGGTCGAGCTTGGATACAAGGACTTCATCGCCGAAACCGCGCAATTCTTTTTTGCGCCCGGTGGGACTGCGCCTAACATCGTGGAAGAATTGTCGGCCAAAACCATGGAAGTGCTCAAAGCGCCCTCGATCGTGGAGCAGTTGCGTGTCAACGGCTACGAGGTCACTGCCGCGGGAAGCCAGGCTTTGCGAAAGCGCCTCGACGTCGAAATACCGAAATGGCGCGACATCATCAGCAAGGCGGGCATCAAGCCGGTGTGATGGGCCGAACCGCCAAGAAAGGACCCGCCGTTGAAAATCGTCGACCTCAGCCGTGAGCTCTACCACCGCACCCCTAATTATCCGGGGCATTCCGCTATCATCCACGGCGTGTGGAAGACCCATGAGGAATCTTTTGCCGATGGCGGCAACGTACACGGGCTGGCGTCGATGTACTTTTCGATGCCAGATCACGGCGGCACTCACATCGATGCGCCGCTGCATTTCGATCGCCGCGGCAAGGGCATCGACGAATATCCGCTCGAAAAATGCATTGTGCCGGGGATTTGCATCGATCTCCGCCATATCGCGCCGCGCGCCGAGATTGCTCCGGCCGACCTGGAAGCTGCGATCAGGAAGACCGGCCATCCGGTGCCGAAAGGCGGCACCGTTCTGCTCTGCACCGGCCACCACGAACGCACCTTCCCGCGCAAGGAATATGCAACCGAAAATCCCGGCGTCAACGTTGCGGCAACGAAGTGGCTCGCCGAACAGGGCGTCGTGCATTTCGGCATCGATTCGATGCGGCCCGGCCCGGAAGGAAAGGAAAATCTGCTGGTGCACAAGGCCTGCTTCGATCTCGGCATCACCCATATCGAGAGCCTGTGCAATCTTGAAGCTCTTCTCGGCGCCGGCCCATTCACCTTCATTGGCCTGCCGATGAAGTGGCGCGGCGGCACCGCTTCACCGATCCGCGCGGTGGCGGTGTTCGGCCTGTCCGGCGACTAAAGCGTTTTCAAGCGGCCACGGATTCGCGAAGAAAACGCGCCAAAGCAAAAGCTAGAGTTTCGTTCTGATTCAATCAAACTCCTCATCCCCATCGAAAGGCACGCCATGAAACGAGTGATGATTCTCAACGGCCCGAGCCTCAATCTCTTCGGCGTGCGTGAGCCGCATATCTACGGCACCACGACGCTCGCGCAGATCAGGGAGGCTTGCGAGCACGAGGCGGCGAAGCTGGGACTAACAATTTCGTTCCACCAGTCGAACCACGAGGGCGAACTCGTCGACCTGATCCAGTCGGCGCGGCAGAACGCCGACGCCATCATCATCAACGCGGCCGCCTATTCCTTCACCTCGATCGCGATCGTCGACGCCATCAAGGCGTTCGAAGGCCCGGTCATCGAGGTGCATGTTTCCAACATCCACGCCCGCGACGAGCATCACCGGCACTCGAAGATTTCCCACGCCGCGACAGGCGTGATCTGCGGGCTTGGCCCTCATGGCTATATTGCCGCGATGCGCGCGCTCACCGAGATGCCGAAAAAAGCCCGATCGAACGTTTGATCGCTACGGCGTCACCGGCGATCCCTTCGGCAGGACGATGCCCTTCCCCGCGGCCACCTGGCGCAAAAGATCGGGGGAATCGGAAATAATTCCGTCCACGTCCATCTCGATCATGCGCACCATGTCGGCCGGCTTGTTCACCGTCCAGACGACGACCTGAAGGCCGAGCACATGGGATTCGGAGATCAGAGCCGGAGTGACATCGCCGAAATAGGGCGACCAGATCGCGCCGCCCGCGGCCTTGATCGTGCGCGGAAGCGATTGGCCATGTTTGGCGGGATTGAAGCCTGCGGTCCACACGGTTGCGTTGTCGAGCAAAACTGTCGGCGCCGATCCTGCCTGGATGGTCAGATACACCGTCGGGATCCCGGGAGCGAGCTTTTGCACAAGCTGCAGCGTCCGCCAGTCGAATGACTGCACGATGACGCGGCTTTCGAACTTTTCCGAACGCACGAGATCAAGCAGCAACGCGACAAAGCGCTCGGGCTCCGGCGATTCCTGCGGATGGTTCGGGTCGATCTTGGTTTCGATATTGAGCCGCACATGGTCGTCGCCGGACTTGCGCACGAGGTCGATGACCTCTTTGAGGGTCGGGATCCTCGTCTGCGGCACGGCACGCTGGTCCGGAAATTGCGCGGCATATTTGCTGCCGGGCCGAATCTGGCCGACGTCGAATTTCCTTACCTCCTCCAGCGTGAGCCGGACAAAGAGCGTGCCTGGCGAGGCGACATATTTGCCATCAGCGCCGCGGGCGAGATCGGGGTTGAGACCGCGTTCATGGGAGACGACGATCACACCGTCGCGCGTCACGCCGATGTCGAGCTCCAGCGTGTCGACGCCAAGCGAAAGCGCGTTGGCAAAGGACGGAAGCGTATTTTCCGGAAGCAATGCGCGTCCGCCGCGGTGGGCTTCGATGTCGAACGCCATGACGTCCCCGCCGTTGAGGAGAAAAAATGCCGCGAGCGCGGCGCGATGGACCAAACCCATGAGCGATCCTCCGCCGCGTGATCGGATGATCTCACCTTGCGCCGAACGTCGTCTTTCCGAACAGCTCTTTTTGCGTCGACGGCTGCGAGCGCCAATATTGCGGCGGCGCAGACACTTGCCCGCCGAGTTCGGCCGCGGTGTGCCAGGCCCAGCGCGGGTCGTAGAGCATGGCGCGGGCGAGTGCGACCATGTCGGCCTTGCCGGATGCCACGATCTCTTCGGCCTGTCCCGCCCCCGTGATCAAGCCAACCGCGATGGTGGTCACACCGGTTGCCTTCTTGACGGCTTCCGCGAACGGCACCTGATAGCCCGGCGAAAGCGGGATCTTCTGCAACGGCGAGACGCCGCCGGAAGACGCATCGATCCAGTCGACGCCGCGCTTTTTCAGTTCTCGTGCGTATTCGATGGTCTGTTCGAGATCCCAGCCGCCCTCGACCCAATCCGTCGCCGAAACCTTGACACCGACCGGTTTATTGTCGGGGACCACCTCGCGTATCGCGTCGAACACTTCGAGCGGGTAGCGCATGCGGTTCTGCAGCGACCCGCCATACTGATCGGTGCGCTTGTTGGCGATCGGCGACAGAAACTGATGCAAGAGATAGCCGTGCGCGCTGTGCACCTCGATTGCATCGATGCCGAGCCGCATTGCGCGCCTGGCGGCGTCGACAAAGGCCTCGCGCACGCGCTTCAAGCCTTGCGCATCGAGCGCGCGCGGCGGCAACTCGCCTTCCTTGTGCGGCACGTCGGAAGGTCCTTCGGTCCGCCAGCCGCCCTCGGCGAGCGGAATCTGTTGCCCGCCATGCCACGGCTTGTGGCTCGATCCCTTGCGGCCGGCATGCGCCAACTGCATTGCCACCGCGATGTTCGAATGCTTGCGGACCGAGGCGAGAATCGGCTTCAGCGCAGCTTCGGTGGTGTCGTTCCACAGGCCGAGGCAGCCGGGCGTGATACGGCCGGCCGATTCGACATGGGTCGCCTCGATGCAGAACATCGCCGCGCCCGACAGCGCGAGCGAGTTGATATGGGTGAAATGCCAGTCATTGGCTTCGCCGTTCTCGGCCGAATATTGGCACATCGGCGCCACCATGATGCGGTTGGAAAGCGCAAGGTCACGCAAGCGGATCGGGGAAAACAGGGCGCTCATGGAGGTGTCCTGAAAATGGGTTTGCACCGGTCCGGAGTTCTATACCTTGCCGCCTGCCGCAGGTCGAATGCTCGCAAGGGCGAGGCACCCGACAGGATTTCAGGGCTTGATCCAGCGCGCGCGGTGAATGTCACGAGCTGGTCACGCCGGTCGAGCACGAGGCCAAGGCCTGATCGGAGACGCTTGGATGTCCGGTTTCGGGGGCAGAGCGGACTTCCGCTTAGACCCGGCGAATGTCTGCTTATGACCCACAGCTGACATCGTGTCACAAGCCGACAATCTCGGTTGTGCTACTTTGTACTGCACTATGCCTTGGGGCTGGACGCTGTTGGACGATGCGAGGCTCCCTGCGGTGCTCAAGGCTCAAAACAGGAGGATACCATGCGCGTTGGAATAGCACTTGCATCTTTAGCGTTGGCTTTTTCAATTGGTTCATACTCTTCTTTACCCGCGTTTGCGCAACATCACGCCTCCAAGCAGGCGGCTAAACAACCAAAAACCGATGCAGAGCTGATAGCCAGCGCGATGTCTGCCGCCCCTTCAACCGTTTCTAAGGATGCTACCGTCGTGGCTGTCGGGAGTGACGGCAACCTGCGAACGGTGCGACAGGGTCAAGGAGCCTTTACATGCGTTCCCGATGATCCGAACACGCCGGGAGTTGATCCGATGTGCCTGGACCGAAACGCGTTTGAATGGTTCAAGGCGCTTCTGGCCCACGAAAAGCCACCAGAGGGAAAAGTATGGCTCGCCTACATGTTGAAGGGCGGCTCTGATGCGAGCAATGAAGACCCCTTCGCAAGCGAACCGCAAACGGGCAAGAAATGGGTGCAAACAGGACCGCACGTAATGATCGGCGGACCGGGGATCACCAAGCTGCTGGACAGTTATCCCGCAACCGCAGACAACACGCGCAAACCGTACATTATGTTCGGTGGGACGCCTTACGAGCACGTCATGTTCCCCGTGCAGTAGACGAGCGTCGTAACAAGGCGTGAGTTAGGTGGCGCGCGAGGTCGCGGGGCTAGTCCCGGCGCGCGCACCGGGCGCTCACGCGACCCACTCAAGCCGATCTCGCCTCTCAATGGGGCCGCAAACTTATTTTACGCGCAACGGGCCACGTCAGGTTTTGGCCCTTAGCGGACATCCTTTCGCGCTTCTGCGATGTCCGCTACTTAGGCTGAAGCGGACATCGCTTAGCCCGCCTCGTCTATGCGTTGTTTCGATGTCGCCGCGAGACACTGGTAACCGCGCCGACCGCATCACCGGCCTTCCTATCGAGCGATCAGCGCAAATCTCTGTTCCTGACACTGCACGGTCACTGACGCCAATCAACGTTGATAATACTAGGTTTTTTACGCTTTACAGCATCCGCGATAGGGCACGTGGGTGGTTTCGATTCCCGCGGCGAGGCGAAACTTTTCCGCACTGATATGTGTCGCACTGCCGACGCCGACCGAGCCGAATGCGATCGCGCCAGGCCTTGCCCCGGCATCGGCAATGAAGTCGGCCACGGTTTTCCACGGTCTCGTCACCGGCACGATCATCACATTGGCGCTGACGCCGATCATCAGCGCCGAAGCGAGGTCCTTCGCGACGTCGAAAGTCAGTTTGGGATAAATCGCCGGCGAGATCGCAAGCGCCGAGGACTGGGCGAGAATGTTGTAGCCGTCCGGCTCCGCTTTCGCGACCAGCGCAGTGCCGAGCGTGCCGCCGGCACCGGGGCGATTTTCGACCACGATGGCCTGGCCAAGCTCGGCCGAAAGACGGTCGAACACCACACGCGGCACGACGTCGGCGGCACTTCCGGCGCCGAACGGAATCGTCGCCTTGATCAGGCGCGACGGCCAGTTTTCCGCCCGCGCGGCCGCAGCCGCGAAAACGAGCCCCAGGACGATCGTCCATCGCGCCGCTTGCTGCATCAACCACTCCGTTTCACCTCGCCACGTGGCAACGCCGAGCTGCTAACAAGAACCACGCCGTCTGACAAATGTTACGCCTGCGAACGAAGAACACGACAAAGAGACTCACTCAGCGAGCGTAAATTGCAGAATCAGGTTGCGTTGGATCGGCGAAAAATTGTCGTCCGACACCATGGTCAGCACCGTCTTGCCGTCCGGCGTCACATGCGCGTCGATGCCTTCCATGTTGTCGATCTCCTGACCGAGATCGGCCTCGAAGATGGACGGGCCGTCGATCACGGCGCCCGGCGCCACCGATCCAAGCGCGATGCGCCGGATGCGGATGTCGAGCCCGGAAATCCAGGAGAACTTTCGCTCCAGGATCAGGAGCTCGCCGGATGCCAGCAGCACCGCATCGCTGATATCGAAATTTCCGGTGCGGCGAACGCTGAACTGCCCGGGCGTCGGGCCGCCGACCAGAAAGGCAATGAGATTGCCCTTGGCGTCGAGGCCGCTTTCGGAGATCGCGATCAGCGTGCCCGCAAGCGGCATGCCCTTGGGCACGAACACCAGCGCCTCCAGTCCCTTGTTGAACGGCAGCCGGCTCGCCTCCGGAGGCAGCGGCACAATCTCGCCCCGCGAGCGCGTAAATCCCTTGCTGAAATCGAAGCGCAGCACCTGGTTGACTCGCTCGAGACCGATGTAAACGAAGGAGCCATCGAGTGCGATCGATTCCGAATCGAACCAGCCGCGCGTCTGGATAGGCTTGCCGTCCGGCCCCAGCATCGGCGCCGCCTCGACTTCCGCAAGTCCGATCATCTCGCGACCCTGATAGAGGATGCGGCCGGTAAGCCAATTTCCGTGGTCGCTGAATGAAATGAAGCGTTCCCCATTGAGGTCGAGGCGTATGCCGGACAGCCCGCCAAAACCCCGGAAAGGAGACGTAAGCACCAGCCCGCTGCGATATTCCAGCGCACCGAACCGCACGCGCGCGTGGTCGTTGCGGTCGAACGAGGCGATTGGCCGCGCGTGGACCTCAATCGATACCGGAGATGGAACGGAAAATACGTCCGGCGGAATCGGCTTTGCCGGCGAGCGCGTTGTGGCCTGCGCCCATACGAGGTCGGAAATGGCGATGGTCGAAAGCCCTGCCGCCGTCGATTTGAGAAAACGGCGGCGGGAGAAAGCCGTCTGTTCAGCCGGGATCGGCCTCATTTTGTCACTAATGCAGGCGCCGCCGCGTTCCGTTGTGGACGGGCGCGGCCCCGTGGGTCTCGCTGAAGAGCTCGGCGAGCTTTTCGGTGATCGCGCCGCCGAGTTCTTCGGCATCAACGATGGTGACGGCACGGCGATAGTAGCGGGTGACGTCGTGACCGATGCCGATGGCGATCAGCTCGACCGGCGATCGGGTCTCGATCTCCTCGATGACATGGCGCAGATGCCGTTCCAAATAGTTGCCGGGATTGACCGACAGCGTCGAATCGTCGACCGGCGCGCCGTCCGAAATCATCATCAGGATCTTGCGCTGCTCGGCGCGGCCGAGCAGCCGCTTGTGCGCCCAGTCCAGCGCTTCGCCGTCGATGTTTTCCTTCAAGAGGCCCTCGCGCATCATCAGGCCCAGATTCTTGCGTGCCCGCCGCCATGGCGCGTCGGCCGATTTATAGATGATGTGGCGGAGATCGTTGAGCCGGCCGGGATTGGGCGGCTTGCCGGCGGCAAGCCAGGCCTCGCGCGACTGACCGCCCTTCCAGGCGCGGGTCGTGAAGCCGAGAATCTCCACCTTGACGCCGCAACGTTCCAGCGTGCGCGCCAGGATATCCGCGCAGGTCGCAGCCACCGTGATGGGGCGTCCGCGCATTGAACCCGAATTGTCCAGGAGCAGCGTCACCACGGTGTCGCGGAAGGTCGCTTCCTTTTCGCGCATGAAGGAGAGCGGATGATAGGGGTCGGTCACCACTCGCGACAGTCGGGCGGGATCGAGAATGCCTTCCTCGAGATCGAATTCCCAGGCGCGGTTCTGCTGCGCCATCAGGCGGCGCTGCAGTCGATTGGCAAGACGCGCAACAATGCCTTGCAGATGCGCCAGTTGCTTGTCGAGATAGCTGCGTAGGCGCTCCAGCTCGTCATGATCGCAGAGGTCTTCGGCTGCGACCACTTCGTCGAATTTCGGCGCGAAGGCATGATATTCGGGCCCGCGCGGTTCATTGGCGCCCCGCGTATTCGGCCGCGTCGCTTCGCCTGGCGTTTCGTCGTCGCCGAGTTCGCCGTCATCGAAGGTATCGCTGCTGGAAGCCTGCGCGCTCTCCATCGCGCTTTCCGACATCTCGTCGGTCGTCGCCTCGGCCTGGTCGGCGCTCATTTCCTGCGCGGCGTCGGAATCGGGCGAACCCTCCGCGCCGGACTGGTCGTTTTCGCCGTCGCGATTGTCGTCCTGGTCTTCATCCTCGTCGGCATCGGCGTTGCGGTCGTCGCCGAGATCGAGCGCGGACAACAGGTCGTGCACCGCGTCGCCAAACCTCGCCTGATCCTCGGCCACGCGGTCGAGCCGGTCGAGCCGCGCGCCGATCTTGTCTTCCAGAATCGGCCGCCACAGGTCGACCATCTTGCGCGCCGCCGCGGGCGGCGCCAGTCCGGTCAGCCGCTCGCGCACCAGCATGGCGAGAGCATCCGACAGGGGCGCGTCAGCCCTATCGGTGATCTCATCGAACTTGCCGCGATGGAAATGGTCGTCGAGCATCGCGGTGAGATTCTTCGCAACACCCGACATTCGCCGCGAGCCGAGCGCTTCGACGCGTGCCTGCTCGACGGCCTCGAACACGCCACGCGCCTGCGGATTTCCCGGCATCAGCTTGCGATGCACCTTCGGATCGTGACAGGCGAGCTTGAGCGCGATCGAATCGGCGTGTCCGCGCACGATGGCTGCATCGCGTCGGTTCATCTTGCGCGCGGGCTCAGGCAGCCGCGCCTTGCCCGGGGCCAGACCCGGTCGCTCGGCCGCGAACGTCACTTCAAGCTCGGGTTTCTTCGCAATCGCCCGCAGGCAGCCGGTCACCGCGCGCTTGAACGGCTCGGTCGGCGCTTCCTTCGGCCCGGAGCGGAATTTCGAATTGGTGGTCATCGCGGTCCTTCTGGCGCCCGTTCCCTACAACGCCTTGGTCAACCAGTGACGCGTCACGCCGCCGGGATAGCCGTCGATCGTTCCGAACGCTTCGTAGCCCAGCGCCCGGTAGAAATCCGGCGCCTGGACGCTCATCGTATCAACATAACTCCGTACCGCGCCAAAACGCCGGGCTTCGTCTTCGATCTTCCTGATCAATGCGGTGCCGTGACCTCTGCCGCGAAATCGCTCCTCGATCCAGAACAGCTGGATAAACAAAACCGTCATCCAGACTTCGCCCACGATGCCGCCGACGATCTTGCCTTTTTCCCGAAGCGAAACCGCGAAGCGGCGATATTTTTGCCGCGCCATCTTCTGTTCGTTGTAGCGAATAAGCCCGCCGAGGACCGCGCGCTTGGTCTCGCCGATCGTGCGCTCGACGGCAATCGCCGGCATGGATCAGCTCAGGGCCACGTTGACCGCGGATTCCGCAAGCTCCGCGTTGAAGCAGCGCTGATAGAATTCCGCCACCAGCGGCCGCTCCAGCTCGTCGCACTTGTTGAGGAAGGTGACGCGGAACGCAAAACCGATATCACCGAAAATCTCGGCGTTCTCAGCCCAGGTGATGACAGTGCGCGGGCTCATGACCGTCGACAAGTCGCCGTTGGCGAAGGCGTTGCGGGTGAGATCGGCGAGCCGCACCATCTTGTTGACGATGTCGCGGCCTTCCTGCGTGCGGTAGTGACGGGCTTTCGCCAGCACGATCTCCACTTCTTCGTCGTGGGCAAGATAGTTGAGCGTGGTGACGATCGACCAGCGGTCCATCTGGCCCTGGTTGATCTGCTGGGTGCCGTGATAGAGGCCGGATGTATCGCCAAGACCGACCGTGTTGGCCGTCGAGAACAGCCGGAAGGCCGGATGCGGCTTGATCACCTTGTTCTGGTCGAGCAGCGTCAGCCGGCCCGAAACCTCGAGCACGCGCTGGATCACGAACATCACGTCGGGACGACCGGCGTCATACTCGTCGAACACCAGCGCGACATTGTGCTGGAGCGCCCACGGCAAGATGCCGTCGCGGAATTCGGTGACCTGCTTGCCGTCCTTGATGACAATGGAATCCTTGCCGACCAGATCGATACGGCTGATATGGCTGTCGAGATTGACGCGCACGCACGGCCAATTGAGCCGCGCCGCCACCTGCTCGATATGGGTCGACTTGCCGGTGCCGTGATAGCCGGTGACCATGACGCGCCGGTTCTTGGCAAAGCCTGCGAGGATGGCGAGCGTGGTGGCGCGGTCGAACCGGTAATCGGCGTCGACATCGGGCACATGGGGATCGACTTCGGAGTAGGCCGGCACCTCAAGATCGCTGTCGATGCCGAAAACCTGTCGCACCGACACTTTCATATCGGGCAAACCGGCGACTTCCTCAATTTTGGTCAGGGCGGCGGTCGTCATCAATCCTCCGAGGTCCCGGGCGCTCCGGAAACCATATTCGCGGTGTGGCTGCGGATGGGTGCTTTGCGGAACCTACCAGAGAGCGTGGATTGGCAGAAGCCCGCCATCAAATCAAAGTTCCGTTGAATTTTCATTGAGATAAGTATTGGAGACGGTTTTTGGAAGGCTGCCCTGCGAATCCTGCCGTACTTTTCCCGTGCCCACTCCGCCAGCCGCTGTCGTGCGGGCTTTTTTCGTGGACTTTCCACCCCGGCCACGAGTTGTGTTAGGTCCTCTCTCCGACCGGAAACCGTTG
>Ga0306920_100002731_pt1 | contig 22283 bp, 13 predicted proteins | sample flu12Cox44000170_FD_204666 | JGI IMG/M metagenome (GOLD analysis project Ga0306920, IMG submission 204666) | Lab enrichment of tropical soil microbial communities from Luquillo Experimental Forest, Puerto Rico - flux4day.12C.oxic.44.000.170 (v2)... | ecosystem: Environmental > Terrestrial >...
GGGCGGTGATCAGATTGACCTTGGACCTCGGGGCCGCAAGCATGTCTTCCATTGCCTCTGACATTTTTTCAAACCGCTTCTCCCAGGTGTTGTTTTGCGCGAACGCACGCCGTTGGCGTTGCAGGTTTTGGTCCGGTGCGTTCAATTCCGCCACAATTTCCCTTTCAAATTCGTCAACCGTGGAAGCGAGCCGCGCCAGCGGGGCAAGTGGAACCATTTCCGGCAAAGGAACGGAGACTAACGGTTTGCCGCTGGCAAAGATCTCGTAAGCCTTAACCGGATTGGCTGCTTCAGTCAGTGCGTTGCGTTTGAATGGCAGGATGGCGACGTTGAATCTTGCCAACCACTCCGGCATGCTCAGATACGGCTTTTCACCCGGCAGAGACACGTTGCGACGCCTCAACAATCGACGGAGATCTCCGCAGAAAGTAGAACCGACAAGCAGGAAATCCCAATCCTGCCGCCGTTCAGCCAGGTCGGCCACGAGGTCCGAGTCGAACCAATCTGCGATGGCGCCATAGTACCCAATCACCGGCCGGCGTCCTCGCGGCTGATGTCCGGCCGCGGCAAAATGTTTGTAGTCGCACCCGTTCCGTATCGTAACGACCTTTTTTGCATAGCGCCGCGCCTGGGTTTCGAGGACTGCCGATGATGTGACAACCAGGTCGGCTTGCTGGAACAGGTCCCTTTCCTGTTCAATCAGCATCGGATTGCTTGTCCCGAAGCCCGCATGGTGGTCCATGCAATCGTACATCACTCGCCAGTTACGGGATGACGCGGCCTGCTTCGCCAACGGCCACCAGAAAGGTGATTGCACTACTGTGACCGCCGATTGTACGGATTCATTCGTGCACAGGCTGGACAGTGCATCGCGCATACAGTCACAGTAACCATCATCGAGCACACCTTGATAGGTGCTATATCTCGGACCGCGCAGTGAAACCTCCCACACGGACGGAGCCAATTCCCGAAGCGTGTAAGGCACCCCGGATTTTCTAAAACGGTGCGTCAGATAAAAAACTCTATGACCCGCCGCAGCAAAACGGAGCATGAGTTGTTGCGGACGTTGGAATCGAAAGTCCCAATCGATTATTGGGAAGCAAAAGACATCGGGGCGTTTCCGTGCGGAATCTGCTTGTAAAAGGATCACGCTGTTCTTCGCCATTGTTGCATTGCCGGTACGTGTTGAGGGGATGCCAACACCATTCGGATGATTCACGCCAGTCATGACCGTGATTTCGCACGTAAGCCGGTAAATCGCGCAGCGCTCGTCTCGAAACAATAACGCATGCGTCTGTTCCAGCCATTGCTTCAATTCCCCATAATGCTCCAACCACCAAAAGGCTGTGTTAGGAAGAAGCAGAAAATTGCCGCCCTTGGTGATGAGCGTTTTCAATTGCGAAATCGCGTCGGTGCTGTTCGCCGGATAATAACCAGCATAAACACCATTTTCGTCCTGCGGAAAGTGCCATGCTTTGCGCTCCTTAAACTGGACCAGTTCTTCGTCCCCTTTACTGATCACAATGAGTGTGGCTTGCGCAGGCACCGTCGAGTTTACCACTCTCCGAATTTGTTTGATGGTTTCGTTGTACTGGGCCGAGATCCCTGCTTCAAGCACCTGGCGTGCATGGCGTTGAGAAGCAAGCGCCGACATCAGCCAATTGTGTTTGCTTCGGTAGAAACTCAATTCCGATTCCGCTTCGGTAAGCTTTTGGCGGAGTTCCTCCATTTCTGCTGTCCGCTGAGTTCGCACTCGGGATCTGCCTTTTGTTGGAGCGTTCGGCTTGGCGCGGGGTCTCCGTTTTCTCATGGACCGCTCCTCTCCAAGTTAGCCGTCACTGCTTCAAGAAAATCAGTCCTGAAAACGCGCTCCTGTTGCTGCCAGGGACCCAGTGTGCCTGGTTCTTCCTCGAGTTGGATTAATCTGTATAAAACACACAGTTCTCCCGGTGTAGGCAAGCGGATGTACCGTGATTCAAGGTGGTGCCGGAAATCCTCATAGTAATCCAGCCACCAAAGCGATGTCGCAGGGATCAGCAGATAAGCCGCACCGCGAGCCCGCAGGTCTTCAAGATGTTTAATCGCTTCGGCACTATTGGCTGGATGATATCCCGCGTACACTCCGTTCTCGTTCTGGGGGAAGTGCCAACCCCGCCGCCCCTTTAGTTCCAGAAGCGCACGGTCGCCTTTGCTCACCACCAATACTGTCGTCCCCGGCGTTGTCTCCAGTTCGACGAATTGCTGAATCTGCCATCGGAGCCTGTCGTACCGCGCTTCATCTGATTCGGGGAACTCGGCGGACAGCTGCGACGAAAGCCGTATGTTCTCACGCCGCAGATTCGCCAGTTGCCGGGCTGATTCGCTCAATAACCGTTCCAGATCTGAAGCGCGAAGTGACTCCTCCACAACCGCCAGGCGCGGCGAGATGTCAATGCTAAATGGGAAGGAACCCTCGTATGAAAACTGGAGTAAGCCATCCTGCAGATAATAATTCACGTCGTCCGGACGAACCCGGCCAAACCATCGCTCGCGATACCGTGCGACGTTGGCACCTGCAGACTTGAATCGCCCCGGCGAGACAGACTCCAGATGTTCCACCGTGCTCTCGGCACAGTAATGGATATCATGACCGGCTTCACGCAACCGCAGGCAAAAGTCCACATCCTCAAAACCGTTCCGATCTGACGAATCAAAACCTCCAACCTGCCCGAAGGCGCTGCGGCGAACCAGCATGGAGGCGCCAGTTACAATTTGGAAAGGGCGCGACTTGTTCACTGCAGGGTGTTCTGCTGGGAAGCCAGTGTAAATGTGTCGGGGATAACCGTCCTGGCAAATCACCACGCCTGCGTGTTGGATCGTATTGTCTGGATAAACCAGCTTGCTGCCAATTACGGAGGCCTCCGGATGCCGATCCGCATAATTGACAAGCGCATCCAACCAACCAGGCCTCGGAACGGTGTCGTTGTTCAGGAATACAAGAAACTCGCCGCTGGCTACGGCGGCGCCATGATTGCAACTCGTGGCAAATCCCTGGTTGACGCTGTGTTGGACTGTTCTCACCCGCTTCCCTAGTCTGGCCAGTAACTCGGGAGTCTCGTCACTCGAAGCGTCGTCAACTATGATAACCTCGAAATCTCCCTGTCCCAGCGCCTGCAAACACCGTTCGGTGAGCCGCGCCTGGTTGTAGACCGGGATAACGATCGTGCTCCTAGTCATCGTTTCCTCCGAGATCGAAAATCAGGCAAGTCTCCTCCTGTCGAAGAGCCAAACGGCAGCGAGACTCCAGGTGCGTCTTGAATTCCTGGTAATGGTCCAGCCACCAGAAGGCCGGCTTGGGAATGAGCAGAAAGCGCGCTCCTTTGGCGTGAATGGCCTCCAACTGCGCTACCGCCTCCACGCCATCGGCGGGATAAATGTTGGCGTATGCTCCGTCCCTGGCCTGTGGAAAGTGCCACCCCTGATTGCCGGTAAGCCTGATCAGTTCTTCATCGCCCTTGCTGATAACTGCGACCGTGGTGCCTGCCGGCAAGTGCCTCGAACTGGTTGCCTGTATGCGCTGGCGTAGCTGTGAATATTCGGGCGTGATGCGCCGAGCATGCGGTTCCCATGGCACGCCCCACTTCTCTTCAAAGCGTCGGCGGTTGCTGTCGAAGATTCGGTCGTACTCATTCGTGCGGCACAGCTCTCCGAACGATCCCTGGCCAAAATGGTGTACGAATACATCTTCCGCGCACAGGACCTTGTACCCGGCTTGCCTGAGCCGGCGGCCGTAATCGTCGTCTTCGAACATGCCGATTTCGAATCGCTCATCCAGCGGACCGACCAGGTCGAAAGTTTCACGCCGCATTGCAACGCAAAATAGCGCCAGCATGGAAATAGCGTTCGCCTCACCCTCGTGTCGGCTTGTATAGGAGCGCGCAAACTGTTCAAACTCGCCGTAGGTGCGGTAGGGAGCATCGATTTGCGCTTCATTGCAGGTGCGATTGGTTACGGGGCCAACCATGCCGACTGAGACGTCCTCGAGCCAGCGCGCCAAACGCTTTTGCCAATCCTCAGTCACCAATGTATCCGGGTTTAACAAAATCAAAACGTCCCCGCCGGCTGTTGCCAGGGCCTGGTTATTTGCTGTCGCAAATCCCCGGTTGACTTCGTTTAAAAGAATTCGGATCCAGGGATTTTGGCGTTCCAGCGCGAATAGATAGTCACGCGTGTCGTCGGTCGATGCGTTATCAACGATGATCAGTTCATCATCATTTCGCCAGCCAGTCTCAAGCAATGTCGCCAGGCACAGCCTGGTGTAAGTCAGTCCATTGTGGGTCACCAGGATGATGCTCGCTCGACCTCGCGTAGAGCACTCGATTAAGCCAACTTTCGGAATCGGCAGAGCTGATGCGCTATCGGTCGTTTCCTGGGGCAAACGGGTTGGCCAGCGCGAGATGGGCACGATCGCCAAATCAGACGGGAGTGCACTGACACGCGCTGGTCGTCGGCTGGGAATCCTCAGCCCGACATCTTTCAGCAGTCGAGTGAGCACGACCTCATGGCTAAAATGCTCGCGAGCGATATTCTGCGCGCATTCGCGATGTCGGTCGTAATCCGAGTTGATCGCGTCAATCGCGCGAAGCACGTCCTCGGATGTTGTGAAAGCGAACAATCCTTCCCCGGTCGGCAGGCTGTTGCTGAACGCAGTTTCCTGATTGATGACCGGTCGCCCTGCTGCCAGATAAGTCACCGCCCGATCGCTAAACCAGCCGCTGCGGAGGCGAACGTTTTGGTCCTTCGCGACTGTGAACTCACCGCGGGACTGCACGATGTATCGTCGATAAGTGTCTGGCTCTTGCGAAATCTCCAAGGCTTGGCGAACTCGCCACCCATTACCCTCAAGTAGCTTTCGGTCCTCTTCATTAAAACTGCTGAGCGCCAGTTCAAATGGTTGTGAAGTGCGAGCAGGCAGGTCCAGGAATCGCTGAAATTCCAAATGCTTGCTCCATTTGTAGACTTCCCCCTGATACGTACATTGGCGCCAGGGCTGTCGCCAGTTGCCGATCGTCGTCAGCAACTCACCAGGACCCGATTCTTCCTGGTTCCAGAAATCCATCACTACCGGCTGGCGGGTGGGCAGGAATTTGAATTCTTTCGGCGCCGGAACAAGGCAGGTCGGCTTGCCGAGATTCTCGCCGAAGGTGAAAAAAGCGCAATGAGGAGACAGGTACTCAAGGGTCTCAGGTTTTTGATGAAACAAATCCAACTCAACGTCCACCGGGTCTGTCTCCAGATAAACCAGGCGTCGGGTTCCAGCCAACTCGGGTGTGGGAATATGACTGCCGTGAAGATTGATGAGCAGCGCTGCCGATTGGTACAGCTCTCGAAGCTTAGTTTCACTCAGCCCGAAGTAACGCGAATCGTAAATCGAGTGATAGGCCCAGGCATGTTCCAACCCAACGCGTCGCATCGCGCGTTCGATATAGGCGGCAGCCCGGACCGCCCCGTCATCGGTCTCGCTCTGCATTAACTTGCTTGGGGTGCATCCGTGCGCTTCCACGTAATACACGTCGTACCCAAGTCTCTGAAACCCCACCAGGTAATGGATGGTTTGCCACTCCACTCCCGCTATCGGGAAATGGCTCAGAAAACCCAGCACTACAATCTTTTCTCGATGCGCGATGTTCATGCTGGCTGCAGGGAAGTTGCCGCTCCTGGATGCGATTTTTTCCGCTTGATCCCCGTCTGTGCGTCGTGCAGCTGCCGGTACAGACCTCCCAGCTCGATGAGTTCTTCCTGCGTTCCTTGCTCAACTAATTCCCCGTTGTTCAGCACCAGGATCTGGTCCGCGTTATGTAAGGTGGAGAGCCGGTGAGCGATCATGAAGGTGGTGCGTCCGATCATCAACCGCTCGAGAGCCTCTAAGATGATGGCTTCGGTTTTGGAGTCCACCGAGGACGTCGGTTCATCGAGGATAAGAATGGGCGCATCCTTCAGAAAGGCGCGGGCAACAGAGATTCTCTGGCGCTCGCCTCCGGACACCGCCGCGCCTCGCTCTCCCAGTACCGTGTCGTACCCTTGGGGCAGGCGCATTATGAAGTCATGCGCGTTCGCAGCTTTAGCCGATTCGATGATTTCTTCTCGCGTTGCCTCCAGTCGCCCATAGCGAATGTTCTCCGCTATCGTTCCAGAAAAGAGCAGTGGTTCCTGCAGCACAATGCTGATTTGGTGACGCAGTGATTTTAAAGTCAGGTCGCGAGTGTTGATTCCATCCAACAGGATGCGCCCCTGCTTGGGATCGTAGAAACGCGGCAATAGGCTGACCAGGGTGGATTTTCCCGCTCCAGTGGGCCCGACGATTCCCACCACCTGTCCTGGTTTCGCTTCAAATGAAATATTCTTGAGCGTGTCTGTCCGCTCCGAGTAGCTAAATTGGATATGGTCGTAGACGACACGCCCGGCCGCACGTGGGAGGGCTCGAGCGCGTGGCGTATCCTTGATGTCCGGTTCCGTATCCAGCAAATCAAAGGCTGTCTTGAGACTCATGAACTTATCCTGCAACGAGCCCACTGTGTAGCTGATCGTCTCGAGGGGTTTGTACACCGCGGCGATGTAGGCAATGACCACCAATAGTTGGCCCACGGTCAATGTTCCCTGGATAACGTGATAGGCACCCAGTCCCAAGACCATTGCCGAGCCAATTGCCGTGATCATATTGACCACGAGCGAAAACACCGTCTGACGAACCGTGACTTTGACTCGCGCGTCCACCGCAGACCGGGTCTGCTGGCGAAAGCGCTTGTACTCGTGGTCCTCGCGCCCGAAAGCTACGATCACGCGAATCATAGAAAGGCTCTCGTGTATTACCGCCAGAGCTTCGCCCTCTTGACCGCGCACCTGTTGAAGTTTGTCCTGTATATGAGTCGCGTAATAACCCACCGAATAGTACAAGAAGGGCACCACTGCCAGGGAGACCAGCGCCAGTTCCCAATCCATGCGAAAAGAGATCCAGAACATCCCAGCCAAGGTGAGCGCGCTCTCGGCCAGCATCGGAATCGTCATGATTAACCCCGCAGGTGCGTCGCCTTGGCTGTTTATTACATAGATCAACATTCCGGAGCGCCGTCGGTCATGGAATGCCAGTGACAACTTTTGCGCGTGTAGGAATAGCGTGCTGCGAAAATCAAGGGTGATGTACTGGTCGATCTTTGTGTTGACGTAATTAGTCAGCACGTGAATCCCGCTTATAAGAAGCTGGATAACCAGTCCGCCGATGACAGCAAAGAGAAGCAACCTTATCGGGCTGGCGGCCACCGATCCCAGCACCTGAGTCATTCCTGCTGAAAGCGGATGTTTTTCCAACACGTTATCGACCACTATTTTCAGCGGCCAGGGCGTCACCAGCGCCGCCACCGCGGCAAGGACAGTCAGGGTGATCGAGAAAGCCGCCAGCTTCCAGTACGGCGTCAAAAACCGGAGGGTCCGGGACACGTATTGTACCGGGATAACGCTCACTCGGCGGGTCCTCCGTTGTTTTCAGGCTGTTTCTTGGTCAGATACGCCATCATCCAGATGTGGAAATAAGGCGGCGGAAAGTGCACAAAGGAAATCGTGTCGCTAAATCGCCCACCGGCCTTGAGCAAACCGAGCGCCTCCTGGACTATCTTCTCGGGCTCATCGAGGTGTTCCAGGATCTCGCACATCATAACCACATCAAATTTCCGATCCAGCGAGCTCAGTGAATTGCGGATGTCCAGGCACCTATACTCCACGCCCAACGACCGATCCTCTTTTTGGTTTTTCTCGATTGTATACTGTGCGAAATCGACTCCGAACACCTGTGTTGAAGGAAGGCGTTGCTTGATCTTTCGACACAGGAGGCCAGCCCCGCAGGCAATATCCAGCACACTGTTGCCATCCGCAATCAAACCAATCACTGCATCATGGATCGGGGCATAATCCCGATGATAATTTCCGCCCTGAACGCACCCGGATTCCCATTCCTGGCGGTACACTCCGTCCCAATAGCCCGGCGTATTGATGTTCTCCGCTTTTAGAGTTGGTTCGGCAGGCATGTTTAACCTCAAAATTTCAATATCACGTCGTTGGTCTGACGTTGGGAAAGAGCTCTGGCATGTCCATCGAAAAAAACAGTCGACGCTTTATTATCGTGCTTGTAACCGACCTGGTCTGGATCGAGCTGCCGAATGGGGGGATGGTTATAACCAAAGGCTATGTCGGCGATTAAGAGCGTGCTTGCCGCGTTCGAAACCTGGGCCAGGCGTCGTGTCCTGGGATCCGGAAACTCCACCGAATTATAGGCGTTCATGCCGTAGCTGATGCGCATGGGATTAACGCCGACCAACGGTTCGTTCATGCGCTTTGGGCACATGAACACCTTGCTTTCGAAATCCTCGTAACCATCGAATTCGATGCGGTACAGAATCGGCGTCAGCAATGAAAAGAAGTTGTTGTCCGAGGCATCGGTTTCGTCATACCAGGCGAAGGGCAGGGAATCGTTGTTGTCCTGGCAGTACATGAAAGTGGTCACTGAAAGTTGTCGCAAATTGCTTTGACACTGAGCAGTCTGGGCCTTCTTGCGCGCCGAAGCTAATGCCGGCAAAAGCAGTCCGGCTAGAACCCCAATGATGGAAATCGTCACCAGCAGTTCGGTCAACGTAAACCCGTTTTGCTTCACTTGTTTCCTCTTGCCCTGAAGTTAAAACTTCTCGTTCAAGCCTTGTTTGGGTGGGAGAACTGCAGCCGTCCCTGGTGCGGCGACACGAGAGCACTGTAAACCGATCGGCCAGCTCCGCAGCACATGACGCTTTCAACCCAGCTCTCAAACCAACCATCCAGTCGCCAAGGGTTAGGTCCCCGAAGGGTTCCTTGTTCGCACCTCACAGCATCAAACATGGTGATCTCAGATCTACATGTTCAGCTAATGATTGAGGAACGACGACTAGGAATTACCTGGTAGCAGCAAAGCTGCCAAATGGTAGAGTCTTCTTCCGGGGAGGGGAATCGACCTGAATTGCCAGATTCCGCTCCTTTGCGACCGATATGCTTTGGGCAGCTTGCCCCAATAAAAACCTTCTCAGATGGGTGAATGCGCCCATTCACTTAGCCTGCAGGCGTCGCTCAAATTCCGTGGAAAAATTCTTGAATCACAAACAAGCACTTCCAAACCTCTCAATTTTTGCGGCGAACTTTGCTCAGAGTGAAAACTGGGCGCCCGCGGGTTCGTACAATCGGCAAAGAAGCTGCTTCTAGACCCGCGGTTGTGCGATCCACGGTGGAAACCCAATTGATAACTCCGCTCAACTAGATGTCTTTTACACGACGATACAGATTTGAGTTGGTCTTCGCGGCCTTCCTTGTTTTCTGCAGTGTGATGGTCGTGCGGCAATTCAATACGAATCAATCCAAGCACCTGGAACTGCGCGAAGCCTTCATTCTCCTCAACAGCCGGGGATACCGCCCGCAGGCCGAGCGCTTATATCAGAATTTGTTGAACGAAATCGACCGCCTGCCGGATCGTACGCTCTTCGAGGATTTTCAGCGAACGCTCACCCTTGTCGATCCTTCAAGAGACGAGACCGACAACCTGGTCTGGCAGTACCATTGGACGGTCAGTAATGAACTGGAGAAGCGGTCGGCGGCGAGTCTGCAACGGGCTTTAAAACTGGCTGAAAAACCATAAATGCTTTGCAGGGATTCATGCGGCACCCGTCCCAGGGCGGACGGCAAGTTTTTTCGGTTGGGGCCCAACAAATTCTACGTTAAAGGGCTGACCTACGGTCCTTTTGCGATAAATAATGCAGGAGAAATGTTCCCGGAGCCGGAGCAGGCTAAGCGGGACTTTCAATTAATCCGCCAGCTTGGCGCCAACTTGCTTCGTGTTTATTATCTGCCTCCCCGCTGGTTTCTGGATCTCGCCCAGGAACATCAGCTCAAAATACTCGTTGATATCCCATGGCCAAAACACCTTTGTTTTCTGGATTCTCCTGCCTTGCGGTCCGAAGCCGCCGACGCAGTTCGCGCCGCAGTCGAAGCGTGCAAAGCCCACCCGGCGATTTTCGCATACAGCGTCGTTAATGAGATCCCCGCTGAGATCGTTCGATGGAGCGGCGCCAAACAGGTCGAACGTTTCATTGACGAATTGGTGGCCGTCGCCAAATCCGTCGATCCCGAATGTCTGTGCACTTTCGCAAACTTCCCTTCAACGGAATTTCTAAAGCCTGAACGGGTTGATTTCTTTAGCTACAACGTCTACTTGAACGAGCCCAAAGCGCTCGAGGGATATTTGTCGCGGCTGCAAATGCTCGCCGACTCTAAGCCGTTGGTTCTGTCGGAAGTGGGAGTGGATTCTCTGCGTCAGGCCGAGGCGCGCAAGTCCGAGGTGCTGGCCTCTCAATTGGAATTGGCTTTTCGCTTCGGTCTTGCTGGCGCGATTGTCTTTAGTTTTACGGACGATTGGTTTCGTGGCGGCGCACAGGTCCAGGATTGGGAGTTCGGCCTGACAACGAGCGATCGTCGTCCCAAGGATTCATTTTTTTCTGTGCAGCGAGCTTTTGCCACGGCTCCCTATTTTCCGCTTCCTGCATCGTCAAAAGTTTCCGTCGTCGTTGCCAGTTATAACGGCGCGCGCACTCTAGAGGCGTGCCTTCGCTCGTTGCGAGGTCTGAATTATCCTGACTACGAAGTCTTGCTCGTCGATGACGGTTCAACCGACTCTACTTCTGAGATTGCTTCAAAGTTTCCCGAGGTGCGGCTAATCCGGCAAAGCCATCTCGGTCTATCGGCGGCGCGTAACAACGGAATCAGGGCTGCGTCGGGGGAAATCGTCGCTTTTACGGATTCAGACTGCCGTGCTGACGAAGATTGGTTGTTTTACCTGGTCGGCGATCTCTTGCGCAGTGGTTACGCCGGGATTGGCGGGCCCAACCTTCTTCCGTCTGACGATTCATGGGTCGCGGCGGCCGTGATGGCTTCTCCTGGAGGCCCTGCACACGTGATGCTCACCGACACCGAAGCCGAACATATTCCCGGCTGCAACATGGCATTCTACAAGAGGGTTCTCGACCAAATAGGCGGATTCGATCCCGTGTTCTGGAAGGCGGGTGATGACGTCGATGTTTGTTGGCGTTTGCAACAACACGGTTATTGCCTCGGTTTCAGTCCCGCCGGCATGGTTTGGCATTACAGGCGTTCGACAGTACGCGCTTACCTGAAACAGCAAAACGGCTATGGTGAAGCCGAGGCGCTGCTTTCCCGAAAGCATCCACAATATTTTAATAGTGCCGGCCGTAGCCGATGGGCTGGTCGAATCTACGCCAGTGCTAATGCCGGCGTGGTGTTCGAGCGCTCCATTATTTACCACGGCTTGTTCGGCAGCGCGGGCTTTCAGAGGCTTTATACGCCAAATCCATCGCACGTCTGGATGGTTTGCATCTCACTGGAATTTTATCTGTTGGTTACCGCGCCGTTATGCTTGCTGGCACTTTTCTGGACCAGGCTTTGGCCTTTACCGTGTGCCAGCCTCCTGCTTTCCGCGGGGGTTTGCGTCCTGGCGGCTGCTCAAGCTAATCTGCCCAAACACACCAGAAGAGTCTGTTCACGGCCTTTCGTGGCTCTGCTTTTTTTGCTCCAGCCGCTCGAACGCGGCCTCGCGCGATACCGGTCTCAGCTTCGTTTCCGTCCCTCTCCCGGACTTATCCCCGCTGAAAATGCAGGTCTCCGCGGTCCAACGCAGGAACGGGCACTGGTAAAGTACTGGTCTGAAGGCTCAGTTGATCGCTATGCGTTTTTGCGCGCATTGTTGTCTCGTCTGGAGCGCGATAAGTGGCAACTGCGCACTGATACAGGTTGGGCCGAGTACGATATCGAGATTCTGGAAGCCAGATGGGCCAAGCTTAGGCTGATGACCGCCTCGGAATACCTCGAAAACGGACGTCTCAACTTGCGTTGTCGGCTTGAAACGGATTGGTCTCTCGCGTCGAAAGTCGTCTTTTGGCTGCTGCTTGCACTCGAGGTAATCGTCGCCGGCGTGATCGGCTCGGTCCAACCTTGGATTTGGATGTTGCTCTTGACGATTCCTCTCCTCGGTTGGTTCTTGGAATTTCAAGAAGCCAGGCTTAGAGTCGCATTCTCCGTTTTGCTGGACGAGGTTGCCGAAAGCCTTCGCCTGGTGAAGCTGCCTCAGCTGCACAAGCCGTCTCTCAATGAGCCGCTTTCGACTGAAAATTCTCACCCCGCACCCGCCGGTTAGCTCCTTGATCTTCTCGATTTGCTTGGCGTTACTGGTTGCGGGAACGACCGGTTAATGTTTTAACGCTTCAACGTTTTAATCTTTCCCGCCGTCAATCCACAAACACGAGTTCATTGGAGAGCAGCAACGCCTGGGCATACCTTTCCAAGGACGATAATTTGGCCCCCTCTGCTTGCTCTTCTCGCAAGAATTTCTCACCGGCTTCGAGTTCCATTTGGTCGGCCTTCCGCTGGAACGCAAACCGGTAAAGTGCCTGAACAGTCTCCTCTGGTGTTTTAGCGCCGGATTCTGCCCGGTGGGCGAGGCTGCGCGCTTGTTCAATTACAAATGGACTGTTCATGAGAAACAATGCCTGTTGTGGAACTGTGGTGTGGAAGCGCTGCTGACTGCTCGTGTCAGGATTGGCGAAGTCGAACGTGCGGAAAACCCCGGGAAGGTTTTGTCGGTCAATTAACCCGTAAACGGTACGCCGCGTTGAAAACGGCTCGGATTCGAGATCCACTGGCAAACCGCCCGAAGTACAGTCAAGCCTGCCCGCCACCGCCAGCAAGGTGTCGCGCAACGCCTCAAAGTCTAGTCGTTGCCGATTCATGTGCGAAAGAAGCGTGTTTTCGGAGTTGGCCGCCAAATCGGTTGACCTTACATCGCAACTCTGCTGGTACGTTGCAGACATCACGATCAGCCGCTGCAGCTCTTTTGTACTCCAGCCGTGTTCGACAAAAGTCGCTGCTAAATAATCCAGCAACGCATGATGCACCGGCTCAGGCGTGCGAACACCAAAGTCACCAGGCGTTTGCACCAATCCTTTGCCAAAATGATGCAGCCATACCCGATTCACGTACACACGCGCCGTCAATGGGTTATCCGGGCTCACGATCCTGCGCGCGAGTTCCAATCGGCCGCTGCCATTGGTGAATGGCGGCGAGTTTGGCGAATTGAGCACCTCGAGGAATTGGCGCGGCACCTCCTCCCCGGGATTGCCAGGACTTCCACGCAACAGTACGTGCGAGTTCCCCGGGTTGGATTTGTCAGTCAAAGCCATCGCGCGCGGCGGGGCGCCCGGATGCGTCCAATTCAACGCTTCAATCTTATTACGCAACGGCGCGGTTCCGTCGCTGATCGGCTGGGCCAGAATCGATTCTGCCTCCGCGACAGGCAGGTTTACAGGCATATCCTGCCCATAAATCTTCTGGCGCAACGCTTCGTGCTCCGGGTCGGCCAACGTCAGTGGTTTACTGGTTTTCGCATCGTTTGTAGAGGCCACCTGTGCCTGCCATTCCTCTTCAACTTGCTTAAAAATCGCAGAATAGTTGGTGGCAACCTCTTTAAGAGTATTTGTAACCCCACTCTGAAGCCGTTTGACCACGACGCTGTTAAAACCTTTTTCGGTCGCCAGCTTCGCGAGCACATCGGCCGACTCCGCTTGGAAGTTGGTTAGCGCCGCCAATTGTACCCACGGGCCAAAGATGGGATCGCTCCGCTGGTTTTCCTTCCCCAACTCTGTCATCCACCGACGCAATACGATTGGGTTGAGCTTGTGCTCGCCGGCGAAGGTCTCGAATTTCGTCGAGGCGTCCAGCATACCGGCTTCATGAGCGCCCAATAAATAATCCCCCACATGATGCCGGAGCTCGCCTATGAACTTGTCGACTTGTTTGCGTTTGAATTCAGCAATCTCGCCCTGAATCTTCTCCTTTTGCTTCAGGTAATCCCGATATTGTTCGGAGTCGCTCAGTTCCCCGAGCAAGGGCAGTTCCGCAGGTTCATGGCTGCTGGCGAAAACTCCATGTAACGCGTAATAATCTCTGGTCGGAATTGGATCAAACTTATGATCATGACAACGCGCACAAGTCACCGTGAGCCCCAACGTGCCGCGGCTGACGACGTCGATCCGGTCATCGATGATGTCGTTCTGGTTATTTAGAAATCGACGCCCAAGTGTGAGAAAACCCAGCGCAGCCAGCGAACGTTTGTCACTTCCAAGGGGCAGTTGATCCGCCGCGATTTGCTCCGTAACAAATTGATCGTACGGTTTGTCCTCATTAAAGGCCCGGATGACGTAATCTCGATATGTGTACGAAAAGGCGTAGCGCCGCTCTTCTCCGCCCGCAAGGTAACCTTTGGTATCCGCGTAACGTGCCACATCCAGCCAATAGCGCCCCCACCGTTCGCCATATTGTGGCGAATCCAGCAGTCGTTCAACAAGGCGCTGATACGCATCGGGCTTTGAGTCCTTTACAAAATCGTCTACCTGCTCCGGTGTTGGTGGCAAACCGGTGAGGTCATAGGTCACTCGGCGAATGAGCCCTCGGCGATCGGCCGCAGGCGCGGGCGTCAGACCTTTTTTCTCAAGCATGGCGAGAACAAAGTTGTCGACCGGTGTGTGCACCCAATTGGTTTGTTGGACCGTAGGCAGGCCTGGCTTGGCCACTTCTTGAAACGCCCAATGCGTGGCGCGCGCTCTAGCAATGTCCGTGAGCCCCGCTGCGCCGGTGGCCGCCGGCACAGGCGCTCCCATTTGGACCCAGCCTTCCAGTGCCGCAACCTCCTCCGTCGTCAACCGCTTCCCTTTCGGTGGCATTTTCAAGTGCGCATCGGTATAGCGTACGGCTTTGATTAGCAAACTCGCGTCGGGCTGAGGCGGGACAATCACCGCACCCGATTTGCCTCCTTTCAAAATATTGGCGGGGCTGTCCAGCCGAAGCTCTCCCTTAAGCTTTTCAGCCTTGTCGCTGTGGCATTGGTAGCAATGCTCGGCGAAGATGGGACGAATCCGGGATTCGAAGAGCTCGACCTGGTCAGTGCTGGCCGGCGTGGCTGCCGTCCGCGCAACAGTGATTGCGAGCAGGACCAGGAAAATGTTCCGCGCCAAAGTACCCCTCAAGCGATTAGCTTGTTAACCACGTTGCCATACACGTCGGTGAATCGAAAATCTCGGCCGGCGTGTCGGAATGTGAATTTGGTATGATCGAAACCAAGCAGCCGTAGCAGCGTCGCGTGTAGATCATGAACGTGGACCGGATCCTCAACCGACTTAAAGCCAAACTCGTCGGTCGCTCCGTGCACATACCCGCCGCGTACTCCGCCACCCGCCAGCCACATGCTGAACCCGTGATGATTGTGATCGCGACCATTCACCTTGCCGGCGTTGGCCCCGGGGGTGGGAAGCTCCACTGTGGGCGTGCGGCCAAACTCGCCGCCCCAAATGACCAGCGTCTCATCCAGCATCCCCCGTTGTTTCAGATCCGCCAACAAAGCGCCGATCGGTTGGTCGCACTGGAGCGCCAGCTTCTTGTGATTCTCTTCCAAATCGTCGTGATTATCCCACGGCTGCCCGGCGCCGTGCCAGACCTGAACCATTCTCACACCTCGTTCCAGCAGCCGGCGGGCTATCAGCAATTGACGAGCCTGCGTTCCTGAACCATACATCGTCCGAATCGCCTCAGGCTCTTTGCTCACATCGAACGCGTCGCTCGCATCGATCTGCATCCGGTAAGCCAGTTCAAACGACTGAATCCGTGCTTCGAGTTGCGCGTCCTGGGCTCGCCTCTGAGCGTGCTGCTCGTTCAATTGCCGCACCAGGTCAAGCTGTTCGCGTTGCTCGGTCGGCGACGTGTACTTGTTCTTGATATGTTCAATGAGCTTTTCGACTGATTGATGCTGAGTGTTGATATATGTGCCCTGGTAAATCCCGGGCAAAAACGCACTCTGCCAGTTCTGCGATTCCTGGATGGGATAGCCCCCGGGGCACATCGTGATAAACCCAGGAAGGTTCTGATTTACTGTGCCCAACCCGTAGGTGAGCCAGGATCCCATGCTCGGACGCGGCAAGCGCGCTTCGCCGCAGTTCATCAGCAGCAACGACGGTTCATGGTTCGGCACGTCCGCATGCATCGAGCGAATCACCGCAATGTTGTCGATGTGCTCAGCCACATGCGGAAACAACTCGCTCACTTCGATGCCGCTTTGACCATATTTTTTGAAAGTAAATGGCGAACGAAATGCCGCGCCCGTTCGGCGTTCCGTTGCCAGGTTATCCATCGGAAGAGGTTTGCCATGCAAGCGCGCCAGGGCGGGTTTCGGATCAAACGTATCTACGTGCGACGGGCCGCCGTTGGCAAAAATATGAATCACCCGCCTGGCCTTGGCCAGGAAATGCGGCGACCTGGGCGCCAGCGGCGAGTTTCCGGCAATGGCCTCGGCTGCCGCCTCGGCATGCGCGTATTGCTGTCCCAAAAGATTCGCCAGGCCCAGCATCCCTAATCCCATGCCACATCGGGTTAAAAAGTCGCGACGGGTGAGGAAAAGGTCCTCAAGACGCGGAGGATGTCGGCGAGTCTTGGGCGCGTCTGGCGAATTCATAGAACTTATCTAACAGATAATGCTCCGCCATTTGACGCGACCGTCAAGGCACAAATTCACCGCTCCGCGGGTTTGGGCTGATTAAAAGTTGGTAGGGACCTCGCGCTGCGAGGTCCCCGCCCGTAAAGCGGGCGGACGAGGGCATAGAAACGTGCTACTCGCCCGCGTGCGTTGTGCCGCGCTTTACGCGATGCTTTTCAGGCCAACGGCCTGACTCATACCAGCCTGGGGCGGGAGCCCCAGGAGATGTGCAAAGAAGATATTGGACTGTGCGCCAAAGGCGCGCGTCATTGCTTGGCCAAGTCGAACGCTCGCAGCGCAGCCTCGATATTGACCACAAATGCCGGAGCGCGGATTTTCCAACCCGCAGCAACGCACGAAGAAGATTTTGCTTCGCTAGGCAGATCTGCGCGAGTTAGGAAGCTCGCACATTCCTGCGGACAAGAGCGCCCGCGCTCCGCCCTCTCTTACGGAATCAGCTGCAATTCCAGTCGGCTGACCACCTGGCGAATCTGCGGGTCAACTTCCATCCGCCCCTTGATCGTCCGGCATGCATGCAACACGGTCCCATGGTCACGTCCGCCAAAGGCTTCACCGATCACACTGAGCGAGTGCTGGGTTAGCTGCCTTGACAGGAACATCGCGATTTGGCGCGGGAAGGCAATGTTCTCCGGCCTGCGCTTGCCGGTCATATCCGCTAGACGCAAATCAAAATGCTCGGCCACTTTCTTTTGAATCGTTTCAATGGTGATGACTTGCCGGCCTTCCTCATGAAGCACTTCGCGCAGCAATCCTTCCACCATTTCCTGGTTGAGCCGCTTGCCTGTGAGCGTCGCGTAGGAGGCTACACGGATCAGCGCGCCCTCCAGTCGCCGAACATTGCTCCGGATCCGGCTTGCGAGAAAGCTCATGATCTCATCGGGCATTTGCAACCCAAGCAGCTGTGCTTTTTTGCGCAGGATTGCCAGGCGCATTTCCACATCGGGCGGCTGCAGGTCCGTAACCAAACCCCATTCAAATCGCGATACGAGGCGCTGCTGCAGGTTTTGAATTTCTGCCGCAGGCCGATCGCACGTCAGCACAATCTGTTTGTGTGATTCGTGTAATGCGTTAAATGTATGAAAGAACTCTTCCTGGATTCGTTCCTTGCCGGCAAGAAATTGCACATCGTCAATCAGCAGGACGTCGGTCTGCCGATACTTCGCACGAAACCGGCCGAGCTGGTTGTTCTGAATCCCTTCGATGTATTCGTTGGTAAACCGCTCCGATGACAGGTAGGCTACTCGTGCCCCTTTTTTACCTGCTAGAACGTGATGCCCGATCGCATGCAGCAGATGCGTTTTGCCCAGCCCTACGCCGCCATACAGGAACAACGGGTTGTAGGCCTTGCCCGGAGTCTTTGCTACCGCCAGGGCCGCGGCATGTGCAAAGTTGTTGTTGGTGCCAACGACGAAAGACTCGAAATTATTGGCAGGATTGAAAGGCAGTTCCGGCACTCTGATAGTTTTGGCTTCTTTACTCGCAAGATTCGGCGCCCGGGACGACCCGGAAATTGGCCCGTCGCAGGTCTTTGCGCTGCCGGAGTTAACTTCGAACTGAATTTCCAGCTGGCGGCCGGATGCCTGGGCAACTGCTTCCCGAAGCGCTCCGGCGTAATTGTCTTTGAGCCAGCCTTCAGAAAAGTTGTCGGCAACTTCTAATACAATGCTGCTCTGATCCTCGGTCCGGGCGCGCAATTGCGCGAACCAGAGGTTGAATGTCTCCGCTCCAAGAGTGGAGCGGAGATGATTTTGTGCCAGGTGCCAGGTGTTCTCGGCGGCGGCTTGCATGGAGAGTTTTTGAGGGTGTTTCGGCCGTTTGGGACAGGTTTATTCACCTCAGCTTGTCTTTCTTCAGAAAACTGGTTTCCCGACGGCCCCCGCAACGAGGAAGCCGGCAAAGATTGCGCTGAGGAACGGTAACAATTGGGTTGTTCGCGAACCGGGGTTCCGTCGCCAGTCATAAGTTGCTTGTAACGAGGCGTATACATTGGCGGCGGCCCAGATCATTTTATGTGACTTATCCGGCACTTCACTTTTGACATCTGCTCTTGCGGCCGGGACTATGCTTTTATTTCAACCCACCAACTCTTGCGAGCATAACATATTGGATGTTGTTCACTCGTTATACACAGCGACATTTCGACCGGTAAAATGGGCTTCTTTCACTTCATAATGCATTGACTTTTGATGGGGTAGCCGCCCCATATTGCGAATTAACCAATAACCATTTCTCAATTTTCAATTTTCAATGTTTCGCCATCACAAGATTCACACTTCGCTTTACCCTCGCTTTTTCTTTGCGCATTGCGGACTTTTAAACCCATGACTCTCCTCAGCCACGGGTTCAAAACCTCGCTCTTACGCAAATTTGGCTTTTTTTCGTCTCTTTCTCGGCCCGCAATTTGGGTCATCATCGCGATTTCATCCGCTTGCCATGGACAACAACCGTCCTCTCCCGACACCAATTCAACGGCTCCACTAACTCTAACTGCCACGCAGGACCACCAACTCATGATGGATGCACTTCACATCACATCCGGCTCGCTTCGCCGTGGTGCTGATGGAATGAATCCTCAATCGCCTTACTACCAAAACACGAACGAAGCCAAAGCCAATCCATATCCTGATCTTCCAGACCCGCTCACCCTGAAAAACGGGCAGAAGGTAACGACACCTGAAATTTGGTGGAGCAAACGCCGCCCCGAAATTGTCGAAGATTTCGATCGCGAAGTTTACGGCCGTGTCCCTGAAAATGTTCCTCCTGTAACCTGGGAGGTGACTCACACCATCAAAACAAACAATGGCGATTTCGCCATCGTGACAAAGGAACTTTTGGGCCACGTCGACAATTCTTCCTGCCCCGCTATCAAGGTGAACATCCAATTGACCATGACTGTTCCGGCTAACGCCAGCGGTCCGGTGCCACTAATGATGGAGTTCGGTTTCGGTAGTTTTGGACCCTTTGGAATGCGGCCTCGAGGAGCCTCAGGAACCAATGGCCCTGCCGGCACCAATTCCCCGCCTCGCAGCTTTTTTCCCGGCCAGGGAACCGGCCCAACCTGGCAGCAACAGCTTCTCGGTAAAGGTTGGGGCTACGCCATCCTCGTGCCCACCAGCTACCAAGCCGACAACGGAGCGGGCCTGACCAAAGGAATCATCGGGCTCTGCAATAAGGGACAACCACGTAAACCCGATGACTGGGGCGCCCTGCGCGCCTGGGCCTGGGGCGCCAGCCGAGCGCTCGATTTCTTCGAATCCACTAAAGAAGTCGACGCCAAACAAGTCGGCATTGAAGGTTTATCGCGCTACGGCAAAGCCGCCCTTGTCACCATGGCTTACGATCAGAGGTTTGCCATCGGCTTCATCGGCTCCTCCGGTGAAGGCGGCGCCAAGCTCCATCGGCGTAACTGGGGTGAGATGGTCGAAAATTTAACCGGCTCGGGCGAATATCATTGGATGGCGGGCAACTTCATCAAGTATGGCGGGCCGTTAAACGCAGGAGATTTGCCCGTCGACGCCCACGAACTAATCGCCCTGTGCGCGCCCAGACCTACGTTCATTAGTTATGGCGCTTCCTCTGGTCCAGGCGCTGAGGGTACCTGGGTGGACCAAAAAGGCAGTTTCATGGCCGCCGTCGCCGCCGGACCTGTGTTCAAATTGCTGGGTAAAAAAGACCTTGGCACAACCGAATTCCCACCGGTGGAAACCGCCTTGGTTGATGGTGAACTCGCCTTCCGCCAACACTCCGGCGGACATACCACCGGCCCCAATTGGCCTACGTTCCTCGCCTGGGCCGACCGCTACATCAAAGCACCAGCCCCTTCCCACGCTTCCAATTAACTTCTACCAACAGGTAGGGTAAGACCTCCAATGACCCGGTGGGGCGAGGCTCCCGCCGAGCCCTGATCTTTTCTGCCGCACGATGCTTCGGCAATGTTGCGTCCACATTCACGCACCACATTGGAGCTGAAACTAATTTGCAATTGGCATTTTATGCAATTTTTAATTTGCGCCGCTGCAGGCGTATCGATGGAACAGCTACAGCGAGTATCTCGAGTCACCTGGCACCCAGTACATGCGGGCGCGCAAAAGCAATTTCCTATCAGTTATCAGTATGCTATTGCCTTGGAACGACGACGCAGTCGCCGCTTGTTTGGACCGTGACGTCTGCTTTTAATTCCGTTGATTGTGAGGCCTCGTTAGGCTTGAAGAGTGCGGTAATTTCGTGACTTCCCGAGGAAAGGGAAACTCGAATCCGGCGGGCCTGAATGTGGCCCTTCCCGTCGATTTGCCAATCTGAGATCGGGATAGGGGTATTCGGGAAGTTGACGCAGCGGGTAACGAGGATCACCAGGAGATTGCCATCGTTCGCTCTCCCTTCGGTTTTTTCTTTGTAAATCTGAAATTCGCCCAGAGTGCATCCGGGTGGAGTGAAGATGACTTTTCGGGAAGAGGGATTGTAGGGCAGTGCTGCTGCCAAAGGGGTCGGCGGGGGTGTCGCAGCCTCTTTAGCTTTCTGGCTGGCAAGCTCGGCCTCGGCCTTCCGTTTGGCTTCCAGCTCTTGTTGCTCCCTGGCCTGCCGGGCAGCGAGTTCCCGTTGCTTTTGTTGCTCCTGTTCAAGGCGTTCGGCTTGCTTCCTGGCTTCTTCCTCCTTGAGTCGATCGGCCTCGCGTTTCGCCTCCGCCTGCTTCCTGGTTTCTTCCTCCTTGAGCCGTTCGGCCTCGCGTTTGGCCTCGAGCGCTTTTTGGCGCTTGAGAAAGTCGAAGGTGATATTGGTCATAGCCGGCAGGCTACTGGTAGTGCCGAGGTTATCGACACACCAGAATGAGATCGCGTATTCGCCTTCTGTGGCGTACGTGTGGGGGACCTTTTGCGGAACGGCGGACAGGTTTTCTTCCTGGCCATCGCCCCAGGCGATGCGCCAGCTCCGAAGGGTACCGTCCGGGTCATGCGAGCCGCCATCGGAGAGCATTGCGACCCGGTTGGTCTCGTCGATGGACTCGAGGCGCAGGGCTGCGATCGGGGCCATGTTAGGGGCCTTTTCCGATTTGAGGAAGAACCAGGCAGCTGCGACAGCGCACAGCACCACCACGGCCAGGACCACGAATGACATCTTACCTTTCTTGGGTTCGTCGGGCATAGGGGTTACTCGAAATCGTTCGACCTGTTCCGGAGAAGGAGTCCGACTCATCACGGCCTGGGTCGAGCTGGGCTACATTTGCGAGGCCATGTCGCCAAAACCGGTTTGACAACTGCGGACCTTTTGCCGCTAGCTCCATGTCCTGAATGGCTATCAGCGACGAGGCTCGGATGTCAAGAGGTTTGTCACTTGACCCGGAAAGCAGGAAAGCACGAAGGCGCGAAAACGCAAAACGGGAAGGTTACCGAGCAAGAGCACGGGAAACCTAACGGCCATTCGGGGCAAATCTGAATGGCCGTTAGTTAAGGCCCAAGCGTTTTTTGCTGAGGCGCTTGCGTCGAGGGGGCCCTGGGAGCTTTTCCAATGTTGTGCGGTTAGCTGCTGAAGCTCCATGAGTATATCCCAGACTTGTCGTTGGTTGCTGATTGCTTCCTTGAGCCAGTCAAACTGTTCAGCGCTTAAGGCCACGGTGACAGTCTTAGGTCCG
>Ga0306920_100002732_pt1 | contig 22279 bp, 17 predicted proteins | sample flu12Cox44000170_FD_204666 | JGI IMG/M metagenome (GOLD analysis project Ga0306920, IMG submission 204666) | Lab enrichment of tropical soil microbial communities from Luquillo Experimental Forest, Puerto Rico - flux4day.12C.oxic.44.000.170 (v2)... | ecosystem: Environmental > Terrestrial >...
GCGCCTTGGGCCACACCTTGCAGATCTGATCGGTGGTGACCCCCGGCTTGATCAGGGCGATCGCCTTGTCGAGCCAATCGCGCGCCTTCTTGTAGGCGTCGTGCTGCACCGGCGTCGCCCGCCCGACGTTGAAGGTGCGGTAGTAGCAGGTGCGGTAGCCCATGAACGACTGCAGGATGTCGAAGAACGCCTGATCGCCTGGGCGCAGCATGCGGTCGGTGAAATTGTGCGGGTGCGGATTGCAGCGTTCGCCCGAGATCGCATTGATCGCCTCCACGTCGTCGGAGCCGTGGCGGTAGAGGAATTCGTTGACCTTGGCGACGATGTCGTTCTCGCGCACTCCGGGCTTGAGCTCTTCATGAATGAGATGGTACGCGCCGTCGACCATCGCGGCGGCGCGATTGAGCAGGGCGATCTCGTCGATGTTCTTGAGCTCGCGCGCCTCCAGCATCACCTGCTGACCGTCCTTGATCTTGAGCCCCGCCTTCTCCAGCTCGAACATCATCGGCGGCTCGATGATGTCGACGCCGACCGGCATTTTGTGGACGCCGGCCTCCTTGAGCAGCGAAGCAATCTCCTTGGCGTGTCGCTCCATCAGTCCGAACGCCGGGTTGACGGTGCCGCGCAGACCGATGAGGCCGGCTTTGCAGTCCTCGGGCTTGAGCCAAGGGGTGTAGAGCTTGTGGTGCACGGCGGCGGAGCCGAAGTCCCACAGGATGGGGTCGCGGTCGCGGGCGAGCAGCGCCCAGCGGCAGAGCTTGTCGCGCTCCCACTCGCCGATCTTGGTCGAGGTGATGTAGCGGATGTTGTTGACGTCGAAGACGAGCAGCGCGCCGAGCTCGGATTTTTCCAGCGCCTGCTTGACGCGGCTCAGCCGATAGCGGTGCAGCCGGCGGTAATCGACCCGTTCCTCGAAGTCGACCCCCATGGTGCCGAGCGCCGGCAACGCCCGGCCCCAGTTGTAACGCGGATTGATATCGTCGGCGCTGATCTTGCGGACCGTCTCGTCCATGGGAGTCTCTCCTGTGCGTTCTTGTTTTGGAGGCGGCGCTTGCGGGCGCCCAGGCCGCGATTATAGCAAGCTTTTCATTGCGGCAGTCATCGCCGGCTTGCATAATTCATCGCCGAGAGGAAGTCGCCCGCCGGCGGACATAAGATGTGAGGAAGCGCGCCATGGCCGATGCCGCCGCGAAGCTTGCGCCGACGGTCGATGCGCGCCCCGCCATCGACGCGATACCGCGCAACTACAACTTCGCCGCCGACATCATCGAGCGCAACCTCAAAGCCGGGCGCGCCGACAAGCCGGTTTTTATCGATCCGCGCGGCAGCTGGACCTATGGCCAGCTCGCCGAGCGCGTGGACCGCTTCGGCCACGTGCTGCGCTCGCTCGGGGTCCGGCGCGAGGAGCGTATCCTGCTCGCGCTCCTCGACACGATCGACTGGCCCACCGCCTTCCTCGGGGCCATTAAGGCCGGCGTGGTGCCCATTCCGGTCAATACGCTGATGACCGAGGACGACTACCGCTTCATGCTCGCCGACAGCCGCGCCAAGATCCTCGTGGTGTCGGAGGCGCTGTTTGCGAAATTCGCCAAGCTGATCGGATCGAGCCCAGATTTAATGCACGTGATCGTCTCGGGCGAGAACGCATGCGGGCATCGCCGTTTCGAGGATTTGCTCGCGAGCGCGCAGGCGGAGCCCTACACCGCGCCCACCACGCGCGACGACATGTGCTTTTGGCTCTATACCTCTGGCTCGACCGGCAGGCCCAAGGGCGCGGTGCACGTGCACGCCAATCTGCGGCTCACCGCCGACCTCTATGCTGGCGGCGTGCTGGGTCTCGACGAAAACGACGTCTGCTACTCGGTGGCGAAGCTCTTTTTCGCCTACGGGCTCGGCAACGCCATGACCTTCCCGATGGCGGTCGGCGCGACCACCATTCTCTCGCCCGACCGCCCGACGCCGGAAACGGTCGCGGCGATCCTGCGCCGGCATGCGGTGACGGTGTTTTATGCCGTGCCGACATTCTATGCCGCCTTCCTCGCCCATCCCGGCGCGCTCAAGCGCGCCGAATTGAAGCTGAGATACTGCGTCTCCGCGGGTGAGGCCTTGCCGCCCGACGTCGGCCGGCGCTGGCAGGAACGCTACGGCGTCGACGTGCTCGACGGCATCGGCTCGACCGAGATGCTGCACATCTTCCTTTCGAATTATCCGGGCGAGGTGAAATACGGCACGACCGGCAAGTCGGTGCCGGGCTACGACGTTCGCCTCGTCGACGACGACGGCAACGTGATCACCCGCAGTGGCGAAATGGGCGAGCTGCAGGTGCGCGGGCCGACCGCCGCGGTCATGTATTGGAACGACCGCGAGAGGACGCGCGAGACCTTCCTGGGCGAATGGACGCGCTCCGGCGACAAATATCTGCAAGATGAGGACGGCCATTACGTCTATTGCGGCCGGCGTGACGACATGCTCAAGGTCGGCGGCATCTATGTCTCGCCGTTCGAGGTCGAAGGCGCGCTCTGCACCCATCCCGACGTGTTGGAGGCCGCGGTCGTCGCCTGGCCGGACGAGGACGCGCTGATCAAGCCCAAGGCCTTCGTGGTGCTCAAGTCGCCCGACAGGACCTGCGAGGAGCTGGCGCGCACACTGCAGGAGCACGTCAAGACGACGTTGGCGCCCTACAAATATCCGCGCTGGATCGAGTTTCGCGCCGAACTCCCCAAGACCGCCACCGGCAAGATCCAGCGCTTCAAGCTGCGCGCCGAGCGCGTGACGCGTTAGTGCCGCGGGCCAATGGATTGCAGGCGCGTTGACGCTGCCGGCGGCATGCACTATATTGCATGAACTATAGTGCCGATGAGCGGACGGTCGGTCGTGCCGGCAATCAAGGCGAAGACGAAGGCGAAGCGGCCCCCGGCGGCGCCGGAGCGCGAGGATCACCGCGCGTTCGTCGCCGCCATCGGCCGGCTCCTCCGGCTCGCCCGCGCCAAGCGCGGCATGACGCGCCGCCAGCTCGCGCAGGCGTCCGGCGTCTCCGAGCGCTATCTCGCGCAAATCGAGGGTGGAGCGGGCAACCCGTCGGTGATCATGCTCGCATCCATCGCGCAAGCGCTCGACGTTCCGATCATCGAATTGCTCCCGCGCAGCAACGGGCGCACCGCCGCGATGGCTCAGATTCTCGATGTCCTCGCGCGCACGCCGCGCGCGGAGCTTCCCGCGCTCGCCGAGCTGATCGAAAGCCGAGCCGCGCGGGGTGCGGCGATCGACCGTGGCCGGCGGATCGCGCTGGTCGGGCTGCGCGGCGCCGGCAAATCGACGCTGGGCCGCAGGCTCGCGGACGCGCTCGGCTGTCCCTTCATCGAGCTCGACCGCCTGGTCGAACAGGACTACGGCGCGCGCATTCCCGATCTCATCGAGATGGCAGGGCTCGCAACCTTCCGCCGCTACGAGCGCGCTTGCCTCGAGCGCGTCATCGACGAGCACGAGGCGGCCGTGATCGCCACCGCCGGCGGCATCGTGTCGGACCCCGAAACCTATGCGCTGCTTCTGCGCCGCACTCACACGGTATGGATCAAGGCGCGGCCTGACGAGCACATGCGGCGGGTGATGGCGCAGGGCGATTTCCGCCCCATGGCGCAGAACCGCGAGGCCATGGCCGATCTCGTTGCCATCCTCGATGCGCGGCGGGCGGACTACGCGCGCGCGCAGGCCGAGCTCGATACCTCGGGCGATACCGTGGAGCAGAGCTGCGCGAAACTCGCGCGCATCGTCGCGAGTTATGCCGACGGAGGCAGATAGTGACGCTCGCTGATCAAGGCATGCTTGAGCTCGGCGAGATGCGGCTCGAATACCGCATGATCGGCCCGCGTCCCGATGCGGCGCCGACCCTCGTGCTGCTGCACGAGGGTCTCGGCTGCGTTGCGGGCTGGGGCAATTTTGCGCAAGAGCTCGCGGCAGCAACCGGTGCCGGGGTTTTCGCCTATTCGCGCGCCGGCTACGGCCGCTCGTCGCCGGGGAAATTGCCGCGTCCGGTCTCGTTCATGCATGACGAGGCGCGCGAGGTGCTTCCTCGCGTGCTCGCGGCGATAGGCTTCCGCCGCGGCCTTCTCGTCGGCCACAGCGACGGGGCATCGATCGCCGCGATCTACGCCGGCAGCGTCCAGGACCACCGCGTGCGCGGGCTCGCGTTGATGGCGCCGCACTTCTTCACCGAGGACGTGGGCATCGCCGAGATCGCGCGGACCCGGGCGGCTTTCGAGGCGGGACCGCTGCGCGCCAAGCTCGCGCGATGGCACGCCGATCCGGACAACGCGTTCCACAGCTGGTGCGGGCCCTGGCTCGATCCCGAGTTCCGCAAATGGGACCTCACCGATGCGCTCGCCCATATCCGCGTGCCGATCCTGATCGTCCAGGGCGAGGACGACCAATATGGCACCATGCGGCAGATCGAGGTGGCGCAGCAGGAGTGCTATTGCCCGGTCGATGTCGCGCTGTTGCCGAACACGCGGCACGCGCCGCACCGCGAGGCGCCCGAGGCGACCTTGCGTGCCATCTCCGACTTCGTCAACCGGCTGCTTCGCGAGCATCACGAGGGCGACATCCCCGCCCGCGCCGAAGTCGAGCCGGCCCGAGTCGCCACAGGGGACCGACGTCGGAAACAGCCGACTTCGGCTCGTTGAATGACGCTGTGAGGACATCCATGGCCGACGCAGAACGCAAATTGAACAACGGCAAGAGCCGCATCGATTTCCAGACCGATCCGTCGAAATATCGCCACTGGAAGCTCACGGTCGACGGCGACGTCGCCACGCTGCTGATGGACGTCGACGAGAAGGGCACGCTGTTCGAGGGCTACGAGCTCAAGCTCAACTCCTACGACCTCGGCGTCGACATCGAGCTGGCGGACGCCATCGAGCGGCTGCGCTTCGAGCATCCACGGGTGAAGGTCATTCTGCTGCGCTCGGGCAAGCCGCGGGTGTTCTGCGCCGGCGCCAATATCCGCATGCTCGCCGGCGCCACCCACGCCCACAAGGTCAATTTCTGCAAGTTCACCAACGAGACGCGCAACGGCATCGAGGACGCGAGCGAGGCCTCGGGCCTGTTCACCATTTGCGTGATCAACGGCACCGCCGCCGGCGGCGGCTACGAGCTGGCGCTCGCAGCCGATCACATCATGCTGATCGACGACGGCTCCTCGGCGGTGTCGCTGCCGGAACTGCCGCTGCTTGCCGTGCTCCCCGGCACCGGCGGGCTCACCCGCGTCACCGACAAACGCAAGGTGCGCCGCGATCGCGCCGACGTGTTCTGCACCACGGAGGAGGGCATCAAAGGCAAGCGCGCCGTGGACTGGCGGCTCGTCGATGAGGTGGTGCCGGGTTCCAAGCTCGAAGCGGTGGTGGCCGAGCGCGCGCGGGAATTCGCCGCAAAGTCGCAACGTCCGGCCGCCGCCAAAGGCATCGCGCTCACGCGGCTCAGGCGCGAGCGCTCCGCGGACGCGGTCGAGTACGGCACGCTATCCGTCGAGTTCGACCGCCCCTCCCGGCTTGCGACCATTACCTTGCGCGGCCCCGAGGCGCCGCCGTCCCCCGCCGTCGAGGCCATGGTCGATCAGGGCGCGGAGTTCTGGCCGCTCAAGCTCGCGCGCGAGCTTGACGATGCCATTCTCGACATCCGCGCCAACGAATTCGACGTCGCCGCGATCGTCTTCAAATCGTCAGGCGATCCGGCGCAGGTGCTCGCCTACGATCATTTCCTCGACGCCAACAAGGATCACTGGCTCGCGCGCGAGATCAGGGGTCTTTGGAAGCGCGCACTCAAGCGCATCGATCTCACCTCGCGCTCGCTCGTCGCCCTGGTCGAACCAGGCTCGTGCTTTGCCGGCACGCTGGCCGAGCTCGTGTTCGCGAGCGACCGCTCCTACATGCTGGCCCCCTCCCTTCCCTCCCCCGCGAGCGGGGGAGGGTTAGGGAGGGGGCGCGACAACAAGCCGCCGGCGACGCTGGCGCTCGCCGCGGTCAATTTCGGCGCTTATCCGATGTCGAACGGGCTTTCGCGGCTTGCGAGCCGTTTCCTGGCCGATCCGGCCGACCTCGACCGGGCGAAGGCCGCGAGCGGCGAGATGCTCGACGCCGAAGCGGCGCAGCGGCTGGGTCTCGTCACCTTCGCGCTCGACGACATCGACTGGGAGGACGAGATCCGCGTGTTTCTGGAGGAGCGCGCGAGCTTCTCCGCCGACGGCCTCACCGGGCTCGAAGCCAATTTGCGCTTCGGCGGCCCCGAGACCATGGAATCGAAAATCTTCGCGCGCCTCACCGCGTGGCAGAACTGGATTTTCCAGCGCCCCAACGCCGTCGGCGAGGAGGGCGCGCTCAGGCGCTACGGCACCGGCCAAAAGCCGGCGTTCGATACGCGCAGGGTGTGAGAGCGCAGATGCGAACAGCGAATGGCAAATAGCAGGAGCAACTCGCGAGCATGAAGGCGGAGCGATGGCTGCTCCCCTTATTCGCGACTCGCTATTCGCCATTCGCCATTCGCCATTAGAGGAGTACGCCATGAGCGATATCGTCAACGTCGATTACTCGACCAAGATCCCGAACAACGTCAATCTCACCGAGGATCGGCAGGTGCTGCGCGCGCTCGAGGGCTGGCATCCCGGCTACATCGACTGGTGGAAGACCATGGGGCCGAACGGCTTCCAGGAGGCGCTGGTCTATCTGCGCACCGCGGTGTCGGTCGATCCCAAGGGCTGGGCCAAGTTCGATTACGTGAAGATGCCGGACTATCGCTGGGGCATCCTGCTGGCGCCGCACGAGGAGGGCCGCACGATTCCGTTCGGCCAGCATTACGGCAAGCCCGCCTGGCAGGAGGTGCCGGGCGAATACCGCGCTATGCTGCGCCGTCTCGTCGTCATCCAGGGCGACACCGAGCCCGCCTCGGTCGAGCAGCAGCGCCATCTCGGCAAGACCGCACCCTCGCTCTACGACATGCGCAACGTCTTTCAGGTCAATGTCGAGGAGGGCCGGCATCTCTGGGCCATGGTCTACATCCTGCAGAAATATTTCGGCCGCGACGGCCGTGAGGAGGCCGAGCAGCTGCTGCAGCGCCGCTCCGGCGACCCCGACAAGCCGCGCATGCTCGGAGCCTTCAACGAGGCGACGCCGGATTGGCTCTCCTTCCACATGTTCACCTTCTTCACCGACCGCGACGGCAAGATGCAGCTCGAAAGCCTGGCGCAGTCCGGCTTCGATCCGCTCTCGCGCACCTGTCGCTTCATGCTCACCGAGGAAGCGCACCATATGTTCGTGGGCGAGACCGGAATCGGCCGCACGATCCAACGCACCTGCGAGGCGATGAAGGCCGCCGGCGTCGAGGACCCGAGCGATATCGACAAGGTTCGCGACCTCGGCGTCATCGATCTCCCCACCATGCAGAAAAAGCTCAATCTGCACTATTCGTTGTCGCTCGACCTGTTCGGCTCTGAGGTCTCGACCAACGCGGCGAACGCCTTCAACGCCAGCCTCAAGGGCCGTTTCCAGGAGACCAAGATCGAGGATGACCACAAACTCGAGAACTCGACCTACCCGGTGCTCAAGCTCGTCGGCGGCGAGATCAAGCGCGTGGACGAGCCTGCGCTCACCGCCATCAACATGCGGCTGCGCGACGACTACACCGCCGACTGCCAGCGCGGTCTCGATCGCTGGAACAAGATCATCGACCGGGTCGGGGTGAGCTTCCAATTCCAACTGCCGCACGTGGCGTTCCACCGGCAGATCGGCGAGTTCAAGGACGTCAAAGCGTCCTCCACCGGCGAGTTGGTCGACGCGGCAACGTGGGACAAGCAGAAGGACAAGTGGCTGCCGTCGAAGGATGACGGCGACTTCATCCAGAGCCTGATGCGCCAGGTCGTCGAGCCCGGCAAGTTCGCGAGCTGGATCGCGCCGCCGCGTGTCGGCATCGACAACAAGCCGGGTGATTTCGAATACGTGAAGCTCGCGGCTTGACGCCTGCTTACTCCGCGGCCTCGCCCCGCACCATGCCGTCCCACCACGGGCAGACGCCGGGTGCGAGCTTGTAATTGCCCTCGATCACGTTCACCGGCTTGCGCAGGCCGCTCGCCGCGGCCTCGACGCGGATCGCGCGCGCCTCGGCGCGCTTTTCCGGCGTCATCCACAGACGGTCGTGGCCCCACATGCTGGGGCCCCAGGTGACCTCTTCCGGCTGCCAGCCGTCGACGTCGATGATGCGGCCGCCCCAGCCGTACTCCACCATGAATCCCGACGGCGAATTCGAATAGAACGAGGTGACCTCGTCGTTGATGTGCCGGCCCAGCGTGACGCCGATGCGGCCTTCATCGCGGAGCGCCAGGTCGTAGCATTGCCCGACGTCGTCGAGGCTGTAGAGCTCCACCATCAAATGGTGGGTGGCGCTGCGGCCGGTCTCGATGAAGGCGATCGAGTGGTGGCGCCGATTGGCGTGGAAGAAATAGGCGTTGAACGGCCGCACCATATAGTCGGACAGGCGGAACCCGAGCACGTCGCGGTAGAATGGCACGGCGTCGTTGATGTCTTTGACGTGCAGCACGGCGTGGCCCATGCCGAGCGGCCCGGTGCGGAAGCCCGAAATCGAGCGGCCGGGCTTGAACGGGTCGCTCGCGGTCTCGGCGCCATGGAAGATTTCAAGCCGGTTGCCGAGCGGATCGGAAAGCACAACGAGGTCCTTGACGCGGCGCTCATCCGCAAGCGCGCGCGCGCCGCGGGCAACCTCAACCCCGGCCCGCTCCAGCCTCGCGGCGAAATCATTGAGCGCGGCGGCGTCGGCCACCTCCCAACCGAAGAAAGCGACACCCTCGCCGCCGTCTTCACTGACGAGCACGCGCTGCTTGCGGTCGTCCATGCGCAGCGCCAGGCTCTTGCCGCTCCGCTCGACGAGCTGCATCCCTAGGAATTGGGTGCCGAAGCTCTTCCAGTCCTCGAGCGATTTTGCACGAATGCCGACGTAGCCGAGACCTTGAATATCCATGGGCGGCCTCCGTGAGAGCTCAATCCTGGGCAGGAATATGGGCTTCCTTGACGATCTTGGCAAATTTCGCGAGGTCGGCCTCGAACCGCTGCTCGAACTCCTCGGGCGTGCTGCCGACGGCTTCGTTGCCGGTGATGCGCAGACGCTCGAGCACGTCGGGTGCGGCCAACGCCGCCTTGGCACCCTGCTGGATGGCGCCGACGATCTCGCGCGGCGTGTTGGCCGGCACGAACCAGCCTTGCCAGCTCGACGATTCGAAGCCGACGAGCCCGCTCTCCGCGACCGTGGGCACGTCGGGCAGCGCCGCCGAGCGTTTGGCGCCGGCGACCGCGAGCGCGCGCACCGTTCCAGCCGTGACATGGGGCAGCGACGTCGCCATCGGCGTGACCGCCACCTGGATCTCGCCGGTGATGAGGGCGGGAAAGATCGCCGCGTCGCCCCGGTACGGAACCGGCTGGATGTCGACGCCGGCCGCGGTCTTGAACATCTCCATGGTCAGGTGGAGCGGATTGCCGACGCCGGTCATGCCGTAGTTGAGACTGCCGGGCTTCGCTTTCGCCAGCGCGATCAGCTCCGGGACCGAGGTGGCCATGAGCTTCGGGCTTGCCGCCAGCACGAGCTGGGAGGCGACGAGTTGCGTCACCGGGATGAAGTCCCGCACCACGTCGAAGGGCAGCGAGCGGTAGATGGCGGGGCTGATCGCCTGGCCGTTGGTGTTCTGCAGGATGGTGTAGCCGTCGGGCGGCGACTTCGCGACCGCGTCGGCTGCGACGTTGCCGCCGGCCCCGGGACGATTCTCCACGATCACCGGCTGGCCGAGAGATTCGGAGAGCTTGGCGCCGAGCATGCGGGCGAGCATGTCGACGGCGCCCCCGGCGACGAACGGGACGACGATGCGGATCGGCTTATTCGGATAGGTCTGGGCAACGGCGCCGCCCGCATCAAGCGCGAAGGTCGCGAGCGCGATCGCAAGGCACAGCCGTTTCATCGCATAGCCTCCCCGAACGTGCGTCCGAGCCGGGCCTCTCCACGCGCCTCAACTGAGCCGATTTGCGCGCTCGCGTTCATCCGCTTTGCAATGGCGACGACAGCGATGGCGTCGCTGCACGTCACTCCGCCGCTGCTCGCGCCGGGCCCGCATGGGCCGAAATGAGATAATCGACCGCGGCTTGCACGCCGCCCTTCTTGTGCGGAATGCCGACGAGCGCCAGCGCCATCTCGGTGGTGGCCAGCGCGCCCAAGAGCATGCCCTCGTTCAAGTCGCCGAGATGGCCGATACGGAAGTACTTGCCGGCGTAGCGGCCGAAGCTCGAGCCATAAGAAATGTTGAAGGTGTCGAGGGCGAAGTTGCGGAACGCGTCGGCGTCGTGGCCCTCGGGCAGCAGCACCGCGGTGACCGTCGGCGAATAATATTTCGCGTCGCGACACATGATCTCGAGCCCCCAGGCGCGCACCGCGCGTCGCGTCGCCTCGGCGAGGTGGTGGTGGCGCGCGAACACGTTGTCCAGCCCCTCCTCGTGCAACATGGCGATGCTTTCGGCGAGCCCGTGCAGCATCTGCGTCGCCGGCGTGTAAGGGAAGAAGCCGATCTTGTTCATGGCGAGCATGTCGTCCCATCCCCAGAACGACTTCGTCAGCTGCGAACTTTTCGCCGCCGCCAACGCCTTGTCGCTCACCGCGTTGAACGCCATGCCGGGCGGCAGCATCAGCCCCTTCTGCGCACCGCCGACGGTGACGTCGACCCTCCATTCGTCGTGGCGATAGTCGGTCGAGGCGAGCGAGGAGATGGTGTCGACGAACAACAGCGCGGGGTGGCCGACAGCGTCGATCGCCTTGCGAATCTCGGCGATCGGCGACAGGCAGCCGGTCGAGGTCTCGTTATGCAGGACGCAGACCGCCTTGATCTCCTTATTCGTGTCCTGGCGCAGACGGCCCTCGATCGCCGCCGGGTCGGCGCCGATGCGCCAATCGGTCGTGATGAATTCGGGGCGCAGCCCGAGTTTCTCGGCCGTGACCTTCCACAGCGTCGCAAACTGGCCGGTCTCCACCATCAGCACGCGGTCGCCGGGCGAGAGCGTGTTGACGAGCGCCGCTTCCCACGCGCCGGTACCGGTGGCGGTGTAGATGATCACCGGGTTGGCGGTCTTGAAGATGGTCTTGATGCCGTCGAGGCACCGTTTGGCGAGCTTGGCAAATTCCGGCCCGCGGTGGTCGATGATCGGCGTGTCCATCGCCCGCAGCACGCGATCGGGCAGCGGCGTGGGCCCCGGAATGTGCAAGAAGTGGCGGCCCACGGGGCGCGAGGAATTCTTCGACATCACTCAAGTTCCTTGCAGGCGCGGTTTTTCAAGCGTCGACCAGCAACGGCCCCGGCCCGGCCGCGGCTTGCCGCCATCAAGGACGAATGCGAGAGTCAGTCAAGCCTCTTGCGACGCGGGAGCTGATCTTCCGACCGGCAGAGAGTGAAGTGGAATGGCCCAAACGGTCGTACCGGGGCTCGAGCGGCGGCTCAAGGCGCATCTCCTCGGCGAGGTGCAGTTCGACGCGTTCACGCGCGGGCGCTATGCCACCGATGCCTCGCACTACCAGATCATGCCGCTCGGCGTCGTCGCGCCGCGCTCGGTGAAAGAAGCCGAGTACGCGCTCGCGCTTGCGCGCGAGGAGGGCGTGAGCGTGCTGCCGCGCGGGGCGGGCACGTCGCAGGCCGGCCAGACCGTCAATTCCTCGCTCGTCATCGACTGCTCGAAATATCTCGATCATCTCATCGAGCTCGACGTCCCCGGCCGGCGCTGCGTGGTCGAGCCCGGGATCGTGCTCGACGAGCTCAATCGCCGGCTCAAGCCGCACGGTCTGTGGTTTCCGGTCGACATCTCGACCTCCTCGCGCGCCACCATCGGCGGCATGGTGGGTAACAATTCCTGCGGCGCGCGTTCGCTGCGTTACGGCAATACCCGCGAGAACGTGCTGTCGATCGACGCGGTGCTGGCGGATGGATCGGTGGCACATTTCGGTCCCGCTGCGCGCGACCTCTCCGACCTGCCACCCGCTTCACCGCTGCGGCCGCTCGCGCGCGATCTCTTGGCGCTGGCGGCGCGGGAAGCGGACGAGATCGAAGCGCGTTTCCCCAAGCTGCAGCGCCGGGTCGGCGGCTACAATCTCGACGCGCTGGTGCCCGGCCGCAACGATCTCAATCTTGCGCATCTTCTCGTCGGCTCCGAGGGCACGCTCGCGTTCTCGACCCGCATCGAGCTCAAGCTCTCGCCGTTGCTCGGCGCCCGCGCGGTGGGCGCCTGCCATTTCGGCAGCTTCTTTCAGGCGATGGACGCCGCGCAGCACATCGTCAAGCTCGGCCCGACCGCGGTCGAGCTCGTCGATCGCACCATGCTGGGCTTGGCGCGCGAGATCGCGATGTTCCGCCCAACGATCGACGCGGTCGTGCGCGGCGATCCGGAGGCCGTGCTGTTCGTCGAATTTGCCGAGGACGACCAGTACCACAACCTCCGCCGCCTCATGCAGCTCAGGGATCTGATGGGCGATCTCGGCCTCGGCTGGAACAGGACCGGCGCGAAGTGGGGGGGCGTGCTCGAAGTATTCGATCCGAAGCTGCAGGCGGCGATCACGGAGACGCGCACCGCCGGGCTCAACATCATCATGTCGATGAAGGAGGAGGGCAAACCCGTCTCCTTCGTCGAGGACTGCGCGGTGCCGCTATCGCGCCTCGCCGAATATACCTCGAAGCTCACCGACGTTTTCGCCAAGCACGGCACGCGCGGCACCTGGTATGCGCATGCGTCGGTCGGCTGCCTGCATGTGCGTCCCGTGCTCAACCTGCGCCTCGAGCACGACGTCGAGGCGATGCGCGCCATCGCCGAAGAGGCCTTCGAATTGGTGCGCGCCTACAAGGGCTCCCATTCGGGCGAGCACGGCGATGGCATCGTGCGCTCGGAATTCCACGAAAAGATGTTCGGCGAGCGGTTGGTGCGCGCCTTCGAGCAGGTCAAGGAGTGGTTCGACCCCAAGGGCCTCTACAATCCCGGCAAGATCGTGCGCGCGCCGAAGTTCGATGATCGCCGCGTCTTCCGCTATGGGCCGGACTATCGCGGCGAGAACATCCGCGCCCAGCTCGACTGGTCCGCCTATCCCGGCGCCGGCGGCGGTTTCCAGGGCGCGGTCGAGATGTGCAACAACAACGGCGCCTGTCGCGCGTTCACCGGCGGCGTCATGTGCCCGAGCTATCGCGTCACTCGCGACGAGCGCGACGTCACGCGCGGGCGCGCCAATACGCTGCGCCTCGCCATCACGGGTCAGCTCGGCGGCGACGCGCTCGCCTCCGACGAGATGGCGGAGACCATGAAGCTCTGCGTCTCCTGCAAGGCCTGCCGGCGCGAATGCCCGACCGGCGTCGACATGGCGCGCATGAAGATCGAGGTGCAGGCGGCGCGCGTAGCGAAGCGCGGTCTCTCGCTGCACGACCGCCTGATCGGATATTTGCCGCGTTACGCGCCGCTCGCCGCCAAATGGCCGAGGCTCGCCAACCTGCGCAACGACGCGCCGCGCCTGCGCCAATGGTCGGAGCGATACGCGGCATTGAGCGCGCGGCGGAGCCTGCCGCGCTGGCGCGCCGATGCATGGCGCGAGCCCACGCGCTTTCCCAGTGCGGCGGAGGCGCGGTCGGTCGTGTTCTTTGCCGACACCTTCAACCGCTACTTCGAGCCGGAGAATATCGAGGCCGCGCTCGCCGTGCTCGCCGCCGGCGGCTATACCGTGCATCTGCCGCAGCCCGCCAAGGGCGACAGCCGGCCCCTCTGCTGCGGGCGCACCTTCCTCGCGGTCGGGCTCATCGACGAGGCGCGGCGCGAGGCGGAGCGTTGCGTGACCGCGCTCGCTCCCTTCCTCGAGCGCGCAATTCCGTTCGTCGGCCTCGAGCCGAGTTGCATCCTCGGCTTCCGCGACGAAATCCCGTTGCTCCTCGAGCGCGAAGATGCGCGCCGCTTGGCCGGGAGCGCGCTGCTGTTCGAGGAGTTCCTGGCGCGCGAGGCGAAAGCCGGCACGCTCAACCTCGCGCTCGCGCCGGTGGCCAAGCGGGCGCTACTGCACGGCCACTGCCACCAGAAATCCTTCGCTGCCATGGGCACGGTCGAGGCGGTGCTCAAACTCGTGCCCGATTTGGCGATCGAAACCGTGGACTCGAGCTGCTGCGGCATGGCGGGCGCCTTCGGCTACGGCGCCGACACCATCGACGTCTCGCTCAAGATGGCGGAGCTCTCGCTCCTTCCCGCCGTGCGCAAAGCCGAGGCCGACACGCTCATCCTCGCCGACGGCACCTCATGCCGGCATCAGATCAAGGACGGCAGCGGGCGCGAGGCCCTGCACGTCGCGCGCGTGTTGGCGATGAGCGTTGAGGGCCGCGACATGCCTCAGTCGTGATTCCGGGGCCCGAGCGCAGCAAGGGAGCCCGCAATGACGACGGGTGGATCCTAGTAGGGCGTGTCCGCTGACGCCCTGACGGGGATCACCCCAGATAGAGAGTCAGGCCAATGGAACTAACTACGGACAGCGCCAATGCGGTCATTCGCCCGCCTATCGCATGGGCGCTCGCATTCGTTGCGGGTGTCGGTATCGACTGGCTCCATCCAATGCCGTTCCTGCCAACATCCTTTCCAACCGCTTGGCTCGGCGGGGCGATTTTCGCCCTCGGTTTTGCACTCGCGGTGTGGGCGATCGTGACCATCTCTAAGGCAGGCACCCGCGTCGAAACCTATAAGCCAACCACGGCGATTGTCGCAGGCGGGCCATACAGCTTTACGCGGAACCCGATCTATATCGGCATGTTCCTGGGACAGATTGGGCTTGCCGTCGGGTTCAACAGCCTGTGGCTCCTCGTAACGCTGGTGCCGTTCTACTTGGTGATCCGGTACGGCGTCGTCGCCCGCGAGGAAGCCTATCTGGAACGCAAATTCAGTAATGTGTACCGGGACTACAAATCCCGCGTTCGGCGCTGGCTTTAGACGCAATCATCTGCGGTGGAAGGGGCAGCCGGTCGGTCGGTCAATGTCGCTTCCGTAGTTGGCACGTCGCGTCAAATCGCGGCAACGCAGCACTTCGGCCGCTTTCGGAGCGAAGCGGGCATTGACTGAGCCGCGCTTACAGAAAGCGGATTTATGAGTACATGTGCGTCAGGATCGCCACGCCGGCGAGCGCGACGAGGGAGCCGCCGAGCTGGTAGGCGGCGCGGCCATGGGCGATGCGGCCGATCGCGAAGCCGAGCGCAATGCCTGCGACGTGAAGGAGCGCGGTCGCCAGCATGAAGCCTGCCGCATAGGCGCCGCTGGTGGCGTCGAGCGGCATCTCGGTGCCATGGGCGTGGCCGTGGAAGATCGCGAACAGTCCCACGATCCCCACGGCGATGGCGACCGGAGCCTTGCGGGCGAATGCCACGATGGCGCCGAGCACGATCACCGAGATGGCAATCCCGAGTTCGACGAACGGCACCGGGACGCCGGCCATGCCGAGCGCGCCGCCCGCCGCCATGGCGAGGACGAAGGTCGCGGGCACGAGCCAGAGTGCGCGGCCGCCGAGTTGCCAAGCGAAGATGCCGACGGTGACCATCGCCAGAATATGGTCGAGCCCGCCGAGCGGATGCGCGAAACCGGCAACGAAACCGTGCGCGTCGCCGATGCCGGGATGAGCGAAGGCGGCGGTGGGAATGAGCGTGAGGGCGGCGGTCGTCAAGCCAATGCGCATGGTCGTTCCCTGGTGTCGGCCGAATAAGATCACCGGCACAAAATTGCATATCACCGGCACGGTCTGCAAGGGCGCGCCGCATGTCGCTCGCATCTGTCATTGAATCGATGGCGCCGCGGTCGCGGCGTGTCCTTCCACCGCGTCGTCAGGAGAACGCCGTGGTGCGCGGGCAGGCCGAAAAAAACAGGAGCAAGTCCGCCCGGATGGGGACATCCGGGCGGACCGCCGGACCGACGCGGGGGTGGATGGGGGCGCACGCGCCGATCACAACCGTTTTCGTTCCGGAGACTTGAGTCCTCCGGTGAGATGATGCGGCTTTCCTCTTTTGATCCCATTGCGGCTTTTGGGGCCGCTCGTCCGTTGGTCGCGACAGGAGGCGATCGGGTTCAAAGGCTCCAAAGGGCCGATTTAGCAGCGGATCTGCGGCCATCCGCGATAGGCCTCACGCGCCCATCCTGCTCGGCTGAACCTGAGAGCGCCTGCTTGCCTCGAACCGAGGCCGGCGGCCTCTCCGGTGAATTCATTTGCGCTCGTCCCCGCGAAAGCAGGACCTAGTTTGGGGAGCAGACTCTCGCTTGCGCAGGAATGAGCGGTGAGGGACGAGCGGCACGACGACATGCGGCCCCGATGCACGCGCGCGGCGAAACTGTTATCGTGATGGCCGTTCATGACGATGCCTTTCAATCTTGCCCACGCGCCGGTGGCTGAGGTCCGCGTCCGCAAGGCCGAGCGCGGCGACATCGACGCGTTGAACGAGCTCGAGCATCGCGTGTTCGCCACCGACCGTTTGTCGCGCCCCAGCCTGCGACGATTTCTCAAGTCGCCAAGTGCGGAGGTGATCGTGGCGCAGCATGGCGATCGGCTCGCTGGCGGCGCCATCGTGCTGTTTCGGTCGCGCTCGGTCGCCGCCCGTCTCTATTCCATCGCGGTCGCGCCCCATATGGGTGGACGTGGGGTGGGAGCGACGCTGCTCCTGGCCGCCGAAGCGGCCGCGGCCGCGCGCGGCTGCCGCGCCATCCGTCTCGAAGTGCACATGACCAACCACGCCGCGATCTCGCGCTACCGCAAGAGCGGCTACCAGCAATTTGCTCGTCATCGCGGCTACTACGAGGATGGCGGCGATGCGTTGCGTTTCGAGAAGCGGCTCGTCCCCAACCTGCGCGCGCTCGCGCTCGCACCGCCTTATTTTCACCAGACCACCGAATTCACCTGCGGGCCGGCCTGCATCATGATGGCGCTGGCCTGGGCCGATCGAAAATTCAAGCCGGCGGCCGCCTTCGAGTTCCAGCTTTGGCGCGAAGCCACCACCATCTTCATGAGCTCGGGACCGGGCGGCTGCGAGCCCTACGGGATGGCGGTTGCGCTCAAGCGCCGCGGCCTCGAGCCCGAGGTCTATGTCAGCCGCCCCGGGCCCTATTTTCTCGACACCGCGAAATCCGCCGACAAGCGCCGCGCCATGCAAGTGACACAACTCGCGTTCCAGCGTGAGGCGAAGGCGCTCGATATCCCCAGCCACCTAACTCCTGTGAACGAATCGGTTCTCATGCGGGCATTCGATGCGGGGAGCGTGGTCATCGTCTTGGTTTCGGGCTATCACATGGTCCCCAGAGGGAAGCCGCACTGGATTTTTGCCTTCGGTCGCGACGGACGGCATGTTCTCATGCACGACCCGGCGGCCATCAGAGATGATCAAGGGATGGCGGCCGCCGCCGAGACCTACGCGGTACCGTGGACCGCATTGGAACGCGTGACCCATCTGGGTCGCGAGCGGCTGAGCGCGGCCATCGTCATCCGGAAAGGACCTTCATGACCGGCTGGGTCATTCTGGTCGACCAGCCCAAAGACCTGCCCAACGCTGAGATCAAGGAGACCGACCGCGGCTTCATCGTCATGGAGGTCAACGACAACCCGAACCTCGAGCACGGCATCGAGGACCAGGTCGGCAAGGACGAGATCTGGACGCGGCTGCTCAAGTGGTTCGTCGAGCGGTTCGAACAGTAGCGGCGAGGGGTGAATGGTCGTTGCACGATTGAAGTGCGTCGCGCTCGCCGCCGCCGCGAGCCTCCTTTGCACGCCCGCCGCCGCGCAGCAAAAGCTGGACAAGGTCTCCTTCGGCACCAACTGGGTGGCGGAGGCCGAGCACGGCGGCTATTACCAGGCGCTGGTCGACGGCACCTATCGCCGGTACGGGCTCGACGTCACCATCGTGCCGGGCGGGCCGAACGTGAACAACCGCATCCTGTTGCCGGTCGGCAAGCTCGACTTCTTCATGAGCGCAAACACGTTGCAAAGCTTCGACGCGGTCGAGCGCAATATTCCCACGCTTACGGTCGCCGCCATGTTCCAGAAGGATCCGCAGGTGCTGATCGCGCATCCGGATCAGGGCATCGACAAGTTCGAGGACTTGAAGAAGCTCACGCTGTTCATCTCCAAAGAGGGGCTCGCGAGCTACTTCCAGTGGCTCAAGGCCGATTTTGGTTTCAGCGAGGCGCGGGTCAAACCATACACCTCCAATCCGCAGCCGTTCCTCGCTGACAAGCGCAGCGCGATGCAGGGCTATGTGACGTCGGAGCCCTTCGCCATCGAAAAGCAGGCCGGCTTCAAGCCGAAGGTCTTTCTCATCGCCGACCAGGGCTTCAACGGCTATTCGACGCTGATCGAGACGCGTCGCAATCTCGTCGCGACCAAGCCCGACCTGGTGCAGCGTTTCGTCGATGCCTCAATCATCGGCTGGATGAACTATCTCTACGGCGACAACAAAGCGGCCAACGCGCTGATCAAGCGGCAGAACCCGGAAATGACCGACGAATTGCTGGCCTATTCGATTGCGAAGATGAAGGAGTATGGCATCGTCGATTCCGGCGACGCGACGACGCTCGGCATCGGCGCCATGACCGACGCGCGCATGCAGAGTTTTTACGACAAGGTGGTGCGCGCGGGCGTGGTCAAGCCGTCGATTGCGCTCGCCAAAGCGTATACGCTGCAATTCGTGAACAAGAAAGTCGGCCTGGATTTGCGGCCGAAATGACCGTTCTCCGAGCGACCATGCGCGCGCTGCTCAGCCTTGCCTTCTGCGTGCTGCTTGCGGCTTCGGCTTCGGCGCAATCCTTCCCCTCGCGCCCGATCCGGATGATCGTTCCGGCCCCGCCGGCCGGCATCACCGACCTCTCCGCGCGGTTGGTGGCGGAGGGCCTGCGCGTGAAGTTCAACCAGCCGGTCATCGTCGAGAACAAACCTGGTGGCAACGGCGTGATCGGCGTGCGCGAACTGCTCAAAGCCGAGACCGACGGCTACACGCTGTTGGTCGGCGCCATGGGCATGGTCGTGCTCGGCTATGCCATGGAGGTGAATCCGCCCTTCGATGCCCTGCGCGATCTCTCGCCCATCGCCGGCACGGCCGAATACGCCACCGCCATGGTCGTCAACAACAACACGCCGGTGAATTCGGTGAAGGAGTTCATCGATTACGCCAAGGCGCGGCCCGGCAAGCTCACCTTCGGCTCGACCGGCACCGCGGCGCTCGACTATCTCGCGGTCGAGCTGTTCATGAAGGAGACCGGCACCAAGATGGTGCACGTGCCCTACCGCGGCGGCCCCGCGGCGCTCAACGATCTCATGGGCGGCTCGATCGATCTGCTCATCGAGGTATATCCGGTCGTGATGGAACAGATCAAAACCGGCCTGGTCAAAGGGCTCGCGGTGAGCAGTCCTTACCGGCTGCCGAGCCTTCCGAGCGTGCCGACGTTCAAGCAGGCGGGCGTCGCCGGCGTCGAGCTGACGGGATGGCTTGGCATCTATGGGCCGCCCCGCATGCCATCCGATGCTCGCGCCACGCTCGGCAACGCCATCGCCGATATCGTCAAGCAGGGCGACATCGGGGACAAATTTCGCGCCATCGGCTTCGAGCCCACCGGGCTCGGCGTCGAGGCGTTTTCCGAATTCCGCGCCTCCGAAGTAAAGCGTTGGGTCGCGTTCATGACCGAGATCGGATTGAGGAAGTAGGCTTCGATCGTCCGCCGCGCCGAACAGCGAATAATGCAACGTGCCCGTTCATCCGTCTAAGTCCGGCGCTCCCGTCGTCGCGCTCCACAGCGTGGGCAAGGCCTTTGCGAACGGTGTGGTCGCGCTCGAGCGCCTTGACCTCGATGTGCGGCCGGGCGAGTTCGTGTCGCTGCTCGGCCCGTCGGGCTGCGGCAAGTCCACGGCGCTGCGCATCATTGCGGGCTTGAGCGAGCCGACGAGTGGAACGGTCGAGTGGATCGAGGCCGAGGCCGCGAGCGCCGCCGGTCCGCGCCGTATCGGCTTCGTATTCCAGGAGCCGACGCTGATGCCGTGGGCGACGGTAGCCGCCAACGTGCGCCTGCCGCTGAAGCTTGCAGGGCTCGAGCCAAACGCGCCAGCGCGCGTCGACGCGGCACTCGCGCGCGTCGGTCTGTCCGGATTCGCCCAGAGCTATCCGCGCGAGCTCTCGGGCGGCATGAAGATGCGCACCTCGATCGCGCGCGCGCTGGTCACCGAGCCGACGCTCCTGCTGATGGACGAGCCGTTCGCCGCGCTCGACGAGATCACGCGCTTTCGCCTCAACAACGATCTGCTGGCGCTCTGGCAGTCGCTGGGCAAGACCGTCGTCTTCGTCACCCATTCGGTGTTCGAGTCGGTCTATCTCTCGCAGCGGATCGTCGTGATGACCTCGCGGCCCGGCCGCGTCTTCACCGAGCTTTTGATCGACGCGCCCTATCCGCGCGACGAACGCTTCCGCACCTCCGCCGATTATGTCGGCCACTGCCGGCAGGTCTCGGAAGCTTTGGCGCGCGCCATCGCGGCGACGGAGGGAGCATGAACGCGATCTTGGGCGAGCGATCATGAGCGAGGGGAGAGCAAAGGACGAGGCGCGCCCGCGCGTGGATCGTGGGCTGCGCGTGCTGCTTCCGATCGCGGTGCTCGCGCTCGGCGTGGTCCTGTGGGAGCTCGTGGTCCGCGTCGGCGACATCCCGCCCTACGTGCTGCCGGGCCCGCGCCTCGTTTTTTCCACCTTGATCGCCGACTGGGCGGTGCTGTCGGCTTCCCTCCTCGTCACGCTCACGACCACGCTCGAGGGTTTTGTGCTCGCGGTCGCCGGCGGCGTCGGGCTCGCCGTGCTGTTCAACCAGTCGCGCCTCATCGAATACTCGCTCTATCCCTACGCGGTGATCCTGCAGGTGACGCCGATCGTGGCGATTGCGCCGCTGCTCCTCGTCTATCTGCCGCAGCAGGCCGCGGTGCTCGCCTGCGCCTGGATCGTCGCCTTCTTCCCCGTGCTCGCAAATACTACGCTCGGCTTGCGTTCCGTCGATCACAACCTCGCCGACCTTTTTCGCCTTTATGGCGCCACGCGGCGCCAGCTGTTGTGGGAGCTCAAGCTGCCGGCGGCGCTGCCCTATATCCTGGGCGGCTTGAAGATCGCGGGCGGGCTGTCGCTGATCGGCGCGGTGGTCGCCGAGATCGCGGCGGGTTCGGCCGGCGCCGGCTCGGGCCTCGCCTATCGCATCGTCGAATCGGGCTACCGGCTCAACATCCCGCGCATGTTTGCGGCGCTGCTGCTCCTCTCCGCCGCCGGCATCGTGATCTTCTTCGCGCTCTCGCTCGTCTCCCATCTGCTGCTGCGGCGCTGGCACGAGAGCGCCGTCGTGCGCGAGGTCTGAAGGCGGTTGCGCCCTGCGGCGCCGCCGCGCCTTGCCACGAGGGCGGTCTCTCATGCAGGTTATGCGTCCGAGGCGTCGGCGCAGGAGGTGTTCATGGCTTGGATCGCAAGTGTGATCGCGCTCGTCGTTTTCTGGACGGCGCCCGCGCAGGCGCAGAACTACCCGGCCAAGCCCATCCACATCATGGTGCCCTATGCCCCCGGCGGCATCTCCGACATCGCCTCGCGCATCCTCGGCGCCAAGCTGACGGAAGCCTGGGGCCAGCAAGTGCTGGTGGAGAACCGGCCTGGTGGCAACGGTTTCATCGCCATGGCGGCGACGGCAAAGGCCGCGGCCGACGGCTACACGCTGGTCATGGCAACCGGCGGGGACGTCGCGATCAATCCGGCCATGTTCAAGGAGATGCCCTACGACGTCGAGCGCGATCTTGCACCCATCGCGATGGTGAGCGACGCGCCGCTCGTGCTCGCGGCGCATGGCGGTGCGCCCTACAACAGCGTCGCGGACGTGATTGCCGCCGCGAAGGCGCAGCCTGGGCGCATCTCGGTCGCCACGCCCGGCAACGGCAGCATCAACCAGATCGTGCTCGAATGGATGGCGCTCAATACCGGCACCCAGTTCCAGCACATCCCCTATAAGGGCTTTTTTGTTGTCTAGGTCAGTCCATGCCCGTCCGTAATTGTTCAACAAGTTATTGTGGTTGGCTGATTTCTTGTGCATATTGGTGCAAGACGGTCTAGTGTTGTCCATACGGATGCACCGGACACTGGCAGGACAAAATGGCACCTCGGCTTCGCTCCCCCACCTTGGAAACTCGAACCGCCCGCTTGAAGCTC
>Ga0306920_100002734_pt1 | contig 22276 bp, 18 predicted proteins | sample flu12Cox44000170_FD_204666 | JGI IMG/M metagenome (GOLD analysis project Ga0306920, IMG submission 204666) | Lab enrichment of tropical soil microbial communities from Luquillo Experimental Forest, Puerto Rico - flux4day.12C.oxic.44.000.170 (v2)... | ecosystem: Environmental > Terrestrial >...
ACCGCCGCGCCTAAGATCGACTGGGAGGAATAATGCGCAGGATTCGATTTTCCCGGCGTGAGCTGCTCACGGCGGTCGCCGCCGGGGCGCTCGCCCCGCATGCGGGCAAGCTGACGCGGCCGGCGCGCGCGCAAGCGCGCGCGACGGCTGCCGAGCCGATCACGCCGGCGCTGGTCGATGCGGCCACGAAGGAAGGCAAGCTCGCCTTCTACACCGCGATGGATCTGCCGGTCGCGGAGAAATTCGCCAAGGCCTTCGAGGCGAAGTTTCCCGGCATCACCGTTCGGGTGGAGCGTTCCGGCGCCGAGCGCGTGTTCCAGCGCATCGGACAGGAGATGGAAAGCGGCATCCACGCGGTCGACGTGGTCAACAGCGCGGACGGTGCGCACTTCATCGTGTGGAAGCGCAACAACTGGCTTGCGCCCTATCTGCCCGAGGAGGTCGCGCGCCACTACCCGGCGCAATACTACGACCCCGACGGGCTGTGGGTGACGACGCGGGTCTGGCTCTCCTCGCTCGGTTACAATACCAACCTGGTGAAGCCGGAAGAAGCGCCGAAGAGCTTCGCCGACCTGCTCGATCCGAAATGGATGGGCAAGATGGTGAAGGGGCATCCCGCCTATAGCGGCACGATCATGACCGCCACGTTCCAGATCGTGCGCGAATTCGGCTGGCAGTATCTCGAAAAATTGGCCAAGCAGAAGGTCATGCAGGTGCAGTCGTCGACCGACCCGCCGAAGAAGCTCGCGCTCGGCGAGCGCGCGGTGATGGCCGACGGCAACGATTACAATCTGATCCAGCTCAAGGAGGCGGGGCAGCCGGTCGAGGTCGTTTATCCGGCCGAAGGCACGCCGCTCGTCACCGGCCCGAGCGCGGTGTTCAAGTCGGCGCCCAATCCGAACGCCGCGCGCCTGTTCCAGAACTGGCTGCATTCGCTCGAGGCGCAGCAGCTCCTGGTCGATTTCGCCCGTCAGCATTCGGTCCACCCCCTCACCAAAGAGAAGCCGGGGGCGCGCCGGCTCGACGAGATCAAGCTGTGGAAGGACGACCCCGCCGGCGTCGAGCGCGCGAGCGAGGAGATCAAGGCGCGCTACGCGCGGATCTTCAGGGTGTAAAGCGTTGAGATATTCAAACTATCGCCGAGCGCATGATCGGTTGTCGTGTATTGTTGCCGAGCCGCAAGGTGCACCTCTCCCCGCTTGCGGGGAGAGCAGAGGCGGCCTTCGGCCGCCGTTTTTGGCGCTAAGAACGCCGATGCGAAGCATCGGCTATGGAGCGAAGCGAGCGGGTGAGGGGGACTGTCTGCAAGCTGAGTATTTGGAGACACCCCCTCACCCCGACCCTCTCCCCGCAAGCGGGGAGAGGGAGCGCACCGCGTTTGGGGCTTCCTGAATGACCATTGCATTACCCGCCCTGGGCGTCCCCCGAAAGCACAAGCTCGATCTCTCGTGGCCGATCCTGGTCCTGTTCGCCGCGCTGTTGTGCGTGCTGATCATCCTGCCGATGTCGTGGCTCATCTATTACAGCCTCGTCGACCGCAGCGGCGCCTTCACGCTCAATAACTTTAAGACGCTGGTCACCGATCCGGTTTTCGTCGATCCGCTGACGACGACGCTGATCCTGGCGACGAGTTCGAGCGTCATCTGCTGCCTTTTTGCCGCGCCCATGGGCTGGCTGGTCGCGCGCACGGATATGCCGCTGCGCCGCGCCGTGCGCGCGTTGGTGACGGCGTCGTTCGTGACGCCGCCCTTCCTCGGCGCCATCGCCTGGGAGCTGCTGGCTGCGCCCAATAGCGGCCTCCTCAACAAGATCTACCGGGCGGTGACCGGCGCGCCGCAGGATGAGCACCTCTTCAATATCTATTCGCTCGCGGGCCTGATCTTCGTCATCTCCTGCTACACCTTTCCCTATGTCTTCGTCCTGCTCGCAAACGCGCTCGACCGCATTCCCGGCGACCTCGAGGACGCGTCCTCGATCCTCGGCGGCCGCACCTGGACGACGGCGCGACGCATAACCATACCGCTGGCGTTGCCGGCGCTGCTTGCCGGCGCGCTCGTCGCGTTCCTGCAGGCGATGACGCTGTTCGGCTCGCCGGCGATCCTGGCGATCCCAGCCGGCTTCCACACCATGACCACCAAAATCTGGAGCCTGTTCAATTATCCCCCCAAGCCCGAGCTTGCGGCGGCGGCTTCGGTGCCGCTCCTCGTCCTCACCGTGGCGTTGCTGCGCGCCGAGCATCTCATTCTCGGCCGCCGCGGCTACTCCGTCGTGGGCGGCAAGCAGGGCGATCCGAGACTGATCAAACTCGGCGCGCCCAAATGGGCGGCGCTCGCGCTCGTCTTCCTCGTTCTCATGTGTCCGGTGTTTTTGCCCTATGGCGCGCTGCTCAATGCCACATTCTCGCGGGTCGCCACCTCGTTCGTGACGTTCGATAATTTCACCCTGCACAACATCCATTTCGTGTTCTTCGAATTGTCGGCAACCCAGCTCGCCGTGAAGAACACCTTCCTGCTCGGCGTCGCCTCGGCCACCATCGGTACGATCCTGGCGCTGGTGATCGCCTACGTCGCGACGCGCCGCGCCATTCGAGGCTATCGCGCGCTCGGCTTTCTCGCGACCGCGCCGGTTGCCATCCCCGGCATCGTGCTGGGCGTCGGCTTGTTCTTGAGCTACGCGCGTCCGCCGCTCGTGCTGTACGGCACGCTGTGGATCCTGCTGCTCGCCTTCGTGACCATCGCGCTGCCCGCCGCCTACCAGCAGCTGCAATCGGCGTTCCGGTCGGTGCACACCGATCTCGAGGACGCCAGCCGTATCCTCGGCTCGACTCGCCTGCGCACGTTGCGCGACATCACGGCACCGCTGTTGCGAACGAGCGTGATCGCGACCTGGTGCTTCATCTTCGTCGGCGTCATCCGCGAATTGTCGGCCGCCATCATGCTGTTCACATCGGAGACCAAGGTGATCTCGGTGCTGATCTTCGACCTCAACGAGTCGGGCGACCTCGGCGCGATCTCGGTGCTCGGCCTGATCATGCTCGCCATCACCTTCGCAGTCGTCATCGCGGTCAATCGCATCCCCGGCTTCGGCGACGCTCGCCTGCGCAACGCCTGATCCATGGACGGTTCTCTTCCAAAAACCTCCGTCGCCGAGATCTTGGCGCACAAGATCGCGGCGCTCGAGCCACCGCGGCTGCCCGCGCCGGTGCGGCGCAAATGCGAGGATCTGCTGATCGACGTCGTCGGCCTCTGCCTCACCGCGCGCAACGAGGACTACGTCAAGGCGGCGCTGGCGGGCTGGGACGAGGAGGGGCCGTGCAGCGCGATCGGCCATGCGCGCGGCATGAGCGCGGCCGGCGCCGCCTTCGTCAACGGCACCGCCGCGCATGGCGAGGATTTCGACGATACCTTCGAAGGCGGTCCGGTGCATGCCGGCGCCGTCATCGTGCCGGCGGTGCTCGCAGCCTGCGAGCGCTACCACCCCGATGGATCCTCAGCGCTGCTCGGCATCGCGGTCGGCGTCGAGGTGATCTGCCGGCTCAGCCTGGTTGCGCCCAAGGCGGTGCACAAGGCCGGCTTTCATCCCACCGCCGTGTTCGGCGCCATGGCGGCGGCGGCCGCCGTCGGCGCCGCGCTCAAGCTCAATCCGCGCCAGCTTGTCGACGCGCTCGGCATCGTCGGTTCCATGGCCGGCGGCATCATCGAATATCTCGCGGAGGGCGCCTGGACCAAGCGCCTGCATCCGGGCTGGGTGGCGCAATCCGGGCTGCGTGCGGCGCGGCTCGCCCGCGCCGGTTTCCTCGGGCCGCGCACCGTGTTCGAAGGCGTGCACGGCTTGTTCCACGGCTTCGCCCGCACCACCGCCGGCGACTACGATGCGCTGACCGGCGATTTCGGCGCGCGCTGGGTGACGCCGACGCTCGCGTTCAAACCTTATCCCTGCGGGACGATGACGCACCCCTACGTCGACTGCGCGCGGCGCCTCGCTAGCAGGGGCATCAAGGCGGAGGAGATCAAGGAAATCGTCTGCGAGGTCGGTGAAGGCACGGTGCATCGCCTGTGGGAGCCGCTCGCCGCCAAGCAGCACCCGGCCAACGGCTATGCCGGAAAATTTTCCACCCCCTACTGTATCGCGGCCGGCTTCGTGCGCGGCAATGTCGGGCTCGACGCCTTCACCGACGATGCGGTGAAGGAGGCGCGCGTCACCGCGCTCGCCTCGAAAGTGCGCTACCAGATCGACCCGCACAATCCTTATCCCAGCAATTTCACCGGCCACGTCCGCGCGCTGCTTGCCGACGGCCGCGTGGTCGAGGAACGCCAGCCGCATATGCGCGGCGGCGCCCACGAGCCGCTCACGCGCGGCGACATCGAGGAGAAGTTCGTACTCAACGCGCGCCACGGCGGCTGGGATGCGGCGCGGACGCAGTCCGCGCTCGCGCTGATGCGCGCCTTGTTTGATGGGAGGATCGACCTTTCGTTGCTGCGCGGGTGAGCGATAAGCGAATTATCCGCAACAACATTCACTCAAGGACCCAATGCAATGACCAAGGAGCTCTCAGGCCGCGTCGCCATCGTCACCGGCGCCGGGCGCAACATCGGGCGCGCCATCGCGCTCGCGCTTGCGGACGGCGGCGCGGCGGTCGTCGTCAATGCGCGCTCGAACTTGCAGGAAGCCGAGGCCGTCGCCCGCGAGATCGAGCGCGGCGGCGGCGAGGCGCTCGCCGTCACCGCCGATGTCGCCGACGCCGACGCGGTTGGGACCATGGTCGCCGCCGCGGCCTCCCGCTTTGGCCGCATCGACATTCTCGTCAACAACGCCGCGGTGCGCGCGGAGCAGGCGCTCGAGACGATGACGCTTGCGGACTGGCGCGCGGTCACCGGTGTGATCCTCGACGGCGCGTTCAACTGCGTCAAAGCCTGCCTGCCGCACCTCAAACAGAGCGGCGCGGGCGCGATCGTGAACATCGGCGGCCTCTCCGCGCATACCGGCGCCGCGCGGCGCCCGCACGTGGTGACCGCCAAGGCCGGCCTCATCGGGTTTACCCGCGCGCTGGCGCACGAGCTCGCCCCCGACAAGATCCGGGTGAACACGGTGACGCCGGGTCTGATGGCGGCGCCGCGCCCGGCGGGGCAGCCGGTGCCGCAGCATCACGCGCTCGTGCACGCGCTGGTCGGCCGGCGCGGCGAGCCCTCCGACATCGCCGCCGCCGTGCGCTTCCTCTGCGGTCCCGACGCGAGCTTCATCACCGGGCAGAACATCCAGGTGAACGGCGGGACGTTTTTGGGGTGAGTTGCGCCGACGCGGGGGAGGGGTGAATCCAACCTCGAAAGATGCTAATCCCTTCGTCACGAATATCGCGGCAATCACGAGACCAACGAGGAACCCCATGTATACCGATCTCGCGCTCTACATCGACGGCAAGTGGGTGAACGGCGGCGGCCGCAAGGGCGAGGACGTGCTCAATCCGGCGACCGAGAAGCCGCTGGCGCACCTGCCCCATGCCAGCAAGGCCGACCTCGACGAGGCGCTGGAAGCCGCGAAGAAAGGCTTCGCGCTGTGGCGGGCGACCTCGGCCTACGACCGCGCCAAGATCATGCGCAAGGCCGCCGACCTCATGCGCGAGCGCCACGACACGATCTCGAAAGTCCTCGTGCAGGAGCAGGGCAAGGTCTACGCCGAGGCGCGCGCCGAGGTGATCACGTCGGCCGACATCATCGACTGGTACGCGGAGGAGGGCCGCCGCAGCTACGGCCGCATCGTGCCCGGTCGCGTCAAGGGCACGCGTCAGCTGGTGGTGTCGGAGCCGGTCGGCGTCGTCGCCGCCTTCACGCCGTGGAACTTTCCCGTGCTCACGCCCGCGCGCAAGATCGGAGGCGCGCTGGCGGCGGGCTGCTCGCTCATTCTCAAGGCCTCGGAGGAGACGCCGGGCGCCTGCATCGAGATGGTGCGTTGCTTTGCCGACGCGGGGCTGCCCGCGGGCGTGCTCAACCTGGTGTTCGGCGTGCCCGCGGAGGTCTCCGAGCATCTGCTGGCGAAGGACGCGGTGCGAAAAATATCCTTCACCGGCTCGATCCCGGTCGGCAAGCACCTCGCGGCGCTCGCCGCCAAAGGCATGAAGCGCACCACCATGGAGCTCGGCGGCCATTCGCCGGTGGTGGTGTTCGCCGACGCCGATGCGGAAAAGGCGGCCGACACCATCGCCGCGTTCAAGTACCGCAACGCCGGCCAGGTCTGCATCTCGCCCACGCGCTTCTACGTGCAGGAGGACGCCTACAAGAAGTTCCTCGCGCGCTTTTCCGACTATGCCAAGGCCATCAAGCTCGGCGACGGGCTCGAAAAGGGCGTCACCATGGGGCCGATGGCGAACGCGCGCCGCATCGACGCCATGGAGAGCTTCGTGGCGGATGCCAGGTCGCGCGGCGGTAACGTCGTCACCGGCGGCAAGCGCCACAGCAATCAGGGCTTTTTCTACGAGCCCACGATCGTGACCGAGGTCCCCGACGATTCCAAGGTGATGACGCAGGAGCCGTTCGGGCCGATCGCGCCGATCGTCACCTTCAAGACCTTCGACGAGGTGGTGGAGCGCGCAAACTCGCTGCCCTATGGGCTGGCGGCCTATGCGTTCACGAATTCGAACGCGACCGCGGCCGCGATCGGCGACGCGATCGCGTCCGGGATGGTGGGCGTCAACTCGGTTGCCGTCTCGACGCCGGAGACGCCGTTCGGCGGGGTGAAGGAATCCGGCCACGGCAGCGAAGGCGGCATCGAGGGGCTCGGCGCCTACCTCAACACCAAGTTCATCTCGCAGGCGTAGCCGCTGCAGCCTTCGAACTCTCGCTCGGCCTCATGCGGAGGAACATCGCCGCTCAGGCACCTCCGCTCATTCCCGCGCAAGCGGGAATCCAGTCTTATCGGCCTAGGTCCCCGCTTTCGCGGGGACGAGCGGAACAAAGGTTCTACTTTCGCTGCGCCTGCCGGCACGCCTGCCAAATCTTCTCCGCCGTTGCCGGCATGTCGAGATGCGCGCCGGCGCCGCCGGGAATGGCATCGGCGACCGCGTTCATGAGCGCGGCAATCGCGGCGGTGGTGCCGGCTTCGCCCGCGCCCTTGACGCCAAGCGGATTGGTCTTCGCCGGCACCGCGTGGATGGCATCCTTGAATACGGGCAGGTCGTCGGCGCGCGGCATGGCGTAGTCCATGAACGAGCCGGTGATCAGCTGCCCGCCCGATGCGTCGAATACCGCCTTCTCCATCATGGCTTGGCCGAGGCCTTGCGCGATGGCGCCGTGGGTCTGGCCCTCGACGATCATGGGGTTGAGCGCCTTGCCGCAATCGTCGACCGCGGAATAGCCGACGAGCGCCAGCGCGCCGGTCGCCGGGTCGATCTCCACCTCGGCGATGTGACAGCCGTTGGGAAAGGTGAGCGGCGTCTCCGCGTTGGTCTTGGTGTCGAGGTCTTCGGCAACTTCGCCGCGCTTTTTCATCTCCTTGGCGCGTGCCGCCAGATCGAACAGCGAGATCGCGCGATCGGTTCCAACGACGCTGAAGCGTCCGTCGCGGTATTCGATGTCGGTATCCGCCGCTTCCAGCACGGTTGCGGCGATCGTCTTGCCTTTCGCCAGCATCGCCTCGATGGTCTTGATCAGCGCGTGGCTCACGGTCATGGCGGAACGCGAGCCGACCGAGGCATAGCCCGCGACTTCCATCGCCGAGTCGCCGTGGCGATGCTCGACTTGCTCAGCCTTGATGCCGAGTCGCTGCGCCAGCAGGGGATTGAACACCGTGGCGTGGCCCTGGCCGGTCGATTGCACGTTGAGGCCGAGCACCAACGTGTCGCCGCCGGGAAAGCTCAGCGCGGTCCCTTCGAGCGGAACGCCGCCGGCATGCTCCAGCATGCAGGAAATGCCAAGACCGCGGTATTTGCCGCGTTTGGCCGCCGCGCGCCGGCGCTGCTTGAAACCGTCGTAATCGGCGAGCGCCAGCGCCTTGTCGAGCACGGTCGCGAACTCGCCGCTGTCGATGGTTGTGCCGATGGCCGTCTTGTAGGGCATCGCCGACGGCTTGATGAGGTTGCGCCGGCGCAGCTTCACCGGGTCGATGCCGGTCACGCGCGCGGCCTCGTCGATGACGCGCTCGAGGATGAAATTCGCCTCCGGCCGTCCGGCGCCGCGGTAGGGCGCGGTCGGCGTCGTGTTGGTGAACACGCAGCGCACGCCCATGTCGATGCGCGGGATGTCGTACATGCCGGGCAGGCAGCGCGTGAGGTTGACGGTCTGGATATTGGCGCCAACGGCGCCGATATAGGCGCCCATGTTTCCGAGGTGACGCACGCGCAGGCCTAAGAATTTCCCCCGTTCGTCGAGCGCAAGCTCGACGTCGCTGAAGGCGTCGCGCGCGTGATTGTCGCTGAGGAACGCCTCGGCGCGGTTCGACATCCAGTGTACGGGCCGGCCGATCTTGCGCGCCGCGACCAGGATCGCGAGGTATTCCGGGTAAGGCCCGGTCTTTAGCCCGAACGCGCCGCCAACGTCCTCGGTGACGACCCGCAGGCGCTGGTTGGGCACGCCCAGGATGGGAGCAAGCCCGTCGCGCAGCGCGCGCGCGCTTTGCGAGCAGCAGCGCAGGTAGTAGCTGTCGTTCGCCGGATCGTAGCTCGCGGTCGCGCCGCGCGGCTCCATCGATTGCACCATGATCCTTTGATGGACGACGGCAACGCGCGCCACGTGCGCCGCAGATGCGATGATGCGATCGACCTCGCTCGCATTGGCGTCGGGGTCCGCCGCCAATCCGGGCCAGTCCACCGCGATGTTGCCAGCAGCCTCCGGCCAGACTTGCGGCGCGCCCTCGCGGATGGCCTCACGCAGGTCGATCGCCGGCGTGCGCTCCTGGTAGTCCACGGTGACGAGCTCGGCGGCGTCCTGCGCGGCGGTCAGCGTCTCGGCAACGACCAGGCCGACCGCCTCGCCCACGTGCCGCACGGTCTTGCCAGCGAGCGCGGGGCGCTGCGGAACGATGAGCTTCTGGCCGCCGCGGCCGGCAAGCGGCGGATGCTGGGACACGTTGCCGATCCCCTCCATGTCGGCGGCGGTGAGCACGCAGAGCACGCCAGGCGCGGCCTTGGCCGCGGCCGTGTCGATCGAACGGATATCGGCAAAGGCGTGCGGGGACCGCACGAAATAGGCTTGGGTCTCCCCCGACATCGGCGCATCGGCCGCATAGTGTCCGAGGCCGCGCACCAACGGATCGTCCTCCAAGCGCGGCTGGTGCTGCGCGCGGCGTTCAACGGTCTGTGAATCCATGTCGGGTTCCAAATTCGGGGAGGGGCTTTAGGTGGGGAGCACGGTTATAGCCGAAAGTGGGATGGACGGGAGTCCGTTTTGGCTGCCGCAACCCTCGCATGCGACAGCGGGCGTCGGCGTTACCTGTTCTCCAGCGCCGCGCGGACGCGGGCGACGGTGTCGACGGGGGTGCGGGACACCTGTGCGATCAGCGCGGCGACCTGCTCGCCGGAGAGCGGCTCGACCTCGACCTTGAGCTTGTCGGCCTCGGCGAGATAGGTCGGATCCTTCATCGTGGCATCGAACGCGCGCCGCAGCGCCTCGACGCGCGCCGCTGGCACATTCGGTGGCAGAAAGAACGGACGGCCGTATTCCAGGCGCGCCAGCATCAGCCGCAACGCGGCACGCTCGGCTTCGGTCTTGGCAAGATCCAAGAACAGCGGGACGTCGTCGAGCTCGGGGCTCTTCTGCAGCGCCCACTGCGCGAGAATGCGGATCTTCTTTTCCGTGATCCAATTCGTATTGATGGCCTTGAGCGTCGACCAGTTGGCGATGGTGCCGTGCACCTCGCCGCTCTCCATCGCCAGATGGATTTTGGGCGTGCTCTCGTAGCCGGTGACGACCTTGAATTTGAATCCGAACAGGTTGTTGGCGAGCACCGGGTAATCGAACTGGGTCGAGCCGGGCGCTTGCGCGCCCATCACGATCTCCTTGCTCCTGATATCCTCGAGCACCTGCGCGGGCGCGGTGTGCCACACGTACATGACCTGCGTCTCGCGATTGGTGCTGCCGAGCCAATTGAACTTCACCGGATCGAAGCGCACACCGGCCGGCTGCAACAGCGGCGTGGTCGGCATGCCATTGAAGGAAGCGCCCATCACCGTGCCGTCGAACGGGCCGGTGTTGTAGAGCGCGTTGGTCATGGTGAGGCTGCCGGCGCCGGGCTGATTCTGCACGATGATGGTCGGTTGGCCTGGGATATGCGCGGCCAGGTGGCGCGCCAGCAGCCGCGCATTGATGTCGTAGCCCGAGCCGACGCCGATGCCGACCACGAGCCGTAGCGTCTTGCCCTTGAAGAACGCGGCGACGTCCTCCTCCTGCGCGAAGGCGGGAGAGAGGGCGGCGAGGCAGACGAGCAGGGCGAGCAGCGTCTTTTTCATTGCTGCCGAGCCACCAACTAGAGTCGATCCGCCAGCGCGGCGGCCGTCTCCTTGCCGGGCACGACCGGAACGATTTCGAAGGCCGTCAGATCGGACCACTCGGCGATCCACCGCTGAAGGAGAGTGACGTCGCCGCATTCCATCAATTGGAAACAGCGGCCAAGGTCGGCTGCGACCCAACTGTTCACGAATTCCAAACCGTCGGGCATGAGCCGACCCTTTTGGCGGAGCCGCCGGTATATGGATTTAGCGTCTTGGTTCCGGAATTGCTCGATCACCATGAACAGCATGACAAGTCTCGTCCGTTGCGCGTGCATTACGCCGCCGCGCGCTCCTCGCCGGGCTCGAGCGGCAGCTTCACCGGCTGCTTGCGCTTGGCCGACAAATCGAGCGCCTTGGTCAGCATCAGGCGGTTGTGCGCCTCGGCCGCGGTGGCTGCCTGCGTCGGCAGGCCGAGGGCGATCCGGTTCAGCCAGGATTCGGTTTCGTCCCGCATCGGCCCCCGCAGCTCGCCGAGCGCCATGTCGCCGGGCGGATAGCTGCCCATGAAATCCACCAGCCGCCGCTCGTCCGGCGCGTAGCCTTCGTTCTGCGGCGCCGAGACCGCGAGCACCATGTCACGATGGGTGTCGTCGATGGTGAGCACGCCCTCGGTGCCGGTCATCCCGATCTCGAGGCTATAAACGGCGCCCGGCCAGGTCACCGGCAGCGCCCAGGAAATGTTGAGGTGATAGACGCTGCCGTCGGAGAACATGATCATGCCGGCGGTCGCGTCGATGCCCTGGTAGGCGGGTCCCAAGACCTTGTCGATCGAGCGCGCGTAGCATTCGACCGGGGTCTTCGCCTCCATGCACCACATCACGATGTCGAGCGCATGGGTCCCCGAAATCACCATCGGCGAAATCGCCTTCGGATCGTCGGTGCGCTTGTAATTGTCGATGGCGACGAGTCTGTTCATGAAGGCGCGCGAGGTCACCAGCGTCACGTCGCCGAGCGCGCCGGTGCGCACCTTCTCCTTGGCCGCGAGCCATTTGCGGCGGAAACGCTGGGTATAGCCCACGACCGCGTCGAGCCCGGCGGCGGTGATTGCCTCGAGCACGCGCGCGGATTCACCGAGATCGGTCGCAAGCGGCTTCTCGATCAGCATCGGCACGCCGCGCTCGACCGCGGCCATGATCGGATCGACGTGGAGATGCTCGTCGGTGGCGATGATGGCGCAGGTGACCTCCGGGCGCTTGAGCAGCTCGCGCAGATCCTGGGTGACGAAGTCGGCGCCGATCTTTTCCGCGACATGCAAGCCGCGGTTATGATTTTTCTCGGCGATGCCGATCCATTGCACGGCTGGATGGCGCGCTGCGACTTCGCCGCGAAACAGTCCGACTCGGCCGGCGCCGATGATGGCGAGCCCGACGCCCTTCGCCTCCCGTCTCATCGCTTGCCTCCCACCATTTCGGCGACCGCCGAGAGCGCAGCGTTCGACAGCGGCAGGTCGACCGGTTCGTTGCGCTCGGCGGAGAGATCGGCGGCCGTATAGGTCTCCATCACCAAGCGTGCGCTCTCCGGCGTCACCATCACCGGTCGGTCCATGATGCAGGCCTCGAGGAAGTGGATGGTTTCAGGTCCCATCTGGCCCGCGAATACGTGGTCCACCTGCTCGCCCGGCATGGTCGACATCGGAAAGCGCGTGCCCTCCGCCACCGTATTGAGCCAAACGTCGCGGTGAGTGTCGTCGAGGATGAGCGCGCCCTCGGTGCCGGTGATCTCGACCCAGGTCGAGCAGAAATTGGGATAGCCCGGCGGCAGGTTCCAGCCGCCGCCGATGGTCACCATGGTGCCGTCGTCCATGGTGACGATCGACCACATGACGTCGTAGGAGCCGTTGATCGGCTGCATGTAACCGTAGGCGCCTTGCGAATAGACGCGCACGGGCTTGGCGGGCTCGAGCAGCCAGAACACGAAGTCGAGATCGTGGGTGGACTCCATCACGACCGGCGACAGCTTCACGCGTTTGGCGATCTTGGTGCCCAGCCCGCGGCTCAAATGGCGGCTCACCATCACCGAGACGACCTTGCCCAGCGTGCCGTCGGTGATCTTCTTCTTGGCGTGGGCGAACTTGGTGTTGAACCGCTGCGAGTAGCCGATGGTGAATTTGAGCCGGCCGCGCTTGGCGAGCGTGATCAGCTCGTCCGCCTCCCACAGCTCCATCGCGATCGGCTTTTCCAACAGCACGTGCTTGCCGGCTTTGAGGCAGTCGCGCGTGATCGGGTAGTGGTTCTGCTCCGGCGTGGTGCAGACATAGACCACCGAAATGTTCGGGTTCTTGACGATGTCCCGGTAGTCGAGCGTCGCGCTCGCGGGCGAGGTGAGCGCCTTGACCTCCGCCAGGCGGTCCGGGCGGATTTCGCAGATGTGCAGCTTGTCCACCAGCGCCGAGCGCGCGAGCGTCTCCGCGCGGATGCCGCCGCACCAGCCGGTGCCGATCACTGCGACTTCGACCTGGTTCACGCGATGTCCCCTGATCCCGGATCATGTTGTCCCGCGAAAGCGGGATCCATGCACCACTGACTATCCGATGTGGCACCGTGGCGCTACCCCGCCTCGACCGCAGGATGTCGTTGGTCGGTTGAGCGCACTCAGCCTAGGATCGCGCGGCGACGCTCCAAGCTCGCGGCGGGCCATACCCGACGCGCATCATAATAGGCTTCGAACGCGGGAACGGCACTCGGCAGCGTCACCCACGGCAGCTTCGAGCGGACATAGATATGCACGTCGGGCGACAGCGCCGCGGGATTGTCGAGCGTGCCGACGCGAACGAACCGCAGCGCGGCGAGCCCGCCGTATTCGCTCCAGACCGCCGTGCGACAATCAGGGCAGCGATAGATCAGGTGCGGGCGTCCGCTATCGGTGGGCACCGCCACGGGACCGGGATCGCCCGCGAGCAGCACGATGCGGTCGGTTTCGATCAGGGCGTTGATCACGAAGGCGCTGCCGGTCTGTCGCTGACAATCGCGGCAGTGACAGCAGTGCACGAACATCGGTGGCGAGGCGAGCCGATACCGCACCGCGGCGCAGGCGCAGCCACCCTCGAGGTTGTCTGTCATGCAATGTCTCCAACGATGCCGATCCGGGCAGTTTTTGGAAATGCGTTCAATCCTTTCGCGGCACCCCGAAGACCTCGGCGGCGAACCGCGGATAGACCTCGGTGAGTTGCGGCGCGACGACCGTCCGCAGGATGCGCAGCGCCTCGGCGGAGGGGGCTGGCGTGACCGGCACGTCCGCCGGCCGGTCGAACTTAAAGCCGGTGTTGTCGACGACCTCGGCGACGGTGTGGCCGGGATGCACGCTCGCAAGTTCGAAGCGCCGTCGCCGCGAGTCGAAGGTGAACAGGCAGCGCGCGGTCACCAGCGCGAACGGGCCGCCGGGGCGATGAACGTTGTCCGGGCTCGTTCCCGGCGCGCTGATGAAATCGACCTTTTCGACCAGCGTGCGGCGGCTGTGCTCGAGCCGGAACAGGATCACCTTGGGCACGACGTAATAGAGGTACGACGAGCCGAACGAGCCCGGAAAGCGCACCGTCGGGTGCGCGTAGTCGCCGATGCCGACGAGGTTGATGTTGCCTGCGCCGTCAATCTGTCCGCCCGAGAGGAAGAACACGTCGACGCGGCCCTGGCCGGCGCAGTCGAACAGCTCGCGCCCGCCGTCGGTGAAGAAGCTCTGCCGGCGGCTGCCCAGCAGCGAGACTTGAGGCCGGCCGCTGCCGCGCTCGCTCGCCAGCAACGCCGCCGCGGCTGGAATGGGCGAGGACGCGCCGATCGCCACGTGACGGGCATCGCCGATCAGGCCGGCAATGACGTCGGCAAGCAGCTCTTCGTCACGGAAAGAGCGCGAAGCGTCACGCGGCGCGCTGGGCATTGACGTGCCGGTCGAGATAGGCGGCAAATCCTTCGCTGCTTGCAGCCATGCGCGCATAGTCGGCGAGGTGCGCCGCGTCCGCGCCGTAGTGGTCGGCAAGCCCGAGCGGCCAAGCGCCTTTCGGCGCCACGGCGATCGCGTGCACGTAGAAGCCGCCGAGCGCGCCGGCTGCGAGCGCGGGATCGTCGAACAGGTTTCCCTCGTAAAGCTTCTCCACAGTCACCACCGTCTTCGCCGCGGCGTGCGCCATGGTCGCAAGCTCGCGATCGCGGCCGATCCAGACGTTGCCCTCGCGGTCGGCGAGCGGCGCGTGGAACAGCGCGACGTCGGGCTTGATCGCCGGCAGCAGCACGATCGGATCGTCGTGGCCGAACGGATTATCGACGATCTTCCAGTCGTTGCGATGCGCGAGCACGTCGGAGCCGATCAGCCCGCGCAGCGCCATGAAGGGCACGCCTTTCTCCGCCGCCTGGAACGCGGCGTGGAGCGCCGGGCAGGTCGCGTCCTTGACGCGGATCGCGCCCGAGGTCACCGCGGCGGTGAAGCGCGGCGCCGGTCCGAATTCGCCGAGGCTGACCGCGGAGGTCTCGATCGTCTCGACGCAGCCGGCGCCGATGAGCAAGTCGGCCTGCAGGCTCGAGGTCGGCAGCGCGATCAGATGCAGCCGTCGCACGCCGCGCCGAATGAGCGCGCGCGTCGCCGCCATGGCGACCCCCGATACCTCGCGCGGCACCGCCAGCACGCAGCCGTCGGTGATCACCGCCAAGGCCTCGTCGAGCGAGCGCGCGATCATTCAAGCCTCAAAATCGAACCGGCGCAGTGCGGCAGGCACGTCGGTTGCTTTCTCACGGCCTCATGCTGAGGAGCACGCGCCCGATCTCGGGTTTACCCGAGATCGGGCGCTTCGAAAGGCGCAAGTCGGGCAAACCCGACTTGCGTGCGTGCGTCTCGAAGCATGAGGCCGCCCCCATCCTTCGAGACGGCGCCAATAGCGCGTCGAAGACGCGCGTAAACGCGCTTTAGTCGCCTCCTCAGGATGAGGGCGGAACGTCACGACAGCGACTGCTTGACCCGGTCGGGCGAGAACGGCACGCGGCGGATGCGCACGCCGGTGGCGTCGAAGATCGCGTTCGCGATCGCAGCCGCCACCGGACGGATCGAGGGCTCGCCGGCGCCCGTGGGCGGCAGCTCGGGATGGTTGATCAGCACCACCTCGATCGTTTCCGGCGTCTCGGTGATGTCGAGGATCGGATAGGTCATCCAGTCGATGCTGGTCACGTTCTTTCCGTCGAACTTGACTTCCTCCCAGAGCGTGCGGCTCACGCCTTGCACGATGTTGCCCTCGATGGTGTGCTTGAGCCCATCGGGGTTGATGATCTGCCCGCAGTCATGGGCAACCGTGAACTTGCGCGCCCAGATCTTTCCGCTCGCGCGGTCGATATCGACCTCGGCCACGACGGCGCAGCGGGTGCCGTTGCGTTGGGCATAGGCGATGCCGCGACCGGAGACCTCCTTGCGCGGCGAGGGCCGCGACTGCCAAGCGGCTTTTTCGGCGGCGGCCTTGATCACCGCGACGTCGCGCGCGTCCTTGACGTGACGCAGGCGGAACTCGACGGGATCGAGGTTGAGCGCCGCCGCCACTTCGTCCATGAACGACTCGCTGGCGAAATGGATCTGCGGTCCGACTGGGTCGCGCAGATGCGCGCTGCGCAGCGGCGAGCTGCGCTCGAGCAGCGGCGCAATGGTCTCCCACGCCATGCGCTTGTTGGCGAACTCGTAGGATTCGGCCGGGACGCCGAAGCCGTCGGCGGATTTGAGCTCGGTGCCGCGCAGCTGGCCCGCCAGCGTGTCCTTGGGCGCGCCGCCGTTGGTGTTCACGTCGATGCGCGAGAAACCTTTGCTGGTGAACTCGTAGCCGACGACGTTGCCGGCCGCATCGATGGCGGCGCGGGCGTGATGGATGGAGGCGGGACCCTTCGGATCCCATCCCGTCGCCTGTTCGCGCGTGTACTGCACGCGCACCGGCTTGCCGACCGCATTGGCCAGCACCGCGGCATCCATCGCCGCGTCGTCGGCGTCGCTGCGGCCGTAGGAGCCGGGGCCGACCACCCAGATCGCGCGCACCTTCTCCGCCGGAACGCCGAGGGTGAGCGCGATGCCGTTGCGCACGAAATGCGGCTTCTGCGAGCCGGTCCAGCAGGTGACGTCGCCGTCTTTGATCTCGACCACGGCGCAGGCCGGTCCCATGCAGGCGTGCGACTGGAACGGCCATTCGTATTCCGCCTCGACTACGCGCGCTGCGGCCTTGAAGGCTTCGTCGATGTTGCCGGCTTCCTTGCCGCCGATCTCGCGCTTGCGCACGGCGGCGCTGCGAATGTGGCCGTAGAGCGCCGCTTGGTCGGGGAATGGGGGCTTGGCGTCCGACCATTCCACCTTGAGCGTCTGCGCCGCCTTGATCGCGTCCCATTCCTTGTCGGCGACGACGCCGAGGAAGCCCTTCTCCCACACCACCTTGGCGCCGGGGATGTCCTTGATCGAGGCTTCGTCGACCTTGACCGGCACTGCGCCAGCGACGGCGGGCCGGAGCATGCGGCCATGCACCATGCCAGGCCGCCTGACGTCGGTGCAGAAGTCTTCCTGCGCGTAGACCTTGGGGGCGATGTCCTCGCGTGCGATCGGCTTGCCGACGATCTTGTGGTCCTTGGCATCCTTCGGCTTCGCCTTGCCGGGCGCGTAGAGGGGGTTGCCATACTCCTTGTTCCAATCGAGCTGGACGTTGAAATAACGCCCGCCGATCAGCTCGGCGTAGGACGCTTTCTTGCTCGCATCGCCCTTGGCGTGCACCACGCCGTCGGTGACGGTGAGCGCGTCGGGTGGTAGGGCGAGCTTCGCCGCCGCCATTTCGACGAGCACGCGGCGCGCCTCGGCGGCCGCCATGCGCATCTGCTTGCCGCCCATCTGGATGCCGGTCGAGCCCGAGGCGCCGCCCTGGTTCACGCTGGTGGCGGTATCGCCCATGATCACGGTGACGGCCTTGAACGGCACGTCGAGCTCTTCCGCCACCATCTGGCCGATGGCGACGAACAGGCCTTGGCCCATGTCCATCTTGCCGAAGAAGGCGGAGACGGTGCCGTCGGCATTGATTGCGATGTAGGAGGAGAGCTGATCGGGTGTGAGCGGCGGCTTGGCGCCTTGCGCGAATGCTTCGCCGATGCCGAGCACGGTATCGAACGCGACCGGCGTGCCGATCGAGACCACCAGCGCGCCGCCCGCTTTGAGCAGCGAACGCCGGGAGACGAAATGGGTGGAATTTTCCATCTTGGTCATTGTCGCCTCCCTCAACCCATCATCGCGGCGGCGCGCTTGACCGCGCGCAGGATGCCCATGTGAGTGCCGCAGCGGCACTTGAGGCCGGTGAGCGCGTCGCGGATCTGCGCGTCGGTGGGCTTCTTGGTCTGATTGAGGAATGCGGCCGCCGTCATGATCCAGCCGTTGATGCAGTAGCCGCATTGCGGCACCTGCTCCTCCACGTAGGCCTTCTGGATCGGATGCGGCTTCTCGGGCGTGCCGAGGCCGGCCAGGGTGACGACCTTGCTGGAGCCCACCGCCGACACCGGCGTCACGCAGGAGCGCACCGCTTGGCCGTCGACGTGCACGGTGCAAGCGCCGCATTGCGCCAGGCCGCAGCCGAAATGCGGGTTGTTGAGCGAGAGCTCGTTGCGCAACGCGTAGAGCAACGGCATGTCGGGATCGGCGTTGATCGTCTGGACCTTGCCGTTCACGTCGAGGGTTATTCGGGCCATGGGTGCATGTCTCCCTGGGGATGCCGCGAGCTGCGGCCGCCGCGTCACCACGCGTCAGCCGATGTTTGCCGCGGGACTTGCGAATGGTTCTAGGGTGGCGAGGCTAGTCGAAGGCGCCGGCATTGGAAACAGCCTCACGCAGCTTTGTTGTGGTGGGGGTTCCCGCGCCAGCAGCACAGGAACTCGCCGACGGGCCTACCCCGAATCGACGGCCAACGCGCGCACCGAGGCCAACAGGTCGCGCACGTGGCGCTCCGAAATGCCACGGGTGATGAACACGAGCCGGCTGGCGCGGTCCTTGTCGGGCCAGGCCGCGAGCTCGACCGGCGGGTGGGCGAGGTGCTGGACCACGTGCACCACCACCGGCCCGCGGCAGCCGGCGACGTTGAGCAAGCCCTTCACGCGCAGGAGGTCGGGACCGCGCAGCGCAATCAGCGTCTCCATGCCGCGCGCGAAGGCGTCCCAAGGCAGCGGCGCATCGTCGGTGAGAACGAAGCTTGCGATGCCGTCGCTGTGCGCGGCCTCGGCGACGAAGCCCGCGCGCGAATCCGCTGCACTGGGCGGCGTCGCGTCGGCCTCGAGCAGGCAGCGCGGATCGAGATCGCCGTCGACCGCGGTGTGAACGGCAGCATGCGGGTTGAGCGCGGTCAGCCGCGCGGTGAGGCGCTTCACCGCTTGCGCCTTGGCGAGATCGGTCTTCGCGACGACCAGCCGGTCGGCGAGGATGATCTGCTTTCTCGCTTCCGCCGACCATTTAAGCGTATCGAGGCCGCCCACCGCGTCGACCACCGCGATGACCACCTCGACGTGGAATTCGCCGCCCAGCGCCCGATCGGTGGCGAAGGTCTGCAGGATCGGCCCCGGATCGGCGAGCCCGCTGGTTTCGATCAATATCCGCTTGAACTGCGGCACCGTGCCTTGCGCGCGCTCGGCGACGAGATTGCGCAGCGCGTTCTGCAGGTCGGAGCGCGTGTTGCAGCACAGGCAGCCGTTGCCGATGAGCGTGATATCGTCGCTCGAGGCGCGCAGGAGCGCATCGTCGATGCCGACGCTGCCGAATTCGTTGATGACGACCGCGGTGCCCGCGCCCTCGGGGGTGGCGAGAAAGCGCCGCACCAGCGTGGTCTTGCCGGCGCCGAGGAAGCCCGTGACCACGGTCACCGGCATGCGCGCGCCGCGCGCGCGTTTGAGCCGGCGCCCGAACCGGCCTGCCTCGCGGGAGGGAAAAAGATCGAGCAACGTGCCTCCGAAATTTCGTGCCGCGATGTCGGTGCGCTCCCTCTCCCCGCTTTAGCGGGGAGAGGGTAGGGGTGAGGGGCCCTTCATATAACGCGTCAGCCCCTCACCCCGCCCCTCTCCCCGTGAAGAACGGGGAGAGGGAGCACACCGAGCGTGCGGCTCGCCTTGCGTATCCAATGCGCGCAAGCCGCGCGGTCAAAAATCCATCTCCAGGATGTAGAGCCCGCCGACGTGGCGGTCGACGGTGTAGACGATCTCGCGCTCGTCGACGAACACGTCGTTGAGCTGAATGGTGCCGGTGGGCGCCATCGGCGGCGCCGGCGGCACGAACACCCCGACCTGCTGGGGCTGATAGGGGTTGGAGATGTCGTAGGAGCGCAAGCCCCCGTTGAAGAAGGTGCCGAGCACGATCTGATCGGAGTGCCAGACCGTCGGCAGCGGCACGTTCTCGTGGATGTTGTGGGCGCCGAAGCGGCCCTTGGCGGCGAACGCCTTGTGATCGGGCAGCGGGCAGGTCGCGATCGGAACGAGGTTCGTCTCCTCGCGCGCGTCGAGAACCCAGATCAGCTTCGGCCAATCCTTGGCGTTGTTCTCGGTGGATTCGTCGGTCACCAGCATGAGCCCGCGGTCGAACAGCGGCACCACGGTATGCATAAAGCCGGTATAGGGCGGGGAATTGGTCCACTGCGAAATCCGTTTCGGGTTCGCCTTGTCGGAAATGTCGAGGACGAACATGCCGCCGTCGATATAGGCGAGGTAGCAGCGGTCGCCGCGCTGGGGATAGACGTTGGTGTTGTGGGCGCGGTGGCCCTTGTCCAACGGATGCCGCGGCGGCGGCATCACGTTGTCGCCCGCTCGCGTGCCCGGCATCCACCAGCGGCCGATCTCGACCGGCTTTGAGGGATTGCGCACGTCGATGCAGCGATAGAACTGGTCGTCGTTGGGGTGCGTGGGCGTGAAGTCGGGCGCGCCCGACGCGCAATGGACGTATTCGCCGTCGCAGAACCATAGCTGGTGCACCCCGCGCGAGGTCGCGCCCGAGCAGTCGAAGAACGAGATCGACCTCGGTTTCTCCGGAACCGAGATGTCGAAGAGCTCCATGCCGGCCGGTTGCAGCCCCTTTCTCTGGGTCTGGTAGGCCACCGCCATGATGTTCCCGCAGGTCTCGAGCGAATTCGAGCGCATGTGGGCCTGCGGCAAAGCGGTCTGCACCACCACCTTGGGCTTGCGCGGATCGGACACGTCGACGGCGGTGAAATTCTTCGGCGCGCTTTCATGCGCGAGCCAGAGGATACGGCGGCCGTCGGGCGCGATCTGGATCGACATGCCTTCGCCCATGCCGCCGAAACCGTCGAGCAAGTGATGGCCGATGAGCTTGAAATTCCAGGTGATCGGCCCGCCGTCGCTGCTGATCGGACTTTTCGCAGGGCCCGCTCGCTGAGGCACGGCTTTCTTTGCCGCCGCTTTTTTCGGCGCCGCTTTCTTCGCCGGCTTCTTGCTCTTGGCAGTCTTCTTCGCGATCTTCTTGCGTGCGACTTTCATTCCACTCTCCATGCCCTGACATCGCGGGAAGCTTTAGCGCGTTTGAGCGCGGCAGGCGAGATGCCATGTCGCAGATTGACCGTAAGCGGCGCGGGGACTGCCGACCAACGGCCGCGGGTTGTAAACTAGCTCCAAGGCTGCGGACCGACGCTGGTGCATGCGATATCATGCGACGGGGAGATGGGTCCGCGGCGGGGATTGTCATGCGCACAGTTGCAATCGTCATCGCCATGCTCGCTGCGACCGCGACCGCCCGTACCGCCGAGATCAACGCGTTCGTCTCGACCGCGATCAAGGCGGCGACGGACGAATTGCTGCCGCCCTTCGAGCGCGCGAACGGCTATACCATTCGCGCGAGCTATGCCCCTTCCGGCGCGCTGATCCCCCGCTTCGAGCGCGGCGAGCCCGTCGACGTGTTCCTGACCGACAGCGCGGCGATCGACGACCTCATCAAGCGGGGCAAGCTCGTGGCTCCCCGCACCGACCTCGCGCGGACCGGCATCGGTATCGCCGTGCGCAAGGGCGCGCCCAAGCCCGACGTGTCGTCGCCCGAGGCGCTCAAGCGCGCGCTGCTGGCGGCGAGGAGCGTGGGCCACGCCGCGCCTGCCGGCGGCAGCATCACGGCGGCGCATATCGAGCGCGTGTTCCAGCGCCTCGGCATCGCCGCCGAGGTGACGCCGAAGGTCAAGCTCGCGGCCGGCGGTCCCAACGGCCGCGTCAGCGTACTGGTCTCGAGCGGCGAAGCCGAGATCGGGCTGCAGCAGGTGTCCGAGCTGATGTCGAATCCGCAGGTCGAGGTGATCGGCATGCTGCCGGCGGAGTTGCAGCTGACCACGCTCTATTCTGCCGGTGTGACGACGAGCGCGAGGGAAGGCGAAGCGGCGAGGGCGCTGATCAAGGCACTGACCGCGCCGTCCGCGGCGCCCATCTACAAGGCAAAGGGGCTCGATCCCGCATGGTAGGAGGAAGTGTCATGCGCACACGCGCGATCGCGGTCGCGGCTGCGCTGATCGTGACCACGGGCGCGGCCCACGCCGCCGAGATCGACGCCATGATCACCACCGCCATGAAGGCGGCGGTCGACGAACTCGCGCCGCCGTTCGAGCGCGCCAATGGGCACGTGCTCCGCCTACGGACCCTCCGGCGGGCTCGCGCGCCGCTTGAACGGCGGCGAGGGGGCCGATCTCATCGTCGTGGACAGCAAGGCGCTCGACGAGCTGATCAAGCAGGGCAAGGTCGTGGGCGGCCGCACCGACGTCGCGCGCACCGGCATCGGCATCGCCGTGCGCAAGGGCGCGCCCAAGCCCGACGTGTCGTCGCCCGAAGCGCTCAGGCGCGCGCTGCT
>Ga0306920_100002735_pt1 | contig 22274 bp, 20 predicted proteins | sample flu12Cox44000170_FD_204666 | JGI IMG/M metagenome (GOLD analysis project Ga0306920, IMG submission 204666) | Lab enrichment of tropical soil microbial communities from Luquillo Experimental Forest, Puerto Rico - flux4day.12C.oxic.44.000.170 (v2)... | ecosystem: Environmental > Terrestrial >...
AGATCGGCGCACCACTTCTGTGTGATGAGCCCGAACAGCGCGCTGTACCAGGGGATCCCCCAGCCGTCGAGCCACAGGGTCGGCGCGTAGAGCCCCATGGCCGCGACCTCGCGCGGATAGCGCGCGGCGTGGTGGATGGCCAGGATTGCGCCCATCGAGAGGCCGCACACCATGACGCAGCGGCAGTGCGCGGCCATCCGCCGGTGCTCGTGCTCGACGCTCGAATACCAATCCTGCCAGCCCGTGGCGCGAAGATCCTCGACGTTGCCGCAATGGCCGGCGAGCTGAGGGACATGCACCGTGTGCCCGGCGCGCGCGAGGCCTTGGGCGAGGTAGCGCATCTCGATCGGCGTGCCGCCGAGGCCGTGGATCAGCAGGAAGCCGGTGCGCCCCCCTGGGAAGCGGAAGCTCTGATCGGCGGCGCGCATGGGGTACCCCTTGCTGCCGGTCTTATGTTTCGAGCCGGGGCAACTTCGGCGCCTGCGCATAGGCCCTCGCCGCCGTGGCGGGTACCCGACCGGCGGTCAGCCAGCCGCTCAAGTGGGCGGTAACGTCGTCGAAATCGGTGAACGTCGCGTGCGGTCGTCCGAGGCTGCGACAATGGCGGGCGAGCGTGCCCTTCGCGATCACATAGTCGGCGCCAGCCGACATGCAGAAGTCGGAGCGTCCGTCGCCGATCACCACGCGTGGTCCAGGCCGGCGCCCAACGTGCGAGCACTTGCAGTTGGCGCCGCCGGCGCGGCAATCGCTCTGCCAGTGCGGGAACGTCAGGCGCCAGCGGTCGGCTCCTTGCCATTTGAGCCGGTTGGCAAAGAATGGCACCGCGAGATCCGCATTCTGCAGCGCCGCAGCGATGACGCGGTCGAAGCCATCGGAGACGATCCTCACATCCGCGCCGATGCGCCTGCAGAACTTGAGAAAGGCGGGGAAACCTGCATCGATGCGAACGTGGCGGATCGCTTCATCGAGCGCTTCCGGCGACATGCGCAGGAGTTCCACCTGGCGCTGCATGCACTCGCGCGCGGAGATCTGGCCAGACTGCCACGCCGTCTCCACGACGCGCCACAACGGATCAGCGAAGCGCTCAAGCAGGCGGTCGGTGGGATCGTCAGGCGCAACCGTGCCATCGAAATCGATCAGGAATTGCCACTTGGCGCGCAGCGGCAATAACTCTCGGTTACTCATGGGATGGTGCGTCTTGTGTGGGGAGCTCGGCTTCGTATACACACGGCGCGCTGGTCTGCCATGCACGTTGTTGCGGTGCACATATGCGCTTGAGACATGAGCGCCGGTGTGCGCCGCCCATTCCCCAATGCGCCATGCGAATGCCATGCCACCGGCAAGATGCCGCTAACGCCTGCGGCGCGGCAGAACCTCGCAGGGTGCGAGGCAGAGTGCGCGTTTTTTCGCCTGAGTGAGCTCCGGAGCCTGCCCGCCCGGCCTAACGTGGCGTGAAGCCTGAAGCACCGGATCGCGTGGCTGATCTCTCAGGCCCGCTACCTGCCCTGCGCGCATCCGCCGCGGCGGAACGAAAACGAAGATCTCGCTCATCAGCTTGCCGGCCAGCGACGCCGGTCCAATGCGCGGGTGGAGGCGCTCGGGTGTTGAAGATGGAGAGGCCAGTAGGCGTTTAGGAAGCCGTCGCGTCGTTAAGTCCATGCGCGCCGGAAAGTTGTGGTGTCATGACCCCGCGGTGGCATCGCCTCCGGCGCCGATCACGAGGGCGGCCTCGGCCTCCGTCATCGGAGCCTCCGTAGCTGGCCCCGCCTCCTGCGGCGGCTCAGGCGAATTCCATGATCACCGCGTCCACGGCGAGACTGTCGCCGGGCTTGGCCTTGATGGCCTTAACGATCCCGTCGCGCTCGGCGCGCAGGATATTCTCCATCTTCATGGCCTCCACGACGCACAGCGCCTCGCCCGCCTTGATCTGCTGTCCGGCCGCCACGTTGATTGCCTTGACGAGGCCTGGCATGGGGCAAAGCAGCAGCTTGGAGGTATCGGGCGGGGCCTTCTTTGGCATCAGCGCCGCAAGCGCGGCCTCCTGCTCGGTATAGACATACGCACGCGCGTAGAGGCCCCTATGCGCCAGATCGTAGCCGTTGAGGATGGGGCGGACCTGCACCGAGACCGGTTTGCCGTGCACCATGCCGGTCCAGACGGGCGCGCCCGGCCACCAGTCCGATCGCAGCTCGAGGGTGTCGCGGCGCTTGCCCTTGTCGTCAAGGAACGTCACCTTGATCGGCGCGCCCAGGGTACCTTCCACGAGCGCCTCCAGCCGCTCCGTCCCAACCGTGGCGATGCGGCGGCTGGCGAAGCGTACGGCGGGTCCACCCATCTGGTCGGTGATCTGGCGCCGCCGCGCGTTGCCCAAATGATCGATGGCGATGGCGACGGCGGCCAAAAGCTGCAGCGCTTCGCCCTCTGGGGCGCGGGGTTTGAAGCCCGCCCTGAACTCCTCGTCGATGAACCCGGTAGAGAGCCGGCCCTCGCGCCAGCGCGGATGCTGCATGACGGCAGCGAGAAAGGGGATGTTGTGTTCCACGCCGTCGAGCACGAAGGTGTCGAGCGCATGCGACTGCAGGTCGATTGCAGCCTCGCGCGTTGGCGCATGCGTCACGAGCTTGGCGATCATCGGGTCGTAGTACATGGAGATCTCGGCACCCTCGCACACGCCGGTGTCGTTGCGAATGGTGCCGCCGATCGCCGCACCCTCCTGCGGCGGCCGGTAGCGGGTGAGACGGCCAATGGAGGGGAGAAAATTGCGGTAGGGATCCTCGGCGTAGATGCGCGACTCGATGGCCCAGCCGTTGAGCCTGACGTCAGCCTGCCTGATCTTGAGCTTCTCGCCGGCGGCGACGCGGATCATTTGCTCGACGAGGTCGATGCCGGTGACGAGCTCGGTGACGGGGTGCTCCACCTGCAGGCGCGTATTCATCTCCAAGAAATAGAAGGAGCGGTCCTGCCCGGCGACGAACTCCACAGTGCCGGCGCTGTCATAGCCCACGGTCTTGGCGAGCGCCACCGCTTGCTCGCCCATGGCCCTGCGCGTCTTGGGGTCGAGCAGGGGTGAGGGTGCCTCCTCGATCACCTTCTGGTTGCGGCGCTGTATGGAGCATTCGCGCTCGCCGAGGGAGATGACGTTGCCGTGCTTGTCGCCCAACACCTGGATTTCGATGTGGCGCGGGTTCTCGATGAACTTCTCGACGAACACCCGGTCATCGCCAAAGCTCGAACGGGCTTCCGAGCGGGCGAGCGAGAAGCCTTCTTCCACCTGCTTGGAGGTGAAGGCGATGCGCATGCCCTTGCCGCCCCCACCCGCTGAGGCCTTGATCATGACGGGGTAGCCGATCTCGGCGGCGAGCTCGAGTGCGTGCTGGACATCCCTGATCTCGCCCAGGTAGCCGGGGACCGTGGACACCTTGGCTTTGGCCGCCGCCTTTTTGCTCTCGATCTTGTCGCCCATGGCGGCTATGGCGCCCGCATGTGGGCCGATGAAGACGATGCCGGCCTTCTCCAGCGCGATAGCGAAGGCTTGGCGCTCGGATAGGAAGCCATAGCCTGGATGCACGGCTTGCGCACCGGTGGTGCGGCAAGCATCTAGGATCCTGTCGATCTGCAAGTAGGATTGCGCGACCGGAGGGGGTCCAATGCCGACGGCCTCGTCCGCCATCTCTACGTGTAGGCTGTCCGCGTCGGCGTCGGAATAGACCGCAACGGTCTTGATGCCGAGCTTGCGCGCGCTTTTGATGATGCGGCAGGCTATCTCGCCGCGGTTGGCGATGAGAATCTTCTTGAACATGCACGCCCCCAGGGCAGGGGGGTCCGACCCCCGGCTGATGATAGGGAAAAACCTCGGCCGCGGAAGGGGGAACGCCCTTCGTCTTGTGGCGGCGCAGAACCGCGTTGGCTGCCCCAGTGAGGCGCAGCCCGCCGCAAGGCGCCGCAATCGGGTACTTGCCGTGAAGGGAATGGCTAGCGCGGCAGCGACGTTGCCGCAACGGAAAGGCGCGAGGGAATATGACTGTCGACCAAGCCAGCTGCCACTGGCTGTCGCCGGCGAAGGGCCCCATTGATGATCTTTGCGCTGCCGATGATGCACCTGCTGATAGCGCCGATTGCGCGAGGGTCACCCGCGCGTGTCCACCGGTCGTTGCCCAGATGGGCGGCCAGCGTCAGGCCGGCAGCACCATCTGCGTCTGCGTGACGACCGCGCACAGCTTGCCGGCCTCGGTGCGGATCATCGTCTGCCAGACTTGCGTGGTCTTACCGCGGTGGAGCGGTGTGGACTGCGCGCGTACCCGCGTGTTGACGGGAGCGGCACCGAGAAAGTTGGTCTTGGATTCGATGGTGGTCGTGCGCGTGCCGGGCGCCAGGTTCATCACCGTGCCGACGGCGCCGACAGTGTCGGCGAGGGCCATGCAGGCGCCTCCGTGCAGCACGTTGCCCACGGTGCACAGGTCCGGCCGCACCAGCATAGTGGCGACCACCTGCTCCGGCGTCGCTTCCTCGACCTCGATACCCATCAACCCCGGCAGCAGTGGAGCGAACATCTTCTGAACTTGCTCGGCAGTGGGCATGCTCACCTCCAATCAGACGACCCGCTCCATGCTTCTTCGGGCGCGAACGCGCCGGGATCAATTGCGGCAGTCTTGGCCTCGGCAGCCCACACTGGCGAGGCGGCGTGGCCGCAAGTCAATACCGCCCGACTGGTGAGGGAACTTCCCGCCAGGCAAGGTCCTCCTCCGCCCTTCAGGCACCGTCTCGCCAGGAGGCGGAGACCCTTGCAGCAGCATTCCGCCAACACTATCGCGACTGCATGGCCGCGCTAGCATTCTTTGCGGATTTGCAAGGCCTGGCGCAGGGCGCTTGAGAGGCGCATGGGTTTGCCGGAGGCAGAGATCAATACCACCGTGACTTTAGCGGTAAAGAGATCGATGCCGTCGCGGCTGATGCGTTGGTCGAGCGTCAGGGTGGCAGCAGTCGCATCCTTGGCGCGCGTGGTGACTTCCAGTACCTCATCGATGCGGGCTGGCTTTAGATACTCAAGGTGCATGCGCCGCACGACGAAGGCGGCGGGTTCGCGCCCGCCGGCGCCGGCGATGAGCGCTTGGTGGTCGTTGCCCATGAGGCGAAGGAAATCCGAGCGGCCGCGCTCGCACCAGCGCAGGTAGGTGGCGTGATAGACGAGGCCGGAGAAGTCTGTGTCCTCAAAATAGACGCGGACGGGAAGCACATGGCGGCGCTCGCTGCCATCCTCAATGAGGCAGCCGGCAAGATCGGGCCAGCGGCGAGGCGCGTCAGGCGGCGACGACATCGACCATCACGATCTCCGGCGGCACGCCGATGCGCACGGGCAGGATCGAGCAGCCGAGTCCACCCGAAACGATCAGGTGCCGTCCATCCTCGATGATATGTCCATAAGCGTAGCGGTTGCCATAGCGTGACGGCACCATTGGTGAATAGCCGAGCACGCGTACCTGGCCGCCGTGGGTGTGGCCCGACAGCGTAAGGGCGACGCGGGCGGGCACGCGCGGGAAGATGTCGGGCTCGTGCGCCAGCAGGATCACCGGCGCTTCGTCGGTGACCTTCTTCAGCGTGCCGTTGAGATCGTGCACACCTGCGCAGCTACTCCAGGCCGTCTTGCGCCGGCCGTTGAAAAAGGCGAGCTGGTCGCCGAGACCGGCAAGCCAGAAGGGGCGGCCGTTATGCACGAGCCGCACCACGTCGTTCTCGTAAACGGGTACGCCCTGGCGCTCGAGCGCGCAGCGGCCGAGCACGGGGCCCTTGCGCGCGCGCTGGGCGGCGAGATCGTCCCACCAGTCATGGTTGCCAAGGATCGCATGAACGCCGAGCGGGGCGGAGAGGTCAGCCATCGCTTGGGCCCACTCTTCCGGTGCGACGGCGCGCGTCTTAAACCTGTGGCTCGCTGCGAAGTCGCCAAGGAGCACGACCACGTCAGGCTTTAACGCGTTGGTTTGCGCGACGATGCTGTGGATCCGTTCGGTGGGCATGACCGGGCCGCCGGCGTGCACGTCGGCGATGACAGCGATGCTCAAGTTGAGCCCGCGCGGCCAGTGCGCCGGGCAAACGCGGTAGCGCGTCACCTCCAGCCGCCACACGGGCTCGACCACGAGGCCGTAGCCGGACAGCCCGACGACGCCAGCGCCGGAGAGGCTAAGCGTCTTCAGGAATCGGCGGCGCGAGATGCGTTTCACGTGACGGTATCCCGAATGGGGCACTGGCCACCCTCTCAGCGATCTTCGCGGGTGCAACGCCCTGTGTGGCGGCAAAGCATGGAAATGTTGGGGCGCCAGCAAGGCGGGGCGCTACTTCTATCAACCCGTCCCTGCCTTGCCATCGTCTGCCTCGTCGGAGTGATCGTCGAAGAGGCCGATCTGGGGAGAGGCGGTGCGGGCAGGACCCGCCAGGCCCAGATGCTTGTAGGCCTTGAGCGTCAGCACACGGCCGCGCGGGGTGCGGCCGATGAATCCCTGCTGCAGCAGGAAGGGCTCGACGATCTCCTCCAGAGCATCCCGCGGCTCGGACAGGGCCGCGGAAATCGTCTCGATACCGACCGGGCCGCCGTCGTGGTTCTTGGCGATGCAGTTGAGATAGCGGTGATCGAGCGCGTCGAGGCCCTCGGCGTCTACCTCGAGCTGGCGGAGCGCGCGGTCGGCGACCTGAGCGGTGACGAGCTCGGCCCGTTCCACGGCCGCAAAGTCGCGCACACGGCGCAAGAGCCGCCCGGCGATGCGCGGCGTGCCGCGCGAGCGGCGCGCGATCTCGCCGGCGCCGTCGGGACTGATCGCCACCTTGAGCACGCCGGCGCCTCGCGCGACGATCAGCTCCAATTCCGCGTGGGTGTAGAAATTGAGCCGCACCGGAATGCCGAAGCGGTCCCTCAGCGGTGTGGTGAGGAGCCCCGTGCGGGTGGTGGCGCCGATCAGGGTGAAGCGGGAGAGCTCGATCTTGACGGACCGCGCCGCCGGCCCCTCGCCGATGATGAGGTCGAGCTGGTAGTCCTCCATGGCCGGGTAGAGGATCTCCTCCACCGCCGGGTTGAGACGGTGGATCTCGTCGATGAAGAGGACGTCGCGGTCCTCCAGGTTGGTGAGTAGCGCGGCGAGGTCACCCGCCTTGGCGATGACGGGGCCTGCGGTGGAGCGGAAGCCCACGCCCAGCTCGCGCGCCATGATTTGGGCGAGCGTGGTCTTGCCTAGTCCTGGCGGCCCGGCGAACAGCACATGGTCGAGCGCTTCCTTGCGCGCTTTGGCCGCCTCGATGAACACCTTGAGATTGGCGCGCGCCTGCTCCTGGCCAATAAACTCGGCCAGCAGCTGCGGCCGCAAGCTCCCCTCGGCGGCGTCGGTGTCGCGCTTGGCAGTGGTCACGAGGCGACTGGCATCGGTCATGATTTGTTCTCTCTGCGGTGCTTTGCGGGGGGAGTCAAGCGCCGGTGCGGAGGCGTTAACTGGCGCACGGCCCGAACCGGTTCACGGGCGGCGGAAGGGGGGAGGGGTTGCCGCTGCCCACCTGCCGGCTGAGCCAGGGAGCAACTCAACATGTTGAGAAAGCTCTCGCTCGCGGCTGGCGCCCGCTGCTGCGATGCTCCGTCCGGTAGGCAGTCGCCAATGCCCGGCGATGTCTCGACCGATGGCTCGCTCTTGGCGCAGGCGCGGTGGGGCTGGGGCTATGGCCGCTGCCACGCTTGGCGGCGGCAGTGCGGGCGCCCTGGGGTATGGTGCACGCCCTCCGTTGTGCCGGCTGCTGACGCCGCCTCGGCGGAGCCCGATCGCTCGTGATGATGTCCATTCTCACGTGCTCACGTGCAATTGCCATGTTGCGGCGTTGCGGCGCGGGGTCCGCCCGAGCCCGAGGTTTGGCACCGCGCCGGCCCACTTTTGATTTCGACGAATTCTAAAGTGACGACGCATACTTGACAGCAGTTGCGCGCGTCGCGAAATGTCGACGAAGCGTCGCAAGAAAGATGCAAATGGCGGACGATTGGGCGCATTGCCGATGTCGGGGCCTTGAACCCCAATCATTGGAGACGGACATGGTCGATTTGGCGGCGCAGCGCCTCCTCCGCATCGGGAGCGGCGCCCATGCGCACGGCGTTTTCCATTCCGCCGGGGCCACGCGATGATGCGCGCGCGCGATATCGTCAACGCAGCCGCGCCAATGCACGGGGAGCCCGCGGGGGCGGAGCGCCTGGTCGGTCTCGGCTTTCGCTACTGGCTCACAGGCTTCCGCACCGGTGACATCTCATGTTGGGAGAGAGCGTGGTGCGCCTATGCCAACGCGTTGGGCGCGGCCACCGCCAAGGGTGCCGTCACCGATCTCGCCTGCTGGGTGCGGGCCATCAACCGTCATGCCCGGCGCGACCTCGAGACCGCCCCCGTCGATTGCGACCGCTTCTGCCGGGACGAATGCATCGCCATTGAGATGATCTCGGCCTGCCAGCACGAGGCCTGCCCCGCCATGCGCGCCTGTGCCTTCGCGCTCCTCGGCTGCTCGATGATAGAGGAGGTGGTGCGCGGCGCGGAAAATTTTGCTGCGACCATGCGCGGAGCCGACCAGGTCTTGCCACGATGCTTCTCATCTGGTTCATCCTGGCTGGCCATGCAGCCCGCCAGCATCCTGAAGCAGTGAGCGGAATGGGATCGCAGCCTTCATGATCGTCTGTTCCTGCCTCGTCATCACGGACGCTGAGATCGAGCAAGCCCTGCTCGAGATACTGAGCCGCCCCGATGCGCCGCTGCCAACGCCCGGCGTCGTCTATCGCCACCTTGCCAAAAGGATGGTGTGTTGCGGTTGCTCGCCGCTGGCCGTCAGCACCATTTACAGAAAGATCGACGAGCTGGCGGAGAGGGGTGTCATCTGTCCTTACGCCTGCGCCAACGCCCAGGGCCGCCTGCTCAAGTGCGCCAGTGACACGCCGGCCCAGCGCCTGATCGAGCGCCCTCCCATCAAGCCGCGGCGTAGCGAAGTTGCGCCCCTAGATCCGCAGGGGCCGACGCTCGAGGCCGTCTAGGCCCTGTCGCGGCACTGGCTCCCCGCCTGCAAGTAGCGTAGGAAACGCGCACTGGTGCGCGCCGCGCTCAACCGCCGGCGCCACGGGCGTTGCGGGCATTGCGGCTCAGAGGCCAGCGGCCAATCGGCGAGCCAGGCATGGGAGAGGCGGGATGAAAGGTAACAAAGAGGTCATCGACATCCTCAACGAGGCACTGAAGCACGAACTGGGCGCCGTCAATCAGTACTGGCTGCACTACCGAATGCTCGACAACTGGGGCTTCACCAAGCTCGCCAAGAAGGAACGCAAGGAGTCCATCGAGGAGATGCAGCATGCCGACAAATTGGTGGTGCGCATCATCTTCCTGGAGGGCCTGCCTAACCTGCAGTACATCGCGCCGCTGATGATCGGCCAGAACCTCAAGGAGGTGCTGGAGTGCGATCTCAAGGGCGAATTTAACGCTCGCGACCTTTACACGCGCGCCCGCGACGTGTGCCGTACGCACGAGGACTACGTTTCGATGCAGCTGTTCGAGGACCTCCTGAAGGACGAGGAAAGCCACATCGACTTCTTGGAGACCCAGCTCGACCTGTTGGACAAAATCGGCGTGCAAAACTACGGCCAGCTCCAGGCCGGTTCGGGGGACGAGGTGGGAGGCGCGTGATGCGCATCCCGGAGGCGCCCAGCCCAATCCCGCAAGCGGATCTCATCGGGACTAGGGGAGCACCCATCAGTCCTCGCACCACATGCGCAAGAGGTTGGCGGTGCACTTGGCGAGGAGATCGCCGTCGGGCGTCTTGCCTTCGCGCTCGAACAGGCGGCGGCGTGCCGTCTCCAGGTCGAACAGCAATTCGCGCTGCGCGGCATCGCGGATATAGCTGCGCACCCAGCCGACGGCCACCAGTCTTTGCCCCCGCGTCACCGGCGTCACGCGGTGGAGTGTGGTTGAGGGATAGGCGATGATGCTGCCGGCCGCCAGCTTGAAGACATCCTCGCCGGCAGTGCTGTCGATGACGAGCTCGCCGCCGCCGTAGCTTTCGGGTGCCGACAGGAAGAGTGTAAACGACACGTCGGTGCGCAGTCCGCCGATCAGCGCGTCGTCCACGTGATCGCCATAGGCATGGCCAGGCTCGTAGCGGGAGAAGAGGGGGCCGAGGATAGTCTTGGGTCGGGTCGCGAGCGCAAATGTGGCATGCTCGACGAGGCGCGCTTGCAACAATTTACGCAGCCGCTGCAGCCCGGGGCTGTCGGCCGCTTGCAGGTTCGACTTGACGAGCTTGGCTGACCAGCCGGCGGTCGTCTTGCCGTCGATGAACGTGGCGCTCGCGAGGCGCGCGCACACCTCGGCGACGTCGGTCGCGGTGAGGGCATCGGCGATGGCGAGGATCATGGGTGCCCCGACTGGATCAGACCTGTTCTGGGCCGTAACGTATATACTGTGCTCAAGCCGCAATGGGGTCCAACCGCGAGGAGAGAACTGGTCGCTGTGGAGGGATGATGGCAAAACGGACGCGCAAGTTGTGGGTGGGCATCGGCGCGGTCACGCTCGCAGGCGCTCAGGTTGGCGTCGGCATGGCACAAGAGGGACACAGAGGCCACGACCCGATGCCGGCCTCCGCAGCCGGACCGGCGACGGCGACCCCCGCCGACGGGGGCGAAGCCTACCTCACCGACGGTGGGCCGCGCGACCCGCGCATCCGTTTCTACCGCGACATGGCGCTGATGCGCGGGCATCTCCTGGTCGGCGGACAACTGATCGAGCTGGGGCTCTGGGACGAGGCGCTGGCGCATTTCCTGCACCCCACGGAGGAGCTCTACGGCCTCATCGAGAAGTACGTCGAGCTGCACAATATGCACCCCTTCCGCCGCGAGCTGCAGGTGCTCGCCCAGGCCGTCAAGGCCAAGCGGAAAGGCGCCTACGAGCAGGCGCTCAAGGTCGTCGACCAGCGCTTGACGGACGCTTTGGCAGTGGCGCAAAAGTTCATGAATCCGCTGCGCGGCTTCACCATCCGCGCCACGGCCGAGGTGCTGAAGACGGCCTTGAGCGAATATCAGTCCTCCATCGAGGGCGGCCGCTTCGTGAAGCCAGTCGAATACCAAGACAGCCGCGGCTTTGTGTGGGAGGCCGAGCGTATGGTTGAAAGGGCGGCGCCGGAGCTTGGCAGGGTCGACGCGGAATCCCTCGCCCGCATCCGCATGGCGCTCGGCAAGCTCAAGGCCGCGTGGCCGGCGCCGATGCCCCCCGCCGTGCCCGTTCTGACGTCCGGCGAGCTGTCGGCGCTGATCTTTGATATCGAGCTGCATGCCTCGAGGTATTGATGCGGCGGGGTGTGGGGACGTCTCCCTCTCCTCGTTCGTTGCGGGGAGAAGGTCGAGGGGAGGGGCGGCCGCCTCTTGCAGCGCAAACAGCGGCCCGGCGCCCTGGGCGTTGGCCCACTGGAGGACCCGGAGAAGGGCTCCCTTGGCATTCCGCCGCTCGTGTATTCGCGCTCGCAGCGGCGACGGGCTTCCTCGCAATCGCCGCGCTAGCCCTCTGGCCCACCACCGATGGTGTGCGCGCGCAGCCCGCTAACTCGCTCGCCATGCTGAGGGCGAACTTCGCCCGCCCGACGTTCGTTCCCCATCCGGCCGACAATCCACCGACCGCGGCTAAGATTGCTTTGGGCAAGCGCATCTTTGAGGATGTGGAACTGTCCGCCACCGGCACCGTCGCGTGCGCCTCCTGCCACGATCCCAGGCTCGGCTTCGCCGACGGGGAACCCAGGGGCAAGGGCGTGACTGGCCGGCGCCTCGTGCGGCACACCCCGAGCCTCTGGAACGTTGCCTGGAGCCCGCTGCTGTTCTGGGACGGCCGCGCTTTGAGCCTTGAAGACCAGATCCGCTTTCCGGTCGAGCACCCCGACGAGATGGGCTCCTCGCTCGAGAATGCGGTCGCGCGCTTTTCCCGCCGCGACAGCTACCTGCGGGCGTTTGCGCAAGCGTTCCCCGCCGACAGCCCGCAGATCTCGCCGCGCACCATCGCGCAAGCGCTGGCCACCTACGAGCGCACGCTGGTGTCGCCGCCCACGCGCTTCGACCGATGGATCGCCGGCGAGGCCGATGCGCTCAAGCCGTCGGAGCTCGCCGGGTTTGCCATCTTCACCGGCAAGGGCCGCTGCAGTAATTGCCATGCGGGCTTCGCCTTTACCGACCACGGCTTCTATGACATCGGCCTGCCGGGGTCGGACAAGGGGCGCGGCGCCGACATTGGCCTCCCCGCCGCGAACCACGCCTTCAAGACGCCGACGCTGCGCGAGCTCGCCTGGACAGCGCCCTATATGCACGACGGTTCGTTGGCGACGCTGGAGGACGTGGTGCGCCACTACGAAAGCGGCGGCGTCGCCCGGCCCACACGCAGCCGGGACCTGCCGGAGAATCTGGCGCTCAGCGAGCAGGAACGCTCAGATCTCGTGGCGTTCCTGGAAACGCTGTCGAGCGAGACGCCACCGCAGCCCTCACGCGAGCCGTGGGTGAATGCAGCAGAGTTTGCGAGCCGTGCTCCACCGGCCGACACGACGGTTGTCAGTCAGGTCAACAAGCATTTCCACCCCCACTATGTTCGGGTGCGGTCTGGCCAGCTGCTAACCGTGCTCAACGACGACACGCGCACCCACAATGTGCGCATCTACGACCCACGCTTCGACTACAACTCCGGGGCGCAGGAGCCCCGCGAGACGGTGACGATCCGTTTTCCCGGGCCCGGCACGTTCGAGGCCTTCTGCGCAATCCATCCGTCCATGCGGCTGACTGTCGTGGTGGAGTGATACCGCCCAGACCGCCCAGCAGATGAAGTGACGAGGCGCATCAGCCAGGAGGTGTGCGCTACCGCCCGCTCGCCGTAGCGCACCCCGAGCGGGTGTGGCTGGCAATCCCGGCTGCCCCGAGCAGCTGCCCCGAGAGGGGCCCTATCGCTTGCCTGTTCCGCTAACCCGCGAGCAGCGGTTGCGTTGGCTATATGGCCAGGGCAGGACCCATCACCCGACCGGCCCATCACCAGACCGACCCATTACCAGACCGGCCCATCACCAGACCGGGTTGACGCTCATAGCGACGCCTGGGCGTCAGCCACCGTGCTGCAGGGCGCGGCGATAGCGCGGTGGAGCGATGCCGGCGGCGCGGCCGCCCGGCCTGCGTCGTGCTGCGGACGCTGGCGCGGCGGGCTGGCCCGTTGCCATGTCGGCTAGGGTGTGCTGGTCGAGAACGTCGATGAAGGCTTCGAGCGCGTCGTCGAGGATGCGGTTCACCCGGGCGCGCTTCGGTTTGCGGTCGCCCGCGCCCTCCTCGATTTCGACGTGCGTAACCTCGGTGGCGCGCACCACATCGCCGATCCGGATCGCGCCGGCAGGCCGCGCCAGCCGCACGCCGCCGTTGCGGCCGCGCACCGCCTCGATGAGGTGGGCTCGGGCCAACAGGTTGACGATCTTGAACACGTTCTGTTGGGTAATCTCAAGGCGCGCCGAAAGCTCCGCCACCTTAACGAGACGCCCTTCCGCCCGTGCGCAGTCGATCAGGATGCGGATGGCGTGGCTCGTGGACTTGGTCAAACGCATCGCCGCGGTTGCCCCATGACAGCGTGGATCGTCGCAACATATTGCATGACAGGGCCGCGAAAGCGAGGGTGCGCGATCGGTTGCCCAGATCCAGGTCCGGGCTGACCGGGGTGGTCACACGCCCAGCGTGCTTGTTGCGCTGCGGCACGAAGATCGCCGGCACGTCATTTGGGTCAGGGTCGACTTGCCGCAGGAGAGCAGGCGCGGCCAGCCTGGCCGTCATGGTGCAGGATAGCCTCGCGCACGCCTACCAGCAGGTCGTGCAGCCCAAGTCGCGGCCGCCGGGAGGTGTTGGGCCGTGAGGCCGTCGGATGGTCACTTTGGCCGCGACGTACTCCGCGCGCGAGGACCGCACGTTCTGTTCCATCCACAGGAGCCCTTTGCAGCTTCCAATCGGGCTGGTGAGGGGATGCTCCCCTAGATGCAGCAGGGTCCGACGCCAAGTGCAAAGCAGGTTCGTCTTGTGTTTGCTCCTCCCGATGCGGTCGAGCGCCCTTCCCCTGCATGATGGCGCGAGCAAGCAGACAGGGCGCGGGGAATGTGCATCGCCATGAACAGGATCAAAGTCTTGAGGCAGACCGTCAACGGTTGCGAGCGCGCCGGGTTCAGTCGCGACAGCGACTTGCACGAGGCCGGGCATGGTGGCCTTTCACCAGCTGCGTGGGCAAGCGCCAAGAGCAAGTGCTCTGCGATCGCACGCGCTGTAGCGCTTGCGCTTCGATTTCGCGGCCCAGCAGGCGTTCGTCCATGACCGAACTCTCTTTCCACGGCATCCACACCCTCCGGCAAAAAGCGGAAAGTGTAAACCATGTGTCCGGTACGAACTGTCACCAACGTCTTCGGCTGCTCACAAGATTTGAGCTCTCGACCCAGGTCACCCTCGCGCTGGAGGACATTGCTGGGCTTCAGATTAGCCGCTCGGCAGCTCGGCGCAGACCAGCCAGGATCGGTTCGTAGGCTTCCTCGTCGCGCGCTTCCGGATAGACCATGTAGACGGGATAGGTGAAGGCGCGCGCACGGGCCGGGATGCGCAACCGGCGCCGATTAACATGGCGCTTGACGAGCCGGCGCGGGAAATAGCCAGAAGCCTCGTTGGCGAGCAGGAAATCCAGCCCCAGGGAACCCAGGTCCAGGTTCACCGCCGTGTTGGTGAGCTCGGGGTAGGCAGCGGCGTGTTCGGCCTGGAAATCGGGGCCCCAATCGACGAAAACGTAGTTGCCCTCGGCGCGGCGCGAGCGCGCCGGAGCGCTGCTGACCAGCACGAATTCCTCGTCGAACAGGTGCTCGATGGTGAGGCCCGGCGGCTGGCCGGGACGATACATGATGGCGAGATCGAGGGTGCCTTCGAGCAGGCGCTGGATCATCACGGCCGACAGGCTGGCAGACGCCGAGATGGCGATGTCGGGAATGTTGTCGCGCAGCCACGAGATCCAGCGCATCAGAAAACCGTCCCATAGGGTAGCGTGTGCACCAACCGCCAGATGGTCGCGATAGGGGCCGGAAAACCCCACCTCCAGCTGCGCGTGTTGCCACACGCGCACCAGCGCCAGCGCGTGCTTCTGGAACTGTTCGCCCGCGCCGGTCAGCGATGCACCGTTCTTGGAGCGCTCGAACAATGGGCGACCGAACAGCTCCTCCAGCACGCGTATGCGCGCGCTCACTGTCGACTGCGTGATGTTGAGCTTGCGTCCTGCGTCGATGAAGCTGCCGGTCTCGGCAACCATCAGGAAGGTGCGTGCGAGTGCAATGTCCATGCTCGACTCTCACTGCGTTCGGCGTCGGCATCTATCTATCGAAATCATCGATAGGCGTCAGCGGAAAATTGCGTTTGGCATTTTGCTGAAAAATTTTCACATTGACAGGGCTCGGACACGATTCGAGCAACTCGGTCACTGATGGAAGGACACTGCTATGAAGGCGAAGAAGGCGAAGAAGTCAGCGAAGAAGAAGACGGCGAAGAAGAAGAAGAAGTAGGCCGACGAGGGTGCACCCTTTGCGTTTGATGTTGTCGATGCGTTTTGCGAGGTTGGTTGGAACGATCGTGCTCCTGTCGGGCAGCACCGCAGTCAGCGCGGTGTCGATCACCAATCGAGACGATCAGGATCACAAGGTGACGGTCGTCGAGGGGGATACCAAGACGGATTACGTCCTCAAACCTTCGCAGGCGCTGAATGGCATCTGTGCCAAAGGGTGCACCGTTCACCTCGATGATGACGAGGAGGAAGAGTACCAGCTCGAAGCCGACGACGTCGTCTCGATCGAGGAAGGCAACCTTTACTACGACACGCCCAGTACCCCAGCCGAACAGGCGCCCGCGCCCGCCCCGGGTGGTGGGGGCGGCACGGTGCCCGGCAAGGGATAGGCGGCACCGGGCGGACCCTCAGGGGCCTCGCAGGTCGGCCCGATTCGGCGCTCGAAGGCCGTTCGCAGCGCCCGATCCAGTGTTTCCAAGCCGGCACCACGGCCCAGCGCGGCCAGGCTCGTGACCCCATCCTCGCGGATGCCGCAGGGGATGATGCCGGCGAAATGCGCCAGATCTGGCGCCACGTTGACGCTGAAGCCGTGCGAGCTCACCCAACGCCGCAGCCGCACGCCGATCGCCGCGATCTTCTCCTGCCGCAGGCTGTCCCCCTCCTGCCGCGCCACCCAGACGCCGACGAAGCCGTTGCGGGTGTACCCCTCCACGCCGAGCAACCCCAACGCCTCGATGATCAGCCCCTCAAGCGCGCAGACGAAGGCGCGTACATCGCCCCAACGGGCGCGCACGTCGAGCATGACATAACCAACTCGCTGCCCGGGCCCGTGATAGGTGAACTGGCCACCACGGCCGGAGCGGTGCACAGGAAGTCGCCCCGGCTCGATGAGGTCAGCGGCCTTCGCGCTGGTGCCGGCCGTGTAGAGCGCTGGATGCTCGAGCAACCACACGAGCTCGCGCGCCTTGCCGGCCGCGATAGCATCGACGCGTTCGGCCATGCAGCGACAGGCCTCTGCGTAGGCGACGAGGCCGGGCGTGACGCACCATTCGACGGGGGCCGCAGCAGGCGATTTCATGGGCTGGCGAGCCAATGGCAATGACGGCACGGTTGCACCGTCGTGGCTCAAGATGGCAATTCGCGGCGCGTTTGACCAGCCGTCCCGATGGAAGCCCCTCTCGGCGGCTTGCGATCAAGAGCCAGACCGCTTGCGCCTGGTCGAAGCCGAAATGACCAGTTCGCATTCACCACTGTGGATTGATGGGGATAACCTCCAACGAGCGTCCCGGTTTGGGGTGCCCTGGAGCGCATCCTCTTCGCTGGAGCGCTTGCGCGGATCGTTGGCGGTGATCTGGAGAAGCGCGAGGTCTAGAGGTGGTGCGCGCGCTGGGGATGTCCTTCCCTCACGCTCCCGTCAGCATCGTGCAGCGGTCATCCTCGTCGCAACGAAGATTCACATCGCCACGCAAATGCGCCCACGCTGGCCTTGCGGGTAGGCGGCCCTTGCCAGGAGGGCCTGCTCCTGGCAAGGGCGCTCCCTGGTCCTTTGACATGGGCCCGTGACATAGGCCCGTGACATCGGCCCGTGAGATAGGTCCGTGATTTGGGCCGGTCGGAGGGTGGATCGCTGCCGCGGACCGCGGTGGAGGCACCACCCCCGATGCGGAGCGCGCGGCTTGTTTGCGCCCTTCCGGTTTGCTAGACGTGCGCGCGTTGCCTGTCCTCGTGCGGTCGTGGCGGAATTGGTAGACGCACTAGCTTGAGGGGTTAGCGCCGCAAGGCGTGGAGGTTCGAGTCCTCTCGACCGCACCAGCACCAGCACGTTTCTGTTCGCTCAATAACTTCCTGAAAACAATGGGCCTTCCGCTCGTTCCAACCGGTCGCTAGCGGCGGCGCCTAGCCCGTTCGGCCGCAGCAAACGCGGGCTGTTCGCCTTCACTGCAGTCCCCGAGCGATCGCGCGATACCCTGGATCCAAGAAGATGGTCTCACGTCTGCGGCAGCGCCAACATGTGGCTGCGCACCGGGTTGGCGAAGCTGCCTTGATGCTGAAGGTGACCAGCGAACGGCGAGCTGCGGGCGAGGCAAGGCCGAGCCCGTGCGGGCCACTCGAGGAGAGGAAGCTGGCCAAGCTCGGCCAGGGGATCCCCCGTTGCCGAGGCTCTGGCCTGCCACGCGTCCCCGTCCCGCACTGGCGTCCATCAACGGCAAGCGCGAGCAAGTGAAGGAGCGAAGAGCTGGGTCAGCGCCGAGGCGACTTGTGTGTAGGGATGGCGATCTTGGTGGCATGTGCCGCTGCTGGAGTCCGGCGCACGTTGCCCAGTAGGCTGAGATCGCTGTAGGTTGAGATCGCCGACCGCTTTGCCTCAGCAGCCCGCGCGGTGTGGGCAATCTGGCGCACCTGCCGATCTCTCGCTTTTCAACAGCCTGACGGCTATTCCAACCCACTTGAGAGTTCAGCCACGAGTTAGTTCCCAAACAAGGGGGCCGTAGAGCGCGGTGGTAACTGCACCGAACACCAGGCCGATCACGATCCACGTCCAGATGTCGGCTTGCTTCTCAGTGTCCATGGTCCGTCGATCCGTGGCTAGCCGCGCTCTAAGGCCACCGGCCGCGCTTGAGTGAGGCTCGATTACCGATTGGTGTGCACGCCGGAAGGGCCGCGCCGAGGTTCCCGGTTCCACGGCGCGGCCGACCGTTGAAGGGGTCGAGCCCTGACTTCAGTTGGAGCCGGGCAGCCCCCTCGTGACTGGCTTCGTTCTTCGGAGACCCGTAAGCCACGACCCGTTAGATGGCGAAGGTAGCCCAGTCCGGCTATCCCCGTTACGGGGGAGATTCGCGATGCTGCAGCTGCAACCATTTGCGGCGTCACGCGAGGCTGCCGCCGGCGTTAATCGATCAGCGAGCCCCTGGGGTCGGCGGCGAGGATATCGGCTTCGGGCAGGCCCAGCTCGCGGCGGACGATGTTGGTGCCGCGCACCAGCGCTACCATTTTGTAGAAGGCGTGTAGCCGGCTCATGCCCTGGCGGCCGAAGCCGCAGTCGGTCGAAACGATCAGCCGCTCGGCTGGCATGAACCTCAAGGCCTGCCGGATTATATTTGCCACCTCCTCAGGCCGCTCCACCTGCAGGGTGCGATGGCTGATGACCCCGACGGCGATCTTCTTGTCCGCCCCGATGCCGGTGGCGAAGCTCTCGATTTCGTCGCCGCCATTGTCGGCCGCTTCGAAGGTGACGACGTCGACATCGAGCTTGTCGAAATAGGGCAGCGCGTGCCGATAGAAGCGCCGCGTGGTCTGCGTGCGCTGGGCCGCCGGGTTGCCCCAACAGGTGTGGCACCACACTTCCGCCTTGCCACGCAGGCCGCGGACCTCGCGGTTGAAGGCCTCGACCAGGAAGTCGCCCGTCACCTCCTTGTCGACGCCAACCATGCCGTGGATCGCCGGCTCCTCCACCTGGATCACCTGGCAACCCGCATCGGCCAGGTCGATGAGCTCCTCGTTCATGGCCACCGACAGCGCCATGACGAGGTCGCGCCGGTTCTTGTAGTGCTCATCGTGCACGCCGGTCGCCACCATCTGGCCGGAAATGGCGCCGAACTTCACGGGCTTGCGCGTCAGCCGCTGCGCAACCTTCCACACCAGCGCATATTCCAGGGGCCCGCGGCGCACGTGGCTCCGCACGTTCGGCAGCACGCGTGTCTCGAGCACCTCGAACATGATGTCGCCGGCCACCTTGTCACGGCTCGACGCGGTGCGGCCGCGCCCCACGTGGTGGCCTTCGAGCCCGTGCAGCCGTTCCGTCACGTACGCGAACCAGGAGCGGCCCCCGACGTCGCAGTCGCAGCGCGCGTCGCCGTCGGTTAGCAGGTCGATGCCGGCTCGCACCTGGTCCGAGAGATAGGCCGAGACGGCATCGGTGTATTGTTCGCGGAAGGTGATGTCGGTCATGGCAAGCGAGAACGGCCGGCCCTGCAGGTTGGCCGCGAACCAGTGCGGGCGCGGCAGCGAGCCGGTTATGGTGGTGAGCAGCGCACGATCTTTCGAGACGGTCAGCATGCGAGCGCTCCATGGTGGACCGGCAACGGGCTTCAGCTTCGTTCTTTAGCGTCGGCATCCGGCGGCAGCAATCGGCGCGCTCACGACCTATGTCGGCTCGACATGGCCGCCCCGTGCTACTATCTCGAATGCTTACGCACGCCGGCCGTCTGCGGCTTTGCTCAACGACCGGCGCGGGGAACTCCACGAGGACGCCATGGGACCACTCGCGGGCATTCGCATCATCGACCTCACTTCGATGTTGTCGGGACCCTGGGCCACCATGATCCTGGCCGACCAGGGCGCCGACGTCATCAAGGTCGAGGAGCCGCGCCAGGGCGACCACACCCGCTCCTATGGCAACAAGCGCAATGGCTTCTCGGCTTCGTTCCTCAACCTCAACCGCAATAAGCGCTCGGTGGCAATCGACCTCAAGTCGGCGAAGGGCGTCGCGCTGGTGAAACGCCTCGCGGCCGGCGCCGACGTGCTCGTACAGAACTTCCGGCCGGGTGTGGTGGAGCGGCTCGGCATTGACGAGCCGGCGATCCGCGCGCTGGCGCCCACGATCGTCTATGTCTCAATCAACGGCTTCGGCGAGAAGGGACCCTACGCAAGCAAACCCGTCTACGACCCGATCGTGCAGGCCTTCTCAGGCCTGACAACGGTGCAGGCTGGGTCGGACACGCAGCGCCCCCGCCTGATCCGTACCGTGCTGCCAGATAAACTCACCGCCGTGACCGCGGCCCAAGCGATCGCCGCCGCCTTGGTGGGTCGCTTCAGGGCCGGCAAGGGCCAGCACGTGCGCCTTTCCATGCTGGACGCGGTGCTCGCCTTCCTGTGGGCTTCCGACATGGGCGGCCAGACCTATGTGGGCGAGAGGGTGTCGCAGCGCACGGCGGCAAGTTTCATCGATCTCATTTACGAGACCAAGAACGGGTTCATGACCGCCGCCGTCATGACCAACAAGGAATGGGCCGCCCTGACGCGGGCGCTGGGGCGCTCCGAGTGGCGTGAGGACCCACGGTTCACCACCCCCGCCTTGCGCGACAGCAACATCGATGTACGCCTGCAGCTGACGCAGGATGTGCTCAAGACGCGCACGACGGAGGAGTGGCTGGGGCGGCTCGAGTCGGAAGGCGTGCCGTGCGCGCCGGTGCTGACGCGCAACCAAGTCATTGCCCACCCTCAGGTGCTCGCCAGCGGCATCCTGCTCGAGAGCGACCATCCGAGCGCCGGTCGCCTGCGGCAAACGCGCACTGCCGCGCGCTTTGAAACGCCCATGGTCGTGCGCTACGGCGCGCCGCGTCTGGGAGAACACACGGGCGAAGTCTTGGCTGAGCTCGGGCTTTCGCCTGCCGATATCGCAGCCTTGCACCGGGAACGCGTGATCGGCGAGCAGCCGCCGAGTAGACCGGAAAGCCGATGAATTTTATGCATACGCTTGCATTGCGTCATGCCCGCAGAGGGGGCAACCACGCAAGCCCAGCTTGAGAGGATCCTGACGTGGGGTCCCGGGGTGACGACCCCGCCTGCGCCGGGGTGAGGTTCGCTGCATTGATCACCAGCGATTGCTTGCGAGGGGTGGTGCCACAACGCTACAACTCCCAGCGATGGTCGCCGTCGGCAAAGGGGCGGCGGTCTCTGTTGCAAGCGACCGGAACACAGAGGAGCGTACATGCTGAAGTTCTATTTTAACGGCTCACCCAATCCCACCAAGGTGGCCCTCTTCCTCGAGGAAGCCGGCCTGCCGTACGAGGCGATCCCCATCGACACTCGCAGGGGCGAGCAGTTCAAGCCGGCCTATCAGGAGATCAATCCCAATGGCAAGGTGCCCGCCATCGTTGATGGCGACGTGACCGTGTTCGACAGCAATGCCATCCTGCTCTACTTGGCTGAGAAGACCGGCAAATTCATCCCCGCCAATACCCCGGCGGCGCGCGGCGAGCTGCTCTCTTGGCTGATGTTCGTCGCCACCGGCGTTGGGCCCTTCTCGGGCCAGGCTGTGCACTTCAAGCACCACGCGACGGAGAAGGTGACCTACGCGCACAACCGTTACCAATATGAGGCCAACCGCCACTACGGCATCCTCAACGACCGGCTGGGCAAGAACCGTTACGTGGTGGGGGGCATGTACACGATCGTCGATATGGACGTTTGGGGTTGGGCGCGTATGGTGCCCTTCATCCTGGGTGACGACGCCTGGGCCAGGTTCCCCCACCTCAAACGGCTGGTGGAGGAAATCAGCGCCCGACCGGCGGCGGTGCGCGCCAGCGGCCTCAAGGACAAGTTCAAGTTCAAGACCGAGATGGACGATGAGGCGCGCCGCAACATGTTCCGCCACCTTGAGACCACGGCGGCCTGAGGCTGGACGTTCGCTGCGCGGGAGCCAAGCGCGGGAGGGTGCGCGCACAGCGGCCGGCGCGGTGACGGGTCGAGAACTCTTACCGGCGCCATCGCTATCGCGGCTATCGGCCAGTCTACTAGCGTCGGTCGGCCTAGTATGGTCCGCAGGCATACTATGCCGCGCCGGCCCCGCCCGTCGTCGTCTAGTACCCGCTATCAGAAGTGACTGAGTCAATTTTACACTATCGCCAAGGTGCACGCCGTGATTCAAGATCGGGATGATATCCGATGCGATTGAGATCCGGTTGACCCGGAAGGAAC